>JABAOH010008463.1_pt2 | contig 10851 bp, 8 predicted proteins | sample 7062181 | NCBI WGS metagenome assembly JABAOH01 (sample SAMN14538630, study PRJNA623070) | marine sediment metagenome | biome: marine biome [ENVO:00000428]; feature: marine pelagic biome [ENVO:01000023]; material: deep marine sediment [ENVO:00002113]; isolation source: pool of 5 deep marine... | reverse complement strand
GTCTTTGCGTTGGATGTTTTACTCACTTCGGCTGCATGCGGATGGCGCCATCGAGACGGATGGAACAACCGTTGATCATTTCGTTGTCGATGATGTGCATCACGAGCTTGGAGTACTCGTCCGGCCGACCGAAACGCTTGGGGAACGGCACCTGTTGTGCCAGGCTATCCTGGACTTCCGGGGGCATGCCGAGCAGCATGGGTGTACCGATGAGACCCGGGATGATCGTCACCACGCGTATGCCGACGCTGGCGAACTCGCGCGCCGCCGGCAGCGTCATCGACACGACACCGCCTTTGGACGCGCTATAGCCTGCCTGTCCAATCTGTCCTTCGAAGGCGGCGATCGAGGCGGTGAAAATAATCACACCGCGGCCGCCGCTCTCGGTCAGCGGATCAAGCCCGTACATGTCGGCCGCCGCCAGGCGGGTGATGTTGAAGGTGCCCACCAGATTGACGTCGATGGCGCGCTTGAAGTCCTCGAGCGGCATCGGACCCTGGCGACCGACGATGCGCTTCGCCGGCGCGATGCCCGCACAGTTGATACATACGCGCGCAGGGCCATGCGCCTCGCGCGCCTTGGCAACCGCTGCCTCACCGCTGGCGGCATCTGTCACATCGCATTTAACCGCGAGACCGCCGATTTCCTTGGCAACGGCTTGTGCACCCTCGACATTCACATCCAACAACGCGACTTTTGCGCCCGCCTTCGCCAGGAACCTTGCCGTCTCCGCACCCATGCCGGAACCGCCACCGGTGACAATGGCTGCACAACCTTTGACGTCCATAGTGCTCCTCCCCGTAGTCAAATTAAACGCTCAACCGAGCGAGCGCGCCTGAATCCGCGCAGCGTATAGCGCTCACTCGCGATAGAGAATCATTTGTGTGGACCTGAACAAGGCCAGGGTGCGATCTTCCGCCTCGTTCATGACCTTGGCATCCCATACCTGCGTGCGCCGACCGCCGTGCACGAGCTGCGCGCGGCACACGATGATTCCTTCACGCGTGCTGCCAAGAAAATTCGACTTCAGCTCGATCGTCGTGAAGTTGGCCGCACCCTCGGGCAGATGGGCCAGGGTTCCATTGCCGCAGCAGGTGTCGGCGAGCGCGATAATCGTCGCTGCATGCACGTAGCCGTTAGGCGCCATGTGGTCCGAGCGCAGCTTCAAGCGCCCGGCTACCCCACCCTTTTCCAGCATGAAGAACTCGACACCCAATACGCCGGGCAGTGAGCCCTGAATACGTTTGTTCGCATCCTCGAACGTGAAGGCCAACGTTGGTATCCTCGCCGCGGGTGAGCCGCGCAATCAGCGGGTTGGTGCCAATAGCGAACTTAAACTAGCCGCTTTCGCGAGCGGATGCAAACACCGATATAATCGGCATTCACGCGCTCGGAGGCAACGGAATCTTGCAACGCGAATCGATGGAATACGATGTCGTAATCGTCGGCGCCGGCCCATCGGGACTCGCGGCGGCGATTCGACTCAAACAATTGACGGCTGAGCACAACCACGACGTCAGCGTGTGTATCGTCGAGAAAGGCTCGGAGGTGGGCGCGCATATCCTTTCCGGCGCCGTGCTCGAGCCAGTTGCGCTGAACGAGCTGATCCCCGACTGGAAGCAAAAGGGTGCGCCGCTGCATACGTCCGCAAGCAGTGAGCGCTTTGTCTATTTGACGCCAACGCGGGCATGGCGCCTGCCTACCCCGCCGCAGATGCGCAACGAGGGCAATTACATCATCAGCCTCGGCAATCTATGTCGCTGGTTAGCCGAGCAAGCAGAGGCGCTTGGCGTGGAGATCTACCCGGGCTTTGCCGCCGCCGAGGTGCTGTATGACGACAAGGGCCGCGTGCGCGGTGTTGCCACCGGAAACATGGGTGTCGACCGTAACGGTCAGCAGACGGCGAACTATCAACCCGGGGTCGAGCTTCATGCACGCTATACGCTGTTCGCCGAGGGTTGCCGCGGCTCGCTGACCAAGACATTGTTCGAGCGTTTCGGATTGCGCGAGGGGGTCGACCCCCAGACTTACGGCATCGGTCTGAAAGAGCTTTGGGAGGTCGATCCGGCCCAACATCGGCCCGGACTGGTGATGCATACGATTGGCTGGCCGCTCGACACACGCACCTACGGGGGGTCGTTTATCTATCATATGGAAAAGAATCAGGTGGCTGTCGGATTCGTCGTCGGCCTCGATTACCGCAACCCCTATCTCAGCCCCTACGATGAGTTCCAACGCTTCAAGACCCACCCCTCGATTCGTCCAACCTTCGCCGCAGGGAAACGGATCGCCTATGGCGCGCGTTCCTTAAGCGAAGGCGGACTGCAATCCATTCCCAAACTGACGTTCCCGGGCGGGGCCCTGATCGGCGACTGCGCCGGGTTCCTGAACGTGGCAAAGATCAAGGGGACGCACACGGCCATGAAGTCTGGCATGAGCGCGGCCGAGGCTGCATTCGACGCCTTGCGTTCGGGCAGCGACACCGAGCTCGGCGACTACCCGGCTCGCCTCAAGCAAAGCTGGGTGTGGGACGAGCTCTATCGCGTACGCAACATCCGACCGGCCTTTCACTGGGGACTGTATGCCGCCCTCGCTTATAGTGGACTGGACACCTACGTGCTGCGCGGGCGCGCGCCGTGGACGCTGCACCACCATGCCGACCACAACACACTCAGAAAGGCCCGCGACTGCCGCCCCATCGCCTATCCCAAATACGACGGCGAGCTCACCTTCGACAAGATGTCGTCGGTGTACCTCTCGAGCACGAACCACGAAGAGAACCAGCCCACGCACCTGCAGTTGCGGGATCCGGCCGTGGCGATCGAGATCAACTTGAAGGAATACGATGCACCGGAGCAACGTTATTGTCCGGCTGGCGTCTATGAAATCGTGCGCGATGATGACGGCGCGAATCCGCGCTTACAGATCAACGCGCCGAACTGCGTGCACTGCAAGACCTGCGACATCAAGGACCCGACCCAGAACATCAACTGGGTCGTCCCCGAGGGCGGCGGCGGACCGAATTACCCGAATATGTGAGGCGTGCGCATGCCGGCATCGGTGGCTGCACGTGCCCGGTGTGGCGAGGCCGCTGCGCAGCGCCAGCAGCGCGCGCATCTATCGCCGAGCGGGCCGGCAACGTAGATACTGGTTCGGATAAGGGGCCTCAGCACCAAGCGCGGCAGCAGCGTGCCATGCCCAGTGCGGGTCGTACAACATGCCGCGGGCGAGCGCCACTATGTCGGCCTTGCCGCTCGCGATGATGTCCTCGGCTTGTTGCGGCTCCGTGATCAAGCCGACGGCGATGGTTACCATGCCCGTCGCTGCTCGCACGCGCTCCGCAAACGGCACCTGATAGCCCGGTCCGACCGGAATGCTGTCCGGCGGCGCCATGCCGCCGCTCGACACATCGATCCAATCGCAGCCGCGCGCCTTGAGCTCATGGGCCAAGCTTACCGTGTCCTCGAGCGTCCATCCGCCGTCGATCCAGTCGGTCGCCGACACCCGCATACCCACCGGCTTGTCGGGCGGCCAAACGGCGCGTACCGCGTCGAACACTTCGAGCGGAAAGCGCATACGATTCTCGAGCGAGCCCCCGTACTCGTCGTCGCGTCGGTTGCTGAGCGGCGACAAGAACTCGTGCAGCAAGTAACCATGGGCGCCGTGCAGCTCGACCGCATCAAAACCAATGCGCGCGGCGCGGCGGGCGGCGCTGGCAAAGGCCTCGACGAGCGATCGAATCTCATCACGCTCAAGCGCCTTGGGGACCGCGGCGTCCGCGCTCGCGGCGATGGCTGACGGCGCCACCGTCTGCCAACCACCTGTGTCGATCGTCAGCGGATCGCGCCCTTCCCAGGGTGGCCGGGTCGAGGCCTTGCGGCCGGCGTGCGCGAGCTGGATCGCCAGCTTGGCGCTGCCGTACTGTCGGCAAAAATCCACCACACGCTGCAACGCCTGCTCATTGGCGTCGCTGTAGAGGCCGAGGCAACGGGGACTGATGCGGCCACGCGCTTCGACGTTCGTCATCTCCACCGTCAGCAAGCCCACGCCGGCTACCGCAAACTGCCCCAAGTGCATGAGATGCCAGTCGCTGGCGCAACCATCGCTGCCCGAGTACTGACACATGGGCGAGACCATGATGCGGTTTTCGAGCTTGAGCTCTCGCAGCGTAATCGGTGTAAACAGTTTGCTACCCACAGTTTTACGCCCTTTCAGGAATACCTAATAAGGCCTGTCGCCGGCCAACGCGCAATATTCGCCAGCCGGCGCAGCTAAATCAAGAATACCACCAGGATCAGTCATTTTTCGCTTGCGCTTGACCCGGTTGCGACAGGATCCGGTATAGTGAGCCTCGCCGTCTTCCGGCCCGGCACCCAACGAACCAGCGAATGCTCGACCCGCCTCACTGACTTATGCGCAGTATCCACGCCCGCTTGACTGAAGGCTCGGTCTCACGGCACCTCTTTGACCTCACCCTGCCGATGATCTGGGGCCTTCTGGCGATTATGGCGTTTAATGCCACCGACACCTGGTTTGTGGCCCAGCTCGGTACCCGCGAGCTCGCCGCCATGAGCTTCACGTTCCCGGTGGTCATGGTTCTGATCAGCCTGGGCATCGGCTTGATGGCCGGTACATCGTCGGTGCTGGCGCGAGTGATCGGACAACGCGATCACGATCGCATCCGACGCATCACCACGGATGCGCTGGTACTGTCGGCGCTGCTGTCTCTGCTGGTGACCTTGACGGGCCTGCTGACGTTCGAGCCCCTTTTTCGCCTGCTCGGGGCGAGTCCTGAGCTCGTGCCGTTGATCGGCGACTACATGACTACCTGGTATGCCGGTTATGTGTTCTTGCTGGTGCCGATGGTAGGCATGGGGGCTATCCGCGCCACCGGCGACAGCAGATTTCAAAGCCGGCTGCTGATCGCCGCGGCGGTAATCAACCTGATCCTCGACCCCTTGCTGATTTTCGGCTGGCTCGGTTTCCCGCGCCTGGAGATCCAGGGCGCGGCGCTCGCCACGGTGCTGGCGCGCGCCATGACGCTTGTCGCCGGCTTCTACTTCCTGCAGTTCAAGATGCCGATGATCACCTATGCGTGGCCGCGCTGGGCGGAGGTGTGGAGATCGTGGAAGGGCGTGCTTCACGTCGGCCTGCCGGCAACCGGCACCAATATCATTATCCCCCTCTCCACGGGCGTGATCGTCGCACTTGTCGCCGGCTTCGGCAATGATGCGGTCGCGGGTTTCGGTGTGGCCGTACGCATCGAAGGCATCGCGCTGGTGATTTTCTATGCGATGTCGGCCGTCATCGGACCCTTCGTCGGCCAGAACCTGGGCGCGGGCAAAAGCGAACGTATTCGCGAGGCCATGAAGCTAACCGCCTTGTTCTGTATGGGTCTCGGTGCGTGCATAGCGATTGCGCTGGCTTTCGGCGCCGAGTGGCTGACACGCCTCTTCAACGAAGAGCCGGCGGTCGTCGGGGTGAGCACAAGTTACTTGTATCTCGTGCCACTCAGTTATGGCACAGCCGGCATCATCATGGTGGTCAACGCCGCCTTCAATGGCCTGGGACGGCCGCTGCCAGCGGTCGTGATCTCACTGACGAGGATGGGCGCGCTCTATATCCCTCTGGCGTATGCCGGTGCCCGCTTATTCGGCGTCACCGGCATTCTTGTGGCCGCTACCTTGTCGAATCTGCTGGTCGGCGCCGCGGCCTTTGCCTGGAACTGGCGCATCTGCCGACAGCAAGGCACGGCGGAGCCAGATCTTCGCGAGCCGCGCGCGCCCGGCAGTGACGTCAGCGGTGCTTGAAGTTGGGCTTGCGCTTTTCGACAAAGGCCGCCATGCCTTCTTTCTGGTCCTCGGTCGCAAACATCGAGTGAAATAACCGGCGCTCAAAGCGCACGCCTTCGGCCAGTGTCGTTTCGTAGGCGCGATTGATCGTTTCCTTGATCATCATCACCACGGGCCGTGAATAACTGGCGATCGTTTCTGCCGTCTTCACGGCTTCCTCGAGCAGCGCCGCCGCGGCAACGACTCGGCTGACCAGGCCGGCGCGCTCGGCTTCTGTGGCGTCGATCATGCGCCCGGTCAGGCACAACTCCATCGCCTTGGGCTTGCCCACCCAGCGCGGCAGACGCTGGGTGCCGCCTATACCGGGCATGATGCCCAGAGTCACCTCGGGCTGACCGAATTTGGCGTCATCCGCGGCGAGGATCACATCGCACATCATCGCAAGCTCGCAACCCCCTCCCAGCGCGTAGCCGCGGACCGCAGCCACCACCGGTTTGCGAAAGTTAGCCAGGCGTTCCCAGCCCACGGTAACGAAATCGGACAGATAGGCGTCCATGTAGCTCTTGTCCTTCATTTCCTTGATATCGGCACCGGCAGCGAACGCCTTCTCGCTACCGGTCAGCACCACCGCGCCAATGTCGGCATCGGCCTCGAACCCATCCAAGGCACGCCCCAGCTCCGCCATTAACGCGCTCGATAGCGCATTCAACGCCTTCGGCCGGTTCAAGGTGATGAGGCCGACGGCGCCGCGTTTTTCGACCAGAATGTTTTCGTAGTCCATACGGCTTTCCTGTCCCGATTAGAATTGATCGTCCGCAAGCTCGAGCGTGGCGCCGGAACCGCGGGTGATCACCTGCAGCAGGGCGCTCGCCTGCGGCATGATCTGCTCGGCGTAGAACCGGGCCGTGACCAGCTTCGCTTCGTAAAACTCAACGTCTCCGGCTTCGCCCTCGAGCTTGCGGTGGGCGGCTAAGGCCGCGCGCGCCATCTGCCAACCGCCAGCGACCGTCCCGAGCAAGCGCAAGTAAGGCACGGAGGCGGCTGCCGGCAGCCGCGGATCACGTTCGTGTGATGCGAGCAGCCAATCGGTCGCCTCGGAGAACACCTCGATCCCATCGACCAACGCGTTGCGGACATCGTTCACGGCACGGTTCGACACGCGGGCAAGCTCGCCCGTATCGTCTTTCATGGTGTCGATGAGCTCGCGTGCCGCAACACCTCCGTTGCGAATGACTTTTCTGCCCACCAGATCATTGGCTTGAATGCCGGTGGTGCCTTCGTAGATCGTGGTAATGCGCGCATCGCGCAGATGCTGGCTCGCGCCCGTTTCCTCGATGTAACCCATGCCGCCATGCACTTGCACGCCCAGGGACGCGATCTCCACGGCGAGCTCGGTGCACCAACCCTTGACCACCGGGGTTAGCAAATCAACCAGATCGTGCTGGCGACGGCGCTCGTCCTCGTCGGGCTCGTGCAGGGAGCGATCAAAGGCTGCCGCGGCCACATAGGCAAGCGCGCGCATGGCTTCTATTTGCGCCTTCATGGTCATCAACATGCGCCGCACGTCGGGATGATGAATGATCGTGGTGCGCTCATCCGCCGGCCCATTCAGCGCACGACCCTGGACGCGTTCCTTGGCGTAGGCACGCGCCTGCTGGTAAGCACGCTCGGCGATGCCCAGACCCTCCACACCGACACCCAAGCGCGCCAGATTCATCATGGTGAACATGTATTCGAGGCCCCGGTTTTTCTCGCCCACGAGGTATCCCGTAGCCGCACCGCTGTCGCCGAAAGCAAGCACCGCCGTCGGGCTGGCATTGATGCCGAGCTTGTGCTCCAACGACACGCAGCGAACGTCGTTGCGCTCGTGTAGCTTCCCGTCCTTCGTCACCGTATGTTTCGGCACGATGAAAAGAGAGATGCCCTTGACACCCGCTGGGGCGTCGGGCAAACGCGCCAGCACCATGTGCACGATGTTGTCTGTCAGATCGTGATCGCCGTAGGTGATAAAGATCTTCTGTCCCGAGATGAGATAGTGATCGCCTTGCGGCACCGCTTTGGTGCGCACGGCGCTCAGGTCCGAGCCCGCCTGGGGCTCGGTGAGATTCATGGTTCCCGTCCATTCGCCCGAAATGAGGGGCGGCAGGTAAAGGGCCTTTTGCTCCGCCGACCCGTGCGTGACGATCGCCTCCACGGCCGCCTGGGTCAGCATCGGGCACAAGCTGAAGGCCATATTGGCCGCGTGCCACATCTCATTGACGGCGGTCGCCACCAACCAGGGCAAGCCTTGTCCGCCGTAGTCGGGCGTCAAGGGCAACCCGTTCCAACCGCCCTCGACAAATTTGCGATACGCCTCTTTCCAGCCTGCAGGCGTTCGCACCTCGCCATCGACGGCGTGGGATCCGTCGCGGTCGCCGATCTGATTGAGCGGCGCCAGAACCTCGGCGGCCAGCTTTCCTGCTTCCTCCAAGACCGCGCTGACGAGGTCCGGGGTCGCCTGCTCGTAGCCCGGCAAACCGGCGATCCGCGCGAGGTCTGCAAGCTCGGTCAGGACGAATTCCATGTCACGGATCGGCGCGGTGTAGCTCATGACACAACAACTCCTTGAGGTCGTTAAGGAAATATAGTTGCCTCGATGGCACGCAGTGTAAGCGATCCGGCGTGACGCCGGCTACCGCTGGCTATATCACGCCGGCGGCTTCCAGCTCGGTGATGCTTAGCTCGCTGTATCCGGCCTCGGCGAGAATCTCTCGGCTGTGCTCACCGTGCCCCGGCGCCGGGTGCTCGATGCTGAAGGCAAACTCGCTGAACTTCACCGGGAACGCGAGCTGCGGCACGTTGCCCTCGGTCGGATGCTCGTCGACGACGAAGATTTCGCGCGCTTGAAGCTGCTCATTGCGCATGCACTGCGAGAGCGTCAACACCGGTGCGACACAGCAGTCTACATCCGCAAATCGCTCAACCCAGTGAGCCTGTGTGTCGGCGCGAAAGATTGCCGCGACTTCATGGCGCACGGCATCGGCCTCAGCGCCGTACACCCAGTGCTTGTCGATCAGATCCGGCCGTTTCACGCTCTCGCAGAAAGTCCGCCAGAACTTGTGCTCAAGCGCACCGAGCGCCATGTAGCGGTCATCGGCCGTCGCGTAGAGCCCGTAGCACGGCAGTCCCCCGGAGATAAAATCCTCGCCGCGCGGACGCGTTGCGCCCGTTTCCGCCTGCGCGATCATCGGTATCAGGCTGTGCGCCAACGCGCAGTCCGTCATGGACACATCGACATAGCGCCCAAGCCCCGTGCGCTGAGCGTCGACCAACGCCGCTAGGATACCCATCACGCTGCTCAAGCTACCGCCGACGAGGTCGGCGATCTGGAAGTTCGGCACGACCGGCGGGCCGCCAGGCGCACCGATCTGATCGCTGATGCCGGCATACGCGCAGTAATTGATATCGTGACCCGCCCTTTGGCGGTAGGGACCCGTCTGACCATATCCGCTAATCGAGCAATAGACGATGCGTGGATTCACAGCGCGCACGGGCTCGTAGCCGATTTGTAGCCGATCTACCACTCCGGGTCTAAAGCTTTCGACAATGACATCGGCATCGGCCGCCAGCTTGAGGAAGACCTCGCGCCCCTGCGGCTGCTTGAGATCCAATTTGAGGCCACGCTTGTTTCGATTCATGATCAGGAAACGCAGCGACGTTTGCTTGCGCCGCGGCCCCCAGTGCCGCGAGTAATCGCCCTGAGCCGGGTCTTCGATCTTGATCACGTCTGCACCCATGTCGCCGAGGTGCAGCGTGCATACCGCACCTGGCAACAATCGTGTCAGGTCCAACACTCGTATCCCTGCAAGTGGCTTCGCGCGCATCGTTGACGTGCCTTCCGAAGTTATACGTGTACCGATAATGGTGCCGCCCCTTAATGGCTTGTAAGCCGTTAGCAGGCGTAAGCCAACGACAGCTTATCAGAGCATCGAGCTCGCAGCCGAAACATTCGGCCACCGATTTTTATTTCTGTCTCGCAAACGATTTCCTAAACAACACCTTCGGTCAAAGAAATTTTCATTTTGATCCGACGCGCAATGATCATCGTGCACACGGCGCGACTGGGCGCACGGGTCCTTGTCGCCCGCGACCGCCGTGGTGGTCGCGCGCCCGATGGCACGCCCCGCCGACGCCGCAGCGGGTTAATAAAAACTATTTATTTCAATGGCTTAGAAAATTGCCCGACTGACGTTTTTGGGCCAAATGTTGCCCTCCTCGGTCGCTGGCGGGCGGCCCGACGGGCCCCCACAGCGCTCCAATCGTCTCAGACGGGACCGCTGCACCCCCCCTTGCTCGAAGGCCCGGTCGAACGCTTCCATAACTACATGATTTCAATACTGATAATTTGGGGTCCCTGGGTGCTCGTCGAACTGGCACGCCGCTTGCGTTGCACTAGTAGATACCCGCGGGAGACGGGTAGCTGACATCCGCAGGGAGGCGCGAGGAGACGATGAGATGGCCTAGCTGAAGACGCGAAACACCGCACACCGATAAGGGCTGCCTTGCCGAAAGGCAAGGTTCGCAAAGCCGGAGCCTACGTCCGATGAGGATAAGGCCGACCCGGTTGCCGAAGTGGAAAGAGACCGAAGGTCTCGAGGCCTGCCCTTGTCGAGGAGCAGGCCTTTTTTTTGTACAGCCTGGCTTTAACGGAACAGTGATTACGAACGGAACAGTGAGCACGACCGCCTTGGGACAAGGCCATCGACGTGACGTCGACTCGCATTCGACGCATGTCGTGCGTGCGTCTGCCATTCTCGGAAAAACGCTAAAAGCCTGGCTGCGTAAGCCGCTGTTGGTACTGTTTTCGTATTTCCTCCTCGCGTCACCAGCAGCATTCGCGGCCGTTGCGGTTGATACCACCTCGACCTCCAGCTTTAACGGCAATAGCACGAACAAGGACCATACGACTTCCGGTGTGAATCGATTGATGCTGGTGGGCGTTTCGATCCAGACGGAAGCCGGAGCTCCCTCCGTCAGCTCTATCACCTACAACTCCCTCCCGCTGTTTCAGGTAGGCACG
>JABAOH010108852.1_pt1 | contig 10853 bp, 10 predicted proteins | sample 7062181 | NCBI WGS metagenome assembly JABAOH01 (sample SAMN14538630, study PRJNA623070) | marine sediment metagenome | biome: marine biome [ENVO:00000428]; feature: marine pelagic biome [ENVO:01000023]; material: deep marine sediment [ENVO:00002113]; isolation source: pool of 5 deep marine... | reverse complement strand
CGTCGTCACCTGAATCAGTGAGACCTTGCCAGTCTCCTCATCGACTTCGACTTCGGCCACTTGGGCACCGAAGGCGAAGGCCGGCGATACCATCCCTTTCCCGTGAGGGGTGTAATGACCCCGCCCAACAATCGCCTGACCGTGGTTTGCCCTGACTGCCACCTTCACGACGTCTTCATAGGGGATTGACCGATCCGGCCGCTCCCTCAGGAAAATCTTCCCGTCTCTGGCGTCAAGGGCATACACGATATTGGGACCCATCATCCCAACAGCCGCATCGAGAAGCTTCTGTTTGGCCTCTGAGGCTGCCATTTTGACCGCATTGCCAGTCATTAGGGTTTGTCGACTTCCCCAGGCCCCCAGATCGGGCGGGCACACCGAGGTATCTCCGGAGATGACTCGAACATAGTCGAGGGAAACACCGAGTTCCTCAGCGGCAATCTGGGCCATGGCCGTGTCTGATCCCTGTCCGATGTCCGCAGAACCGACGTAGACCTCCGCCATCCCGTCCTGGTTGATACGCACCATGGCCGCTGAAAAAGCATAGGGTGTGTTAAACCAGTTGAAGACCCCCCCTGACATAAAACCGTAGCACCCCATGCCGATTCCACGTCCTTTCGGAAGCTTGCCACGTTTCTCCTTCCACTTGGTACGCTCCATGGCCAGGTCCACGCATTCCTTGAATCCGCAACTGGCCACCTTGCAGTATCCTTTAATCTCGTGGCCGGGTTCCATGCCATTCTTCAACCGAATTTCTGCTGGATCCATCCCCAGTTGTTCAGCAATCATGTCGATCTGGGAGTCACAGGTAAACTCTGCCTGAGGACCACCGAATCCCCTCATGGCCGAAGAAGGAGACTTGTTTGTGTAGACGTGGTATCCATCGTACCGGTAGTTGGGAATCGTGTAAGGAAAGTTCTGAAAAAACCCGGTCAGGTAGAGGGCTGTCGGGCCCATGGCATTGTACGCTCCGCCATCGAGAATTGTCCTGCATTCTTTCGCCATCAAGGTCCCGTCCTCATTGAAACCGGTTTTCAGAAAGTACTTCATCGCCGTCCGGTGGCGTGTATAGGCGAACTCTTCCTCCCGGGTGTATTCGATTTTCACAGGCTTTCCCGTGACCATCGAAAGATGGGCCGCGCAGTATTGATCCTTGAAAAGTTCCATCTTGCCGCCCCACGCACCGCCGACATGCGGTAAAATCACTCGAATATCGCCCTCTTTCATTCCGAGAGTCTGGGCAAGTAATACCTGAATGCAGTAAGGGACCTGGGTGCTTGTCCAAATGGTGAGCCTTCCCTGAAGGTCACAGTTAGCCACAGAATTATGGGGTTCCATCGCCGCATGAGAGACGGGATGAAGCTCGAAGGCATCTTCCCGAATATAGTCACACCTCTTGAAGGCCTCATCGACATCCCCGAATTCGATATGCCGCGTTTCGCTCACATTGTTCTTGATGGTTGGCCCCTCATGGATCTGGGGGGCGCCGTCCCTCATCGCCTCTTCCGGGTCAAAAACCGCCGGAAGAATCTCATACTCCACATCGATGAGGTTTAGGGCCTCTTCAGCAGTCTCCTCATCGATGGCTGCCACGGCAGCGATTTCGTCCCCAATGAATCGGGCCTTGTCCGGGGTCAGCGGATACTCGTCCATGAGATTGGGATATCGTCGCCAATTGCCGTACGGGATCTTCTTGGTGTCTTTCGCTGTGATAATCCCACGAACCCCATGAAGCCTCCTCGCCCTGCCCGTTTTGATCCTGAGAACTCTCGCATGGGGGTGGGGGCTTCTCAAAAGCTTTCCGTATAGCATTCCAGGCAGCCGAATGTCCACCGTATACTTGGCTGCTCCCGTGACCTTTTCCACCCCATCAACACGGCGAATAGCCTTCCCAACATGGGAGTAATCGCTCACTTTCTGGCCTCCTCCATTCTCCGAGCGGCCAGCGCAATGGAATCGACAATTCTCACGTAACCAGTGCATCGGCACAGGTTCCCTGCAATCCCTTCCCTGATCTCCTGCCGAGAGGGTCGAGGGTTTTCATTTAACAGAGCCTTCGCCGTTATAATCATCCCAGGGGTGCAAAAGCCGCACTGAAACCCGCCATTATCCAAAAAAGCCTCCTGAATGGGATGCAGTTTCGGGCCATCGGCAATCCCCTCGATCGTCACAACACGCTTCCCTTGGACTTGAACGGCAAGAACCGAACATGAGTTGACCGGCTGCCCATCCAAGAGGACAGTACATGAACCACATGCACCACTGTTGCACGCCCGCTTGGTTCCGGTCAGGCCGATCTCGTTCCGGAGTAACTCGACCAGCGTGGTCTTCGGCTTGACCGCAACCTCATAAGACTGACCATTGATGCACAGATTGACGATTTTTTTCATCACCGATCCTTCCCCAAGAGCTAAACCCTCTCGACTTGAGTCTCTGAGCAGGGGAACCACGGACAACAGGCTACGAACGGGGGAAGACTCCCTGATTCGTGCTCAAGGCGTCCTTCTCCGGTTTCCAGGCGCCCTCCCATCACAAAGGTCTATTGCAAACTCCCCAAGGCTTCTCTGGTGATCCGCCTCACGAGGACACGAGCGATCTTTTCTCTGTAGGCTTCAGAGGCCACAATATCGGGGATCGGGTCAAGATCATCGGATATCGCCTCGGCTGCCTTTGCAATCAGACGGTCGTTGAGGACTTTGCCGCGGAGGATGTCCTCGGCCTTCCTCGCCCTTACGGGGGTCGGAGCCGCACCGTTCAGGGCGATTCTTACTTCTGTGCAGGAATCATCAGAACCGAGAGATAAAGATACCGCTGCGCCCACAATGGGGGAGTCCCCTTCAACATTACGAAACTTGGCGTACCTGACAGCCGTCCGGCTGGGCGGGAGGGGGACTCCAATCTCAGTCAGAAGTTCGTCCGGCTGAAGAACGGTCTCATAGTAGTCCACAAAAAAGTCCTCTAGGGCAACGGTTCGCTTCTTCTGAGATGAGACAATCGTCACCTCGGCATTCATTGCGATGAGAGGAGGAGCAGGGTCTCCGCTGGGGTCAGCGATACAGAGGTTTCCTCCGATGGTCCCCCAGTTTCTGATCTGAACCCCCGCCAAATGCCTCTCCATTTCCGAGAGAACGCTGTATCTTTCCCTGATCACGGGAGACTCCTCAATCGTCCGGTGTGTCGTCACAGCGCCGATTCTGAGACCTTCGGCCTCGTCAAATCGAACGTAATCCAGTTCTGAAATCCCCTTGATGTCAACCAAAACATCTGGAGCTATGAGACCCTGCTTCAGAATATTAAGCAGAGACTGGCCACCTGCAATGACTCTGCAGTCTTCTTTGTATTTATCGAGGAAAGCCAAAGCCTCTCCCACGGTGTTCGGTGAAACACAATCAAAATCTCTCATCGTTCTGCCCGTTCTCGAGTGGCATCAGCGCATGGGAATCCGAGAGAATTCGGCTTCTGGTTGCCTGTGACAAATCGTTTTTGAATCAGAGAGCTAGTCCACCGGTTCTTCGAGTCTGGTCCGGATATTCTTCGCAAACTTTTCTCCAAGCTTTTTCGCAGTTGCCCTCATGATCTTTTCCCCAAAGGTGGCAAGCTTTCCGACGACCCGTGTATTTGACGAATACGAAACTTCGACTTCATTCGGGGAGACTTCCTTCAGATCCAACACACTCTCCTGATAGAAGGTCCCAGCTTTGAGGGCATCCTGCCCTTCAGTCACTGACTTCAGGTGTCGCGGCGGGTCTGCTTCCGTCACGGTCGTTCTCGCCTTCATCGTCAATGATATTAAGCCCACCTTGACCTTCACAGAACTCTCATAAACTCTGTCCCCGACGACCTCGACCTTCTCACACCCTGGAATACAGGGACCAATCTTCTCCGGATCGAGCATAAAATCCCAGACTTCTTGAATAGGTGCTTTAACGAGAAACTTCTCTTCCACAAACATCTCTTGAAACCGCCTCTCGAACAATTACGCCCACAGGGGACTTTGTTTCATGAATTTAAAATACTTTGATGGAATTCGGAGTTATCCTCTCGAAGTTCGCTTTTTCCAGGCTTTTTGCCAATTATCAATGGGGTTTTCAAGGAAGATAGAGTATATCCTCATCAACGGATTCGATTCAAGATTTTATTGTCTGGAGAATCCAGACATCTTCAACCACCCCGAAACCCTGACGGGGCAAATTCCTTTGACCCCTTCGACGTTTTTTGCTCATCTATCCGATGTTCAATCCAACCGCAATCAGCCGTCTCTTCGCCTTGAAATGAACGGCTGGGTCCGTTAGAATTGAACCGGTTTTGGTGAGGTCTGATGAAGGGTTTTTTCAATCGCCTAATTCGCATAAATGTCCGGTCAAGAAAGCACCTGATCGAGGAAATTCCCGATAACGTCTTCGAAACCTATTTGGGCGGAAAGGGACTGGGAACTTACCTTCTGATCAAGAACAACCCGCCACGGATTGACCCCATGTCTCCCGAGAATCGCATCATTTTTGCCACCGGATGTGCCACCGATCAAAGGGTCTACGGATCGAGTCGCTATGGCGTCTATACCAAATCTCCCCAAACCGGAATCTACTCCGAATCCTATAGTGGAGGTAAGGTCGCAACCTCACTGAGCAGAACCGGTTATGATGCGGTCATGCTGGAAAACGCAGCCTCTAAACCGGTTTTCCTCGAAATATCTCCTCAAGGTGTGACATATCATGACGGAACGGCAATTTGGGGGAAATCCACTTACGAGACAGAGGATTACGTCCTGGAAGCGGTCGGGGTTGAGGGAGCTGAGGCCGTCGTCATCGGACCTGCNNCGTCATCGAATCCGGTTACTGGCGCTCAGCCGGAAGAACGGGCGTCGGAGCTGTTTTGGGTTCGAAAAAAGTCAAGGCTTTGGTTTTCCATGGGAACAGCAGGCGGGAGGCTGCCCTTCAAGATACGCTCGATCGACTCTGGGAGAGAATTCTCAAAAAGGGGAAGCATAGCGCCGTCTCCCGGTCTTTCAAGAAGCTTGGCACCCCCATGCTTGTTTCCATCATGAACATCGTCGGAGGTTTTCCGACCAGATACTGGTCTGAGGGAACTCTCGAAGGATGGGAAAACATCACCGCCGAGAGCCTTTTGGAGCATTGCCATGTCGAACCCACCGCCTGTCCCCAATGCTTCATGGCCTGTGGCAACCTCTCAGAGGTGAAGACGGGGAGGCATAAGGGTCTCCGGATAGCTGGCCCCGAGTACGAGACCATATACGCCTTTGGCGGCCTCTGCATGATCAATCGTATCGAGGAGATCATCTACCTCAACGACCTCTGTGATCGGCTCGGCATGGACACCATATCCGCTGGCAATCTTGCCGCCTTCACGATCGAAGCCTCCAAGAGGGGGGCGATCGATGAGAAACTCGACTACGGCGACGTGGATGGCATCGCTGAACTCCTGAAAAAGATCGCTTATCGAGAAGGAATTGGTGCTATCCTCGCCCAGGGAATTGTTGAGGCGAGCAAAATATGGGGTTTGGAAGATGTGGCGGTCCACGTAAAGGGCCTGGAACCGGCTGGTTATGAGCCCCGCGTTCTGAAGGGCATGGGCCTCTCCTATGCCACATCCGACCGGGGGGCCTGTCATCTGCGGGCCTCTTTTTACAAGTCAGAACTATCGGGCCGCGTCGATCCAGACCAAATCCAGGGAAAGGCGAAGATCTTCGTTGACGATGAAGATCGAATGACGCTGTTTGACACCCTCATCCTCTGCCGGTTTTTCAAAGATCTCATTGATTGGGAGGACCTCAGGATTCTGGTTCATTCCATTACCGGGATGGAGATCGACAGAAAAGGTCTCCGCCAGATCGCCGCCAACGTATCCAATGCTGCCCGGTGGTTCAACATCCGTGAGGGCGTCACCCGAGCCGATGACAAGCTCCCCAAACGCTTTCATCAGGAGGCTCTTGGAGACAAGAAGAAAGTCCTCCGAGAGGAAGATCTCAATCAAATGCTCGACGAGTACTACCAGTCAAGGGGATGGGACAGTCAGGGGAACCCGCCTCCTTTACCAGACCTCTAGGTTCTGAAAGACTGTGAGGGTCTTCGAATTGATCCTTTTCGTGAGCTTCTACTCCTTCTCGAACCAACTCTAGCAAATTCCAAGTTTCCCGACTTCCGGGGGATTCTCTTATCTCTGAAATGAGGAAACGACTCTCGCAAATTTGCAAGAAGGCAAGGGGGGAGGACAGAATGTGAAAGATCAGAAAAAACCCACCGAAGGCGACATGTTTGACGTCGTAGTCATCGGCGGAGGCCCTGGAGGCTACGTTGCGGCCATCCGAGCCGCCCAACTTGGAGGAAAGGTTGCCCTCATTGAAAAAGATGAAATCGGTGGCGTTTGTTTGAACTGGGGGTGTATTCCGACAAAGGCCTACCTTTCGGACGTCAAGAGACTGATCTCTTCGAGGTGGCCGAACGTCATACGAGCCGAGGGCCTTTCTATCAGTTTCTCGGAGATGGTCGAGCGAAAGAACCGGGTCGTTGCGGAACTCGTCCGAGGTATCGAAACACTCCTTGAGAGTTGGAAGGTGCGGGTGGTCAGAGGAACAGGGAACCTCGTCTCGCCTGGCATTGTCCGTGTCCAGGGATCCAAGGAAGGGGCACGAGAGATCCCAACCCGTAAGACAATTCTCGCGACCGGTTCAGAACCGAAGACAATTCCTGGCCTGACAGTGGATGGGAAGACCATGCTCTCCAGTAACGACGTGCTCAGCCTCACCGTTCTCCCAAAAGACATGGTGATCATTGGAGGCGGAGCCATCGGGATGGAATTTGCGACAATCTTCTCTCATCTCGGGACGAAAATCACAGTTGTCGAGATGATGCCCAGTATCCTGCCGAACGAGGACATCGAGGTTGCCAAAAAACAGTCCTTGGTAATGAAACGACAGGGGGTGGAGATTCTCACAAATTCGACGGCGGAAGCCCTCTCGGTTGGGCAGAAAGGGGCCGAACTGGAGATCAAAACTCCCCGGGAGACACTTCAGCGCAGGACAGAAAAGGTACTCGTCGTTGTCGGACGCAAACCCTCCGTGCCTTTCAACATCGAGGGTCTAGGACTCGCCGTGAAAGATGGTGTCATCGGTGTCAATGATCGAATGGAAACGAATGTTAAAGGAATCTTTGCGGTCGGTGATGTCATTGGAGGGCCTCTCCTCGCACACGTCGCGTCAAGAGAGGGTATCATCGCCGCCGAGAATGCCATGGGCATGGACACGATCATGGATTACCGGGTGATACCGAATTGCATCTTCACCTTTCCTGAAATCGCCTCCGTAGGATTGACAGAGAAAGCGGCAAAAGAAAGCGGAGAGGTCAGAGTCGGAAAATTCCTCCTGAGCGCCAGCTCCAGGGCCGTTGCAGCTGGCGAAGGGGAGGGTTTCGTGAAAATCATCGGGGATCGAGGGACTGGGGAGATTCTCGGAGGCCATATCATGGGGGGGGACGCTACAAATCTGATTTCGGCCATAGCTATCGCCATGAAGCAGAATACAAAAATCAAGGATCTGGCCGAAGTCATTCAGGCCCACCCCACATTTGGAGAGGCCCTGGGTGAGGCGGCCCTGGACGCCTATGGCGAGGCGATCCATATGCCCAAGAAACTGATTCGTTAGGATTTCTGTTGGAGTTTCCCTATCTCACACGGCTAGATCCTCCCGGGAATCAAAATTCTGTCAACAAGGGCCGTGTCCGTTGTTCGTTGTCCGTGGTTCGTCCTTCAGATATCAGAATCTACTCAATGAGAGAGATAACAGGAAGAGGACCGAGGCATCTCCTCTCAGACAGACTGTCTTGAATGTTCCCCTGCGACGGACGAGTGACAACCGACAACTGACGGCACCAGACGAAGCCTTCGAGTAGTGAAGCGCGGTTTTTTCAGGGATCCCAGACAGTTTGCCGAATTTCACAGAACCCGCTGGCGCTTTAAATCCTCGAATTTCCTCGAGCCATATCCCAGCTCTTTTTCCAGGATCTCCCGATTGTGCTCGCCTAAACGTGGGGGAAAAGCCAGCCGGTATCCACTGGACTTGAGAAATGGCGTTTCGACGGGCGGACTCCCGAGAACGACCTCCAGTTCTTTTTTCGGATCCCAAGCCTTAATCAATCTCCTCTGAACCAGAGGATCTTGTCCGACTTCCTCGAGTGAACGCGCCGCGCCCACGACCAAACCGGCGCCCTTAATCCGGGCTAATATCTCATCGGTGGTCTTTTGGGCAAATACCTTACCCATCTCGTCAATCAGCCGTGCACGGTCGGCCATACGCTCCGAATTGGTTTCATACTGCGGCTGATCCAAATGGTTGAATTCCTCCAATCCCACAAAGGTCTTCCACTGCCGGTCGCTTCCAATCCCGAGGTACACGTAGCCGTCCCGCGTTTTGAAGAGCGAGACGGGTGTAAAGAACTGATGTGTGTTTCCCCTCCTGGTGACTTCTACGTGGTACGTCATGCTGAGCGGCAAATGGGTCGCTGCCCAGCATATGGCACTCTCGAAAAGAGAGAGATCAATCCTTCTGCCCTCGCCCGTGAGTTGTCTCTCGAAGAGCGCTTTCATGATCTGACCGTAGGCACTTTCGCCTGCCCCCATGTCGACGATCGGAACGCCGATGCACATCGGTTCTCGGTCGGGCTCCCCATTCAGTTCCATGAGGCCAGCCCGGGCCTGAACGACCGGGTCATAAGCCGGTTCAAACACCTCCGGTCCGTAACCTGTCAGCCCGAGCCAGATGATGTCTTCTCGTACGGAATGAATCGTCTGGTAATCGATGCCAAGCACAGAGTAGTTCTGGGGCATCTGGTTTGTTGCAAACACATCGACTTTCAATTTTCGCAACAGGTCACAGAGGACACCTTTTCCCGCTTCGCTTTTTAAGTTGACCGTCATCGACTCCTTCCCCCCGTTGACGGGAAGATAGTATGATCCCATCCCCTCCTCACCGCGGAGGTTGATCCCCACATAGCGGTTTGGGTCTCCCCGTGGCGGTGCCTCCACCCGAATCACCCGCATGCCCTCCTGAGCCAGCCGATACGTACAGTAAGGAAGGGCCAAAGCCTGCTCAACACTCAAAACGGTCATCTTTTTGTAAAGGGATTCACGATCCATGACCATCCAATCCTTTCAGTATTCAGTCGGTCAACCATGGGTGGGAATCAGAGACGTTCTCTCCCATTCGCACGGTCTCGAAAAGATATCTAGAGGAAAAAACAACCTCTATTATCTCACACCCGCTCCCCTTCGGCCCTGCTCAGGGTCGCTCGAGCTCTCTGTGAGAGAAAAGCATGCACCGTTTCGCCGACAATCATGCCCAAAAACGTCTCGACGATCTCTCAAATGCCTCTCTGTGTGGGCAAGACGCTCTGAAACTCGAAACTCCGAACCCTAACTTCCGATCTTGATGTTGAGATAGAGATCACCGACTTCTCCCTTCGCCGATCTCTTGCCCATTTCCCGGAGGCGAAGTCGGGTTCCATCGCGGATGCCGGGCGGGATCGTAAGGACCACTGTCCTTCTCCTGTGGGGGACGCTGACGAGTTTCCGGGCCCCGGCTGAGGCCTCGCGTTGTGTCACAACCAGGGTTCCATGGGTATCGAGATCCTCCCCCTCTGCCATTGGCCGAATCTGCTGAATGCGAGGGGTGCTTCGCCGCTGCGTGTAATGCCTAGCCCTTTCGCTGATACCGGTCCTCGGGAGGGCTTCAAAAAATTTGACTGTGGCCAGTCCGAATACGAACCCCCCGATGTGGGCCCACCAGGCCACGCCGCCCGCGAGTCCATGGTTAAGCGTGCCGTACAGGAGTTGCAGCAGCGCCCAATAGCCGAGAAAGAAAAAGGCCGGTAATTCGAAAAAGAAGGGAAAGAAGAAGATTGGGACCATTGTCAGCACTCGAGCCCTGGGGTAGAACAGAAAATACGCCCCCATGACACCCGCAATGGCGCCGCTCGCGCCAATCGTGGGAAGCTGAGAATGCCAGTTGGACACGAGATGAATCAGACCCGCCGCAACTCCGCTCAAAAGATAGAACACGAAGAAGCGTAACGAACCGAGTCGGTCTTCTACATTGTCTCCAAAAATATAGAGAAACCACATGTTCCCAAGGAGATGAAAGAATCCGCCGTGAAGGAAGATGGATGTGAAGAAAGGTAAGACCTGCTCAAGAAAAGAGAAGTGGAGCCCAATCTCAGGATTGGAATAGCGCACGGGAACTATCCCATAAAGGGCAAAGGCCCGCTGGAGATCGGATCCCTGGAAGAGTTCCCACAAAAAGACCAGGGCGTTCACGACAATCAGCGCGTTTCTCGTGACGGGATAGTTTCTCGACTGGATGGTGTCGCGGAGGGGAATCATTTCTCCACAAAAAAATAAACCCCCCGGAGCCATGAGTCCCGGGGGGAGGTTTTTCAGAACGGTCTGTTCATCCTAACCCACAATAGTGACCTTTGAGGCCTGGGCTCCTTTCGGGCCCTGAGTGATTTCAAATTCTACTTCTTCACCCTCCCGGAGAGTTTTGAATCCCTCCTGCTCGATTGCAGAGTAATGGACAAAGACGTCATCTCCACCCTCTTGTGAAATGAACCCATAGCCTTTTCTCTCATTGAACCACTTCACAGTACCCCTAGCCATTCCAACTGTTCTCCTTTCCGGCACAGCCTTTAAAAATTTGCACTTATTTAATACCAGATTACAGCAAAAAATCAAGAGGAATCTCACAGGAGTTTCCTCAGTTTTGTGAACGCTCATGTCCCTGAGGGACGTTTGCGGAAGCGTTGGGGACCCATCGAGGGCGAGCAGGAAGGGGAAAACCCCGCCTT
>JABAOH010042665.1_pt1 | contig 10853 bp, 11 predicted proteins | sample 7062181 | NCBI WGS metagenome assembly JABAOH01 (sample SAMN14538630, study PRJNA623070) | marine sediment metagenome | biome: marine biome [ENVO:00000428]; feature: marine pelagic biome [ENVO:01000023]; material: deep marine sediment [ENVO:00002113]; isolation source: pool of 5 deep marine... | reverse complement strand
GCTAAGGTAAACGTTATTTAGCCGCTTAACCACCTCCTTGCAGATAGTGCTCTTGCCGACACCGGACGGGCCGCTCACTATCACCACTTTGCCTTTTCTGCTCTTTAACTCGTCCATAATGAAAAACCCCAAGTTAGAGATAGAGAAAAAATTTGTCCCGATATATTGGGACAATTTTACACTTTGCACTTTGATATTCGGTTTTTTGTCACTCTACATTCTGAACCTGTTCCTTAATCCGGTCTATCTGGCATTTTATATCGACCACCCAGCGGGTAATCTCGGTATCAGAGGCCTTGCTGGCAATGGTATTAGCTTCTCTGAGCATCTCCTGGCCGATGAAGTCCAATCTGCGCCCCGCCTGGTCATTTGCCTGACAGCTCTGAGCAAATTGCTGCAAATGCGAATCCAACCGAGCAACTTCTTCGGATATATCCGATCTATCTGCAAAAATAGCCACTTCTCTGGCAAGTATCTCTTCATCCAATTTCAATTCTGCATGTGCGAGCAGCTCATCGACTCTCTTCTTTAACCTCTTTGCGTATTCCTGCAGAACAGCTGCACTGCGGGCGCGTATTCGCTCAAGGTCTTGCTCTATTGCTCTGCAGCGTTTTTTCAAATCAGCTTCCAGGAAGCTCCCTTCCGCTGCACGCATCTGTTTGAGCTTATCTATCGCCTCCTGGCTGATTTTCAAAACCACTTCTTTGATTTGCTCGGCCATTTCCTCATCCGGCGACGTCGGCCGAATAACCCCCGGCAAGGTCAACAAGCTGCCAATATCAATCGCTCTATTAACATCAACTGAAGACCCAACCCGGCTCAATTTTTCCACAATGGCCTTCAAGGCCGCCTCGTCTATATCAAAGAGCGCATTTGCCGATACATCTTTGAGCCGAAGCGCGTAATTCACTGTCCCGCGTGACAAATTCTTTCGCAGAAGCCTTTCAATATCTTCTTCCAGAAATGCTGCCAACTCCGGCAACTTTATAATTGTCTTGAAGTAACGGTTGTTAACCGCCTTGACCTCAACGACGTAATTTACACCGTTAATCTCACCCTGTGCCCCGCCATAGCCGGTCATACTATTTATCATAGCGCTGCACTTTTACTTCGTATTGCGTATTTCTTTTCGCACGACGCATCCCTGACTTCGAGCGAAGCGAAGGCACGCATGACGCACGACGAAATTAGCCATCAGGCAAACCTGCGCCGTTACTGCTGTTAGCATCGCCAGTCGTAGTCCCGATATCCTCAGCCGCCGATGGTTGTTCTTGCCGAACCGGCTGGCCCGCATCAAACTCACCGGTGGGCTGCGCTTTGTAGAACTTGGCCATAACCACCGCAAGAGTCAAAAACACGCTTACTAACACTATCGTCGCCCAGGTCAGAAAATCACCAGTTTTGGAGCCTAAAATCCCGCTCGCCATACCGCCGCCAAACGCCGCACTCAAACCACCGCCTCTGCCCTTCTGAATCAAAACCATTAGAATCAGCACCACGCAGCAGATAACGAACAGGACGGCGGCTATCTTCATAATAAAACCCACTGCCAACAACGGAAAAACAGTCATATTCGTTCCCCTTTCAATCCACTATTTATTATTTTATATTTGTTGTTATGGCACCGGGGTCCTTGTTTTTCTTTTAATAGCCAATAGTAAATAGTTAACCGTCGATTACACTGCTGCCTGAATTATCGCGAGAAAATCATCTGCCTTCAAACTTGCCCCGCCGACCAGCACACCATCTATATCCCGCTGGCCCATCAAGTCTGCTGCGTTGTCGGGTTTGACCGAGCCGCCATAGAGGATGCGAATTTCTTCAGCTAACTGACCGTCATACATTTGACCCAGCAGCTTTCGTATAAAATCATGCACTTCCTGAGCCTGCTGCGGCGTCGCCGTCAGGCCTGTCCCGATGGCCCAGACCGGCTCATAAGCTATAGTTACCGCTGAGACCTTTTCGGCACTTAAGCCGGCCAGACCATTTTTCATCTGCCGAGTTACCACTTCATTTGTTTGCGAGGCCTCGCGCTCGGCACGCAACTCGCCTACACATAATATCGGCAAAAGCCCGCCACCAATACCAGCGGCAACTTTTTTATTTATCAACTCATCTGTCTCACCGATTACGTGTCGCCGTTCCGAATGACCGCATAGACAATAGGTACACCCAATATCTTTTAGCATTGGGGCACTTATCTCACCAGTAAAAGCACCCTTCGGTTCATAATAAATATCCTGGGCACCGACGCCAACGTTCGATGCGCTAAGAGCCTTGGCCACAGCCTGCAGATAAACAAAAGGTGGACAAACCGCCACAGTTACTCTTCCGCTCGCTGCTATATCCATTGCCTCAGAAGCAATACGCTCAGCTAACTCTACACTGCTGTAGCTGTCAGTGTTCATTTTCCAGTTACCAGCCACAAATGGCTTTCTCATAGAACTCTCCTATTCAGTTCGTAGTCCACGAACTATGAACTCAATTAAAGCAACTCCGTTGCTCTCGGGAAACTGCCCAATATCGAAAGCTGCAAACAATGCTTACGTGCCTCTTTCAGCCCTTCCCGGACTCGTTTTTCCGTCCTGTGTCCTAAAAAATCCACGAAGAAATAGTACTCCCACTGCCTTTTTCTGCTGGGCCTGGACTCTATATTTGTCAGATTGATATCGTATTGCTTGAAAACATCGAGCACATCAGCTAGGGCGCCGGCCTTATGAGCGGTGCTGAACAATATAGCGGTTTTATCTTCGCCGGTCGGCTTTGCATCTTCTCGGCTGATTACCAGAAATCTGGTTATATTATTGGCAATATCCTCGATGCTTTCGCAGATAATTCTCAACCCATATAGCTCCGCGGCCACCCCGGAGCCAATCGCTGCAGCCCTCGGCTCATTGGCAGCCATTTGCGCAGCCTTGGCAGTGGAAGCAACAGGGATAGTTTGCGCCTCTTTAAAAGTGGCACTTAGCCAGTTTCGGCACTGGGCGAAAACTTCCGGCTTCGAGTAAATCTTCTCGACTTCCTCCAGTGAACAATTGCCTAAAAGATTATGATGGATTGCCATTAGAACCTCGGCGCAGACCTTCACATTTGAATCTATCAGCGCATCAAGTGTCTCTATTACGCCGCCGCCCGTGGTATTCTCCACCGGCGCAAGGCCTAAATCGCAATGACCCTTGCTGACTTCGTCAAAGATACTTGTGATATCCGCCAACGACTCATATTCGACGCTTTGGCCAAATTTGAGCATAGCCGCCGTGTGGCTGAAACTGCCGCCGGGGCCAAGGTAGCCAATCCGCAACGGCCTCTCTAACACAAAAGAGCCGCTCATTAACTCACGCCAGATAGCCACCAGACATCTATCCGGCAGCGGACCCTTATTCACCTCGGCGATCCTGGCAAAAATCTCCTTTTCACGATCCGGTGCATAGACGGGTTTGGCGGTTTTGTTCTTTAACTTCCCTATCTCTACCACAATGCGCGCACGCTCATTGAGCAGCTGTACAAGCTGATCGTCGAGCTCGTCTATACGTTTTCTTAGTTCTTCAAGAGACATACATCAAAGCAAAAAAATTAAAATGATATCGAAAAATGCAAAGTTGAGACGTCACTTTTCAACTTCGATTTATAATTCTGCTTTTTACTTATTGATATTTAATCTCCCTTATGGACCACTTTTTATAAAAACTAATATATATAACAGAATTTTGCCCTTGCGTCAATGAACTTGACTCATTAGATAATATTTTGAACACGCAATTTAAGCAAAAAAAATGCAAAAAACGATAAAATATACAATTTTTAACACCAGGTGGGGCTATTTCGGTCTTGCCAGTACTGAATATGGGCTCGCAAGAGCCCAGCTACCCGGCCCAAGACCTGAAAAAATCAAGTTGCTGCTCCTAACGAACTTGCTACCCCCGAATCAAGATTCGAGCATCGAGCATCAAGCATCGAGTATCGAGTTCGATAAAACCTGTTTCAAACCGCTTCAGGAGCAGATAACTGCTTATTTTGACGGTATTTGCGTAAATTTTAGCCTGGATATTCCCCTCGCCCTTGATGGATTTAGTTCATTTTGCAGCTCGGTTCTGACTGTCTGCAGGGACATAAAATTCGGCCAGACAATCAGCTATTCGGCATTAGCGAAGAGATTAGGCCGACCCAATGCAAGCCGGGCCGTCGGCAGCTCGCTTGCTAAAAATCCCGTCCCATTAATCATCCCCTGCCACCGCGTAATCCGCAGCGACGGGAAACTCGGCGGCTTCTCCGCCCCCGGCGGAGTAACTCTCAAAAAAAGAATGCTTGAACTCGAGCATAAAGCCATTAAAGCCTGAATCTGCTGTTTTTTATGTCATTCGCATACCTCAACTTATAAACAGGAACAAGATTTTTTAAATAAATTTATTTTTTTCATTGACAATATAATGAAAATCGTTTATAATTCAACGATATTAGATTAAAATCAGTAAATTCAGAAAGGAGCGGTAGTATTATGAATGAATTCATTGAACAGAATAGACGGTTGTTGGGGGCATCGAAATGATGGTTTCTCTTGATCAAAATAATCCGGATGACGAACAAATTTAAGTAAGGAGAATCACATGCGTACTACCATGACTATTTTATCAGTATTGGCGGTTTTTCAATCAATCTGTCTTGGTGTCCCATCCAGTCAAACGGAAGTCCAAGAAACGGTACTTGATTTCTATCGTTGTTTTGGTCCGGACACCGATCCTGGCGAACATGTTAAACTCTACCAGGACTTGCCGGAGTCTCTGGAGGAACTCTGCCGACTTATCCAATGTCAACTGATACATCCGTTTATGACACAACCTTATGCCCACATCCTCACGCCGGACCGACGTTTTGATGAACAGAAATATACCACAGTCAAGGCCATGCTGGCAGGCTTTGTAAGCTACGATCCCAATGGACTGGTTTTTACGCGTAAACCGCAACACCGACTGGTCTTGAGCTGTCGCTTTTATTCGATTCTGCTGGCATCCATTCTCAAACATCGAGACATTCCTACGCGCTGTCGCTATGGATTTGGCCGATACATTTCTAAAGATAAAGAGACGCGAGTCTGTCATGTCATCTGCGAGGTATGGAACAAAGAGGAAAAACGTTGGATGCTGGTGGATCCCATACTGGCGATGGTTGACTTTCCTGCCCATCAGTTTGAGTATGCCACTCAGTCTTGGCAAAGACTGCGCCAGGGGAAGGTCAATCCGGCCAAATACGGCGTGGCCGGTACCACAGGCAACTACCATATTCTGGACATGCTCTGCCATGACATGGCCGCGGTCTTGGGCGAAGAACTCCTGTATAAAGAGCGTCCATCGATCTCTCTGGATGAAGGGTTGGATGTGACAAAGATTGAGCGTAAGAAGCTGGACATTTTAGATGAACTTGCCGACTTTCTAAAAGACCCGGATCATAACCTTAAAGCATTGCGTACGCTCATGAACAAGCACGCCTGTCTCCAGGTGGAAAGAAATAAGTGAATACTCTCATATGTGATATTCGATACGCCTGCAGAACGCTCACCAGACAATCAACATCCACCATGATAATGGTGAGCATCCTTACAATCGGTATGGCAGGCAGTGTGACGATCTTGAGTGTCTTCTATGAACTGAACCTCAAACCATTACCCGTGCCGGATTCAAAACAATTGGTCATCTTGAATGAAAGCGCTCCCCAGATGCACATGGATCAGTGGGGGATCTCTCCTCCGGATTTTCATGCTTGGCGCGCTGAGAACCAGTCCTTCGAGAGTATGACCTTCTGGCACGAGGTGGGTAGAAATCTCAGTTTCAGTGACAGCGTCGAGCGAGTTAGAGCCTTAGCCGTCACCCGCGACTTCTTCAGGGTCATGGGCATCCGTCCGATACTGGGTCGGTCTTTTTCACCTGAAGAGGATCAACCCAACGGACCTAAAGTTGTCCTGTTGAGTCATAACCTTTGGGAGCGTCTGTGTGGCCGGGATCCCAATATCCTTGGTTCCACGTTACGTCTAGATACCGTTCCGCATGTCATCGTCGGTGTCATGGCACCCAATTGGTCCTTTCCCCAGGAGGCCGATCTCTGGATACCGCTGGCCGTTGGACCTAATCAACGAAGGGGTGCGTATTACCTCAGTGGATGTGGCCGACTCAAACAAGCTGTCACATTGGATCAGGCGCAAGCGGACCTCACACATATCCATAAGGGTATGGCAGACACCCGGCCGGCCAATAAGCTCACAACGCCGCGTCTGACGCCGATCCGGGAATACTATCTGGGCAAATACCGTCATATATCAACAATGCTGTTGGGGGTCGTGGGTCTGATGCTGTTGATCGTTTGCAGCAATGCCTCAGGAATGATGCTGGCACGCGGCACATCCCGTATGAAAGAGATCACAATCCGGTCGTGGCTGGGGGCTACACGTGGGCGAATTATGCAGCAGATTCTGATTGAGAGCCTGGTTGTATCCGTGCTGGGCGGCCTACTGGGGATTCTCCTGGGACGATTGATCATTATGCTCATTTTGACGCAATGGATGAACGACATAGCTCCATGGATGACGTTCGCCCTCTCGCCTGGCTTTTTCGGCTTATGTGTGTTGACGATCATGCTCACTACGGTTCTATGCGGAGCAGTGCCGGCCCTGCACATAAGTAAAGCGTGTTGTCGTGCAGACATAGTATCTGGGGCAGGCGGACAGAACAACGCGTCATCAACTCCATACAGAATCATGAATACCCTTATGATCGGTGAGGTTGCCCTGACCTTGATCCTCCTGATCGGTACGGGCCTGTTATTAAAAGCCTTCAAAAAAGTGAACATGCAGGATCCTGGATTCCGTGTGCAAGGCATCCTGACCTATCAGATCTCTCTGCCTCCCACCACATATCAGGATATCAACAGACGCCAACAGTTTTTTGAACAACACCTGGCACGGGTGCGCACCCTGCCGGGCGTAAACAAGGCCTCACTCATCAGCAACGCCCCCTTGATATCGAATCAGGGAGAAGCCTTTATAGTTGAAGACGGCCCCCAGGATCCGGCCAAGCAGAACATCCCCATACTCACACGCTCTGTGCTGTCGGATTACTTTGTCACCATGGGCGTTCCATTATCTGCAGGACGCGTGTTTAACGAACATGACTATCATCCCGAAAGCGAACCGGCCGTGATTGTGAACGAGGCCTTTGCCAAACACTTTTGGCCTGGCCAAAACGCTCTCGGCAAACGTATCACTAAAAAAGGAAAAACACGATGGATGCGGATCATTGGCGTGACACGTGATGTTAAACATCAGGGTCCTGATCAAAGCACGGTTCTGGGTGTATACCTGCCCTATCCATGGGACAGACGTTTTGACATGCACGGCGTCCTACACGCCAGCGGGGATCCATTGACCTTAACCGCCTCCATCAGGGATATCGTTTGCTCTCAGGACCCGGATATGACGATCCACAACGTCATGACCATGTCCGAGCGAATTTATGCTGCCACCCGGGTGCGACGGGCCTATACCTGGTCTTTTAGCATCATTGCCGGTATAGCGACCGTGATGGCTGTCAGTGGTTTATATGGTGTGTTCACTTATTCCGTGAGTCGACGAAAACGGGAGATCGGCATACGCCTGGCCTTGGGAGCACAGACCTGGGACATCTTGAGCCATGTCCTCCGACGAGGTCTGATACTCGTTGGATCGGGCCTGGCCATAGGACTCGTTGCTGCCTGCATGCTTAGTCGCATATTAAGTGCTTACTTATTTAGTGTCGATCCCATCGACCTGAGGGTTTATATTACAACATCTATAGTGCTGATCTTAGTGGTCCTCCCGGCCTGTGTGATTCCAGCCCACAATGCAGCCAATACGGATCCTATAGAGGTGTTACGCTATGAGTAGCGAGAGAATTAAAAGTGTCCGCTATGAGTATTGAATTGCGCAGTTAATACATAAAGAAAGGGCTAACCCTTAAACCGAAGGGTATGGCTTATTAAAGAGGCATTCGGTACGAACAGTCAATAAAAATTTTTTACTTTTTGCATTGTATCGTTAATATTTACATTATTTTCATGTAATACCACATTATAAATGATATACATTAATTATAAAGAAAGGATATGGATCATGACATCATTCTTTGTACAAAACAAATCGCTCCTGACATTCTATAGGAAGCTTGCTCGTAGTGTAGGTTGGGTATTGCTGGCCGGTGGTTTGATATGGTTCTTGGCATTTATCTTCTGGATTCTGGCGTTAAAGGATGCAGCGGGTGATCTTCCATTGCCGGGTTTGCACGCCAATATAGTCTATGCGATAACGAGTTTCTTGAATGATTTTGCCTTGCCCGGTCTGATTGCGTTAGTCCTATCGCGATTGCTTCAGTTTATTATGGTGTCCGATGACAAGGGCGGTTGGATACTCCGGCGTGGGCACTGGATCCTATATGGGTTCGCCATTGTTATTGTTGGTGAACTCATACTAAAGATGGGTCTTATGCCGGAAACCTTAGATCCCGACTCCCTCGGGCTGGTGTTTGTCTCACCCCTGCTTGTTCCCATGCTGGCCAGGATTCTGATTTTAGTGGGACTGGGCCAAATACTTCGCCGCATTATCCCTGTCATTGAAGAATCAAAAACGCTTGTCTAAAGGAGGTATGCAGATGATTAACATTCGACTGGATTACGTGCTTTTGGACAAGCGGATGAAGCTAAAGGACTTGGCCCAGGCAACAGGTCTGGCGGTGAATAACCTTTCCATTCTTAAAACTAACAAGGCACGGGCAATTCGCTTTTCCACTTTGAACAGCTTATGCAAATCATTGAACTGCACGCCCGGAGACTTGATTGAGTATATCCCGGACGAGGATGAAAATCCTTAATCCTATTCCAAATGTACAACCCCGCTCCGCCGATCCGCCTCAAGGCTGGCTTTTTTGATGATGTCATAGAGCCTGCGGGGACTTCGTATCTTTTGAAAGACAAACTCAGGGTCTGTCTTGTCAGTTGTGATCAATCCCACAGTGCCGATTCCGAAAATGCAGTCGAACACGGTTCTGCGCATTTTCAAGTCGATTACCCGGAACATATCCAGATTGTCAACCCTCCTGTCGAAAATACCCCGCCCCCATTCAATCCTCTCGGCTGTAATTTCATAGCGGGTCATCTTGAGTCTCAACATCTTTAGTAGAAGCAAAAGCACAACAAGTACAACAAGCCCAAGACCGGCAGCAACCCTGTATCGGCCAGCAGTCAGAGCCTGGCCTTCGGTAAGGCCCAAACCGAGTAAGTTGTTAATAAGGTTTTCAATAGGCAGCTTCAGTAAAAGACCCGCCACAGCAAGAAAGAAAAGACCTTTGACTACCGCCGGCGCCATCCCCCACAGAGATGGCCTACATACGAGCAGGATATTATCATCTGCTTGCTCGTCCTCTGATGACTCGGAATCGGGTTCGCAGCCAGCTTTTTCCAAGGCCTTAGCTCTGCCGCTGTTTAAAAATTCCCCACAAAATCGGCACTTAATGGCCTGGGCCTGAATGGTCTCGGCGCAAAATAGACACTGTTTTGTCTGCAAATCAATAGACACCATCACATATATATCGGAAATGCACCGGGAATTTGAGCAGGAGATTCTTTCACCTATCACTTTTGAAAACTCAAGCTGACTGATGTCTTGGCTGCGCACCAGTGCATAAGTCAAAAACGGAGACTTTTGCCGAAATTCTACAAGGGAGGGTTTCTCACAATTCGATCTAATCTTTTCGCTGCAATGGGGTTACATAGGGATTTAGCTACTCGTTAGGAAGGTCGAGAAAAAATTCGCAAAAAAATGTAAAATATACTTGACATAATGTAAAGTATCCTTTACATTATCGAACGTAGAGAAACCAAAAAATGACATTGGTATAAGAGGTCAGAAGCGTATGCTGCGCTGTAATGTGTCGAAGTGAGAATACAGGAAAGTGAGAAAAGTCAGAGACAAAGTATACGAATATGAAAATGAATTGAAAAAAAGGAAATGTCATGAACAGAGCACAAAAAATAGAGTGTTTCAACTTATTCGTTACAGCACTGAGTATAAGTGCTAGCCTCGCAGTCGTTAGTTTACTCACTCGGCTGGTTGGAATGCCCAAAGCTTGGGCTGGAATGATGTTAATGGGTCTTATGGGTTTAATGGCATTCGGGCCATTGATCTATCGGAAACAAAAGGATCAGGATCGCGTTCCCTCCGACGAGCGTGACTTGCTGATACATAAACGAGCTGAATCAACCGCTTTCATCGCAACCTATGCTTTCTTTGTGACGTTCTGCTCAGTTATATTAAATAGCGTCGGGATAAACGGCCAAGTCCCCGGCTACATGCTTCTAATACTGCTGGCTGGCGGCTTTGCCATACTCATGTTGACAAAAGCCCTGGCTCTTATAATTCAATACAGCTGGAGGGATAAAGGAGAAAAATCATGAACAGAGAACAGAAAGTTGCACTATCTTTCGTCGTTACAACTCTGGTAGCTGTGGTCACCAGCATTGTCACAATTCTCATTTTGTATCGAAGAATCGGCATGCCGGAAGCTCTCAAGGGTTTGGCATTTATGGGCCTCTCTGGTTTGGGGAGCCTATCCATATTTATTTTCAAGAAAGAAAAAGGTAAGGTAGCCTTTGACGAGCGCGACAAGCTAATACAGAAAAGAGCGGCACTGGCAGGATTTGCGTTAGCTTATCTATTTGTCGCCCTGGCGTGCCTGATACCATTCTATATGAATAGACAAGCATTGATTTCGGTGCGCTGGCTGCCACGAATCTTCTTTGGAGGTTGTATTACCCACCTTTTTTTCTACTCAATAACG
>JABAOH010041272.1_pt2 | contig 10855 bp, 11 predicted proteins | sample 7062181 | NCBI WGS metagenome assembly JABAOH01 (sample SAMN14538630, study PRJNA623070) | marine sediment metagenome | biome: marine biome [ENVO:00000428]; feature: marine pelagic biome [ENVO:01000023]; material: deep marine sediment [ENVO:00002113]; isolation source: pool of 5 deep marine... | reverse complement strand
TGTGCAGCAGCTCTTGGGCCACCGAAATTGGAAGGTCCGTCCCCTGGGATGTCAAGAACGCGACGTTGCGGTTTCGCATTGACAAGGACCACAATTATGCGCAGGTGCCTGACGTCTTCATCTCTGACCTGAAGGCGACCAAAGGACCGTCGGATTTGAAACAATCAAAGACTAAAGGACAATGGGGTGGCACATACCACAGGGTGAACGGAAAAGTCTACAAAAAGGGCATTGCTGTATCCTCGGCTACAACTGTCGTTTACAAGAACCAGAAGGAATATGGACGTTTTGTGGCGTTGGCTGGCATTAACGACAGAGCCGATCCTAATGCGTCTGTCAGCTTTGAGGTGTACGCAGATAAGAGAAGACTGTACAAATCAAGGCCGTTGACCAAACAGATGCCGCCGATTGAAATTAATGTGGGGGTACTATCGGGAAGCAAGGAGCTCAAATTAGTAACAACCGGTTCGAATATGAGGGGCCGGCGGGCACACTGGATTAATGCAGGTTTCCTGCTGAAAAGGAAGAATCCGAAGGTATCCTATGCGAAAATATATACAGCCGGATATGACCCGACAGATTTTGAAGCAATAGTCTTTACCTCTATGGGCAAGCGGGTCGACAGCCGGCTTCTTTGGACCCGGCAGGGCGAGCCGATGGAAATTCTCTTCGACAGCTCCCACGGCAGCGTCATCTACTACGTTTATCTGGTGCCAAAGGAAGGGATCCCAGCTAAATATGAATCCACACCCTCAGCATGGGAGCCGGAGGCTGGGCTGGTCCTGGAGACAAGACGTACAAACAAGATTTACCCCGAGTGCAATAAGCTGCCCGGGCTGCTGCGAGTGTGGAACGAGGTCGCCGAGCCGGTGGGCAGGAGCATGGTCGGTAATATTCACCATGGGTTTCCAATTCATCAGGTGCCGGAATTCGGTTCTGGTAACGCTAAGAAAGGCAGTATGGCGCTGTATTACTATAAGGGTTTCTTTGAGATTGAAAAAGCCGGTCAGTACGTATTCGCCACGGCGTCGAATTGGGGATCGCACCTGCTTATTGACGGTAAGGAAGTGGTGAGCTGGCCCGGCCAACACAACTACCGGGCCGGGATCAGGGGACAAAAACAAGGCCGGATTCATCTTGAGCCGGGCGTACATAAGCTGGAATATCACAACTATATCCCATGGGGAGGGATGTTTACGTTGGCTGCTTGGCAAAGTCCCAAAGGAAAATTAGGCCTTATGACCAGAGGCGATTTCCTGCCTGTGGGATGCTACGTGGCTACGGCAATTGGGTATAATAAGCTAACAAAAGATAGTGGCAACTTTGAGTGGCAGATAGTCGATGATTGGCGACTGGATGACAGGCCGGGGGCGCCGGCTTCGACCAAGTCGGCTATCGGTGGGGCGGCCCTAGTGCAGATGCGCTTTAAGGTGATCCGAGGAAAGGGGACTGAGAAATACTCATACAGGTGGAAATTCGATGATGGGAAGATCGAGGCGGGTCAAAGCATCGAACACGTATTTTTGCGGACCGGGATGTGCCCGGTGAAGTTTGAGGTGCTGGAAGGCCAAAAAGTGGTCGCTGAAGTAACTCAAAAAGTTCACGCTCACCCTTTGTGGGATAAGGTCCATCCCGAGCCGAGGAATATAGAGACTTTCGAGAGAGCCATATCCGAAAGCGATTTTAGCAAGGTGCCTATAGCAGCTTTAGTCAATTTGTATGTTTTTTCCGATGGACTCGAGCGCGCAGAATTGAAGCAGCAAGTTGTAGCGGCTTTAATGAAGAGGGTAAACGAGCTTGTGGCAGAGGCCCGGCACCGGCGTTTTTGCTTTGAGCTGGGTCGGCACCTGTGCTCGGCTCCGATACGGCAGTATGAACAGGCTTTGAGACTTTTGGCCAGTCTTCGGGAGAAATCGACCGAAGATAGGCGGATTCAACAGCAGGCGATGGTTGCTCAAGCCGAATTGTTACTGCAATGCTTTGGAAAGGTGCAGGAGGCGATAGAGATTTTAAACCAGCTCGATAAGAAAAGAGATTTAGACAGAGAGACAGCTCATCGATTTGGGATAGTTCGGGCCGAGGCGCTGATAGCTGTGGGGGAGGTGCAAAGAGCGAGAGAGATACTTGAGAACCTGCTGGAAAGTTCTAAACAGAGCAGCAAGACCAGCGAAAAGGTCAAGCATATGGGGATGCTGCGGCACGCGAGGCTGTTGGCTGAGGCTAAGGACGACCCGGTGCAGCTGGATTACGCTATGGAGAAGATTGAGACCATCCTCGCCGAAGATCCCGTGAAGTTGTTGATGCCGAGTCTGAACCTGGTAAGGCTGGATGTGCACTTGGCGAGGCAGGAGCACCTGATAGCTTTTCATCTGGCTCAGCGGTTAAGTAAGCTCGAACTAAGCAACTACTATAAGTTGGAGGTGCTCGTCCGGCAGGTAAGGGCGCTGTGTGGCATCAAGGCCGTCGAGCAGGCCAAGGTGATTTATGAGGCCATAGCGAATGACTATCCGTATAGCCCTGTTGTGGCCGAGGCCAAGAAAGCTATTGTTGAAGTGGTTATGGCAGGGCAAGGACAGTAGCGTTTGCGGCGGATGCAAGGATTCCAATTTTTGCTTCTATTTTGCGTTTGGGGAGCTCAGTGACGTCTTAGAGGTGCAATGTAGATATGAGTGCTGCTTGCAGTCGATGCCCGGTCCTTGTTTTAGGTATAGGCAATATTCTGCTCCGTGACGAGGGCGTGGGCGTGCGTGTGATAGAGCAGATGCAGAAAATGCACCTGCCCGACGATGTGGAGCTGGTTGACGGCGGGACGGCCGGTGCTGATTTGCTGGATGTGCTGGCCGAGAGGCAAAAGGTGATTGTTATCGATGCGGTGCAGGCCGATTGCGAGCCGGGCACTGTGCTTCGATTCACTGCTGATGACCTCGTCCGGCCTGATGGGGTGGGTATGTCGCTGCATGAACTGGGACTGGGTGAGGCCTTGACGATGACCAAGCAGCTCGGGTGTGAGCCTAAGGAAGTGGTAGTTTTCGGTATTAAGCCCAAGGACATCGGGTGCGGTTTGGAGCTATCGGAAGAAATTGCGGCATCGGTACCCAAGGTTATCGAATTAGTGTTGGCAGAGATTGCAAAGTGAACATGCCAGCTAACTTATCGGCGCTTGTCTCGGGGAGTGAGGATGTGTGAAATGGAGCCAATGGGATTCGAACCCACGACCTCTTGCATGCCATGCAAGCGCTCTCCCAACTGAGCTATGGCCCCAGACTAAAATAAGATTAACAAAAATAACCTATATTGGCAAATAATTTTTTTCACCATTCCTGTTTACCCGGTTCCCCCAGGTTGTGCAACGGCCGATTGTCTTTTTTGTGCTGCCAAGTTATAATATTTCTCAAGAACTGCAGATATAAACAGGCGTATTAAAGGCTATCGAAAGGACAAAGATTAAGAGTTTTGATTAAAAGGCAAAGAATATTCATAACGGGGCGGGTGCAGGGCGTTGGTTTTCGGCCTGCTGTGTATAGAATAGCCCAGACGCTGGGGCTGTCCGGTGTTGTCTATAACGACACAAAGGGCGTTACGGTTGAATTACAGGGTGAAGAAAAAAGAATAGCTGATTTTTTGCCCCGCTTGCAGTCCGGAACTGATAAACCTCCGCTGGCGGAAATAAAATCCTGCAATGTAGTTGAGATACCTGTAGTCGAGACGGAAGGTAAATTCGTTATCGAGACAAGCGATTCGCAAGGAACACCACTGTCACAGGTAACCGCTGACGTCGCGACCTGCCGAGATTGCCTTGCGGAGATGGCTGATAAAAAAGATTTTCGGTACAGCTATCCGTTTATAAACTGCACTAATTGCGGGCCGAGGTATTCAATAGTCAAAAGCATTCCTTACGACAGGCCTAATACCACGATGTCGGTCTTCAGGATGTGCGATAAATGCGCTGCTCAATACACGGATGTGGGCGACCGGCGTTTCCACGCCCAGCCTGTTGCCTGCAGCGCCTGCGGGCCGAAAATATGGCTCACCAATAGCAAAGGCAAAACAACAAAAACGCAAACCGAGAAAGTAATCGCAGAGACTGCGCGCCTGCTTTTAGCAGGAAAGATTGTAGCGATAAAGGGAATTGGCGGATTCCACTTAGCTGTTGATGCGCTCAATAATGAGGCTGTGGAGCGATTGCGGCAGCGCAAGAGGCGAGACCACAAGCCTTTTGCTATGATGGCTGGTTCAATCGAAAGAATAAAGGAATACGCTGTCGTTACCGGATTAGCCGAGCGGGTCTTAAAAAGTCCTAAGAGTCCGATTGTGTTATTGTCAAAAAAAGAAAACTGCGCGATAGCTCCATCGGTTGCGAGCGGAGTTAATACATTCGGCTTTATGCTCTGTTATGCACCGCTGCATTACTTGCTCTTTGCCGAGGACATAAAAGTTCTGGTTATGACCAGCGGCAATATTTCCGATGAGCCGTTGATTTGCAAAAATGATTTTGCACTGGAGCGACTCGGCCAGGTTGCGGATGCCTTCCTGATGCACGATAGAGAAATTTACCGGCAGGTTGACGATTCGATTGTTCACTTCGGGGACAAACAGCCGGTACTTTTAAGAAGGGCAAGAGGATATGTGCCAACGCCGATCTTTATGGAAGAAAATTGTCAGCAGGACATATTTGCGGCGGGGGCGGATTTGAAAAATACTTTTTGTTTTGCGAAACAAAACCAGCTTATCTGCAGCGAACACATAGGCGACCTCGAGGATGCAGAGGTCTATCATCACTACATCAATTCGATAGAGCATCTGGCTAAACTGTTCGAAGCCGAGCCTGAAGTTGTGGTCTGTGACCTTCATCCGGGATACCTATCAACACAGTATGCTCTTTCGAAACATGATGTAAAGGTTTTTCAGGTTCAGCATCACTGGGCTCACATTGCATCTGTTTTAGTTGAGCACGGCCTTAGCGGTCCGGTCATCGGACTTGCGGCAGACGGTACGGGCTACGGAACAGACGGCGCCATCTGGGGCTGTGAGTGCATGGTCGCATCATTAGACGGTTTCGAAAGGTTAGGCCATCTGGCGTATTACCCTCTTGCAGGCGCAGATAAGGCGAGCAAGGAAGCTGTAAGGCCTGTTCTGTCATTGTTAAAAAAAGCGTACGGCCGCAAATTTACTTTAGAAAAATTCGAGTGGCTGTTGAAGCGGATCGAGCCTGATATAAGCAGGCTACAGATTATATCAGAGCAGCTTGAGAAAGGTGTTAATTGTGTAGAGACATCCAGCCTGGGCCGAGTTTTCGATGCGGTTGCCGCTATGCTCGGATTGGGCAGCTACAATCATTTTGATGCACAACTGCCAATGGCCCTCGAGGCAGTAGCTGGGAGCGGTGTTGAAGAACGCTATGATTTTGAACTTATAAACAAACCTGAGGAACCATTGCAGCTTGATTTGCGTAAAATGCTCGAACAGCTAATTGATGATATTCAAGAGAAAAAAGCTGCTGACATAATTTCTGCAAAGTTCCACAATACTCTTGCCAGTGGGCTGCTGGGGATGGCTAAACAGGCCAGGGAANNGGGGTGTTTTGTAATCGGTATTTGACAAACCGTTTAATAAAGCAGTTGAAGGAAAGTGATTTTCACGTATTATTTAACCAGGATGTCCCGTCTAACGACGGTGGCATATCCGTCGGCCAGGCAGCAATAGCCGTCGCTCGTCGCTGGTCGCTCGTGACTCGTTAAACAGGAAAAGGCTAAATACATGCAATTAGATGAGAAAAAAGCCATAGAAAAAGGAACTGCGGAAGGCTTTTTGAAGCTTTATAACCAAAAAATGAATACTTCTTACAAGATTATTGAACATAGCGATGCGCCGGATATTCGATGCGAGGATACAGTAGGCAATAGAATGAACCTTGAAGTCATGATGACTGAAGACCGTCCTGGTGACATCCAGGTTGCCTTGGGCCGATCGGATCAACGCAGCGTGGAAGCACTAAAGTCTCACTTAGCAGAGGTCAGGGCTGGAAGAGCTAGTATATTCGAGCAGGTCGGTTGTCTCGAAGGTAACGTTAGCGCGATGCTTGTGAGACGAATTCAGTCGAAGGTGCAAAAGGACTATGGCCCGAATACTGCTCTGGTGATACGAGATATCTCTGGAGGGAATTGGGATTGGAATTCTGTGGTAGATGATATTACGGCCCGATTAGACTTGTCGCGCAATCCTTACGATAAGGGAATCTGGATTATTTCGAATAGTAAAGACAGAATATTCATGCTATCGGAAAAAGCAAGTAGTCGAACCGCTTAAAATGATGAAAGTAAAAGATTACAAAGATTTGAAGATTTGGCAGAAGGGCATTGATATAGCTGATAAAATATACTCAGTTACCGAAACCTTTCCCAGATCGGAACTATATTGTTTATACTCTCAAATGAGAAAAGCTTCTGTATCTATACCATCTAACATTGCTGAGGGATTTGTGAGGCATCATAGTAAAGAATACAAACAGTTTTTATATATTTCTTTAGGCTCTTGTTCAGAATTGGAAACACAACTGATAATTGCCAATAAAAGAAATTACATTACGAAAAAGAAATTGGAAGAACTGTCGGAAGACATAAATCATGAAAGCCGAATGATTGTAAGCCTTATCAACAAAATTTAACGGGATACGAGCGACGAGAAACGAGCGACGAATTATGTGTTTGGCAATACCGGCAAGAATAGTTGAGTTGGAAGGGGACAAGGCGGTTGTAGATGCGATGGGCAACCGCTGGCGGGCGAGGACCACGCTGCTGCCGGAAGCCAAATTAGGGGATTTGGTTTTGATACACGCTGGTTTTGCCATCTCCCTTGTCGATGAAGAAGAGGCAAAAGAGACCTGGCAGCTTCTCGCAGAAATTGCCGACTTTGAGCGTACGCCAAACAAAGTTTCAGGATAACGAGACGTGAAGCAAATGCGAGATACGCTTCACGAGATACGAGATACGAAAAGTATGCTCGAGAGAATTCAAAAAGCGCAGAAACTTTGTGATGCCGCCTGCAAGGCCTTAGGGCGGCAAATCAATATAATGGAGGTTTGCGGCACTCACACGGTTGCCATTTTCCGCAACGGCATAAGGTCGATTCTGCCCAAAAACTTGAAACTTTTATCCGGGCCGGGCTGTCCGGTCTGCGTTACCGACCAAGGCTATATCGATACTGTTTTGAAGTTGGCAGACCGCGAAGATTGTTTAATCGCCACCTACGGTGATATGATTCGCGTTCCCGGCAAAACCGGTTCGCTTGAAACAAAGCAGGCAAAGGCCAACGTCAAGGTGGTCCTGAGCAGCGAAGATGCGCTGCAATTAGCAAAGGACAACACCGAAAAAACGGTTGTGTTTGTCGCGGTGGGCTTTGAAACCACCACGCCGGCTACGGCCGTTGTGGTAAAAGAAGCGGCTGCCGAATCAATCGAAAATTTTTGCATTTTGAGCGGGCACAAACTGGTTGTACCTGCGATGCGGGCATTGGTGAGCGAGAAAAATCATAATATAGATGCTTTTCTCTGTCCGGGGCATGTCAGCGTGATAATCGGCTACGGCGCTTTTGCAGAGATTGTGGAAGATTTTGGCCGGCCTTGCGTGGTGGCCGGCTTTGAACCGATGCAGATAATCGAAGGACTTGCCGAAATCTGCAGGCAATTGGCAGCCGGCAAGGCGGAACTAAAATCGGTATATGCTGCGGTGGTGACCAGGGAGGGTAACACGGCAGCGCAAAAAATCATGNNACTAAAATCGGTATATGCTGCGGTAGTTACCAGGGAGGGTAACACCGCTGCGCAAAAGATCATCGATGAGTGCTTCGAACCAGCAGACGGCTACTGGCGAGGACTGGGAAAGATAGAAAAAAGCACACTTAAACTGAAAGATAAATACAGCCGATTCGACGCTCTTAGGCGATTTAACATAACCCAAACACAGGGCGAAGATACGAGTGGCTGTCGATGTGGCGAAGTGTTGTGCGGATTGATAGAGCCGCCGGAATGTGGATTGTTTGGCCAAGACTGTACGCCGCAGGAACCGGTTGGGCCTTGTATGGTAAGCTCCGAAGGGGCCTGTGCAGCGTGGTTTAAGTATGGAGGGGCAAGGAGGGGATCGGGTGATCAGGGGACTAGGGCTGAGAAGTAATGAAAACAAACAGACATGATAGAATCTTACTTGCGCACGGCGGCGGCGGACAACTGATGGATGAATTAATCCGCCACGTTATTCTGCCAAGCTTCAATAATGACGCTCTCGCGGAGCTGGGCGATTCGGCAAGGCTAAATGTTGCTTCGAAATCGCTGTGTTTTACAACGGACAGCTACGTTGTAAAGCCGTTGTTTTTTAACGGCGGAGACATTGGAAAACTTGCAGTCTGCGGAACGGTGAATGACTTAGCTGTTGCGGGCTCGGCGCCTGTTGCTTTGGCGCTATCGTTGATAATCGAAGATGGTTTCGAGTTTGAATTGCTCGAAAAGATTTTAACCAGTATAAGCGAAGCAGCCCGCCAAAACAAAGTCGATATTGTTACCGGTGACACGAAGACCGTTGAAGCCGGGGCAGCCGATAAAATTTTCATAAACACAGCAGGCATCGGGGTAAAATTAGCCGGCGTGGATTTGGGCTTCGAGAAGATTGCAGTCGGGGATAAAATCGTTATCAACGGCACGATAGGCGACCATGGCTTGACCGTTATCTCGCAGCGGGAAGGCATCAAATTTCAATCGCAGATGCAAAGCGATTGTGCAGGCCTGGCAGGATTGACCTGCGAATTGCTGGAGAACACCGGCGGTATAAAGTATATGCGGGACCCAACACGCGGCGGATTAGCTGCAACACTTAACGAAATCTCGAGGGGCAGCGGACTGAGTATCGAAATTCGTGAGGCTGATATACCGGTCAAGCCGGCGGTGCAGGCGGCAGCCGATATGCTTGGTTTTGACGTGCTTACAATCGCAAATGAAGGCAAATTCGTCGCGATTGTCTCGCCGGAATCAGCCGATGATTGTCTGAACATCTGCAAAAATCATCCGCTGGGCAAAAATGCGAGCATAATCGGTGAAGTCGTTAGAACCAGTGATGTGCCTGTCGTGGAAATGATAACCAAAATCGGTGGCAAGCGGATTGTGCAGATGCCGTATGGGCGAGAACTGCCGAGGATATGCTGATGCATGAGACAATGGTGGCACAGAGTCTGTTGGCGGCGATATCAGACGAAGCTGCAAAGCACAATGCAAAGCCCATCGGTGCGAAGATTAGCTGTGGAAAACTTTGGGCTATCAATGACGAAGCGCTTTGTTTTGCCTTCGAAGCTATTGCCAAAGGTACGCCCTGCGAAGGCGTGAAATTAGATATAGAGCATAAGCCGATACGGGGAAGGTGTAAAAAGTGTGACCAAAGTTTTGAGGTTGAGCTTGAAAACCCGCTTTCGCATCCGGGATGTCCGAAGTGCGGCAGTGACGATTTTGAGTTGCTGCCTGATGGGCCTTTGATACTGGAAGAGATAGAACTTCAAACGGATTAGCATATGAAAAAAATTAATGTTGGTAAGAAAATTCTCAGCGAGAACGAAAAGTATGCCTTTGAAAACACGCTGTTTTTAGCTGAGCAAAAGAAATTGTGCCTGAATATGATTTCGTCTCCCGGCTCGGGCAAGACTACAATTTTGACCAGGACGATAAGCGAATTGAAGGACAAAATCAAAATCGGTGTTATTGAGGGCGATATTCAGACCGACATAGACGCTGAGAAAATCAGAGCAACCGAAGCGCCGGTGGTTCAGATAAACACCAACGGTGCGTGCCATTTATCAGCGGCCCAGATAAGCGCCGCATTAAAAGAGCTTCCTGTCGCAGATTTGAATTTGATTTTTATCGAGAACGTAGGCAATCTTGTTTGTCCATCGGCTTTTGAGTTGGGTGAAGATGGTAAGGTAGTTGTGCTTTCTGTTGCGGAGGGTGATGACAAGCCGGCCAAATATCCTGCTATTTTTGCAAAGTCGAAGGTGCTGCTCATAAACAAAATTGATTTACTGGGTGTGGGTACACAGGTTGATTTTGATATCGAACGGGTGAAAGTTGATGCCCGCAAACTAAATAAAGGCATTGAAATTTTTCCAATATCAGCCAAAACCGGTGACGGTATGGCAGACTGGTATGATTGGCTGCTGAAGTCGGTCGAAGAAAAATAATGTCTTGTGACAATGTGTGTGCTAATGGCTATCGGCTTTGGATTGGTAGAGGCCATGTTTGCGGATATAGTCAGCAACAGCAGGCGTAAGCATATCTGTTACATCCCGGCCGGTAGCTAACCTGTTTCGTATTTCCGTGCTGCTTATATCAATCAGAGGCGTCTGAATAATGTTTCGCTGTAGCTTTTCGACCCGCTGACGGCCCCAAAGGGCTTCAAATCCGGCAAAATCCGGGGGATCGCAGCCGGCTCTATACATCGTGGTTAGAATACAGGCATCAATTAACTCGACAATTCCGTACCAATGCACTAAATCATCGATACTATCAGCACCTACCAGCCAATAGATAGTAGTTTCGCTGCCGTAGTCGGCCTGAAATTGTCTTACAGTCTCCAAAGTATAGCTCGGCGCCGGCTTTTTCAGTTCGCAGTCACTTGCCTCGAAACTCTTTTCCCCGGCGATTGCAAGAGCTATCATTTCGAACCGAGCATCGTCATCCGCTTTGGGCAGGAAACCCTTGAGCGGAGAGCGCTTTGCAGGAATGAAAATGATTTTCTCGGCGCCAATATGTTCGACCGCATTGGCGGCAACGATGGTATGCCCAAGATGAATCGGATCGAATGTGCCGCCAAACAAAGCTATT
>JABAOH010041082.1_pt1 | contig 10855 bp, 9 predicted proteins | sample 7062181 | NCBI WGS metagenome assembly JABAOH01 (sample SAMN14538630, study PRJNA623070) | marine sediment metagenome | biome: marine biome [ENVO:00000428]; feature: marine pelagic biome [ENVO:01000023]; material: deep marine sediment [ENVO:00002113]; isolation source: pool of 5 deep marine... | reverse complement strand
GAAACCGCTCTGGGCAGCAGTCCTGTGATAAAATGCACCTGGTCAACGTAATGGCAACCAACATAAGTAAACATATCGGAATTTTCTACGGTGCACCAGTTCTGGAAATTTGAATGTCGATAGTAATAGGGCTCATTCATTTCTGCATGGCCGATACGAAATTCCCCAAATTTGCCTTCTCTGTAAAGTCGACGAGCGATTAAGGCCCGGTCATCGAGTCGCTTATGATACTCCACTGCCACGACAAGCCCTTTCTCATAGGCGACTTTTTCGATTTCAAGGGCCTGCGAATATTTTAACACCAGCGGCTTTACGCAGCATATATGCTGATTACTGGCAAGAGCGGCTTGTATAACCGGATAATGTAGCTGGTCCGGCACTGCAACGATCACGATGCTGCCTTTGGGCATCTTCTCGATTACTTCCCTGAATAGATCGGGAAAGTTCTGCTGCGGATCGGTATCCGTGGAAGGATACGCCTTGAAGCGGTGACCGGGAAATGCTTTTTTTAGCGTCACATCCTGCGCCAGTACATTCAGCGGAGCGCTGTTCAATGCGCACACACTGACCTCACCGATAAGACCGAGGCGCTGGAGTTGATAGACCGAAGGCAGAATCTGCACCTGCGTTATCATCCCACCACCGACAATACAAATCTGAGGCATCTGACTCATCGAGCTGTTTCTGAATAAAGTTAATGTGAGCTCTCTTCGGTCCAACGTTGTAACTGTCCTGGAACCAGTAATTAGCATCGCCTCGCCTGTTTGTCAAACCTAATTTTTAATTTGATTATTGGGGTCCCATTCTGTAAAAAGATAATAGAATATGAATCCAGTCATATAGAATGGAGGTGGATTATCGTGAATATATATAGGTTTGTTACCTTGGTGACAATCCTGAATTGTTGTTATCAAGCTTTGGCATCGGCTGAGGATGTTACCGTAGATTCTTCCGCGGTTCTGGGTTCCCATTTTGCGAAAAAATGGCAAAATGGGGTCCCTCTTAAAACCCTCGATAAGGACCATCCCCGATTGATGTTAAAGGACAATGACCTGAAGCGCCTGAAAGAACTGTATGCGAAAGATGAAGTTTTACAGAAATGTTTAAGGGATGTTCTAAAGGACGCGGATGACTGTGCTGAAAAACGGATGCTCACTTACCGCAAGATTGGCCCGCGGCTTCTTCATATCAGCAGAGAATGCCTGCATCGAATTTACGCCCTTGGCCTTGCATACAGATGGACCGGCGAGCAGAGATATGCCGAAAAAGCGGTAGAAAACCTGCTGACCGTCTGTGCATTCGAGGACTGGAATCTGTCTCACTTTTTAGATACGGCTGAGATGTCCCACGCGGTGGGCCTCGGTTATGACTGGCTGTATTCTTATCTCGACACGGAAACGCGGGAAAAAATCAGGGCCAGCCTGGTTAAGAACGGCCTGGAACCGGCCCTGACCGCGTATGAGAAATCGTGGTGGAGTAAAAGTGAGCACAACTGGAACCAGGTCTGCAATGGGGGGATGATAGTCGGTGCTTTGGCAATCGTGGAATCTGAGCCTCGGTACGCCGAGCAGATAATTACTTTAGCAGTTGAGTCACTGCCGCGTGCACTGAAAAGCTACAGCCCTGATGGCGCATGGATGGAAGGGCCCGGCTACTGGAGTTATGCCACCCATTATACGGCTTACGGACTGACGGCGCTGCAAACTGCTTTGGGCACAGACTTCGGTCTGTTGCAAATTAAGGGATTGGCCGAATCCGGTAACTTTCCAATATACACGGCCGGGCCGCGAGGCCAGTACCTGAACTTTGCCGACTGTGGGGGAAAAAGCTCCAGAAGACCTATGCCATGTATGTTCTGGCTGGCTCGGACCTACGATAACTCTTTGTACGCCGAGGCCGAACACGCTGAGGTTGCCAAGCGCGAGGCAAGAGCCCAGCACGTGGTTTGGTATGTGCCGGCTCCAAGAGAAATGCCCGCAGCCAAAGACCTCGACCGTTATTTCCGCGGCCCAGTGGAGATAGCAGTGTTCCGCAGCGCCTGGGACGACCCGGAAGCGCTATTTGTTGGTGTCAAGGCCGGCTACAACCAGGTCAATCACGGTCATCTGGATTTGGGCAACTTCGAGCTTGATGCTCTGGGCGTTCGATGGGTACGCGACCTCGGCTCGGACAACTACAATCTGCCCGGTTACTGGGACAAAAGAAGAGGCGGCAGACGGTGGAGTTATTACCGCCTGAATTCGAAAAGCCATAACGTCCCATTACTGGACGGCGAGGACCAGGACCCATTGGCAATATCGAGGTTTACTAGGTTCCAAACAGAGAGGTCTTCTCCTTTTGTCCTTGTTGACCTGACGAGCGCCTATAAAAAGTATGCAAACAGGGTGACAAGAGGTATTGCAATGGTCGGGAATCGGCGGGCGGTTCTTGTGCAGGACGAGTTTGATATAGAAAATTCCTGTCAGCTCATCTGGGCTGTGACAACGGATGCGAAAATCGATATAAAGGAAAAAAATACCGCTGTACTTACCCTTGCCGGCAGAAAGCTTATCGCCCGCATCCTGTCACCCTCAATCGCTGAGTTTGCAGTGGAGTCGGCCCAGCAGAAGCCACCGCAGAAAACCAATAAGGGTGTTAGCCGACTTATAATTCGCTTGTCTAATGCTAAGGGCAATGTTCGGGCGGCGGTCCTGCTTTCGCCGGTTTGGAAAGACAAGGAGATAGTTACAAAAGTGCCAATAAAGCCGTTAGCACAATGGTGATGAATGTGATTATCAAACGAATTAATGAGCAGAAAGATATTACGAGGTGTCAAATGAAAAGTTCATCGGTCGGTATTCGCAGAGTTTTTGTTATCAGTTTATTAATGTTTGCAGTTGCACTTTCGGGCGGACTTATTCAAGGTGCTGAAAACAAAAAGCCTCAGCTTTGTCAGGGAAATTATCATAGTGAGCAGGCCGCCAAAGAGCAGCTTGCCAAGTTTGCCCGCAGCTACTCCAACCTGACTGAATGGAAGGCCCGGGCCGAGCGAATTCGGCAGGGCATCCTTCGCGGAGCCGAACTTCTGCCGCTGCCCGAGACCTGCCCTCTGAACCCGATTATCCACAGCAAACGCACATATGACGGCTATACCGTCCAAAACGCAGCTTTCGAAAGTTTGCCCGGAGTTTTTGTGACGGGGAACTTATATCGTCCTCGAAAAGGCAAGGGACCTTTTGCCGCAGTGCTTTGTCCGCATGGACATTTCAGCAGCGCCGGTAACTACGGCCGATTTCGGCCCAATATGCAGAAGCGATGTGCGGCCTTGGCCCGTATGGGCGCTATTGTTTTCTCTTATGATATGGTGGGATATGGTGACTGGAAGAATGCGGGATGGCAGCACAGTCGGCCGAAGGCCCTTAAGTTGCAGCTCTGGAACAGCATCCGTGCCATCGATTTTATTACCTTCCGCAAGGACGTGGACCCCAGGCGCATCGGCGTCACCGGAGCTTCCGGCGGAGGAACACAATCGTTCCTTGTCACTGCCGTCGATGACCGCATCGCCGTCTCTGTCCCTACCGTAATGGTTTCAGCGCACTTCTTTGGCGGATGCAACTGCGAAAGCGGTATGCCCATACACAAAAGCGATGCCCACGAAACGAATAATACGGATATTGCCGCTCTGGCCGCGCCGCGACCGCAGATGCTAATCTCCAACGGCAAGGACTGGACCAAGAACACGCCAAACGTCGAATATCCTTATATAAAAAATGTCTATTGTCTCTATGGAGCTGAGGCCAACGTCGAGTATCTGCACCTTCCCAATGAGGGACATGATTATGGGCTTTCCAAGCGTATCGGTGCCTATAAGTTTTTTGCCAAGCATCTTGGGCTTTCACTCGATAATATAACAAAGCCGGACGGCTCAATCGATGAAAGCTTTGTTGTAATCGAAAAGCAGGAGGATATGTACGTTTTCAACGAGGAGCACCCGAGACCGGCCCATGCCGTCAGCGCCGAAGTAGCACAGCTGCCATGGGATTAGAACATATCCTATATTTACTGATTTGTTTTTGATTGGATGCAGGCAAGCGAAAAGCGAAGCACTTGACATTTTGCTCGCCTTTAGTTTGCAAAATTGTTTTTTCTTAATCCGGCCTTTTAAGCTCTTCTATTTTTGGCAGGTCTTTGAGTGTGTTCAGGCCGAAGACTTCCAGAAATTTTTTTGTCGTTCCGTATAGCATCGGCCTGCCCAGTACCTCAGCTCGGCCTACTATCTTAACCAGGCCTTTATAGCAAAGAGTTCGAATTACCTCGCCGGTGGCAACGCCTCTGACAACCTCGATATCAGCCCGCATAACCGGCTGCTTGTATGCGATTATGGCAAGGGTCTCCAGGGCGGCGGGGCTTAGTTTGCTGTCGCTTCGGACCCGAAGTAATTTTTTCAGCCAATAGTTATAAGGACTCAGGGTGAGCATTTGATAACCGCCGGCAATTTGCTCTATTCTAAAGGCGTTGTTGCTAGCCCGATATTTGTCGTTCAGGTTTTTGATACATTGATGGACTTGCTTAACGGATGTCTCAACAATCTTGCCCAGCCGGGCCTCCGAGAGCGGCTCATCGCTGGCGAATAGAACCGCTTCCACGACCGACTCGACTGTTGTCTCAATCTCCTGGTCCTGTTGTGGGAAATCAGTCTCTTCTTTATCCAGCGTTCGATATTCTGACTTCTGTCTTCCGTCCTCTGTCTTCTGTTTTCTGACTTCTGTCTTCTGTTCGTCCGTCATATGTTTTTCCACTTATATGGGTCTGCATCCTTTTTACTTACTCTTATTGTCACTGAATTTAGCTGTTTTTGCAACTGTTTAGCGAATTTTTTCAGTATGAATCGTTCTGAGACGGTATGGCTCAGACAAATGCAGGTTAGATTTGCTTCCTGAGCGGCTAATGCCTGGTGGTGCTTCAATTCACCGGTGAGATACAAATCGGCCTTTGCGGCGATAACCAAATTGATAATCTTGCCGCATGAGCCGGCGCAAACCGCCGCTGTTTTTACCAGGCGTTTTTCGTTTCCAATCAGACCGATGGCCTTGGCGCCGGTGTATTTCTTTATTCTGTTGATAATCTGTTCTATTCGTAACGGCTTTGCTAATTTGCCGATTCTGCCCAGGCCGAATTCGTTTTGATTGTTGTAGAGTTTGATGATGTCAAAGGCAGGCGTCTCGTAAGGATGAGCCTTTTTCATTGCCGCTATTACTTTATCGAGCTTTTCAGCGGGCACAATCGTCTCGAATCTTATCTCCGGAACCTTCTCTATTTTTCCTTTTGTGCCAATAGCAGGTTTTGCGTTTTCCAGAGGCAAAAATGTTCCTGTTCCCTCGGCACCGAAGCTGCAGTGACTGTAATTTCCAATTGCGCCTGCGCCAGCGGCGAAAACCGCATTTGAAACTTCAGCTAACGATTCGACAGGAACAAAGACAACGAGTTTGTAATTATCGCCTGCTGGATTAACAACGTAATCACCAATTGGCTTTCCATCTTCGATACCAATAATCTCGGCAAGGCCGTCGTTGACTCCGCCTGTGGCGGCATCCAGGGCGGTATGTGTCGAAAAAACAGCAATGCCGCTGCGAATCAATTCATATACGGTGCTGCTTGGCCCGTCTGAGGTGATTTTTTTCAGGCCGTCCCAGATTACCGGATGATAACTTACAATCAGGTCGGTCTTTAGTTTTTTGGCCTCAGCAAGAACATCATTTGTTATATCGATGGTCAGCAGAATGTTTTTTACGTTTTTCTGCGCATCGCCGATAAGCAGGCCGACGTTATCCCAGTCCTGTGCTAAGTTAAGTGGGACTATTTTCTCAATTTGCTCTGCAATATCTTTTATTTTCATTTTTTTTCCCACACTGGCTTTCAACAAATTCATCGAAACTCTTTTGCATTTCTTTTGTCATCGTACCGACCTTGCCATCGCCGACGGTGTGCTTTTCCACTGCGGTTACGGGCATAATCTGCATAATCACGTTTGTCAGGAAAATCTCATCGGCAGCCAGCACGTCGTCTATGGAGAGGTCTTTTTCAATCAATTCGATGGAATTTTTCAGAGCAATTTGACAGACCGTCTTTCTTGCCACGCCTGCAAGGACCGGCGTTTCAATCGGCGGTGTATAAAGGACGGAATCTTTGACCAGAAAAACATTGCTTATGCACCCCTCGGCTAAGCGATTATTCGTCGTGAACCATAACGCCTCGGCGGCCCTTTTTTGATGTGCACGATTTAGCGCTATTATACGCGAGAAATAGCTTGTTGTTTTGTGTCCACACGTTGGCTCGCCGGCGTTTTGCCTGAATGGGCAAAGCACTACCAGAACGCCTTTTTTATAATATTCAACCGGGTAAGGCTGAAGCTTTGCGGCGGTGATAAGAAGTGTCGGTTTGCGCTGCTCATCCCATTGGGACATTGGCCCGTTGGTAAGTGTCAATCGCAAACGGGCATCGGTTAATTTGTTCGCTCGCAGGACTTTATAAATAGCGTCAGTGAGATATTTTCTGTCGTATGTATGACTTATCGATAGGGCACGAGAGCTAAAAAACAATCTGTCCAGGTGATCTTTTAGCGCGAAGACCACGCCGTTGTAGCTTCGCATCGTCTCGAAAAGACCTGCTCCATACAAAAAACCGCTGTCGGTAACGGATATGCGGGCCTTGTCGATTTCGACTAACTTGTCATTTAGGAAAACTTTTTCCACCATCTTCGTATAAATCCGAATATCGAATTATGAAATCCAAAACAATCTCAAAGTTCGAAATTCAAATGTTCAAAACTTAGGGTTTCGAATTTTGGATTTTGGTCATTTGGAATTGTTTCGTGCTTCGAATTTCGGATTTCGTATTTATCTTCTTTATGTCCACTATCCTTTGTTTGCTTTTTTGCGTTTCTTTTATTCCCGCCAATAGTGCGCGTGCCTTTGTGATAGTTTCGTCCCATTCTGCTTGCGGTTCTGAATCTGCGACTATTCCGCCGCCGGTCTGGGCAAAGGCCTTTCGGTTTTTGATAATAATCGTTCGTATGGCAATATTCAAGCACGCATTGCCGTCTATGCCGATAAAGCCGATACTGCCGGTATAAACACCTCGGGCTGTTGGTTCGGTTTCGTCGATAATTTCCATAGAGCGGATTTTCGGGGCGCCGGTGATAGAGCCGCCGGGGAACATTGCCTTTAAAATATCGCAGAATGTAATTCGCTCTCGAAGCTGCCCGGCTACAGTCGCCACGGCATGAAAAACCGTCGGATAGCTTTCAATTGTCCTGGGCTGGATTACTTTCCTTGTGCCGGGTTTGCAGATTTTGGCTACGTCGTTACGCTCCAGATCGATTATCATATTCAGCTCGGCGCGTTCTTTTTCACAATGGAGCAGCTCATTGAAATTTTTTGTGTTGGTTTGTTTTGCGTGCGGGTTTTTCCCGGCCGTCTCATTGATACGCCGCCGGGTGCCTTTTATCGGCTTGGTTCGGATAAGGCCGTCGTCAATTGTTATAAACATCTCAGGCGATGCGCTGACGATGTGAAAATCTCCGCCGTCGATATACGCGGCATAACCGCTGGGATTGTGGTGATTTTGCCAGTGCAGAAGCTCTATCGGCCTGGCGTCATAGTCACATTCGAATCGCTGTGAGAAGTTAATCTGGTAAACCTCGCCGTCATAGATGTAGCGTTTTATTTTCTCGACCGTTCGCATGTAGTAATCGTTATCCATATTGCAGCGAATTTGCGAAAAATCTATATTGTCAAGGTTGGCAGGCCCGGTTTGCGGGATGTGGATTTTTGGAGATTCAGCCAGCAACTTCTCCAGAGTGGAAAGTTTGTCCTGCGGTTTTTCAGAATCGCCCGGCAATTCCAGGGCGATTAGCCGGAAAGTTCCTTCGATATGGTCGTAGGCGATAAGGCGGTCGTAGAAGCAAAGTCGAATCAGCGGCATTTGAAGGTCGTCTATTGTAGTTTCCGGGAGCTTTTCAATATATCTGCCGAGTTCGTAACTAAAATATCCAACCCATCCGCCGCAGAAAATCCCCTTCGGCAGGTCATCGTCCCCTCCCCTGTCATTCCCGCGCAAGCGGGAATCCACTAACTTATATTTATCCAGGACTTTTTGAAGTTTTGCGAATGGGTCTTTTTGTCCCGCCTTAAATTCAAATACTTCTTTCGGCCCGGCGGCCCAGTAGCTGAATCTGTCCGCATCCGCCTTGGCCGGATTGCCGCCGAGAATTGAGGCCGTTTTTAGACCGGAAAATATTTCGCTTAAAGCCGGCAAATCTACGGATGCACGGATTTTTTTGTGGTGCAGTTTGCAGAGAATAAGATCATCGGTTTTGGCAACCGCCCCCGTTGTCATTATGGTTGTCCTGCTCCATGTCATTCCCGCCCCGCATCGAGTGCGGGATAAACTCCAGCGGGAATCTATCCTATCGTTATTTTTCACAACTCCTGCTTTTGCAGCGGGAGTGACATCGTACTATTTCTTTATGTTATTCTGGCTCTTTATGTCTCTTTTGTGTCTTTGAGCTCGTTTATAATCTTTGCTCCCGAAGAGGTGCCTATCCTTTCCGCCCCTGCGGCTAACATTTCAAGGGCCTGTTTTGCGCTCTTTATTCCACCGGCAGCCTTTATTTTACAGTTCGGAGCTGTTTCTTTCATCAGCTTTATATCTTCGATAGTTGCTCCCCCGGCCGGGTGCAGACCTGTGCTGGTCTTGATGAAATCGACGCCGCATTTTTCCGCTACCTGGCAGGCGAATATCTTTTGGTTGTGATTGAGGGCGGCCGATTCGATTATCACTTTGAGAATAACCGCCGGCCTCATCGAGCGGCATACTTTCAGCACCGCTTGCAACTGAGCTTGGAGATATTTTGTGTCGCCGGCGATTATCGACGCCAGATCAGCAACCATATCAATCTCATCGGCCCCGGCGAAGATGGCTTCTTTGGCCTGAGCAACTTTGATTTTAGTCGTCTCGGCCCCGAGCGGCAGGCTGACTACACCGCCGACGGCAACTTTCGAGCCGGCTAACAGCTCAGCGGTCAAAGACACCCATCGGCCATTTACGCAAACCGTATGAAACCCGTAGGCCTTTGCCTCCCGGCATAACTGTTCGATTTGCTCTTTTGTCGCCGTAGCATTAAGCAGCGTATGGTCGATACAGCTGGCTAATTGTTTCTCATCCGTGATAGTCACTTCCTTTATAACCTTTCCACTTAAGCACAAACTGTTGGCTGGCTTATAAAAAGCGGCTCATGAGCCGGCGGTCTTAGCATCCTTATTGAACAGCTGCTCCGCGGCGCAGCCGAGCTCTTTTTGCTTGCAGTATTTGCAGGCTAATGAACCTCTAATTAAGGCATTTCCACCCAAATAAAGTATTGCCAATACTACCATCAATGCCAATATCAGCCAGGTAAAATCTCTGATTAAAATAATGATTCCACCAACAAGAGGAAAAATCGGAACCAAGAAATCCGGAATTAAATCTTTCCACGAGATATCTTTTTCAACAAATCTTTCTGGGCTTCCTTTCCTGAAAAGCAGGGCGCACAGTTTACCTCTGCCTAAGCCGCAGGTTTTGCCATAATAGTAGCAATTCACACAGCTTCCCTTCAATATCTTTAGCTCAACCCATAAGCAAAACATCAGGTAAAGAACCGTAAAGAAAAAGTCGAGCTGGGAAAAGATAAAAGCGCCTAAGGCATAAATGGATAAGGATAAAGCGCAGGAAAGTAAAGGTATCCAAATGGGAAAGTTATCGTAAGCTTTGTTATTTTGCATATCCTTTCTCCTTAAAATATTTCACTGCTTCAGCTATTGTATTGAAAACTGCTGTTGCAGTTTGCGTAACGAAGACCGAGGGAGTCTGCTTTGAGGTCCAGATGACGTAAACTTCTTTGGCTGCCTCGTGAGCGTGCTGGAGCTCTCTTTCGACTCCGCTGGATATTGCCGCTCGTCCGTCGTCTAACGTCGGAATAAAGCTGATTATCATATCCGACTGGTCGATTAGCATAAAATCACGGGCGTATATCTGGCTGTTAATATCGCGTTCGATTTGTCGAACCTCGTGCAAATCCAGCCGAACTTTCCGCCCTAATGCTGTTACCTCAACGTGGTTCAATCCTTTTTGGCTTGCCCGCTGGGCCTTTTGCGGCAGATATGATTCTTCCAAATCGCCGGGGTCAAAGCAGATAAATGATTGCTTCATCAATCGCCGAAATTCGTCAATTTCGTTTTTCACATTTACCATATTGTCAACTGCGGTCATTGGGAAGCTCAAATATGCCTTTTTGGTTCGACCGTCAAAGATAAGTCCGTAGAATGTTTCGGTGGTTTCGGTTTCTGTGCCGCGGGCCAGGCAGTAAAAAGGAATCCTTTCGTTAATACCTTTGCACAGCATTTCGGTGCCGATAATCTCTTCTTCCCGCCAGACAATCAAATCTTTCAGCGTGTGTTCGACGGCGTGTTCAGCGACAAGCCGGGTGTGCAGTGCGCTCACGCCATCAATCAGGCAGACATACATATCGGCGTTGAGCTGCCGCATCTGGTCGAAATCCACCGCCGGAAACAGTCCGTGCCGCCAGCGGAAGGTTGCGTGAGTATTGACTATCAGGTTGGGGCTTTTTGCGGCTTTTGCGATGATGTCTTTGAAGACGCTGCGGCGAAGTGAGCTTAACCTTTTCATCGGTATATCTAAGATTTTCCCGGGCGGGATATCGGGTGCTTCGGCGTACATCGCCTCGCCGACATTACACAGCAGCACCTCTTTCCCTTTCTCGGCGGCGAATTGACATACCTTCTCAAGATAGCTTTTCTTATCAACGCCGACCATTCCG
>JABAOH010125547.1_pt3 | contig 10856 bp, 11 predicted proteins | sample 7062181 | NCBI WGS metagenome assembly JABAOH01 (sample SAMN14538630, study PRJNA623070) | marine sediment metagenome | biome: marine biome [ENVO:00000428]; feature: marine pelagic biome [ENVO:01000023]; material: deep marine sediment [ENVO:00002113]; isolation source: pool of 5 deep marine... | reverse complement strand
CTGCCCAATCAACTACTCGGTCTCCCGAGCAACCATGTAATCATCGCGGGCTCACCCCGCTAGGACACCCTGGCGCGTAAGGTACCCGGCAAAGTCCTGCTCCGCGCGGAGCACGTGATAGGCAATGGTGACGAGCTTGCGGGCCAGGGCCACTTTCGCCACCCGCCACCCCTTCTTCGCCGCCAGCGTTCGATACCAGCGTTGGAGCACCCCCTTCTGGCGGGCCGTCGCCCCTGCGGCCTCGACAAGGAGGTGCCGCAGCAGCGGGGCGCCCTCTTTCGTGATCCGGCCCTCGCGGCGTTTCCCGGCACTCTCGCGGACCGTCGGGCTCAGCCCGACATAGCTGGCCACGTGCTTCGCCGAAGGGAACCGCGCCACGGGACAGAGATAGGCGACCAGCGCAGAGGCCGTCTGGACTCCGATCCCGGGGATGGTGAGGAGGCGGCGCACCCGGACATCCCGCTCGGCGCGGTGGCGAAGCTCCCGATCGAGCTCCTGAATCTGCCGGTCCAGCTGAGCCTTCAGGGCAAGGCCGTGCTGGCGCATGAGCTGAAAGCTGCCCTCCAGCGGTAACTGAGTCAGGACGGCCTGGCCACGCGCGCTGAAGAGCCGGACCGGTTCACTGTGGGGGACCAGCTTGGCTACGAGGGCGTGGAGGGCGTTCTTGACCTGGGTCCGGATGCGGACCAGGCGGTGGCGGTGGACGAGGAGCTCCCGGCTCTCCCGGACTGCCCGCGGCGGAATCCAGACCGTCGGAAGGAGGTCGGTCCGCAGGAGATGGGCGAGCATCTTCGCATCCACCCGGTCGTTCTTGAGCCGGGCGCTCGCGATCGCCTTGACCTGCTTGGGATTCGCCATCACTACCTCGTGGCCCACCCCCTCCAGAAGATCCACGAACCAATACCAGCAGCCGTTACTCTCGAAGGCGATCTTGCAGGGGCCGGGGAGGCTGGCGAACGTTGCGCGGAGGCCCGGCTCCTCATGGGGGACTCGACGCTCGATGACCTCGCCTGTTTCGGTCAGGATGGCAAGCTGGGAAAACCGCTTGTGGTGATCTACCCCAATATGTACCATCGCTGTGGCCTCCTTTCCGAGAGATGGCTGTCCTCGGATGCGAGCTTACTCGGTAGGCTCGCGGGAGGCCAACTTTCTTATGGCATCAACTACCAATCTTCACGGGGGAGGTTACTGGTTGTAATGTTCACCGATGATGGTCGCTCACACCGCCACACTTCCTCGGGACAGACTCAGCGGTGGTATAACGCCCCGGTTCAGCGGCTGCGAGACGCCGTCCGCTGCAACCGGTTGTTAGCTGACCATTTCTGCCGCCCTGTGAAGCCCTCGAAGACGTTCATGCCACGATCAGGCGAGGTCGAAGCGGTCCAGGTTCATCACCTTGGTCCAGGCCGCGACGAAGTCTTTGACAAACTTCTCCTTCGCGTCCGCGCTGGCATAGACCTCCGCCAGCGCGCGCAGCTGGGAGTTCGAGCCGAAGACCAGGTCGACGCGGGTACCTGTCCACTTGACCTTGCCGGTCTTGCGGTCACGGCCCTCGTAGACATCCCCCGCCGGCTTCCACTCCGTGCCCATGTCGAGCAGGTTGACGAAGAAGTCGTTGGTGAGCGTCTCCGTCTTCGTGGTGAAGACCCCGTGCTTCGCGCCGCCGAAGTTGGTCCCGAGCACGCGCATGCCGCCGATGAGGACCGTCATCTCCGGCGCCGTGAGCGTGAGCAGCTGCGACTTGTCGATCAGCACATGCTCCGCGCCGATGTCGAGCTTGCCCCTGACGTAGTTGCGGAAGCCGTCGGCGATCGGCTCGAGCACCGCGAAGGACTCGACGTCCGTCTGGTCCTGCCTGGCGTCCATGCGGCCCGGGCTGAACGGCACCTTGACGGCGACGCCGGCCTTCTTCGCGGCCTGCTCGACGCCCGCGCAGCCGGCGAGCACGATCAGGTCGGCGAGCGACACTTGCTTGCCGCCCTTCGCCTTCTTGTTGAAGTCCGCCTGGATGCCCTCGAGCGTCTTCAGCACCTTGGCGAGCTGCGCCGGCTGGTTGACCTCCCAGTCCTTCTGCGGCGCGAGGCGGATGCGCGCCCCGTTGGCGCCGCCGCGCTTGTCGGAGCCGCGGAAGGTGGAGGCCGACGCCCAGGCCGTGGACACCATCTGCGCCACCGACAGCTTCGAGGCGAGGATCTTCTTCTTGAGGTCGGCGATATCCTTCTCGCCGATCAGCTTGTGGTCGACCGCGGGGATCGGGTCCTGCCAGATCAGCTCTTCCTTCGGCACTTCCGGCCCCAGGTAGCGGGCGCGCGGGCCCATGTCGCGGTGAGTCAGCTTGAACCAGGCGCGCGCGAAGGCATCGGCGAAGGCCTGCGGATCGTCGAGGAACCGGCGCGAGATCTTCCCGAACTCCGGATCGAAGCGCAGCGTCAGGTCGGTGGTCAGCATGGTCGGCTTGTGGAACTTGCCCGGGATGTGCGCATCGGGAATGATCTCCGGCGCGTTCTTCGCCACCCACTGCTTGGCGCCGGCGGGCGACTTCGTCAGCTCCCATTCGTACTTGAACAGGTTCTCGAAGAAGTTGTTGCTCCACAGCGCCGGGGTCTTGGTCCAGGTCACTTCGATGCCGCTGGAGATGGTGTCCTTGCCGTGCCCCGAGCCGTAGTTGCTCATCCAGCCCAGGCCCTGCGCCTCGAGCGGCGCGGCTTCCGGATCCGGGCCCTTGTGGGATTCCGGGGCCGCGCCATGCGCCTTGCCGAAGGTGTGGCCGCCAGCAATAAGCGCGACGGTTTCCTCGTCGTTCATGGCCATGCGGCCGAAGGTGGCGCGGATGTCCTTGGCGGCGGCCATGTAGTCGCCGCTCGCGTTCGGGCCCTCCGGGTTGACGTAGATGAGGCCCATGTGGGTGGCGCCGAACGGCGCCATAAGGTCGCGGTCGCCGGTGAAGCGCTTGTCGACGCCCAGCCACGCGATCTCGGCTCCCCAGTTCACGTCCTCGTCCGGCTCCCACACGTCGGCGCGGCCGCCGCCGAAGCCGAAGGTCCTGAAGCCCATCGACTCGAGCGCCACGTTGCCGGCAAGGATCATGAGGTCGGCCCAGGAGATCTTCCGGCCGTACTTCTGCTTGATCGGCCAAAGGAGGCGGCGCGCCTTGTCGAGGTTGACGTTGTCGGGCCAGGCATCGAGAGGCGCGAAGCGCTGCTGGCCGCGTCCGCCGCCGCCGCGCCCGTCGGTGACGCGGTAGGTTCCGGCGGCGTGCCAGGCCATGCGGATGAAGAGCGGGCCGTAGTGGCCGAAGTCCGCCGGCCACCAGTCCTGCGAGTCGGTCATCAGCATGACCAGATCTTTCTTCAGCGCCTTGTAGTCAAGGCTCTTGAACTCCTTCGCGTAGTCGAAATCTTTGCCCATCGGGTCGGACTTTGAGGAATGCTGGTGCAGCAGCTCCAGCCGCAGCTGGTTCGGCCACCAGTCGCGGTTCGTCCTGCCGACGCCTGCGATGTGGTTGAACGGGCACTTGCCCGCGCTTTCGTCTCTGACCTTCGTGTTCATGTCTGCCTCCTTTTCATGTGTCTTTGAACTCTACGGCTGTGTCGAATGAGACAAGCCATTTTCTGGATTATTTTGCCTAACCTGAACGAACTGTGATCGCCAAGCAATCGCATAAGTCAGCTAACTATTAAGTCTACTGCGATACCGCTCGCAGTATATCACGACGTAGGACTTCGGTTCGTTGAGCCTAAATCCGCTTAACCATCCATCACTTAGGACCATTTTGTTAAGTCCTTGGTTCGCAGGATATACTGCAGAATCTGCAGTATATCCAGATACCAGCCCGCAGTATATCCACGCACCGAATGCCACCATTATAACCAATCCGCCGGAGCGGACACACCCCGCCTGCTCCTATTTAAAACATGGGTGTGAATCATCGTCGTACTCAAATATAGCCGGGAAGCATGGACCCTACGATCCACCCACCCTGACATGCTACTTTCAAAACACAAACGCCCGGGGGCCTATGCCCGCCGGGCGTCCTCAGTCAAGCGATTAAGAATCAAGTCATTAGGAGGAGGCACCGCGATACCCTCCCCTTAGGGAAACGTATCCTATTTCCGAAGAAGGAGGACTGTCAACGGCTTTTCCGGGCCAGGGGGCGAGGACCATCGCAGTGCGTGGGATGCTCAAGCGTCGGTGCTGGCAGTCAGGGAGTGGCCCCGTCAGGCTGGGCGATTGGCTGGGGGGCCCTCGACCTTGAGACACCCCCTGATAGCCATGGGGAGGCCGTCAGGCCACTGAGAAGATTTCAACTACTAATCGTTCCGGGCCAGGTTACTGGTTGTAATCCGCACCTCAGTCGGTAGAAGGTGGTGAAAGGACACGCTTAGCCGTACCTAAAATCAAAACGCCCTCCCGCGCCGTGCTCCGCCTGAGAGGGCGTCGAAACTTGCTGATGCGCCAGTGAGTTTGCCAGAGGTGTGCTGAGAAGAATGCGGAGCCCGGTTCTATCACTAATCTGGTAAACAGCCTTTAGTATTCTCCAAGAGCCAGGGCGGTGTGAAGAGGTACGACATTGGATGAGTCCGGCTCTAGGGCGGATGCGCGGGGGCTGGCGAAAATAGAGAACGCAAGGTGGACTCGGGCGTCACGCTGAACAAAGCGGAAATAGCAGAATAACACCGCAAATGGGAGCATGGGTCTGTATGCGTATTCTGAGATGTTCTGAGGCTCCCTGAGGGGACCTGAGAGTATTTGCCAAATGCGAGGCGACATGATCGGGTTTATACGATTCACAGTGCGGGGACTGAGGGAGCCACTGCAAGGATGAGCTACATCTCCGGGAGTTCCGACGTTGTGAGACAGCAGAGAGGAGGTCGCCTATGTTTCAACTGACAGAGACTGCGGCACAAGAATTAAAGAAGATAAAGGACCAGGTGCAGGAACAACAGCCAGGGAGTCTCCCCCGGCTAGTTCGGAGCACTGAAGCTGAGTTCAAGTTAGCCATTGATGCTCCAAAAGAAGGGGACCAAGAACTGTTCTGTGCGGACGAGAAGGTCCTGGTGGTTGATCCGCAAACCGGTGCGAGGCTGGAGAACCTCACGCTTGACTTCAAAGAAACTCCCCAGGGGCGCGGATTTGTGTTTGAGGAGGGAATGGCGTGACGCAGGACGTGTGAAAGGGACGCGAGCCCCGGGCGTTATCCGGGGCTCTCCCTTTTTATACTCAGGGTCAAGAGGGGGGCGAGCGAGAGTGGGACAGCTTACCCGCGTTTTCCCTCCAACTCCCGCCGCACTGCCTTGATCTCCTCCAGCAGCTCGTCGTTGGTCAGCAGGCCCTTCCGCACCAGCACCCGCCTCGTGGCCTCCTGTTCGTACACCAGGGACAAAACCAGTTCCTCGAAGCTGACGACTTGGCGTGGAACGGCTTTCTTGTCTCTCAGGAGTTCCGCCAAGGTCGTATCCAGTCATCGACAACCCTTCATCTTTTCGCGGGATGCTTTCTACCTGGACCCCGTTTTGTCCTCGGCTTTTTCGCCAATTTACTGGTGAGAAATGTAATCCTCTCCGCCACTTTCTTTGCTGCCTGAGTCCGGTTCCGTGACTTACCGAGATCCGTTGCCAGTTTCTCGTCTTTGATGACATCTCTGACCCAAGTGCTAAAATCGTTTCGCTGTTCGTTGGCGTGATAAGCAAATGTCTCGTCTCCCATGCTTCGCAAGGCTTTCTGGAGCTCTGGCATATTTCTCAGGACTTGGCCATCATGGTACCAGAATACACACTCCTCCAACACGTCAGCCAAGAACCTTTCGGCGTCCTCCTTCAATATCCTCGTCATAAACGCGCATCCTCCCTTCACGTTTTACGACATCGTTGAGTGGACCGACCGCTGGGGTCAGCAATAGAATTCCGCTCCCACCTTGACTCGGTTCCGTTCGAAAAAGCAAAACGCCCTCTCGGGCCATGCTCCGCCCGAGAAGGCGTGTGAATGCTTGGTGCGCCGTCGATCGTGCCGCGGTGGGCTAGAAGCTATGCCTACCCCGGTTCCATCTGTCCGTCTCATGAGGAGGGCCTCAGTATCTGCCACTGCGGATGGTGTGTCAAGCATGCGAAATAGGTCGGGGTAGATGCTAACCCGTGGTTCCTTTCCCGTGAATGTATTGTTGCAGGACTTCACCTCGCCTCCACTCTTCCATGTCCAGCAGAAGCAAATACCGCTTGACAGGAAGAGAGTGACAGGTTATGGTGTTATCAGCTTTCGTGTTTGGCTTGTTGTGGAAACCGAAACCGCAAGGGCTTCATGAAAAGCCCTTGCGGTTTTTTTATGCGGTCAGGTCTCGTTTCGACGGGACCTTACCCCCGGGTAGTCCTCGGGGATCCTAAAGAGAGAGGAGGGAGAAAGGAACATGGCATACACTGGCACCGTGAAGTGGTTCAACGACGCCAAGGGCGCGGATTCAAGACCCTGTCCGAGGGGGAGTCGCTTGAGTTCGATGTCGTGGAAGGACCAAAGGGCAAGCAGGCGGCCAACGTCATCAAGCGATAGTTGGTCGGATGCAGCTCAGGGCAGAAAGGGCCTCGAGATTTTCGGGGCCCTTTCTATTTGGGTCAGGTTCAGGGAGCCATACAAGCGTTCTGATGAGTCAATTCGATAGGAGATAATGAAAATGCAACAGGAATGGTGTCGAAACATGAATCACAGGCGCTCTGACGCCCCAGTCCGGCACTGCCCGAATTGTGGGGAAACGGTAAACATGAACATTCCCGCCAAGAAATGCAGCGACAACGAACATGCGGAGAGCCGGATGAACAGGAACAAGTATTGCGTGCATTGTGGGTTGCAGCTTATGAAGTAGTACGACGTCAATCATGGGAGTGGAGCGACCAAGTGGGATGAAACGGCACTCCTCGGGCGGGTGACAGGGCGGTGCCCACATACCGTGCGCGGGTATAGACTCGGTTGCGGATAGGTTGCGTTTTTGGGGCACGAAATGGCACGTTTTGCCGCGTCCTGCACACCCAAGTGCTTGAAGTTATTGATTTTGCTGTGCCGAAGGGGACACTCAAAATCTGTTGGGCCTTCGCGCCCGTGCGGGTTCGACTCCCGCTCCCGGCACCACAATTTGAACTGCTTAGCTTTCCTCTTCAGTCCGTCCCGCCACGTGTACCGATCGGTTGGTTGCGGATAGTTGTGTCCTGTTGCGTCGGTCCCCGCGGTCCATGCCGGTAGCACCGTGGTAGCAGGGTCGTGGAAGGACTTGATTTGCTGGGCCAGGGCTGTGGGGATCTGATTACCAATTAGCAGGTCGAGGGATCGATCTTCTCACACCCGTTGTCGTAGGGCCAAGGCTATGTGAGTCAAACGCGGTATGCGCACCCTGCGGCTGATCATCGCCAAGCGTACCGAACTGCCCGGTCGCGATCACCTTGCCGTCGAAATCATAGCTTCGAGAGAAGATGTCCGTGCCCCCTCGCCGGGAGCCCCGAGGCTGGGGCGGCAGGCAGGCTAGAGAGGCCCATCCAGCCCCCCGCTGACCCAGAACGGGAACGTATCCCCTGGGTCCTCGCTTCGGATCCCGGAGCTATCTACGCGGACGCCGGCCAAGGGCTATCCGTCACCCGCGCGTCGACTTCACTTCGTGGATCCAGTCACACTTGATGCCGGCCTTCGCATGATGCTTGTCGATCGCTTCGGCGTTCGGGGCGTCCAGCACGCAATAGATCTTGTTGTCCTTCTCGCTGAACAGGATGTCGTGGTGCGTGACCCCGAACTCGTCCGGCGGCGCATTCTGCAACTTGTTCAGCTCGTCCGCCGTGAACGGCTTCATGGGATGGGCATCGATGAACTTCGGCATGGTTGTCACCTCCTCCCGCCTGGACGGCGGGTACTTGTCGAGCGCCTCCCGGCGACGCTCGGCCCGGGAAATGAAAGGCGTTAATGATAGGAACTTGCTTTTGATGCATAGCTACCAAGAACCCAAAAGTCCCCGGGAGAGTCGCCCTTCAGCCCGCCGTCGAGAGCCCCAAGCGGGTGCCGGACAGGCAAATGGGCCAGCCCTCCTTCGTTTTGCGTGGACAATATCCGATAACCGGCTATTATGTCAAGCTGAAACTGACTAAGATCATATAGAACGGTGATAATCGTCAGACGTTTCCCTGTCAGCGAGGGAGCATACTTAGCCAGAGGGGGGCATTTCGGCGGCGGGGATCACTTCAAACTGGTTGCGTCTAGGTTGCGGTTTTGGGTCACGAAAGGGCACGTTTTGCCGCGTCCTGCACACCCAAGTGTTTGAAGTTATTGAATTTGCTCTATCGGGCCTGAACTGGCAGTCAAGAGGTCGGGGGTTCGAATCCCCTCAGCTCCACCATTCGACGCGACGAGCGGGGAAAGCTTTCTGGCGAGAGCTTTCCCCGCTTTGGTTACAGGCCATCGCGCGTCGAATGGTGCTTTGAGCAAGTCCTGAGCGAAGTCGAAGGACGAGTCGAAGGGCTCCAGATTCGGAGACCAATACGCCCGAGGGACCCCGGGCTTTATGATTTTCGGAGCAGTGGACCCTTAGATCTATAGATCAATGGGCCACCGCGGTCCACTGGTCCATTGTTCTATTGTCTCCGCCTCCCCGCTCGTCTTTTCAACCAGCTGTCCTTTGTAATTTCCCTGCATCACGGGGTCTGGCGTCCTCTCGGTCACTAAAGACCGAAGTCCACGCGTCCAATCACCGAATGAGCCTGGTCTTGCCGCAGTTCCATCAGCACCCCTTCTCCGGAGGAAACGGCCTCGCCGGTGATCCCTTGGATTGTCACATAGTGCGTGACTAGCACCACCAGCCGCCCATCGCGTGGCTGCTTGGAGAGGAAGGTTCGCAACGCACGCAGGTTCCGTTCGCGATCCTGAGGACGCTGAAAGAAGGAGTTGAGCGCGGGCAGCTCTGTGACAGGGCCGAGTTTCAGCAGCTCAGCCGTCTCGAGGCATCGGCACCATTGACTGGAGAAAACTCGCGCCTGCTGGATACCTTTGGAGCGCAACCAATCACCAATCGCCCTCGCCTGGGCTCGGCCCTGATCGTCCAGATTGCGCTGGGTTGAGCAGTCTCCCAGTTGAAAGTTGGCGGGATCACCCATTCCCGGTGCTCGCGCGTGGCGGATCATGAGCACATGACCGCCAGCCTTCATTCTCTGGATGTGATCAGACTCGCTCGCTTGAGCCGGTGCGGACCCAAGCGCGAGTGGGCCGACGACGAGGATCAGGCTAATAACAGCGTGACGGAATCGATCACACCGGTCAATGGACACTCATACCTCCCCGACGCAACACCAGTCGCTCTAGCTTACCGCGACGACAAGGAGCGTGGAAGGATAACGAACGTTACCAAGCCCTGGAGAGGCCCTTCCACGCCTCGTGCAGCTCCTCGGCTCTCTCGTGGAAGGAACAATATCCGACACCGTTGATTATCTCGCACGGCACAGTCGAGGACATCCAGCCAGCCGCAGCCACGAGCAGGATCACGACCCCCAAGAGGATCCATCTTAGCCTTCCGAGTTCCCGTTCCATCTCACGCCTCTGTCTTTCACTAACGTGCACTCCAGATGACCTTCCCGGTCTCGTCACCGAGCGCCGGATGCCTTCTCTTTCTTCTCCATTTCGGCCAGCTTCTTTTTGACCCCCTCGTTGTGACTGTAAGGGAGGCCCGACTCCGTGAGAACGTCAAAGCTGTAGAACGCTAGCTGCCAGTTCCCGGCGTCCCTGACTTGTGATGAACTAAGGGCCTCTGGCAGAGACCAGGTCGGACCCCTTGAGGTAAGACCTTGGGAGGTTGGCCCTTGTCAGGTTGGCTTCTCCCCCTTCCTTCCCTTCTGTTTCAACCCACTTCCCATGGGCTTCGAGCATCTTTTCACACTCCCGCCGCACCGCCTTGATCTCCTCCAAAACCTCCTCGTTGGTCAACAGGCCCTATGGCACGAACACTCGCCGCTGAGCCTCCTGCTCGTAGAGGCAGGCGCGGAGGACTTCCTCGAAGGTGACTAGTTGGTGTAGAGCAAGTCTCCGGACCATGCCTTGGCCATCTCGGGATTGATTCAGACTCAGGCGGGAGGTCCTCGGCACGGCGTATGCGTTGGCGCTAACTCTCCATCTGCCGCTGCCGGGCCAACTCCCTCGCGTAGTATCGCCAGATCTCGTCTTGTTCGTGAAGGCCCAGGTGGACGAACTCGACCCCAGCCCTGTCTGGCGTCGTCCACCTTACATTGCCGGCAGCCTGGACCGGACGGCCGCTGAGGGGGAGGTGAAAGCGAAGGAGTAGCTCGGCTCCGACATGGGGGCTCGCCCCCTGGGTCGTGAGGAGCGCCCCGAGGGTTGCGATGTTGATCATCCGCCCCTCCTGGGTGGGGGAACCCCCGATTGCGTACTCTACCGAAAGGCTGCAGGGAATCCGGGGTGCGCGACGCCGATCGACCTGGTGACTCATAACAGTATCCTGTCACCGCTGCATGTGGTTTTCCCCGCACCCCCTCCGCCCAGTTACCCGCTTGGGAGCTAGCCTTCAGGGCCTTCCCTTATCTTTCCCCGCGGAGAGCGTCGATGTATTCACCGAGCAGTCGTTGGGAGTGCTCCGAGAGGGCTCGAAACTCTAGCCCCGTTCGATAGATCAGCTCTCGCTCCCCGCTGGTCGGGATCTCCGAACCGTGCAACACCCCGCACGGCAGGCTCACCTCCTGTCCGTGGACGAAGAGGGTCGAGAACGTCATGCTCCTGGGCCGGAGAAGATGCAAGTGTTCGATCAGGGTCCCGCCCAGACTAATATTGACGAGGGAGGCCTCGTACATGGCGGTTATCCGCCCGCTGGCGCGCTCCTTTAGCAGCCA
>JABAOH010031990.1_pt1 | contig 10857 bp, 9 predicted proteins | sample 7062181 | NCBI WGS metagenome assembly JABAOH01 (sample SAMN14538630, study PRJNA623070) | marine sediment metagenome | biome: marine biome [ENVO:00000428]; feature: marine pelagic biome [ENVO:01000023]; material: deep marine sediment [ENVO:00002113]; isolation source: pool of 5 deep marine... | reverse complement strand
TTAGTAACCGGGCCCACCAAGCCAACTTTCTTGTCATCCAGATATTTAATCAGGCCTCTAATATAATTAGGTGTTATAATGGTATCGTTGTTAAGAAATATCAAGTAATCTCCGGTTGATTTCTTAATACCTTGATTACACCCAGCAGCAAATCCTCTATTTTTCTTATTTAAAATTACTTTTACATTTGGATATTTTTTAGAAAGTTCTAAAAGATAGTCTTTTGTCCCGTCGGTTGAGTTGTTATCAATGACAACTATTTCACAGTTAGGATATTTTGAAAAAGCAAGAATACTCAAGAAACAAGCCTTGGTATACTTTAGACTATTAAAAGTAACAATAATGATATTTACTTTTGGAAATTTAGAATCAACTGTAAACCTAATTCCTCTTGCCTTCTTCTTAAGCTCAAATAAGACTTGATTAATATCTAAAGTTAAATACCGCTTTTTTAAAATCCTTAAAGCCTTTTTGGGATTTATAATCGTCTTTATTACCTTTTTTAAAACCATAGCTTAAATATAATAACAAGAGTTAGCTCTTAAGTAAAATGCGCCTCAATCAAAAAATATAATTGAGACGCCTTGTGTCGGCACAAAATGATGAGACTAAGAAATAGTTATTCTAAAGGCAGAAATTCTACAGTCCCAGGGACTATATCCCAAACGAGCTTTTTTCTTCGCCTGAACCATTAATCAATCTGGCTCTTTGTTTGGCCTTATACCTCTTGGTTACCCCATCAATCTCTGTGTGATAAGAGATAACACTAATAACAATTCCTTCTAGATGACTTAGATCATCTGCTCTCATTTAGATCAACCCCTTTGATTTAATACACTTACTTGACTGAATCTAAAAATCTCTTAAAGTCGTCTTTTAAATCAGGTCGTTTTAAAGCCAAGGAAACAGTAGCCTTTAAAAATCCCAATTTATCGCCGGCGTCAAAATGCTCTCCTTCAAATTCACAGGCATAGACACCTTGCTTAGGAATCAATTTTTTTATTGAATCAGTAATCTGGATTTCGTCCAAAGTTCCCTTCTCAGATTTTTCTAAAAACTTAAAAACTTCTGGTGTCAGGATGTATCGTCCAACAATTCCTAAGTTAGAAGGGGCTTTTTTTGGTTCAGGTTTCTCAATCATATCCAAGACTTTGTAAACTGAATTTTCTTTTTTCTCGGGCTTGATAATTCCATAAAGTTTGGTTTTCTCTCTGGAGACCTCGCGGACTGCTAAAACAGAAGTTTTATACTTTTCATAAACATCAATCAACTGCTTAATACAGGGGATCTTCGAGAAAATAATATCATCCGGCAAAAAAACCGCAAATGGCTCGTTTCCAACCACATCATTGGCACATAAAATCGCATGTCCCAAGCCCAGAGGTTCTTTTTGGCGGACATAAATAACTTCGCAAAGCTCAGAAATCTCCCGAATTTGGTTATAAAGATCATTCTTACCATCTTTTTTGAGAGTGTGTTCAAGTTCATATGAATAGTCAAAATAATCTTCAATCGCTCTTTTCCCTCGCCCCGTAATAAAAATAATTGTTTTAATACCAGCGTGAAGGGCTTCTTCAACAGCATAATGAACTAAGGGCTTGTCGATAATCGGAAGCATCTCCTTGGGCATTGATTTTGTTGCCGGCAAAAATCGGGTTCCAAACCCAGCCACCGGGAAAACCGCTTTTTTGATCTTCATTTTTGAGTCCGTCTTGATATCTTTAATAGAGATCTGGCTATTCTTGCCAATAGACGCTTTCTTCTAGCCTCATTTCTCATCATTACAAGATCTTTTCTTAGCTCTTCATAAGAACTATTCGATTCATCTTTCTTAAAAATACCTGATCTTAATAACACTTTGGCTACCTTTATTAATGGACGCCATCTTCTAACCATACTTTTTATTATTTCAACATCTTTTCTTAGTTCCTCATTTGAATAAACCAGATCAACCTCCTGTTTTTTAACAATATCCTTATTAACAATTTCTGAAAGGAACGTAGTTAGACTATAGTCCCAATGAACTCTTTCTTTCTCTAAAACTACGTTTGTGCCATGAAAAGATATCCCTGCCAAGGGAATTGGATAATACCTAACATTGGCAATGTTTTGAGCTATAAAAAAAATTGCGTAGTCTTCATAATAATCACCTAATAGTTTGTATTCATTAAAAATCTTTCGTAATACAGCAATAGGATATATGGCGGCACTTACGGGAATATGATTATCAGCAAAAATATTGTTAAAATATCTTTCTGTTCTGTAAAAATTAGGTTTTAATTTTGAAGATTCTGGAAATGTATTTTGTTCAGTTTTGTTCCATGTTTCTTCAAAACACTCATTATTACCAACTAGCACTTCTTTGTTGTTAAGAACTAAGGGTAATTTTTTGAATGATTCAGGAAAAATGAAATCGTCTTGATCGACTATCAAAACAAAGTTATTTTCATCATTTTTTATTTTTTTGAGAGCCTCTTTAATAGCGACGACTCTTGGATACTGCTTTCTGCTACTTTTGACTTTAAGACATTCTATTGGTAAGTCACTATAGTCTATCAAAATTTCTCTAATAGTCTTATCAACCCCTTTTTTATCTAGCTTTGTATTATTGATAGCTAATATTATTTTTGTCTTAATATATTCTTCCGAATAATTGTAAGTAATCCTAAAATAATCAAGTAATCTTCTGAGGAAATTCAACTTATCTAACTGGGTTCTTGTGATTATAGTCAGTTCTTTTTTCTCTTTCCTTTTGGCTAGATCCATAAGAACATTGTCAACTAAACTGTAAAAATCTTTTCTTCTATCCTTACTTCCTCTTTTTAAATAAGACAAAGAATTATCAATATCAACAGGCCCATTAATTGTTAAGATTTTATTATTAATAAAAGACTTCATCCAGTATTTTTTAAAACTTCGCTGGCTCGCTTGATAATTAAAACTTTTTTGGTCGCCCCCACTTTTATGAATAACGTATAAGCTTGGGTCAACTGCACAAACTAAGTTCTTTTTATAACACTCAACCATCAAGGAAAAGTCATAAAGATGAAATCCAGACAATTCTTCGGGTAAAGTAATTTTTTTTCTTTTTATACTTTTTAGATTGAAAAGTATTGTATTGCCATCAATTGAAATTACAGGAATAGGTCTTGAAAAGTAAGGGACGAGAGAAGAAATAGGATCACTAATAAATCTAATTACTTTGTCCGACAAATATTCTATCCCGGCATTTCCAATAATTCCCCAGTTTAGAGAGCCGAATTCAGAATCAGCATTCTTTATACAATCATTTACTCTTTCTTTAATATTAATTGGAAGAATAACATCATCATGACAGACTAAAGCGTAATCAAATTTACAATCTTTAATAATTAGGTTTAGAAACTCAAAATAATCAGGACCAGTTATAACAAAGGTATTCTTTAGTCCATAATCCTTGCTTTCTTTTTCAATCCTTTCCTTTGATTTTTGGTTCTTGGATAATCTATAGATTGCAAATTTAGTTCGTTTCATTTTATTTATTAATTAAATGATATCTATTGAATCCCAAAACTTTTATTTTGTCTTTGAGGCTATTTAATTTCTGTCTTTCTTTTAACATAGGAATTGTTGATTTTTCTTTAAGTTCTTTATAAGATTCTAAGACTTCTTTCTTAAAATATTCTGGGAACCTAGTCTTTAAAAAAATCTTTATTGCCTTTTTTTCTCCTCTCTTTCTCCAATATTTATACATCAAATAAATAAAATTTCTTGCACTCCAAAAATGCTCTAAGTAATACTGATAATCATTGTACTCAAAGTATAGCCCAGTAAAGTGATAAGCAATTGCATCGGGATTGTGTAAAACTCTATAATCTTTTAGCCACGCCTGCCATGAAAGATCAACATCTTCACAATACATCCAAAAATTTTTATCAAAACCTCCAACTTCTTTAAAAAACTCTGAATTTACTAACATACAAGAACCAGTTGCCCATGGGGTTTCTTTTGTTTTTTTATTAAATTCTTTTGGGTGTTCAAAAGGCAATTGTCTTGCTTCAACTATGCCAATATCTCTACTTCTTAGCATTTTTTGCACCATCTCACCTATACAAATCTCATGTAGATAAATATCCGGGTTTACGATTAAAAAACAGTCTCTGGGCTTTACAATGTTAAATAAATAATTAAAAGCTTCCCCAAAACCGCGTGGTCTAGAATTATCAATTTCTTTTACAGAAACCTTCCCAATATTTTTACTTCCTTTATAGACCCTTCCTTCTCCTGAATAGTTTATTAAATACAAAATAATCTTACCAACTCCTTTTTGTCTCATCAACGAAGGAATAAGCCAAGTCTTAACTTGTACAATTTCTTTTTGTGAAACAGAACAAAATATTTGTATAGTACCAATACTTTTTCTCATTTTGTCTTCTAATTGATTATGTTAAAATTTTTCGTTTAATTCTAACGACTATATTCCTTATTTTCCAAGCCCTTGAAGACCTCATCAAAACTATTTCATTATTCCTTTCAAGTAGAGTTTTGTTCAGTAATCTTATAGTTTCATCTTTTTGCTCGACTTTCTTAATGAGCATGGTAATCTCTTGCTGTTTTTGATCGAAAAAAGTAACAGTGTTGTTCTTACCAAGCTGCTTATAGTTTTTTAGATATAACTTAAAATCTACCATAGCTTCGTCTATATTAGCAAAGCTTTGGAATTTATATTCGTATCTTAAGAATTGTTTTTCTTCTTTAGGTGAGATATTAAACATATCAAAAATTTCTTTAACAGGAAGAATCTTCCCTATATTGTAAGATGAATATTTGCAATAAGCATTGGTTACAGATCTAAAAAGAATGTATTTAAAAGGAACCGGAGAAGAAAATGTCCATTCATAATCAATTAACATAAAATCTCTATTTTTGCCTATAAATATATTTTCTAAGATTAAATCAATACATCCTATACAAATACACTCCTCCTTGGTCTTTCCTGTCTTCCCAAAATATTTTTCAAATTCTTTAGTTGCGAAAAAATTAGACAAAGGAATTTTCGAAACCAGGTCTTTATAATCTAGAAAAACTTTCTTTATCGATTCTTTGTTGCCAGTCAATATTGATTCAAATAATAATCCATCAAACGACTTTCCTTCTAAATAATCAAACCGAATTCCCTTTTTAGTCTGTGTTGGCTCTATTACCTTGAAAGGCAATTTATATTTATTTAGACGTTTATATTTATCTATTAAGGATAAAAGAAATCTATCACTTTTTTTTGAAATGGATTTCTTATATAAATAAAAAGTGTCTCCTTCTTTCTCTATTGTAGTAACCAGTCGGAATGCTTTTCTACGGGCATGATTAAACTTTGTGTATATAACCATCTATCCAGCTCCACTAGCAAACACTAAAAAAGAGTTTGCAAAAAAACCAAAATGATTACTTAAAATAATATTGTCACTAACTAACCTCTCGTCAAATAAATAAATTCTCTCTTGTGACAAATCTGGTGCTGGCAACAAGCCAGCTCTTATATTATGTTGCTGTGTTGGAGGATATTCATCTGAAAAAATTTCTCTTGGAAACTTATAGTCTGGCAAGGGATAATAAAAATCAATTTTCCGAAAACCTACGTTCTTCAATAACTTTTCTAATCCATTTCTTTCGAAAGTCTTAACTCTTTTCTGGTTAGGATATCCTTCAATGGAATCAAAAAGTCTTCCTGTATGATCATCGCTTACCCCCGACCAGTATTTTAGCCCAAATTTATTTTCTATAGCTATGATTAGTGTTCCGTTCTTTTTTAGGGATGATTTTAGTTTAATCAAGAAATCTAAAAAGGGCTTTTTGGAATCAGTATATTCCCCAGCATATTCCAAAACCCCAATAGATGTTGCGTAGTCAAATTTTTCATCTAATAAGATTTTGTTCAGATTGCCAGCAATAACAGTCAAGTTTTCATTATCTCTATTTCTTAAAGCAGTTATAGTCGCCCTTTTCTCTGTGAGCTCAATAGCGGTAACCTTCTTAAGGCTCCTACAAAATAAGCCCGTTAATGCCCCACATCCAGATCCAACTTCTAATAAAGAGGCGTCTTTTTTAAAGGGATACCAGTTTAACAAATTTTCTCTTTCATCCGACAGGTGATAAAACATTGGCCAAGAAGGACTATTTTCTAATATCCGGTCAACTTTTTTTCTGGAATTCCTGCTTTTAAATATCTTTAGTATCTCGTCCTCTATTTCGCCTTCGGAATAACCCTTTTCTTCATCAGTATGATCTAGTATCAATTTTGATTCCAATTCTTTCTCACTCATTTTTATATCCAACGATGATTAACATTAACAACCCCTCTATACCTACTTGTCTCTGCAGTAGGAAAAATCTGAAAAGTTTTTATCTTATCTTTAAAATCATAATACCGCTCTTCCATTTCACCAAAACAGACTACATTGATATAATAGGCTCCCTTTAATAAAGGAAAGTTGTTAAATTGTACTTCCGCAAAATTTCTTTTTATTTTATAGCTATCCATTAGTGTATTATAGCCCAAAATATAACTCCCATCATCTTTGTATATTCCTATGCCAATATTTATAGACTCGGATGGTCTTCTGCTTTTCTTAAAGTTAATTTTTATAGAAATATCTTCTCCTGTTCTAAAAACATTCTTTTCCTTTCTATCCTTATCAAGCAAAACAACCTTTGTTATCTCAGCAATCTTTTTATCGCTTCCTTGTTTCTGGCTAACAGATTCTTTTTTGTCTAATACAATTCTTTTCTCTTCATCGCTCATATTCTGAAAGATATAGGCATTTATAGTATCTTCTGGATTGCCGATTTCTACAATTTCACCATTGCGAAACAATACTGCTCGATCACAATATTTTTGAATTGTACCAATATCGTGAGTAACCAAAACTACAGTTTTCCCTTGGTTTCTATATTTATTAAATTCTTCTAAACATTTATTTTGAAAATTACTATCTCCTACAGCAAGAACTTCATCCATCAAAAGTATTTCAGCATGAGCATGGATAGCTAATGAAAAAGCAAGTCGTACCTGCATTCCTGAAGAAAAGTTTTTAAACTTCATGTCAATAAACTCTTCCAACTCGGCAAATCCTATTATTGCTCTGAATTTTCCCTTAATCTCTTTTTTAGACAAACCAAGAATTGATCCTCCTAAAAAGATATTTTCTCGAGCGGTTAACTCTGGATTAAAGCCTACGCCGAGCTCTAAGAAGGGAGAGATCTGGCCATTAGTTTTAACTTTGCCTTTAGTCGGAAGATAAATTCCAGCAATTATTTTAAGTAGTGTGCTTTTACCACTTCCATTCCGGCCAATTATCCCAAAAAATTCACCTTTTTTAATTTCAAAACTAACATCTTTTAGCGCCTCAAAAACTTCATAACTACGAAGAGAAAAAAGATGTAAGGCTGTTTCTTTTAAGCTAGTGTACTTCTCGTGGGGTATCTTAAAAGTTTTAGAAATATTTTCTACTTTTATAGCTATATCTTTCACTAATCACTAGTCCTTTCTCTAATTAAATCTCTAATTTCCTATAATCTCGTTTATTTGAGATATTCATGATCCGCCAGCTGGCGAATTTGTGATTATACTCGTGACCTAGACTTCTTCTGCAAACTTAGCTGATTGTTTCTGAAAAACATAATAGCCGACGACAAAAATAATAAAAGGTAAAATATAGGGAATTAAATTATAAGGAGATTTTAAGACTTCAAAAACGGTAGCTGTCTCTCTGGTAATTAAAATCCGTCGGCTATCTTGAATGATTTGAGCAACTGGGCTGAGCATTAGAAACTTAGCAAATCTTTCCGGAACCAAACTCAAGGGATAAAGAATTGGAGTGCCGTAAAAAAGAACCTGTAAAGTAACTTCCCAAATATGAGAGATATCCCTAAATCTAACAAATAAAGAAGCTAGGATTAGAGAAACTCCAAGGGTAAGAATAAAAAACTCAATAAGCAACAATAGGAAAATATAAAAGTTAGAAGCTGGAGTAACTTTTGAAAAAATTATAAATATAAGAACAACAAACAAATTGAGTATCAAGGTTATAATCGAGGTAATTGACGTTGAGATGGTTAAGATTATTCTTGGAAAATAAACCTTGCGAATTAAATCCCCTTTACTGACAATTGAAGACATCGAGACAGCTGTTGTTTCGGCAAAAAAACTCCACAATACAATTCCTAAAAGAAGATAGACAGGATAGTCTGGAATAGTGCCACCGATTTTTAAAAATCGCGTAAAAACTACATACAAAACCCCAAAAAACATCAGCGGCTTAACTAAAGACCAAAGATAGCCGAAAAAAGAACCTTGATATTTCAGTTTAAAATCAGTAACAGCCAGTTCTCTAACTAGTCCTAAATAATTTTTATTTATTTTGCCCATAAATACTGTTAAATTTTAACGCAATAAATCTCCGATTACAAGCCAACAACACTAATTTAGACTTTTTAAGTTACTTGTATTTATAAAGCCATAAATTATTTAGAGGCTTGCCTGTAAGTGGCTCAACACAATGCAGAATAGACTCATCTGGCTTATGACTAAAAGCTAAGTGTGTTATCCCAATCTCTTTTAATTTTTCAGAACACGGATTAATGTAAATAACATAATGATCGGGGTATATAAGCTTGAAGTTTATTTTCTTCTCCTTGTTTTCTGGCTCCATTAAAGCGATGTGAGCATATCTGTTGTAAACATTTTTGTATTCTCCTTTGGGATCCAAAGCCTTAAGATATTCAAAATCTGGAGTATATTTTACTCCATCAAAGACCCTAAGTCCGTTAGCTATAAAAAAGTTAGGCGTTAGACGATCTCCATATACAGCCCATTTTGAATCTGGGTTCTGTTGGCTCTCATTGTAAGTAAGTACTGAGACTTCTTTATTGTAAATGGGGCTTAACCCGATCGAAATCGGATTTATTAAAAACGCTGGAGCAACCACTAAAGAAAATATCATAAAACTGAACAGTATTTTTTTTCTTTTGAGAAGAGAAAAGACAGTTATAGTTATAAGAAGAGCCATTAATATAAGCCACCTATACCTAAAAAAGTCGCCAGTATAGGCCTTTGCTATAACACCAAGCATCAACATAGCAATAAAACTAAATAAAGAAACTAAATAAATATATTTATCCTTTAAGAATTCTTTCTTGATATTTAAAAACAAAATGCAAGATATTATACTGGCAATCCCTAATCCCAACAAGGATCTTTCTGTAGTTGCAAAACTCCACAAAGTAGCCTTAGAGATAAAACTAGGGAAACCAAAAGACACATAAATAGTTATTAATACTATGTAGATCATGGTAGATATTATTAAGATATTGATCTTTTTTTTGTTTAAATAATTTATTACGAGTGAAACTAAAACAACTGGGTATAGTAAAATGAAATTGCTTGCTTCAGAGATATTAATAAGAATTTTAGGATAATTTTGCTCGACCATAAACACATTATAAAACCCTGAAAAATATTTAAACAATGAGATACCACCACCAATTGATCTTCTGCTCCCAGGGTATACAGTCCCCATAATCAAAGCTATAGTCCCTTTGGCTTCTACGTAAAAGAAATACAGTACTATAGCTGAAATCACTGCAGCTACTAAAACAACTATCATCTTAAGTTTTATACTTTTCACTAAAGCTTCGGTTGAAAAATTCTGAATAAGATAGCCAGCTAGCAAAAAAAGTAAAAGATAGCCTAAAACAACTTGAAAAGGAGGATAGAAAAATAAAACAAAATTAATAGAGAAAACCAATAAAAGTATTCCACTAAGAATAATAGACAATCTTTTTTTTGAAAATATTAAATATATAAGTGAAACAAAAACTATACTAAAACTCGCCACCATCTCTGGTAAAGGAATCGAAAACCACCATTGCAGGTAATTAGAAAATAGAACCCATAATGATCCCAACAAAGATAGGCCAAAATTATTTCTCGTAAGTAACATTAACAAAAAAAAGAAGCCCAAAAATAAACTAAAGGTCTTAAAGTTCCAGTAAAAAGAAAAACCTCTTTCTGTGTTAAATAAAAAGTAACCCCAGTGCTGAGGCCTAAAAAGGGTAGAAATATGTCTAGCAGGAATGTTTGTTAACAAAGGAACATTTCCTCCTCCTAAAGTCTCATTAGACAAGGGAAACTTTGGGTCGCTTCGGGCTTGGGATAAAGCAAATGGCGTGCCAACATCCCATTCATCACTTCTGGTCCCTTTTGGTGTTCCTAGAATAAGGCCGTCTTTAGGATGACTGTCTGTGATAATTTGATTCCAAATTGGAATAGAGGAGCCATGAATTCTAAATACTACTAATAAGGAAAAAGTCAAAAAGGAAATAAGGACTAAAGAAATAACCTTATAATCAAATTTAATAAGCTTATCTTCGCTGATCTTTCTACCAAAGTCGTCTAGATATTGTTTTATTCTAGGGGGAAATGCAATTTTATTAAGTCTAGACATATAATTGCCTTCTAGTAAAAAATCAACACTAAGTCAAATGTTAATCTTTTAGGTTTATTATAAGATTTTCTCGAATTAAAATCTATGGGCTAAAAACCGTCACTGGCTGCCACATCCCGATATCCTTCATGGGCATGAGGTTTTCTACTGTTGGCCTCAGTCTCATAATATAATATCCAGGGACTGATGGAGCAGTAAGAGTAAAGTTAAAGGTAGCATTTTCGCCATAGCCAACACTAGAAGAGGACATTTTGATTCTACTTTGACCAGTATTGGGGAGCCAGTTACCATCATTGGTATAGAATTTTCTACCATCAGTATTGGTAATCTCTAATCTAGTGGGGTTGACTGGGCTTTCGGTCTCGTTGTACCAAGT
>JABAOH010006000.1_pt1 | contig 10857 bp, 17 predicted proteins | sample 7062181 | NCBI WGS metagenome assembly JABAOH01 (sample SAMN14538630, study PRJNA623070) | marine sediment metagenome | biome: marine biome [ENVO:00000428]; feature: marine pelagic biome [ENVO:01000023]; material: deep marine sediment [ENVO:00002113]; isolation source: pool of 5 deep marine... | reverse complement strand
ACATAATTATTGCTTATTTACGAAAACTTAAATATAGAAAAGATTGTTAGAAAGTTTCGTATGTCTCACAAAATTATTATGATTAAAGAAGAAAACCGCAAGTTGTCTTTTTTATCTTAACATCTTCCAACTTCAGAACTCTCGCGTTTTTCATCACATGTGTAAAGATCAATTATTTTTTCACCGTTTTTGCGTATCTCATCCATTCTGAAAACTTCTATTTTTTCAATTATCTCAGGATGTTCTTCTCTGAATTCCTCATCACGTTTTAATGTTATTAAAACAACCTGTGTATTCAATTCGGGGTAGGTTAATATAGATTCACCCTTTTCATGGATTTCTATTTCAGCATCACGATATAAATGTGGTTCTTCTAAAGGTTTAGGAACAGAATTTTCAAAAACAAGTACATATTCTTCTAAACCCCTTTCATTTTTTTCCACATAAGCAATTCTAACAACATCATTTTTTATTTTTCTCTTTAAATTTCCCAAACGTCTAACTTCCATAATCCTAATAAGTATACAATCTTTAAATAATTAATTAAATTAACTATTAAACAGTGACAAAATGGAAGAAAGAGAATATACAAGTGACTTTGAGATAGGTAATGCTACATACGAGGAAATTTTAAGAAAAGAGGCTGTAGAAGCTTTGAAAGATGCACACGTGTCAGAATTTCAATCAATGAACTTCCGACAATTAATAGATATACTTGAGGAGGAAGATCCTGAATTAGCAGAAACACTTAAAAATACTGGGGGCATGGGTAAAGATAATCTTTGGACAGTTAGAATTGATAAACTGGCAGAAGATTATAAAGAAAATAAAGATTTCATGATTAGACATAGTCCAGAATCCTTACAAAATATGAAACTATATGGAAGATTGGCATTGGTAGTAGATAGGAAAAGGAAATTGGGGCAACCATATGAGAAAGAGTATTCAGATGCTAAAAAAATTAGACAGAAACTAGACGATCTACTAAATGCAAATTATGAACCAACGGATATTTTTACTAAATATATAAACAAAATTGTTGTAGAAGAAGTAAGTCACGCATTAGGTTATAGACACAAAGAAAATAAATCAAATATATTGAGAGATCATATATTCTTTTTTAGATTTGTTAATTTTGATACATCTAGAATGATTACTATAGATATAGAAGATAAATGAAGATCCAGAAGTTTTGTATGTCTCACAAAATTTAATCTGAATTAGACTGTTCTTCTTTTTTAAACCACATATCTTTTAACCAATCTATTGTCTCTTTCTTTTCCATGCTTCTTATTTTATAAATAAGTTCCCAATCAAACTCTGCTCCTTTATTTATAGCCTCTTTAATATCATTTTTTATATAAGGATGTATTCTTTTTAAAAAAACCATTTCTCCGGGTGTTGTAATTCCTTCGTCGCCACATTTCATATGATATTTTTGAGAACTGGCTATTGTTTCCAACATGAATGGTGCCAGATATGCAAGTTTTGTTACATATGGTACCTGTTTATTTGCCTCGGCTCTCTCATCTATCTTTTCAGGTTTCTGAAGTTTAAGTGCTAGCTTTATTTTTTCTTTTCTTGTTAATTTCTTTGGTTTTCTTAATTCTAAGAGATCGTGTCGTAGACTATCTATTTCTTCTGATAGAGTTCCAGTCATTGATGAAAAAAGGTATTCCGGATTATCTCCAAACTCCTTTAAATTATATTGAATTTCTGTAATTATTCCGTCTGTAGGATATACTATTTTACCGACTTCTACAGCTTTTGCTATAAAAGCTTTATAATCATTAAATAGACTTGGTTCTTGTTCCATTTAGTCACTACCTAATAGTAGAAAAGAAATCTATTTAAACATATCGATTTAGTGAGAATTTACTAAGGAAAAAAATTGAAGAATTATTAAAATATTATTCTAATAATTAATTCTTCTTCGTCTTCTTGTTAAACCTTTAATTTTCAAAGGCAAACCAACTTCTTAATATCTTTCTACTTCAATCCCAAAATTTTTCAACGTAAAAACATATAATAAGCAAAATACACCTACCCAAACTATAAAACTAATAATTATGTAAAGAATATCTCTACTTGTTATAATAACTTCAACAGCTCTAGTTAAAATAATACTTACTATTGCTCCAACAAAAGCTGAAACCATAATAATTTTTTCTTCTCTCATAGTGATTTTAATTTAAGTTTTTTCTTTCTTTTTAATTTAGCTTTATTAATATCCTTTCTTTTTAAACCTCTCCATAAAAATATTAAAATAATAGCAAGTATTACAAAATACGTAACAATGCCTATTATAAGATTAAATACTAAAAAACTTAGGTTTGGTGGAACTTGTTTATAGTATTCTTGTAGAAGTACCATCACAATAGCTACTATTACTGCAAGGAGTCCAACTAAAAAAGTGATTACTATTTCGGTTTGCTTAAAACCATTCCCTTCCATTTTTATCGTTAAAACTATTTGTAACTTTCGACTAGATCAGGAATCCTCTTGTATAAAATTTCACAATCTTGACAATTTTCAATGTAACAATAACCAGAATATGCTTTATTTAAATTAAATGTTGTAGGTTTTTCAGCCGCAAACTGTGCAAATTCAACAGTCTTAGATGCTAAATTTCCATAATTATCTAAAAACGAGAAAGTTATTTCAGTCTCATTTTCGACAAGCTCACATTTTACTTTAATATCTTTACCTTCCAAATCCCCATAGTTATAAATCCAATATTGAAAAACTAATTCATCTGGATCTAATAGATTATACGCCCAATCATAGACTGAAGCTTCTAATAGAGCTTTTTTTTCTGGTTTCGGACATTCTAGTTTTGGACATTGTTTTTCTTCAACAGCTGGACATAAAGGATTGAAAAAGTAAATTGCTAACATACCAATAAATGCTATAATTAAAATTCCAGAAATTGGTTTATAAATATTTTTTTTGCTTACCATAATAATATAATAATTTATTATATTAAAAAATTATCGTAAAAAGTTATTTTATAATTCAAAAAATAATCAAAACTGAATCATTTAAAAAATTTACTTCCTAAATATTTTTTATGAAAAAATTCTTTCTTTTCTTCATAATAGCTTTCTTATCATTAAGTTCAATCGGTTTTGCAGAACCATGGTGGGATACCAATTGGCAAAGATGTAGAAATATAATTTTTACAGGTGGCAGTTCTGATGGTGACTATACAAACGATTATTGGGTTCAAACTAACATAACAGGCTTGACATTCTCTAATTTGGATGAAATTAGGATTGTAAATGCACCTTGTAATAGTGGAGGTTCGGAAGTAGAAAGAGATATAATAAGCAGCACAGCAACCTCAGCAGAGGTGTTTTTTTATAGAAACTATGATACTAATTACTCAGTTTATTATGACAATCCATCAGCAAGCTCGCCCAGTATAACAAATGTTTTTTATTCTGCTACAGATAGTAACATATCAACCTACTATTATGAAATGAAAAGAGGAACAGGAGTAGCTTCTTACGCATGGTATGTTGTTAATGGAACTGATAAACTTGATACCGAAAATCTTTGGGAATCTAATAAAATTACTTTAAGTATAACTACACATTACAATGACCCATCTAGTGTTTATGAAAAATACAAAGGTAATCTGACTTATATTTTCGAAGAAAATACCACTGGAATTTTTAACGCAACAGTCCAGTTTTATAAAAACTGTTTGGAATGGAACTATAATTCAAAAACAACACGTCGTGGTATTGATATTGCATGGTGGAGAGGATCTTGGAGCGGAACACAATTTAGAGTCATGAACACAACAACTGGTGTAACTTATGAAACAAGAACTAATGCAACTGACCATGAATGGGTTCCCATCAATGAAGACGAGGATGTTTACTACAACTATTTTGTTGGAAACGTTAAAGTTATGTTGGGTGGAATGAAAAATGGTAATAGTTCAGCGAATCAAACAAATAAGGCTAGATGGGCAGGTGTAAATCAGATGGAAAATAAATTAGGGTTATTTGATGGTGATTGGAAAGTAACAAACGGAACACAAATGCTTTATTGCTTTATGGACTATGATAATTCAGAGATTAACACTCATGACAAATATTTAAAACCAGCAAGAGGAAGGTACAAAGCTTGGTTTTATCCTTTGACTGTAACTATAGGTTCAGAAGAATCTATATTACCAACAGAGGAAGCAGTTGCTGTATGGCATCTTGATGAAGGTAATGGAACAACAGCTTCAGATAGTTCTGGAAATGGAAACAATGGAACACTTAATGGAGCAACTTGGACAACTGGTTGTATATCTGATAATTGTTTGAGTTTTGATGGTTTGAATGATTATGTCTCAGTCCAAAATTCAGCAAGTTTACAGTTATCAGATTCAGTTACCATTAGTGCTTGGGTTAATGTTAGGGGTTCAACAGGCGACCATCAAATAATAGTTGCAAAATGGTATGAGGGATCATCAGCATCCACTTTATCTTACATATTAGAATTGCGACCAGATGGCATAACACCTCAGACCGTTGTAAATACTAATATCGGCACGGAAACAGCAATTTCTAATTCAACCATTCCGTTTGACAATTGGATATTTTTAACAGGAACTTATGATGGTTCTAAGATAAAAATTTATGTAAACGGAACACTTACAGGAAGTAAAAACTGGTCAGGACCAATAATTGTTGGAAACCAGTCGCTATTGATTGGTGCACATACTCATCCGTCTGATAGAAACTGGTTTAATGGAACAATAGACGAAGTTTCTATTTACAACTATGCGAAAACACCTGAAGAGATCTTGGAAGATTATCAAGTATTTATGCAAGATTCAGATGGAGACGGTATTCCAGATTTCGAAGATGCTTGTCCAGAAACCTATGGAGAATTTTGTAATGGATGTCCAGAACCAACATGCTTAGGATGTGCAGATTCTTATTGCCCAGGAACAGGAGAACCATATTGCATAGCAGACGATGAACAATGCCTACCAACAACATGTCCGTCTGATGGTTGCGGTGTTGGAACATGTAATTCAGACCAATTCGGAACATATACCTCACCTGAAAACACATGCGAACTTAACAACAGTATTGGAACATGTACAAACAACCCATGCACATTGACATGTATATTCGATGAGGTTTGTGAAATGCAAGATAGAATAAGTAGACTAGAAGAACAGTTAGCAGAAACTCAAGATAAAGTAAGTCTACTGGAAACTACATTGAATAATTTAATACAGACAGTTAATACTATTCAAGAAACTTTAATTAATTTCATAGAAAAAGTAACAAACTATCTGTTCTACCTACCAAAAGGATTGAGACAACAAATGCTCTGCGGTTCAATGGAGACAACAAACATGACATCAGCAGACGGTTTTGGATTGCATTGTGAGATAAACAGCAAGGGAGCTTGCAACTGTCAGGCTACAAACTGATCCTCTTTTTTATTCTGATTTTTCTATTTTTATAAATCAAAAAATAATAAAATATAGACTGTTTAAAAAATTTCTTTTTTAAGTCTTTTCTAAATCAAAGAGAATTTAAGAATATGTTCCCCTTTCGACCCAAGGTCTTGGTATATAATCGTGTTTAATCTTTGTCTCCCCCTTTTCATCTTTAGTATGAACATTAAGCTCATAATGAGTAAATCGATTTAATAATTTATCAACTAGAGTTTGTGGTCTCCAAGAATTTCTTCCAATATTAGCTTTACCTATTATTTCAGCTTCTATTGTTTCACCAGTAGGAAGTCTTATTACTCTGGGTTTAACCATTTTATCACTATTAAACAATTAAATAGTAATCTTTTTAAGCCTATGGGAATTGGTTATTAGAAAAATCAGAATTTAAGGATTATTTATTCGCTTTGATAAATTCTTCAAGATTTTGATAAATACTAGAAAAACACTTGATTAAATGGGTACAGTTTGGGTATTCTTTATCAAGATGAATTGCAGAAACTTCTTTGCCTAATCTTCTTGCTTCCCAAGATTCAATAATTTGACCTGGTGCAACTGGCATTGTTAATAACATTACAACACTTCCTGAGCTCTTTATTTTTTCTAACTTTTTGTTCCAAAAATCTTCCATCTCTTTTTTCTCTTTTTCTCTGTATTTACTCTGATAAGTATAACATTTCCAATAATCTCCCATACCTTCCCATGGATTAATTATTTCAAAACCGGCTCCTCTTAGCTTTTCTTCTGCTTCATCATATTTTCTTTTCTGTTCTTCATTCCTTCTTCCACCCAACAAAAGAATTGGATTTAGATTTTTAGATACCATATTTATTAATGAAGCATTTAATTATTTAAACTCATTTTTTGAATAAGAAAAATGTTTAAAGCTTATCAGTCTTCTTATTAGCATGACACTTGTATATTTTAGATCTCCACATCGCCCTGAAGCATTAAATGAAAGATTTGAAGCTGAATTTAATCTTGCCGATATCGTATTTTTAGAACAAGCATATGGAGATTTTTATAGAACAGCAAAAACTCTTTATGATCAATTGTCATACCAAGGCTATTCGGGCTTTGATATAACAGATAAAAATTTATGTAAATGGAATACTTAGAGGAATTAAAAACTGGTCAGAACCAATAATTGTTGGAAACCAGTTGCTATTGATTGGTGTACATAGTCATCCATCTGATAGAAACTGGTTTAATGGAATAATAGACGAAGTTTCTGTTTACAATTATGCAAAAACAGCTGAAGAAATCTGGGAAGACTATCAATCATTTATAACACCAGAACCTCCATGCAACTGCACAGAATTAACAGAAAGAGTTTCAACATTAGAAGAAGAAACTGAAGATTTACAGAGCAGAGTCGAGACACTTGAACAGGGACAAGGAACAGTCCCGCCACATAATCATACAATTTCAGAAGTGATAGGACTTCAAGGTGCATTAGATACTATACAAGAACTAATTTGCAAAATCATATATGATTTGTTGCCAAAAGGATTGTTACAAGCAGCCAAATTTGATACAACCTATTGTCAGTAATCCCCTTCTTTTTTATTTTTGTGATTTCTAAATTAAAGAGAATCTTTAAGAATATAATTAATAACTTTTTTCAATAGCTTCTTCTGTTCCAAATAAAATTCTATTTACTAACCTGTCTAGTTTGGTATTTATCATTAAACTATTTCCATACCGTGGTCTTGATAGTTCTTTTTCTCGGCGTCGTCGTTCTAGATAAGCTTCGACTTCCGGAGATACAGTTTCTAAAACTTCTGTTAAATCATTAGTTTCTGAAAATCCTTTTGCTTCTTCTGATATTTCTCTTATAATACCAATCCTTGGTGGCTGTTCCAATAGTTCTCTAAAACCCCGTGTTATATTTTTACGAACCTTAACCATATTCCTTAATAAGATATTCAGATATTTAAAATTAGTTCAAAAATAACCAGAAAATCATCCAATCTCATTTTGAAAGGAAACTCCCATCTCAAATATCCTTAACAGGTCTGGCTTCACCTCCCTGGGATGCTTGTAACTGCTCTTGTTCAATAGTTTTTATTTTTTTAAATACATGTTCATAATAGTCTTCAACAAGTGAACGGCTTGGTAATAGAGAATTTAAGATTTCTCTTCCGCTAGGATGATAAGTAAATGCTCTACGAAAAGTTCTTTTATCAACATCATACAAGGGATGTTTTTGCTTAAATCCTGAAAATTCGCTTTCAACTGCCTTGCCCCACTCTTCCAACTTTTTCTTCTGTTCCTCAGTCGTTTTAAATTTTATAAAGATTTTACTTTCTGCAGGTACGCCTTTTAATATAGGAAATCTCCTTCCAAATTCCTTTTCCTTTTGCTCTTGATACTTTTTAAATGCCTGAATAAAGGAAGGTGTGATTTCAGTTTCTTTTTGCATAAAATTATTACTTTTATTAAACAATTAAAACCCATTTCTTCAAACTTAAATAATTTACTATCATTATATTATTGAAAAATATGGCTAAACCAAATTATGATGGAGTTAATAAAAATGTAGTCGCTTTCTTAAATAATAATAAACGTACAGTATATCTTGCAGGATTTTTAGTAAAAACTTTAAAACTTGAAGAATTAGGTGCTACTTCTAGAGGTTTAATACAATCACTTTTATTAAATCAAGAAAATCTAGGTCTTCTTATTGTTCGTGATGTTGAAAATAAGTTCAAGCCTTATTTTGGAATTTCTGATGAATGTGGAAAAGGAAACTGTTTCAGTAATTGGTGTTCAACAAACAATTGTAGATCTAAAAAGAATAATCCAAAAATAAGATACCATCGAGGGTAAAGCCTCTTTTTCTTCAAGAATTTTAAATATCTTGTATTAACTAGCATTATCACTTGACATGTGGTTTGACCCACCCATCCCCATCATCTATTCCTCTGAAACTCACTACTTTGCCATCGTATTTACGGAACAAATCTTTATGTTTTCCATAAATTTCACAAATCTGTTTTCCAGTTTTCCTATCCAATATAACTATAGATCTTGTCCCTTTTACATGAATGCTTGGTATAACCTCAACTCTTCCCACATAGTCATAATAGTCTTTAGTGTTATGCCTTTTAACAAACGTAACAGACGGTAATTCAGTCATGATTATAATGCATTACAAAAACATTTAAGCTTGTATTTAAACTTCATTAACGACTACTGAGAACCATCCAGAAATTCCATCTTCAAAAAATAATTGAAATCTATTCTAGATTAAACTTAAATTTCTGATTTTTCTTATATTTGATATGGAAGTTGAGAACAACTCTGATGCTAATCATATTTTAGGAATAGCACCTAGATTTCAAAACCTTCATTATACAGTCAATGTTCTAGGTAGAAAAATTTCAGACAAGGAAAGAGAAAAACTAAAAGATCCAACACCACAAAAACCGACTTACATGCTAAGACCTTTAACAAGCGTTAGCATACCGTCTGGTGGTTTAATCAGCGAACCCAAGCTGGCTCAAAAGCTAGATTATTTTACAACAAAATACTCTTTGCTAAAAACAGATATTGGAAGTACTTGGTTAAAAGCACAAGAACAGTCTAGAACAGAATTAGCAGAAGGGATTCACAGTGTTGTTTTTAATAAATTCAGTGTTTCTGAAGGATTGAGAAGAAACATGATTAATCTTATGGGTTCAGTAATAAGACCAGATGATCCAAGAGTCTTTAACAGGGCAGCAGAAATTGCCTCACATAAGTACAGTGGAAGAAAAATAGAGATTCCACAATTGGAACTAACAAGCATGGAGCAAAGATTTCTTAGAGGAGCTATGTCAGATGAACTAACACATGGTCTGGTCCATATTGGTTTTATATCTGAAAAGGATTTAAAAGAATTGACAAGCGAAGAAATTAGAGAATACCGTCCAGATGCTAGTGAAGAAAAATTTAGAAGAGCTGAAGAAAAATATCGTGAGATTAGAGAGTCTGGGAAGGAGTGGCTAGTGTTTCAAAGAGGGATGTCATTTGATATAAAAACTGGAATAGATAAGGCATACGGGCCTAATGATGACAGGCTTGTTTTGGATTATCAACACCTTTTTATTCATAGTGCATTTCTCGGAGGCGTGTTTAGAAGAAGCTGGGAATCTTGGTCAACATCATTATTGGATTTGGGTATGAAAACCAACAAAGATAAGAAAGGAGTATACCAACAGGTTTGGAGTAAGGACTGAGATAGACTTTTACATTAGTAGAAAATTCAAATTAGTTGTAACAACGGACCAGCAAAATAAAATAACTATTTTTTAAATCGAAAAGGATTTAAACCCTTCTAAACGAATAAGCATTTTTTTAATTTAGTGGTACAAAGCCTAACTTTCCATCTTTAAATTCAAATTCATCAGATTCCCTCATAGTTTGCATTGTATCAATTATTTCACGCTTTTTATCGGTTTTGCTTCTACCCTTTCTACTCATCCCGAACATCCTTATGTATTTATCAATAGCAACAGTTGTTGATAAACTGCCTCTATCTACAATTTGCCACCGAAAGAAATTTTCTAAGCCCTTTCCGCTATTTCCTATTTTATGTTTTGAATATTCTTCTAAAGCATTTTTACCGCGTGCTAATAATGCATAACAGGGTTTTTCATTTTCTCTTTTTTCAATAAAAGAAACAGTTTGAAGTCTTGTTAGGTGAGAATTTAATTTTTTTTCTTCTAACACCTCATATAAACTAACTTCAGGCTCCAATTGAGTGCGTTGTTGAATTTCATAAAAGGTTAATTCTCGTTTTTCTAATAGTCTCAATATTATAAGTTTAGTATTAACCCTTCTTTTAACTGTTATTTTTTCTTGAAAAGATGGATAAGCTTTCATAATAAAAACAAATATTTTAAACATTTAAGTTTAACAGATCAGATGCAAAGAGTTTTAATTTTAACTGACTTTCAGACTACTGAATGCCGGTTTTATGTTTTCTTTTCCTCTTTTTCTTTTAACATATTCGCCTAATGCTCCTTCAATAGTTTCTTTTAATCCGGGTAACAATCTAAATTCACCTAACGAATCTTTTGTTAACTTAGCATCAAAATCTGTAAATATATTACTTACCAACTTACCTTTGTAACCCCTTTCATGAAGTAACCTTGAAGCATCTTCATAACTAATTTCTCTTTTATTTTCAATACAAACTTTAAATACATCAAAACCATGCTTCTCTTCAGCATCTATTAACATGTCTGGTATAGCTTCTATAGATATTAGTGCTTGTCCTTTATCTTCAGTAATTGTTATTCTTACATGTGCATAATCCTTAACTATAGGTTTCATATCTGGTTGCGGTCGATAGGCCATAACAATTTTAAGAATAGTAAAACATTTAAACCCATTTC
>JABAOH010098509.1_pt1 | contig 10859 bp, 9 predicted proteins | sample 7062181 | NCBI WGS metagenome assembly JABAOH01 (sample SAMN14538630, study PRJNA623070) | marine sediment metagenome | biome: marine biome [ENVO:00000428]; feature: marine pelagic biome [ENVO:01000023]; material: deep marine sediment [ENVO:00002113]; isolation source: pool of 5 deep marine... | reverse complement strand
CGCTTAAGGTTTGAGGCATTGAGTTTTCTGCCTCCAGCCTCCAGACCCACAGGGTCGATCCTTGAACCTAACTCGAGAGTGCGGCACACTCATCTGACTTCTGACTTCTGTCTCCTGTCTTTTGGCTTCTGTCTTCTTTTTTGCCGACCCCTGATCCCCGGTCCCTGTTCCCTGCTTTTTTTATTCTGTTCTTCTTCTGACTCCTGACTTCTGACTCCTGACTTCTGTCTTCTGACTTCTTTCCTTACTGATCCCCGACCCCTGACCCCTGACACCTGTCTCCTTATTTTTCCGTCAACGTATCACCGTAGTCGAGGACCTCATCGATGATGGAGAGCCCTTCCCGCAATTGATCCTCATTGATAGAGAGGGGCGGGTTGATGAAGAGGAACATCCAGCGGACAAAAGTGAAAAGGCCCCGTTCCATCAACCGCTTGAAGATCTCTGTGCTGTTGGCAGCTGCTTTTCCCATTGCGTTGTAAGGGCTGAGGGGCTCTTTGGTTTTCTTATTCTTAACGAGTTCCAGACATGAGAACAGACCGATGGCCCTCGCATCTCCTACACAGGCGTGTTTCTCTTTCAACCGCTCCAGTTCAGCTTTGAGGATCTTGCCCATGACCCGGGCATTCTCTATTAGGTTCTCCTCCTTATAGACCTCGATTGCGGCACATCCTGCGGCACATGACAAGGGATGAGCATTGTAAGTCAAGCCGCAGTAAAACATCTCTTCATCCATGGCACTGCTCACATTCTTTGACATGGCCACCCCGCCGAGGGGGATGTAGGCGGACGTCAGCCCCTTTGCCATAGTCATGAGATCTGGCACAACATCCCAATTCTGCACGGCAAACCACTGGCCGGTCCGACCGAATCCCGCCATGACTTCGTCGGCAACGAGAAGGATATCGTTCTCATCACAGATCTCTCTTAGCCGTTTCATGTAACCATCAGGTGGGATGATGAGGCCGTTGCTTCCCGTCACCGTCTCCACAACAACGGCCGCCACCGTGTCTGCTATTTCGTACTCGATTACCTCAGCCACATTCTCCACGCACTGAATGCCACACTCCGGATAGGTAAGACCGAAGGAGCAGCGGTAACAGTATGGATCAAAGACGTGAACAACACCTGGAATTCCCGGTTCCACAGGAGGTCTTCTCGGGTCTCCCGTGAGGGAGATAGCACCATATGTGGCTCCGTGGTATGAGCGATAGCGAGCAAGGATCTTGTGCTTTTTCGTAAAGAACCTGGCGATCTTGATAGCATTGTCGTTCGCCTCGGCTCCCCCCAGGGTAAAGAAGAACTTGTTCAGGTCACCAGGTGTCACCTCGGCAAGGGCCTGGCCGAGCTTTACTCTCGATTCATAGGCAAACCCCGGGTAGAGATAACACACCTTTTCGGCTTGTTCCTGGATTGCCTTGATGATTTTTTGGTTCTTGTGCCCCACGTTTACACACATGAGTTGGGAGGAAAAATCGAGAATTCTCTTTCCAGTGCTATCGATAAGATAGACCCCGTCCACATCAGAGATAACCGTGGGATCGAGGGTTGCATTTACAGCCCACGAGTGCATGACATGAGCTTTGTCCAGTCTCTTGATTTCCGCAGCATCCATTTGGTACCTCCTTTAGGGTAATAGTTTGCACATATCACCATAGGTCTCCGGTCTCCGGTCTCTGAAAAATTGCCAGACCTTTCGCACCTCATCAATCATATCGAGGTCTAGGTCGGCAACAAGGAGTTCATCCTTGTCTCGACTCGCCTCGGCCACGATCTGACCCCGTGGATCACAGAAGTAGCTGCTTCCATAGAATTCTCCGATGTCCCACGGCTGCTCACGGCCTACTCGATTGATGGCTCCCAAGAAATAGCCGTTCGCAACGGCGTGGGCAGGTTGCTCCAGTTTCCATAGATACTCGGAAAGGCCTGCGACGGTAGCTGAGGGGTTGAACACGATTTCAGCCCCATTGAGGCCGAGGAGTCTCGCCCCCTCTGGGAAGTGCCGGTCATAGCAGACGTAAACACCGATGGTTGCATAAACCGTTTCAAAAACCGGGTATCCCAGGTTGCCAGGTTTGAAATAGAACTTCTCCCAAAACCCTGGGTCCACATGGGGAATGTGGCTCTTGCGATACTTACCGAGGTAATCGCCATTGGCATCGATGACAGACGCCGTGTTGTAAAAAACGCCCGTAATTTCCTGCTCATAGACTGGAACGACCATTGCCATTTTGTGTTTCTTTGCAAGGTCCTGCATCATGGACGTCGTGGGGCCGTCGGGGACTTTTTCAACGAGGTCATACCATTTTCGGTTCTGCTCGGCAGGGAAATAGGGTCCATAGAACAACTCCTGGAGACAGAGAATTTGAACCCCATTGCTGCCCGCCTCTTCAATCATCGCCACATGCTTTTCAATCATTACCTTTTTGATCTTCTCCGTGTCTTCTGTCCCTGACAGGGGCGTGCTGGCCTGGATCAATCCGCATTTGACAATCCTGGACATTGCCAAAGCCTCCTCTTTTGGAAATTCTGGATTACCTCGATCGAGTTTGTGCTCTCGTGCCCGGAAGGTCTTAATTAAAGAAAAAAATCACAAAAACAGTCTATGCCTTCATTCAAATATTTGTCAACAGTTTTTCCCGGCGTCAAGTCTGGCTCAGCGACATCCAGGAATTCTGAACAGAAAGACCTATTTCGATGAGGGATCATCAGACTTTCGACTGATAAGCCTTTGAAGCTTTACGCCGGAGTTTCCTTCGAACACGCAAAACGGATTTCATGGCTCGTGGATAAGGAACCCCTCAAAGGGACCTGGGCTACAATGCTTTAGAGAGAAACCAAGAAGTCAGAAAACTCCCAACCCTTAGACGATTGCCTGGTCTTGAGATAAATGATAGAATTTTTGATTCCCATTGAAGGTCTGTATGGAGGGAGATTCAGGGGATCGTTCCGAAAAACGATCCAGTGTTCTGGCTATGGCTTGCTACAGAAATCTGATCTGGCTTTCGGTCTCTCTTGCGTTTTTTTTCTTCTTTTCCTCCCTGGGGACCCGTGTAAGTGCCGGAGGCACTGAGGTTTCCAGGCGAAACGTTGTGGTCCAGGTGGCAGAGGCTTCGAGTCCTGCGGTCGTGAACATCAATACCGAGATCGTCCAGACTCAGAGAGCCAACCCCTTCCATCCTTTTGGTGGTGGTAGCCTCTTCGACGAATTCTTCAGGGATTTCTTCGACTCACAATCCAGATCCCGATCAAGTCTCGGCTCAGGCGTGATTATCAAATCGGATGGGACTGTTCTGACCAACGAACATGTGATCCTCAGGGCCGAGAGGATAAAGGTGAAGCTCCTCGATGGCAGAGAGTTCGAGGGAAAACTCATCGGTTCAGACCCTGAATCTGACCTCGCGGTCCTCAAGATTACCGGAGAGGAACCTTTTCCCACGGTCAAGATGGGAACATCGAAGGACCTCATGATCGGTGAGAATGTGATCGCCATTGGCAACCCATTTGGCCTGTCCCACACGGTCACGGCAGGGGTGATCAGTTCTCTCCACCGGTCAATAAGATCGGGTGAACGGATCTATCGGGACTTCATTCAGACAGATGCTTCCATCAATCCCGGGAACAGCGGTGGTCCTCTCCTCAACATCAACGGGGAGTTGATTGGAATCAATACCGCTATATACCGTGAGGCACAGGGAATCGGGTTTGCAATTCCTATTGATCGGGTAAGACGGGTTGTCGACGATCTGATTGCCTACGGAGAGGTGCACCCGGCATGGATCGGCATCCGAATTCAGGCGCTCAATCCAGCTCTCCTCGATTATTTCAAGTATACGGGGAAAGGAGGCCTCATTGTGAGTCGTGTCCTGGCGGGTAGCCCCGGAGAGAAAGGTGGACTGGAGAAGGGGGACATCATTGAAAAGGTGGGTCGCATCGAGATCATCTCTCTGGACGATTACTTTCAGGCCGTCCGACAGTTCACTGCGGGAGATGATATCGATTTTATGGTCTTCCNNATACGGAAATACAGCCTTTATGCACGTAAAGGGGTTGTCGTGACTTCGGTAGATCGGGCTAAGATCTTGGGTAGAATCGGAGTACAACCTGGCGATGTGATCCGTCAGATAGGGGACAGAACCATTGGAAATCTCAGAGACTATGAAAAGGCCGCGAGAGTGATTGAGATGAGAAAGAATATGCTTTTTCAGATTCAGAGAGGTCGATGGGCGAACTATGTGACTGTGGATATTTGGGGAAGTCAGGGATGATCTCGCGATAATGGAGGAGAACATGGCAGAGGACGAGAAGGAAAAAGGATTCACCGTAAGGGACAAGAGACACTTTTCAGAGGGAAAGCCGGAGGAGGCTAAGGAAAAGGAAAAGAAGAAAGTGGACAAGGGAAGCACCGAGACCGAGGAGTCTCCGAAGCAGGGAGCGGAGGCGGCTGAGAGCCAAGAGGAAATCCCCCTCCCCGAAATCAACTTTTCCAATTTCATATTCTCCCTGAGCACTTCGGCACTGATTCAGCTGGGTGAGATCCCTGACCCGGTCAGTAAGGAATCAGGGAAGAACCTCTCCATGGCCAAGCAAACGATTGACATCTTGGGGATGCTTCAGGAGAAGACGAAGGGCAATCTCACTTCTGACGAAGAGAAACTGATTGAGAATATCCTGTACGATTTACGGATGCGCTTTGTGAAGGCCCGAGGCTAAGGAGACCCACGCCTCATTCTGCCCAGTCCCTGAGAAGTTGAACCATAAGGCGGACACCCACCCCTGTTGCTCCTTTTGGGATGTACGGAAGGCTTTTCTCGGTGAAGACAGGTCCAGCCATGTCGAGATGGACCCATGGGGTTTTGTCGACAAAGCGGCTCAACATGGCTGCGCCGGTGATCGTCCCAGCTGGACGTCCGCCGACGTTTTTCATGTCGGCTATATCACTCTTGATCTGCTCTTGATATTCCTCCCAAAGTGGAAGTTCCCAAACTCGCTCCCCGGTCTTTTCGGCCGCCCTCCCGACCCTGGCCTTGAGGCGGTCATTATTTCCGAGCATACCCATGACGCGGTCCCCCAGGGCGATGACACACGATCCTGTTAACGTTGCCAGGTCGATGATCGCGTCGGGTCTAAACCGTTGGGCATAGGTGAGTCCATCAGCCAGAATGAGTCTTCCTTCAGCGTCTGTGCTAATAATCTCAATCGTCTGCCCGGAAAGGGTGGTGATAACATCCCCGGGCTTGTAGGCCTTGCCACTCGGGAGATTCTCCGTGCAGGGGACAATCCCTACCAGATGGATAGGGAGCCCGAGTTTCGCGACAACCTGCATCGTGGCAAGAACAGCAGCGCCTCCACCCATATCGGTTTTCATCAATTGCATTTTGTCAGACGATTTGATGGAAATCCCTCCGCTGTCGAATGTAATGCCCTTGCCTACGAGAACGACAGTGGCAGTTGGTTTCTCGCCACCCTGATGTTCAAGGATGATGAATCTGGCTGGTTCGTCGCTTCCCCGAGCCACAGCCAGGAATGCGCCCATCCCTTCCCGTCTGGCATCTTCCTCCTTCAACACGGTGACTCTGAGCCCACAGTCTTTCGCCACCTTTTCAGCAGTCTTGGCCATCATAGTCGGGGTGTGTAGGTTCCCGGGACGGGATACCAGGTCACGGGCAAGGTAGGCACCCTGAACGATCGTTTCTCCAACCAATGCACCGTGACGAACGGATTTCACCCTGTTCGGCTCTTCCTCGAGGATAACCATTTTGTCAACTCTTCGCGATTTCTTCCGGTTCTTCGTCTTTAGTTCGTTGAAGTCGTAAAGACCAAGGCAGGCCCCCTCCACCAGTCCCTGGGCGAGCATGTCGAGGGAGGTCCCATGAAGAGTTTCGGGTGCGACGATTGTTGCAAAGACCTTCACGCCCAGATCTCTTACGGCTTGAGCGCCCTTTGCCGCGGCTCCTCGCCAGCGATCTAGGCTGAATTTCGTCTTTTTGCCAAGCCCCAGCATCAAGATTCGCTTGGCCGGTCCGCCCCCGTGGTTGTAGATCACGGATGTCTGGTATAGTTTTCCCGTAAAGTCGCCGGTTCTGAGGACCTTTCGGATGAGTCCGCCGGTCGCCTGATCGATTCTTTCGGTCTTGTCTAGGAGGGACTTTTCCCCTTCGACATGGAAGAGGAGAAGTGCTTCGGTCCTAAAATCCTCGATCCTTTTCTTCTCCACCTCAATTTTCATGTTTTTTCAACTCCTTTGCGTCCTGGGTCCCCTCCCTAATAATAAGAGATACGCTCTCCCTATTCAATGATGAGCCCTTGACAGATAGCAGGGATGAGAGGCGTGGTTCCTCAGGGGGCGGGACAAAAAGAGAGTGTGCCCCATTAGACTGTGAAACCTTGGCCTTCAGACGACTTGGAGTCCGATTCGAGGTGATGAAGAGCGACTCGTCCCTGAAAAAGACGATTGCCCCAAACTTATCCCCTTATGTCTTGGAAGGGTTATGAGGGCGACTAAGATGGACACCGAGAGTTTGACCATTCCGATGAGAGATGCTATCCCCTATTCCGCCAATTCAGCCCCGGCTTTTAATCTCCGTCAGTCTGAGCCGAGGGGGAGGACGGCAAAACCTGGGTCTGGTCAGGTCCCGATTCGGCTGGAACCAAGTCCGACTTTTCCTTGGCATCCTCTCCAGTTTCACTTTTGAGCTTATCCAACTCACCCCGTAACGACTCGTTGGCTTTTCCCAGCTGTTTTGCCCGTCTTTTGAGGCTCATGCGTGAGTAAAGATCGATGGCCAACCCGCTAATTATGCCAAGGATTAGAGCAAGATAGATTACCAGATAAAGGGGAAGGGGGACGGACACGATATCAAAATAATACCGGAGCGTCACGGACCCTGAATTCTGCGTCCCGAAGGTGATGGCCAAAAACAGCAGGGCAATTAAGAGCAATGCCTTTATATGAGTTCCCATCTATAATATCTCCACGGTTTTTTTCCCATTCTCTCCGTCTGGAAGCCACCAGGGTGGAAGTCCGATGAATGAGTCGATTGGGCTGGAAAGCATCAATTCTCCCTGGCCCACGATCACCGACATGGTTTTGTTCTATGACGGCTCTTTTGTTTTCGGTGTCTTCGCCTTCCTTGTTGTCCTCGTCCTTTTTGGCGCGGCCTTCGTAACCGGCTTTTCTTCCTCCTCTTTTGGCTCTTTCCTGAAAGTGGTTTCCAGTCTTCCAATCGCTTCTGCAGTTCTTTCCCTTAACGACTCGGTTGCAGCAGCCATGGATTCGATCGATTTTTTGAGTTCTTCTGAAGAGGCAATCTGATCAATTTGCTTTTTTAAGTCAGCCAGGCCTCCGACCTTCTGGTAGGCCAGAATGGCAATGATCAGGGCAACTACCGAGAGAATTAACGTCAGAAAAACCATGGTTTGACCTCCTTGTATGAAGATTTTGTATTCTCTGTGGCTGGGAGCCACGGGTTCGATGGCCCTTCGAGTGCCTCCCTATACTGGAGGATCGACTGGCATCACCAATTTCTATCCCATACGGAGGAATATATCAAGAAGATCGTATCGACTTCTGGACGGCGCATCTAAATTGACTTTTAATGACAGAAGTGCATCGAAGATTCTCAACAGGTTCGGTGGTTAGCCCTCCCCAAAGACCCTCGAAAAAATGGTGTCCACATGATTCAAATGGTGCTTCACGTCAAAGGCACTTTCAATAAGCTCTGGTCCCAAGAGTTTTCCGATGTCTGAATCCTGCAGAATCGCTTCTTTGAAATCTCCTCCCTGCTCCCATACCCGCATGGCGTTTTTCTGGACAAGGGTATAGGCATCCTCACGACTAAGCCCCGTGCGCATTAATTCTAGCATAATTCGTTCAGAGAAGATGAGACCTCGTGTTCTATTCAGGTTGGCAGCCATGTTATCAGGATAGACGATCAGATTCTTTATGAGATTTGTCAGCCGGCCGAGCATAAAGTCAAGAAGGATGTTCGAATCCGGTGCAATGATTCTCTCCACTGAAGAGTGGCTGATATCACGCTCGTGCCACAGAGCGACGTTTTCAATGGCCGCCATAGCGTTCGCCCTGATGATCCTGGCTAGCCCCGTCAGGTTCTCGGAGAGTATGGGATTTCTCTTGTGCGGCATGGCGGAAGATCCTCTCTGTCCCTTTGAAAAGAACTCTTCGGCCTCCAGTACCTCAGTCCGCTGAAGATGGCGAATCTCTACTGCGAATTTCTCGATGGAAGCAGCGATGATTGCCAGGGTGCTGAAGTACTCGGCATACCGATCCCTCTGAATCACTTGTGTCGACACAGGCGCGGGTTTGAGTTCGAGTTTTTCACAGACGTAGGATTCGACAGCCGGGGAGATGTTTGCATAGGTCCCGACGGCCCCAGAGAGTTTTCCAACGCTGACGATCTCTTTGGCCCTTCTGATTCGCTCAAGGTTTCTCCCCATCTCTTCATACCACAGGGCCATTTTCAGACCGAAGGTGGTGGGTTCCGCATGAATCCCATGGGACCGACCGATCATAGCCGTGTCTTTGTGCTCAAAGGCTCTTTTACGGATTACCTTCATGAGCTCTTCGATGTCCTCGATGAGGATGCCAGCAGATTCCCTGAGTAATAGGGCCATAGATGTGTCAAGAACATCTGATGAGGTCAGTCCGAGATGAAGGTACCGTGAAAGGTCTCCGAGGGACTCTCCCACGCAACTGATGAAAGCGACGACGTCGTGTTTTGTGGTCTTTTCGATCTCCTGAACACGGTGAATATCGAATCTCGCTTTTTCTCTTATCTTTTTGGCAGCGTCCTTGGGGATTTCTCCTGATTCGGCCAGAGCCTCGCAGGCGTAAAGTTCTATTTCGAGCCATTTGTCCAAACGGTTCTGATCCGTCCAAACTCGGCCCATTCTTTCTCGACTGTACCGTGGAATCATCGGCTGCCCCTTTCCTATCTCTCCCTTCAATCGAAGAAACTTACCCTCCCATAGCCCAAATTGGCCGGGTCTCAGCCCACGCACAGCTATTGTATCGATCCCCTCCCAGAAGTCAATGAGAAACAGTTTTGGAGTTCCCCCAGGAATCTAGACGTCGACCAGCATGTATGTGAGCAGTTTCCTGAACCGTGGGCGGATTCTCTTATCCTTGAGTGACGTCAGGGGAAGCGGTGGGGTCCCCACCGAAGGCGAGCGGGGAGGGGAAAGCCCCGCCTTTAGAGCGGGGAAGGGGCAAAGATTCCCCGCCTGTGAGCCGCGAAAGGGTCACCGCGTGACCGTGGGAGCGAAGGGATAGGAGAATCCACTCTCTAAATCCGAAGTTTTCAATGAAATCAAAATCGTACGGACACACTCCACTAAGAAATGGTGAAACTCCTGGATACACCTTGGGATGTCAGTGTATTCCCACATCCTCATATGCACAATTTCCTTTGGAACTTGAGAGAGCTTGAAAAGCGGGTGGAGAGAGGTTATTTTGAGAAACAGTGATCGAAGAAATTAGGCATCGGCGAGATGATACATATCAAGTCTCATCGGGAAATAGAAATCCTGAGAAAAAGCAACCGAATCGTTGCAGAAGTTCTTCAGCGGATCAAGGAGATGGTGAAGCCGGGGACGACGGGAGAGGAATTGGATCAGGCGGCTGAACGGATGATTCACAAGATGGACGCAATCCCTGCCTTCAAAGGATACCGGGGATATCCTGCAAACATGTGTGTGTCAATAAACGAGCAGGTGGTCCACGGGATTCCCAACTCCAGGGCTTTTGTTGAAGGAGACATCGTCAGTCTCGATCTGGGAGTCATATATAAAGGATATGTGGGGGACGCGGCGCTCACGTTACCTGTCGGGTCAATCGACCAGGAGTCGAATCGGTTATTGGCGGTGACAGAGGCGGCGCTCATGAAAGGAATCGAGCAGGCGCGGGAAGGGAATCGGCTTTTTGATATATCCCATGCGATTCAGGCTCATGTCGAGGCCAATGGATTCTCTGTAGTCAGGGACTTCACCGGCCATGGAATTGGGCGACAAATGCACGAGGATCCTCAGATACCAAACTTCGGCACCTCCGGGACTGGTGATCGCCTTCGGACGGGTATGGTCTTGGCCCTGGAACCTATGGTCAATGCAGGAGACTGGCGGGTCAACGTCCTGGCAGACCGGTGGACGGTGGTGACTTCCGATGGAAAAAGGTCCGCCCACTTCGAGCATTCCATTGCCATCACCGAGGGGGACGCAGAGATCCTCAGTGCTGATTAGCTGGAAATGGTGGAACAAAAGACACGAAACGACTCCTTTTCCTAACGACTTACGCTATTCTCTAGTTTTGTGGGTGGTCACGTCCCTGAGGAACCTTCTCGGAGACAAGGGGTTGGTAATGCCCGGGCCGTTCCGAAATCCCTTTAGAACACCCTACGGCCCTGCAAGAGCAATTTGCCAGAAAGTGGGAAAGGACGGTCTGAGCGCCAGTCAAGATTTTTTCGCTCACAATTCTTAGGGAGGCGTAACGGCCGCAAATTCAACTGTTTGAGCCCGCCTTAGCCGGGCGAGTTTTGGATTTGCAGTGGAGCCGAGCTTTAGAATTGTCGAAAAAAGATTTCTGGCCAGCGAAGAGCGCTCCTTTACCGCTTTTACGAGACAAAAGCCGAGATAGGTGATTTCGGAACGGCCCTTTCCCACCTGTCCCGTCAACGGCGCCAAGACGGTCAACGCAAAGGCGTGGGGGTGAAGGGATGTAGGGTTCCACCACCAGATTCAAAATTGAGTTGAAAAATTGGAGGGTTAGAAATTTCCTTTTTCGAAAACTCCGGAAACTCCTCTCAAAGCTTATACTTGAAATCCCGTAGCAGGTTCTTCCGCCA
>JABAOH010004346.1_pt5 | contig 10860 bp, 8 predicted proteins | sample 7062181 | NCBI WGS metagenome assembly JABAOH01 (sample SAMN14538630, study PRJNA623070) | marine sediment metagenome | biome: marine biome [ENVO:00000428]; feature: marine pelagic biome [ENVO:01000023]; material: deep marine sediment [ENVO:00002113]; isolation source: pool of 5 deep marine... | reverse complement strand
CCGTCGGGGAAGATGACGGTGGGGATCGTCCGGCCGCCTCCCTGTAGCTCTTCGACAAAGCGCAGGGCCTCGGCCTCTTCATCGATGTCAAGCCAGTCGTAGGGGACGCGTTGCTCGCCCAGGAACTTCTTGGTCCGCTTGCAGTCCGGGCACCAAGGAGCGCCATAGACCTTGACGTCTGCCATAGTGCGACCTCCTTGCGATTAGGACCCGTCTAACTCCATGAACTCCATCCAGCTTGGGCCCTGTATAACCCCCCAACTATGATGCCGAAGAGGAGGTGCAGCATCAAGAAGCCCATGGGAGCCCGCACGGCGCGCCGATCCCCGGGCAAGTAGCTCGCCTGTAGACCCCCGGCAGATGGATGGACTCTTGCACTCTCTCCTACACCTTTGGCGTTTGTGGTCCTTTTGCCGAAGGGGAGAGGGCCGGCCCGTCGGGCCGGCCCTCTGCACCGCGCGAGGTTGGTTCTATGGCGCAACCGCGTCCGGACGCATCATCTCGTTCTCCCCGTGGTCGATGATGTGGCAGTGCCAGACTCCCAAGGCCTAGACATCGGATTCAGCTCGCCAAGATGCCTCTACTGAGCCGGCGCGTCCCCCGGGATGGGCCCGACGTGGAATGGCCGCATCATCTCGTTGTCCTCGTGCTCGACGATGTGGCAGTGCCAGACGTAGAAGCCCGGCAGGTCGTACAGGGCCTTGATGCGCGTGATCTCACCCGGGTAGGCGATCACCGTGTCCTTGAAGCCCGCCTCCCAGGTCTCCGGTGGCTGTGTGCCGTCGGCTCCCCGGCCCAAGACCTTGAACTTGACCAGATGGACATGGATCGGGTGGGCATCCTCCGTGAAGTTGTGGATCTCCCACTCCTCGGTGGCGCCCAGGGCCGGGTTCTCGCTGATGAGATCGCTCCACTTTAGTGGATTGCCCGTTCCGTCCGGGTTTAGCGTGCCCAACAACGCTGCCGTGGGCCCGAAGATCTCGCCGGTGGCGCAATCCAGGACTATATTGCCGGAGCCATCGTCTGAGACCCTGACGCTGGCCGATTCCTCTTCGTTGAGCGACACCTGTCGGGTCACGTCGGTCGCCGGGAGAACCGGCTGCGCTGGCAGCACCAACTGATCCGGCGGCGTGGTGGTATCTCCGTTGGACCTCGCCTTCACTACAAACTTCATCACCTGGCCGGTTGACTGCCAATCGGACAGGTCTTCCAGGGTGATTCCACCGAAAGGCGCGTCCGGGCCGTCGTTGACAAGGCAGATCTCGGTTCCCACTGGGACGTTGGTGAAGTCCACGATGACGTCAGCTCGCTCGGCTGGCGCCATGAGCAGGTAGTCCAGCTCGACTGGAGCCGGCAGGAAGCCCTGCTCGGCGCCGATCTGCCAGAACGAGAACTCTGGCGTGTTGAATCCGTCGTTGTTCATCCTCGGCGTGGTGGTCATCTTGAGGACGAGGAAGCGGGAGTTGCAGCCGTTCAGGAAGCGGAAGCGATAGCGGCGCTGCTCGACTTCCAGGAACGGCCACGTGAAGCCATTNNTGTTGCCGAAGAACTCCGGGTTCCAGATGGGCGAAACGTCGCTGGGCAGGCCGTCACAGGCGGTGTCCGGGATGAAGGGGATGTTTAGATAAGGCTCACCCGGGAACTGTTCGGGAGTAACCCCAAACGCGTTCAGCGCCTCGAAGAAGGCCCGGTTGTCCGGGTAGAACAGCGAGCCGTCGTCGTTGAACGAGCGGTCCTGGATGACGATGGGGATCTCGGTGTACTCACCCAGCGGGCTGTCCCCGACGCCCGGCGCCACGTAGCCAAGGTCCAAGTCATTGGGGCCACCGCGGATGAGCCAGTAACCCGCCGGCCCGGCGTAGACGTTGGCACGGGTCATCCCCAGAGCGTGGTCGTGGTACCAGAGCGTGGTGGCCGGCTGGTCGTTCGGGTACTTGAACGCCGCCGTGCCTGGCGACCAGTCCTGCCCGTACTTGACATTGAAGTAATCGAAGAACGTGCCAGTCGTTGCGTAACCCGCCGGGATGTTATTGGCGTCCGGCAGGTACCAGGCCTCGGCGTAGCCGTCGCTATCCTCGGTCGTGTGCGCACCATGTACGTGAGTCACAAGGGGCACCGGACCCAGGTAGGGAGCAGGATCGAGACCTCTCTTGTCTCGTCCCGCGATGCCACCGGGGGGGTTGGCCCAGTGCAGCGTCTGGTCGATCGGCAGGAGATGCGGCAAGTAGTTGCCCGTGGCTGGGTCTCTCAGCTCATTCCTCCATAGGACCTGCGTGGTCTTGTTCCAGGTGGCCTCGATCGTGAAGGCCGGATAGTTGAAGGTGCCGCCTGTGAGTGCCCCCGTAGCAGGATCCACAGCGGTACCCGGATAGTCAACCGAGCCGTAGCTCCATACAGTGGTTACCGGATGAGGGGGCGACAAAATCCGCTGTTGGAACTGCCGCACGGCTATCTTGTACTTGTCCTTGTTCTTGCCGAACTTGCCCGGCATAGCCGGNNAAGGCCCGACGAGCGCCGGGACCGGCCAGAGGGATTCCCAGGCGATAGATGCCCATCGCTCCTGCCGCCGCCACTATTGAGCCGGCTGCTATGCCCTTCAGCACATCGCGCCTGCTGATACTCCTCCGCCCTGTGCTCTCTTCTCGCATATCAGACCTCCTTGGTGCTCTCCGGAGTGGACATGTCGAGTTGTGATAGTCGCGTCATGGCAGACGTGCGAGGCGAACCACGCCCGCCCCAGGGCGCACTTCCTCAAGTACCGTTTCCCGGCAGTCACCTCCTCCCTCAAGAATCCTTCCTGAAGCTTCGTTGGCCGCCCGGAGCGCCTGCCGCAGCTTCAGCATCCCGAGCCGGATGCGAGTCTTCACTGTGCCAAGGGGCTGGCCCAAACGGCGGGCTACCTCTCGCTGGGTGAGGCCGCCAAAGTAGGCAAGCTCGATCACTTCGTGCTGTGGCGGGGACAGGGCGGTCATGGCCGCTCGCAGGGCGCGCCGCTGGTCCGCCAGCTCGGCGGACAAGGCCACGTCATGGCCGTCGCCGGAGGGCGCTCCCAGCGCCTTCTCGACTGGCGAGGCCGTCTCGTGGCGGAAGCGCCGCCGCCGCTTCCGCACCTCATCGACGGCGCGGTTGCGGGTGACCGAGACGAGCCAGGTGACGAAGCGGCCCTTTTCCGCCGCATACTTCTCCGGCTGTCGCCAGAGGCACAGGAAGACCTCTTGCGACACGTCCTCCGCAAGGTGGGCGTCCGTGAGGACACGCGACGCTGTGGAGTACACCAGGTCTCCATAGCGGTCGTACAGGGCCTCCAGCGCCGCGGCGTCGCCGCTGGAGAGGCGCGCCATCAGGTCCTCATCGGCGAGCTCGTCATAGGCCACGCGTGTGGGGCGGCCGTTCGTCACCGTCGCCGCTGCAGCTCCTAGCTGGGCAGTCATCGTCACCATCGTGGAAACCTCCTAGCCGCTGACACCTGAGCTGCCTCAGGTCGCTGCGGGGCGGGAGTGGGTTCGGCCGCACGGTCGGCAGTGAGAGTCTCGATCGCCGCGGCCTGCAACTCGTGCAGTGTGCGGTGGTACCGGAGCCACTGAAATGCTTCCTCGCGGTATCCTGAGAACAGCGCCCCGCAGGTCACGCACTTAGCTCTCGTCGGAATGGGGCTCACCCCCCTTCTGTTCTTGTCGCTCGCGTAAGGTTCAGTTTGGCAAGCGCACATTAATACGACATAAAGGGCGGATTACATCTCCGTTGACGTGCAGCGATCCTGGCGTATGATTGCCTCGTGGAACGGATTCTCGTTATCGATGACAACAGCCGCGACCGCAGGCTGCTCCGCGACGCCCTGGAGCATGGGGGCTACGCTGTCGAGGAGGCCGCCGACGGGGTGGAGGGGTTAAAGACCCTGTACGCCAGTCGTCCGGACGTTGTGGTCCTGGACATCTTGATGCCAGGCATGGATGGATGGGCAGTCTGCCAGCGCATCCGTGAGATAACGGATCTGCCCGTCATCATGCTGACGTCCCTGAACCGGGACGAGGAGGTCGTGAAGGGCCTAGAGCTTGGGGCCGACGACTTCGTGTCGAAGCCGGTATCGCCGCGGCAGCTCGTCGCTCGCGTGCGGGCAGTCCTGCGCAGGAGTCGGGCGCCAGCGACTGCCAAGGAGACGTTTGTATACGACGATGGGTCGCTCCTGATCGACGTCGCTCAACACCGGGTACGGGTGGAGGGCGAGCCGGTGGAGCTGTCGCCGACCGAGTTTCGGCTTCTCGTCGCACTCGCGCAGGCCCCGGGGACCGTGCACCGATATGCGAGTCTGCTCAGGCAGGTATGGGGGTCGGAATACGTGGACGACGTCGACTTCCTTCGCGTATACATCTGGCGCCTGCGAAAGAAGCTGGAAAGGAATCCGGACGAGCCGACCCGCATCCTAACGGAACGGGGCTTCGGGTATCGTCTTGTTAGAGGTACCTGATAGGGCCTCAGTCTGTGCGCCTGCTGGGCTGCCCTCTCTGAGCTCCGGCGGCAAAGTTAATGCCGTGTCTATTTCTTTCCCTTGGTGCGGCCCGTAGCATATCATTGCGCCAGTGTGTCGGCCGGGTCCGGATGATCAACAGCCGGGTATGGCCGGTCAATTCGTGAGCCGGATCTGAGTATGGCTGAAAAGAGGATACTCATAGTGGAGGACGACCCTTTCAGCCTGAAGCTCGTTCGCGATGTGCTTCAGACCAGCGGGTACCAGACGGAAGAGGCGACGAGCGGAGAGGAGGCGGTGGCCAAAGCCGCTGAATCTGGGCCCGACCTCATCGTCATGGACATCCGGCTGCCCGGCATGGACGGCCTGGAAGCGGCGCGTCTTCTAAAGAGTGATCCCGGCACCGCAAGCATTCCCATAGTCGCTATCACGGCCCACGCAATGCCGGAAGACGAGGCGAGAATCCTGGAGGCTGGCTGTGAGGCCTATCTCCCAAAGCCGTTGCACTTTGCGGAGTTCGTGTCCGTGGTCAAGGGTCTACTGAGCGGCAGCGAGGCCACCTGAGCCAGTCGGGGCTGCGCCTGCGACGGGGATAGCGAAGAAGAAGCGGCTCCCCTGACCCGTGTCGCTCTCCAGCCAGATGCGCCCTCCGTGGAGCTCCACCAGACGCTTGGCTAGTGTAAGCCCCAGTCCCGTCCCTTCCTGACTCCCAGGGGTCTGGAAGAACTCTTCGAAGATGCGCTCGTGGAACTCGTCGGGGATGCCCGGGCCGGTGTCTTCCACCGCAAAGATGACTTCGTCGCCATGCTGGTGTGCTGTGAAGACCACCCTGCCCTTCTCCGGGGTAAACTTGACGGCGTTGCTCAGCAGGTTGTAGACGATCTGCTTGATCTTTCGCTCGTCCGCCTGGACAATGACCTCCTCTGACGGCGGTTTCACATTGAAATCGAGGGACTTGCTGGCGGCGCGTTCACGGACGATAACCGCGCTGCTCTCCATCAGCGAGCGCAGATCGAAGTGGCTGAGGTGAAGGTCCAGTTTACCAGCCTCGACCTTCGACAGGTCGAGCACATCGTTGATGAGGCTGAGCAGGAGGGTTCCGCTCTCGTGGATGTCCCCGGCGTATTCCGCCTGCTTCTCATTTAGCTTGCCGAATAGACCGTCAGCGAGGAGTTCCGACGCCCCGAGGATGGCGTTGAGTGGGGTGCGGAGTTCGTGGGACAGACTGGCAAGGAACTCGCTCTTGTGCCGGCTGGCCTCTTCCAGCTGCTTGTTCAGCCGGCGCATCGCCTCCTCCGCCCGCTTGCGCTCCGTGATGTCGACAAACGTCACTGCCGATCCGACGATTTCGTCCCCCGACTTCACCGGATAGGACCAGTATTCCGCCGGGAAGCTCGTGCCATCGGCGCGCCAGAGGACCTCGTCGTCCACGTGAGCGCCTTCTCCTTGCCGGAAGGACCGGTAAATCCGGCACTCGTCTGTGGGGTATGGCTTGCCGTCGGTTCGGGTGTGGTGGATCAAGTCATGCATATTCTTTCCCAGTAGGTCACCGGGCTCTTCATAGCCCAGCAGGCGGAGGCACGCGGGGTTGCAGAGTGTGCAGTTGCCATCGAGGTCCAGCCCGTAGATCGCCTCCCCAGTGGAGTCCATCAACAGCCGGACCCGCTGCTCGCTCTCCCGAAGCGCCTCCTCCGCCCGCTTGCGCTGTTTCTCCAGCCTGTATCTCTGCACTCTCGCGGCGAGAACGGGGGCTATCTTCCCGGTGATGGTTCCCAGCAACTGGATGTCGTTCTCGTCGTAGTCTGTCTCCTTGTTGGCGACCTCGGTAATCCCAACAACCACTCCCTGATAGATGATGGGGTAGGCGATATGCCTGCGTATAGGAACATGTCCTTCGGGCACATTGGTAGAGGGCTCATTTGAAAAGATTGACCGCTTTTCTCTGATGGCCCGAACCCAGGTGCTATCTCCCCAGGTCTCCCTCGGGAATACGATGTCCTTGTCCGGTACCTGGCACTTGTCCCAGGCACGTCGCGTCATCGATGGGACGACGAGGGCATCCTTCTCATCGATGTATCCAAAGACCCCGTACTCGCTTGCCAGGGCCTCTAGGATGACGTCCAAGACGTCAGCGTACATTTCGTCGTCCGGAACGGTCAGGAAGATAAGCGCGATCCTGTCCCTGATCTCGAGTTCGCGCGTCCGTCCGCGGAGCGCCTCCTCCGCCCGCTTCCGCTCCGTGACCTCCTGTTGAAGTTCGGTCGTGCGCTCCTCCACCAGTCCGGCGAGGTGCTGGCGATGTTTCGTCAGTTCCTCCTCCGCCAGCTTGCGCTCAGTGACATCGCGCACGACGCTGACGAGGCCGGTCCGCTGCCCTGAATTGTCTACTATCTCCGTCACGGTGTGCTGGGTGAGGATAACGCTACCGTCCTTTCGCCGCACCTGATGCTCAGTGTGGAATGCCTCATTCCCGTCTAGGGCGAGGAAGAGTTTCCGGCCGAACTCCTCATACCCGGTTCGATCCACGTGCAGGAATTCGGTGTTGCGCCCTACCATCTCCTTCTCGCTGTAGCCGAAGATATCTTCGGCGGCTGAGTTGCAGGCGATGATGGTGCGTGTGTTCGGTTCCACGATGAAAACCGCCTCGCTCAGGCTGGCAAAGGTCTTCTCTAGCAGCACCTTCGATGTCCTCAGCTCTTGCGCCGCCCGCGTGTGCTCTGCGACTTCCTGTTGAAGTTTGGCTGTGCGCTCCTCCACCAGCTCGGCAAGGTGCTCGCGATGTTTCCTCAGCTCCTCCTCCGCCCGCTTGCGCTCGGTGATGTCCGTGAGGACTGAAATCCAGACCTTTCCGTATTCAGGATCGTCGAACGTGGAAACGCTCGCATAGGAGCAAAAACGCGTACCGTCTTTCTTGATATTGTGAACCTCCCCCTGCCATATCCCAGTTGCATTCAAGCTCGCCATGATTTCGTTTGCCGTCTCTTCAGGGCTCTTCTCAGTCGGGGCATTGACCACAGAGATGTGCTTGCCGATCAGCTCACCAGCACCATAGCCGAACATTTTGTCGAGTGTCGGGTTAGTATAGGTGATGACGGCATCGTTGACTCGACTGAGAACAACGCCCTCGGCCATATTCGTCATGATTTCGCCTTGAAGGCGGAGCGCCTCCTCCGTCCGCCTGCGCTCGGCAAGGTGCTTCACCCAATTGCGCAACATCGCCGCTGTCGGGTCGCCCTTCAGCAGTTCAGCCGGAGCGACGTAATAGAAGTTGTCGTAGACCTCGGTGCCGATCACGGCGATGGGGTGGGCGCTCAGCACGCCCAGCAGTACCGCCGCATCAAAGCGCCGCCGGTCGTACTGGCAGATGGCCAGGCACTGGTTGCCGGGGAAGAACTCATTCAGCCTGTTCTCGTACTCCATCAGCCGCTCGGAGCCCGGCAGTCCCCGCAGCGCCCAGGTCATCTCGCCGGTGACGCGGAGGGCCGAGTAGCCCTCAGCGAGGGCCCGCTCCGTCTCGGTCCGTAGCAGGTCAATCATCCCGTCTGGGTCAAAGACGCCGTCCTTCAGGTAGGCGTCGTCGGCGGTGAGGATTGCCATTTGCCCGCTGCTCACGTAGGATTCTGCGTCCAGCCCCTCATCTCGCAAGTAGCCCAGGACGGTTTCGGCGGTGCGGGCATCTACGATGTAGAGCACCCTCTCGCCGCGTTCCAGACCCTGGCGCACGAAGGGCGTCAGCACCGCCCGGTGTTCCTCTTCCGTCTCGTAGAGGCAGCAAAGGTGATCCCCCGGCTGGAGGTCCTGCATGGTGTGTAGGGAACGAGTCTTGGTCATGGGTCCTGGCCCCCTTGGCTCCCGCCCCGCTAGGTTCTGCCGTCTTCCCCTTTTTGTAGCTGCCATGATCCTCCGCTGAGCTTGCCGAAGGCACAGCCCGTCGATAGTCGCGGGGAGACAGTAGCTCTCCCTCGTACCACCGCCCCACCACCCCAACTGTTGGTCGCCCGCCGAGACGGTGCGTCCGCGAGTTGCGCCCCAGCGCGCAGGTCAAAGATTATCGGCGCTTGTCCACAAAAAGTCAAGGCTTCGATGTAATCGATGAAGATAAGGAAAGTGTTCTATGGTTTCCTTCAGCACACCGTCCATGCTAACCAGTCCAAGACCGCGCCTAGGGCCGGGATCTCTGCGCGGACGCCGGCCCAGCGACCCGGAGTCACTCGACGATGAGCGTCCCCGTCATCTCGGAGGGGTGGACCTCACATCGGAAGAAGTACTCTCCGGCACTCAAATTGACCCTCAGTGTACGGACGCAGGGCCCGAAGCAGATCTCCGTTTCCGCTATCCGGTCTTCGCCTCCCACCGCAGCATCCTCACTCTCGTAGACAGCGAAGTTGTGTGCAACGCCGTCGTCGGCGTTCTCCACGGTAATGGTTACGTTGGTATCCGCCGGGATAGTGAGTTCCGACCTGTCGAACCGAATGGTGGGAATCATCTTTATCTCGGCGGTGTCCTCCTCGACAGGAGGAGTCTCAACAGCGGCAGGACCCTCGCTGTCGCCGTTGTCACCGTCGCAGGCTGCTATCACAGCGAGCGCCCCTGCCAGTAGCGCCAGCAGAGGCGCAACCCGCCACCGGCCGGTCTGATGCCCAAAGATAGTGCGGGGCATGCCGCTCCTTCTTCTGAGTGACGGGTGCAATTGTGCGCCCGAGCAGGGCGGCTGTCAACAGGGGCCGCTGGTACGCCGGAAGGCGCTGGCTGCGGCCCTTGGGACGCGGCCATGTCCGGCCCCGATTCTACTGCATCTTTATTTTCGCTAGTAACGTAACAATAGGTGGAGAGAGATCATGACGAAGCGAGACAACAACTGCGATCAGCCGCCCTGCGACAAGAGCCGCGAGATATTCGAGATGCTCGGCAAGTGCTGGACCGCGCTCATCATCCGCGACCTGCTGGACAGCCCCCGTCGCTTCCGCGAAATCCTCCTCGACATTGGCGACATCAATGACAAGACGCTATCGGGCCGCCTTAAGGAACTGGAAGCGTCGGGGATCATCACCCGCACCGTCTATCCCGAAGTCCCAGTGCGAGTGGAATACGCCCTTACCGAGAAGGGCCGCGACCTGAAGCGGACTGTCCAGGAGATGGAGCGCTGGGCCGAGCGCTGGCAGACCGTAAAGACGTAGCCACATGAGACCCACCAGGGAGGGTGACGAGATGGACGAGGAAAAGGACGAGGGGACACGCCGCCGGATACCGCCATGGCTGTTCATTGCCGCTGCGATGGTAGCCGTACTGCTGTTCCTCCCGCTCCTCCGCGGCGGCGGGGGCGATGAGACAGAGGAACTCCCACTGCAGACGATCGCCCAGATGGTGGAGGAGGGGGAAGCGGAACGTATCGTCGTCAAGGGCGACACGCTCACCCTTGAGCGGCCTGATGGGACGAAGGTTGAGAGCCGCAAGGAAGACGGGACCAGCGCCATCGAGACGCTGCAGCTGCTGGGGGTGTCCGATGAGGCCCTCCAGGATGTGGAGATCGAGGTTGAGGGTGAAGGAACCAGCCTCGGCTCCATCCTGCTGGGGCTCCTGACCTTCGCGCCGCTGCTCATCTTTCTCTTCATAGGGTTCATCATCTGGCGCCAGCTTCGCACCTCCGGCGGCGGGATATTCAGCTTTGGCCGCAGCAAGGCCCGAGTCACCGGGATCGGCGGCCTGCGCCCGAACGTGACGTTCGCCGACGTGGCGGGCGCGAAGGAGGCCAAGCTGGAGCTCCAGGAGGTGGTCGAGTTCCTGAAGAGCCCGGAAAAGTTCCTCCGCCTGGGCGCCCACGTGCCCAAGGGCGTACTGCTGGTGGGGCCGCCAGGCACAGGCAAGACGCTGCTGGGCAGGGCCGTCGCCGGAGAGGCCGGCGTGGCGTTCTTCAGCATCTCCGCCTCCGAGTTCGTCGAGATGTTCGTCGGCACGGGCGCCTCGCGGGTGCGCGACCTGTTCGAGAAAGCGAAAGCGGCATCCCCGTCCATCATCTTCATCGACGAGATCGACGCTGTGGGGCGGCGCCGCGGCGTGGGTCTGGGCGGCGGCAACGACGAGCGGGAGCAGACGCTTAACCAGATCCTGGTGGAGATGGACGGGTTCGAGACCGGCACCAACGTCATCGTCATCGCCGCCACCAACCGGGCTGATGTTCTCGATGCCGCCCTCCTGCGCCCGGGCCGGTTCGACCGCCGGGTGACCATGGACCGCCCCGATCTGGAAGGACGAGAGGCGATCCTTCGGGTGCACGCCCGCGGGAAGCCCCTGGCCCCCGGGGTTGAGCTGGCCGACATCGCCAAGCTCACAGTCGGCTTCACCGGCGCCGACCTGGAGAACCTGATGAACGAGGCGGCCATCCTCGCTGCTCGCAA
>JABAOH010156542.1_pt1 | contig 10861 bp, 11 predicted proteins | sample 7062181 | NCBI WGS metagenome assembly JABAOH01 (sample SAMN14538630, study PRJNA623070) | marine sediment metagenome | biome: marine biome [ENVO:00000428]; feature: marine pelagic biome [ENVO:01000023]; material: deep marine sediment [ENVO:00002113]; isolation source: pool of 5 deep marine... | reverse complement strand
AATGTGAATGGCGGCGCGATCGCGATGGGCCATCCGCTCGGCGCGACCGGCGCGATGATCCTCGGCACCGTGCTCGACGAACTCGAACGCCGCGACCTGAACACCGCGCTCGTCAACCTTTGCATCGGCGGCGGTATGGGCACGGCAACGATTATTGAAAGGGTATAGCACGTCATTGCGAGCGCAGCGAAGCAATCTGCCAAAACACTGAGATTGCTTCGTCGCTTCGCTCCTCGCAATGACGGTTAAGGAAGAAAAATGGAAACTATTGACTACAAAATCGACGCCGACGGCGTCGCCATCGTCACGGTCGACGTCAAAGACAAGCCGATGAACGTCATCACCAACGAATTCATGGATGACATCTTCGCAGTGGTCGAACGAATCGCGTCCGACGACAAGATCAGGGGCGCGGTGATCACCTCCGGCAAGTCGTCCTTCATGGCCGGCGCCGACCTCAAGCACCTTGTGGCGACCTTCGACGAGCGCACCGATGCCGCGGAAGTCTATTCCTGGTGCCGCAAACTGCAGCAGGCCTATCGGGCGCTCGAAACCTGTGGCAAGCCGGTTGCGGCGGCGATCAACGGCACCGCGCTCGGCGGCGGCCTCGAACTCGCGCTCGCCTGTCACTACCGCGTCGTTGGCAGCGACCCGAAGACCAAGCTCGGCCAGCCCGAAGTGCAGATCGGCCTTATGCCGGGCGCCGGCGGCACGCAGCGACTGCTGCGCCTGATGGGTATCGAGGCCGCGCTGCGTATGAATACCGAGGGCAGGCACATCGCGCCGGCGAAGGCCCTCGAGATGGGCTTCGTCGACGAGGTCGTCGAGCCCGGCAAGGAGGTCGAGGCGGCCAGGGCCTGGGTCCTGTCGACCGAGGTCACCGGGGCGCCCTGGGACGAGAAAGGCTTCAAGGTGCCGGGTGGCGCAGGCCTGATGCATCCCGCCGCAGTGCAGACGCAGACGGTGGGTGCCGCGCTGATGCAGAAAATGACCAATCACAATTACCCCGCGCCGCTCGCGATCATGTCCGCAACCTACGAAGGCAGCGTGCTGCCGATGGACAAGGCGCTGGACGTCGAGTCGAAGTATTTCACCCGGCTGCTGATGGATCCGACGTCGCGCAACATGACGCGCACCCTGTTCCTGAGCAAGGGCGAAGCCGACAAGCTCGTCCGCCGGCCCGAAGGTCCCGGGAAACGTCCCGTGACGAAACTGGGCATCCTCGGCGCTGGCATGATGGGCGCCGGTATCGCCTATGTTTCCGCGTATGCCGGCATGGACGTCGTGCTTCTGGACATGTCGAAAGAGAATGCCGAGAAGGGCAAGGACTACTCGCGCAAACTGCTGCAGAAGCGCATCGATCGCGGACGCATGGATGCCGACAAGGCGGCCGACATCCTCGAGCGCATTACCACGACAGACAGCTATGACGAGCTCGACGGTTGCGAGCTGGTCATCGAGGCGGTCTTCGAGGATGTGGGGATCAAGGCGGACGTTACGGCAAAGACCGAGGCGGTGATCGCGGAGAACGCGATCTTTGCGTCGAACACCTCGACCCTGCCGATAACGGGTCTTGCCGACGCGTCGAAGCGCCCGGAGCAGTTCATCGGCATCCACTTCTTTTCCCCGGTCGACAAGATGCCGCTGGTCGAGATCATCGTCGGCGAGAAAACCGGCGACGAGGCGATCGCACAGGCGCTCGACTACGTGCAGCAGATCCGCAAGACGCCGATCGTCGTCAACGATAGTCGCGGTTTCTACACCAGTCGTGTCTTTGGCACCTATAGCAAGGAAGGCATCATGATGCTGGCCGAGGGCGTCAATCCCGCGCTGATCGAGAACGTCGCGAAACATGCCGGCATGCCGGTCGGTCCGCTGGCGGTCACCGATGAAGTCAGCATCGAGCTCAGCTATCACGTGCTGAAGATGACGCGCGAAGCGCTGGGCGATGCCCATGTGCCCACCCCTGCCGACGAGGTGATCGTCAAGTTCATCGAGGAACTGGATCGCAAGGGCAAGAAGTCGGGCAAGGGCTTCTACGACTATCCGCAGGGTGGCAGGAAACACCTGTGGCCAGAGCTGGGCGAGCACTATCCGCTCGCCGCGGAACAGCCAGCGGCCGACGAGGTGCGCAAGCGGATCCTCTATGTGCAGGCGATCGATTCGGTCCGCTGCCTGGAGGAAGGCGTGGTCACGCATCCCGCGGACGCCGATATCGGCTCGATCTTCGGCTGGGGCTTTCCGCCCTACACGGGCGGCACCATCTCGTTCATCGAGACCGTCGGGCTGGCCCGCTTCGTCGCAGAGGCCGATCGCCTCGCCGACGCTTATGGCGAGCGTTTCAGGGTACCGGACAGCCTGCGTGAGATGGCCGGCAATGGGGAAACATTCTACGGCCGCGCAGAAGCGGCGGCGCAGCGGTCAGCGGCCTGAGGTACTGCCATGAGTGAATACAACACGGTCAAATACGGCACCGACGGCAGGGTCGCAATCGTCACGATCTATCGCCCCGACGCAATGAACTCCTTCAACACTGAGCTGCGCAAGGAGCTGGCGGCGGCGTTGAAACAGGCCGCGGTCGATTCCTCGATCCGCGCGGTCGTGCTGACTGCAGAAGGTCGTTCGTTCAGCGCCGGCGCGGACCTCAAGGAGATCAATGACGACATCGAGTCCGTTCTCCAGAAAGAGTACCGGCCGGTATTCGAACAGGTCATCGGCATGGACAAACCCGTCATCGCCGCTGTCGGCGGCTCGGCCGCCGGCATCGGCATGTCGCTGGCGCTGGCCTGTGACCTTCTTGTCATGGGTGAAAGCGCGTTCCTGCTGTCGCCGTTCACCACTATTTCGCTGGTGCCCGACGGCGGGCTCAACTGGAGTCTCGTCAGGCAGCTCGGCTACCGCCGCGCATTCCAGCTGAGCATCGAGTCCGAACGCATTCCCGCAGAGCGCTGCGTCGAGCTCGGTCTTGCAAACAAAGCCGTGGCCGATGGGACGCTCGTCGAGGAAGCGGTGAGCTGGGCGAAAGCGCTCGCTGAGCGCGCGCCACTTTCGCTTGCGGCCACCAAGAAGGCGATGCGCGCCGCGATGAGCGGGTCCTGGGAAGAGACTTTCGATATCGAAGCGCCGCTGCAACAGAGCTTGCGCCACAGCGACGACTGCCAGGAAGGCGTGCAGGCCTTCTTCGACAAACGCAAACCGGATTTCAAAGGCAAATAATCATGGAACGTAATCTATTCAATGACGAACACGACATGTTCCGCGATGCGGTGCGCAGCTTTCTGCAGAACGAGATTCAGCCGCACGCGGAAAAGTGGCACGAACAGGGTATTGTCGATCGCGAGGCTTTCCTGAAGGCCGGCGGGCAGGGCCTGCTGCTGATGTGGGCCGACGAGAAATACGGCGGCGCGGGCCAGCCGGATTTTCGCTTCGAGCAGATCCTGATCGAGGAAAATGCCCGCTATGGCGATGCGGGCTTCTTCATGACCCTGCACAACCGGCTGGTCGGCCCCTATCTCGGCGAGCTCGGTACCGAGGAGCAGAAAACCCGCTGGTTGCCCCGGTGCATCAGCGGCGAACACATCCTCGCCGTCGCGATGACGGAGCCCGGCGGCGGCAGCGATGTCGCAGGCATGAAAACGCGCGCCGAGGACAAAGGCGACCATTACCTGCTGAACGGATCCAAAACGTATATCTCTAACGGCATCCTCGCTGACCTCGTCGTCGTTGCCGCGAAGACCGATCCGGGCTCGAGCCACGGTATCAGCCTGTTCGTGGTCGAGCGCGGCATGGAAGGTTTCGAGCGCGGGCGCAATCTGAAGAAGATGGGTCTCAAGAGCCAGGACACCGCGGAACTGTTCTTCAACAACGTCAAGGTGCCGAAGGAAAACCTGCTGGGTGAATGGAACAAGGGCTTCTATCACCTGATGCATTTCCTCGCCGAGGAGCGATTGCTCGGCGCGGTCGGTTATCACGCGACATCGGAGGCGGCTTTCGACCTGACGATGGATTACATCAAGGAGCGCAAGGCCTTCGGCAGGACCATCGCCGACTTCCAGAACACGCGCTTCAGGATGGCGGACATGCGCATGGAGCTCGATATCGCCCAGACCTATATAGACCGTTGCGTCGTCGAGCATAACGAGGGCAAGCTGAGCGCCGACGATGCCGCCAAGGCCAAGCTGTTCTGCAGCGAGATGGAGGGCCGGATCACGGACCAGTGCGTCCAGCTGCACGGCGGCGCCGGTTACATGGACGAATACCCGATCTGCCGCATGTTCCTCAATGCACGGGTATCGCGAATCTACGCCGGCAGTTCGGAGATCATGCGCGAGATCATCGCCCGTTCGATCGGGCTCGACCCGCGCAAGAAACGGCGCAAGCCGGCCAGCTCAGTCGAGGCGGCCTGACAGCCACCGCACATTCCCCGCATTGCGGCTGACAAAGGATCGACGTAGGCTTGCGTCGATCCTTTTTACTGGAGAAGTCGATGCGAGTTGCATTCGCCGGTCTCGGCGTGATGGGCTACCCGATGGCCGGCTACCTCGTCAAAGCCGGCCACGAGGTCACCGTCTACAACCGGACGGTCGAGAAGGCCGAAAAGTGGTGCATGGAAAAAGGCGGTGCGCTCGCCAGCACGCCTGCGAAGGCGGCGGACGACGCCGAAGTCGTATTTACCTGTGTCGGCAACGACGACGACGTGCGTGAAGTCATACTGGGCGCCGACGGTGTCCTCGCGGGGATACCGGCCGGCGGCGTCATCGTCGATCACACGACCGCATCGGCCAACATTGCTCGCGAAGTGGCGGCAGCGGCAGGCGACAGGGATGTCGGCTTCCTGGATGCGCCGCTATCGGGCGGCCAGGCCGGCGCTGAAAACGGTCAGCTGACGATCATGGTCGGCGGCGACGAGCCGGTATTCGAGCGCGTGCGTCCGGTCATGGATGCCTATGCCAAAGCGATCACCCTGATAGGCCCTGTCGGTTCGGGCCAGCTGGCCAAGATGGTCAACCAGATCTGCATCGCCGGGGTCGTGCAGGGCCTGTCGGAGGGATTGCATTTCGCCAAGCGCGCGGGCCTCGACGTGCCGCGGGTGATGGCCGCGATCTCCAGGGGCGCTGCGCAGTCGTGGCAGATGGAAAACCGCTGGGAGACCATGATCAACGACGAATTCGAGTTCGGTTTCGCCGTCGACTGGATGCGCAAGGACCTCGGCATCGCGTTCGAAGAGGCCGAGCGCAACGGTGCGTCGCTCGAGATGACCAAGCTCGTCGACGGCTACTATGCCGAGGTGCAGGCACTCGGCGGCAGCCGCTGGGACACCTCGAGCCTGATTGCCCGGCTCGAGCGACCGTAATTCCCGCCGGGACTGTGAGAGCCGGTCTAGCCCTCCGGCGGCTCCTGGCCTTCCGGCTTCTCGCCGACGTCCTCGACCTCGGCCGACGGCAGGTCCTCGGCGGCTGGCGGCCTGTGCAGTGAGGCGATCAGTGCGGGAATATCCCGGGAATCGATTTCCTCGAAAATCCCGATCTTGCAACGTCTCAGCACCGTGGGATCGGTGGTTCTGTACAGGTGGATCAGGTCGGACTCGCAGATTCTCCCGGCGATCTGCTGGTAGGAAAAAGTCTTGTATCTCAGCAGGCCTTTACAGGCTTCAGGAAGGCGATTGCGGTAGACCTTGTCCTGTCTCATGAAGAACAGGATGTTCTGGTCGTCTATGACGACCGGGCTCTTGATTTGCCGCGTCGCGATACAGCGCTGTGTTTCTATTTCTTCGCCTTCCGCCTGTACAGGCGTGGACAGCGCCAACAGGCAGGCCGGCAGGAGAAGCATGATTCTCGGATGCATTGTCGCAGCTCCTTTGGCGTCATATTACTCCGAAACGCCGAATGCTGCCGGGACCGCGCCGGTCCGCGAGGCTGTCTCTTCGTTCAGGCTTGGGACACAATGCCTTGGTCACTCCAATTTCCTGCTTTTTTTCAACTGCTTATTTGTACCGCCGGCGATTGCAGTCGTCGCGGTCATGGCTGTCCGTCAGGGCCAGCCCCAGGCGCGGACGCGATCCCCGGTCGAGCGCTGCTGTTGCGTTCTGCGTTCCGGGATTGCGTTGGCGGCTCGATTCGCGACGTGATTTGGTCGAATATCCGCTTTCCGGCCGTCGCCCAAGCAGGGGTCGGCGGGCTGGAAACATGACTGTGAGCCAATAAGAGACCCTGGGGTGCAATCTTGAAATCGGCAATCTGCATATTTGCACTGGCGCTAGGACTCGGCGCCTGCGCATCCAATCCGTCTGCTCAGCAGGACGGTTCTGAAAACGATTCCGACGCCCGGACAACCCGCCAGGTTTGTCGCATGGAACGACGCAGCGGGTCGATCCCGCAGCGGGTCTGCAAAACTGTGCCGGCAAGCTGAATTTCCTCGCGTTTGATACAATTCCGGCCGTCACCGGGGGTGGTCAGCTGACCTGAGATCCGCGCCCACGCGGGAACCCTTGAACCTGATCCGGGTAATGCCGGCGTAGGAAGAGGATTGCGGATGCTCACAAAAAGGTTCCCTGTGCGATCGCTCCTGATCGCCTGCTCCTGTGCGCTTTCCACCGCCGCGGTTTCACAGGATGATGCGATCGACGAGATCACGGTCACCGCCGATTACAGGGCGCGACCCGTCAGCGAGATCCCGACGAGCATCACGGTTCTCGACGAGCAGACGATCAACGGCACGTCGATCCAGCACTTCGAGGAATTGATCGGCGCACTGCCGAACCTCAACTGGTCGGGCGACGGGCATCGTGCCCGCTATATCCAGGTGCGCGGCGTCGGCGAACTCGCGCAGTACCAGGGGGCGCCGAACCCATCGATCGGCTTCGTCGTCGATGACATCGACTTCAGCGGCATCGGCACCATCGCAACGCTATGGGACATCGACCGCATCGAGGTGCTGCGCGGCCCGCAGGGCACGCGCTACGGCGCCAATGCGCTCGGCGGGCTGATCTATATGCAGAGCGCGATGCCCGGCGACGAGTTCGAAGGCAAACTGCAGCTCATTGCCGGGGATGACGACGCTTTCGGGGGCGGTATCGCGGTGGGCGGCCCGATAAGCGACCGCGCCGGCTACCGGGTGAGTGCGCATCACTACCAGAGTAACGGCTTCCGCACCAATCCATACCTGGGCCGCGACGACACGAACGGCCGTGACGAGACTGCATTCCGGGCGCGCTTCGCCTGGGAGCCCGGTGAGCACTGGGACGTACGACTGACCGCCATGTACAGCGACGTCGACGACGGCTACGACGCATTCGCAATCGATAACAGCCTGACCGTGCTGTCCAATCGGCCCGGCAAGGATGCGCAACAAAGTGCCGGCGTGGCGCTCAACCTCGACTGGGACGGCAATCGCTACTTCAAGGTCACCTCGGTTACCTCGATCGCCGAGTCCGAGATCGACTTCTCTTTCGATGCCGACTGGGGTAATGACGATGCATGGGCGCCGGTACTCTATGACTACATCTCCCTGAACGATCGCCGCCGCATGACGATCAATCGCGAGATCCGTTTACTGTCGACCGAGGACAGCCGCTTGTTCAACGGCACGACAGACTGGCTCGCGGGCTTTTATTTCAATCAGCTCGACGAAGAGCTGACGACCGTCAACCAGGGCGATTACTTCGATCCAGGCTTCAACTTCGCAGACACGCTGGACGACCGGCTGGACAGTGAATTCGAGGCGTTGAGTCTCGCCGTGTTCGGCCAGCTGGAATTCGCCGTCAACGACAGAGGCAGCCTGACCGTCGGTGCGCGCGTGGAGCGTCGGGAAGTGGACTACGTGGATTCGAACGGACTCGACCTGGAACCGCAGGAGACCATGATCGGCGGCGAGCTGTCCTACATCCACAAATTCAGCGACGACACCAACGGATTCGTCACCTTGTCACGCGGCTACAAGGGCGGGGGCTTCAACCTGGGCTTCGTGCCGGCCGGGCGCCGTGAATTCGATGCCGAGTCCATGTGGAGTCTCGAGATCGGCATGAAGACCAAGTCGCCCGACGATCGCTGGTTTTATTCGAGCTCGGTCTTCTACAACCTCCGCCAGGATCAGCAGGTCGAGACCTCTTTCCAGATCGACCCGAACGACCCGGCGTCCTTCGTATTCTTCACGGACAATGCCGCCACGGGGGAGGCCTTCGGCCTGGAGGCGGACGTCAGGTACTTCGCCAGCGACCGCGTCGAGTTCTACGCGAACCTCGGCCTGCTGGTCGCCGAGTTCGATGAGTTCGTGACGCCGCAGGTCGACGCAAGCGGCCGCGACCAGGCGCATGCGCCGCGCTATACGTTTGCCGCCGGCGGCATTTATCAGCACGAATCCGGCTGGTTCGGGCGCGTCGATCTATCCGGCAAGGACGAGTTCTACTTCGACGTCTCGCACGACCAGGTTTCAGACTCCTATGTCGTCACCAATGCCCGCATCGGCTACGAGGCAGAGCGCTGGACCGGGCAATTGTGGCTCCGCAATGTCTTTGACGAGCATTACGCGGTGCGTGGTTTCTTCTTTGGCAACGAACCGCCCCTGTTTCCGCCCACCTTGTACATACGGCAGGGCGACCCGCGCCACATCGGCGTCACCTTCGATATGAGGTTTTGAGCATGCGCGTCGCCGTCGACATCAGTCTTTATCCCCTCGACCAGGACTTCATACCGCCGATCAAGGACGTCATCGAGCGGCTGAATGCCCGGGAAGGCATCGAGGTCCTGACCAATCCCATGGCAACGCAGCTGCGCGGCGAATTCGACGTCGTGATGGAGGCTCTCAAAGCCGAGATCGGCACGACGTTCGAACGGGTCCCGAAGGCCGTGTTCGCCATCAAGATCCTGAATAACCCGATCGCCGACTAGTTTCGTGGAATCCCTCTTGGCAGCACTCGCCAGCCAGTTGCTGGCATGGTCGCCGGCGGAGATGACGGCAGTAGCGATGGCCGTCCTGTACCTGTTGCTCGCGATCCGGCAGAACATCTGGTGCTGGCTGTGCGCCGGCATCAGCACCGCGATCTACGTCTGGCTGTTCTTCGACGCCAGGCTGTACATGGAATCGGCGCTCAACGTCTTCTATTTCGGTATGGCGATCTACGGCTGGTACGTGTGGTCTGCAGGCGGACATGGCGAGGATGACCTGCCGGTCACGACCTGGCCGGTCAGCGTGCATGGCTTCGCGATTGTCGCTGTCGGCGTCTTGTCGGCGGGCAGCGGTTACTGGCTCGAGCAGAACACCGATGCCGCCTATCCGTACATCGACTCGGCCACTACGTTTTCCGCGATCTGGGCGACCTTTCTCGTCGCCCGCAAAGTGCTGGAGAACTGGTATTACTGGCTGGCGATAGACGTGGTGTCGATTTTCATCTACTGGTCCCGCGATCTTGAACTCACGGCGCTGCTGTTCGTCTTATACGTCATCATGATACCGTTCGGCATCGTCAACTGGACCCGGTCATGGCGGGAAGGCAGGCAGGCAAACCCGGCATGAGCGAACTCCTGGATCCAATCGAGGCGCTCTCGATGGTGCCCGGCTGGGACGCTGGAAATGCTGTCGTCGAGGAACTGAAGGGTGGCCTGACTAACCGGACTTACCTCGTGCGTCGCGGCGAGCAGGCTTGCGTGATGCGTCTCGATGCGGCGCGCTCGAGGATGTTCCACTTCGATCGCTCGAGCGAACTCGCGATTCTCGCGGAGGCCGCCAGGGCCGGGATCGCGCCGCAGATCGTTTACTCCGACGCGGAGGCGGGCATCCTCGTGACCGAATACGTCCACGGACGGGCGTGGGAAGAAGCGGATCTGCGCTCTCATGAGCGCCTGGAAGCGCTCGCACAGCTATTGCGAAGGGTGCATGCCCTGCCGAGATGCGGCCTGCGCATGGATATGGCAGATGTCGCCGAAACCTACAAGGCGCATCTCGAGCAGCGCCAGGGCCTGCATGCGTTCGCGGGGCGCTGTGTCGAAGTCATCGGCAGCATACCCGCACGCGAAACCGTCGCCTGCTGTCACAACGACATCGTTGCCGCCAACGTCGTTGGCGATGCGGAACTCAAACTCATCGACTGGGAGTTTTCCGGCGACAACGATCCGCTGTTCGATCTCGCGTCCGCCATCGGTTTTCACAACCTTGACGAAGCGCGCGCCGGCGTCCTGCTCGATGCCTATTCCGGCGGCGCTGACGGCGCGCTGCGCGAGCGCCTGCAGGAACAGGTCCGGGTCTACGACGCCATCCAGTGGTTGTGGCTGGCCAACCGCCACCTGGATTCTCCGCAACCATGGCAGGCGCAGCGGCTCGAGGAGCTGCAGCAGCGGATCGGGTAGCGGCTTACCAGCTGTTCCTGAGCTCGCGCAACTTCAGGAAAACGTCTTTTCGCGACGGCGAATCACCCATCTCCGGGAACTGTTGGACCAGGCGCGCGATGACAGACGGACTGTCGAGCCGGAAAAAGGTATTCATCTCCCGCTCCATCGCGAGCGTCGTCACCAGCGCGTCGTTCGGATCCTGGCTTTCGTACTGCTCGATCATGCCTGCCGCGGTCGCATTATCCGGTTCCCGGTCGAGCGTGAATCGCAGGTTGTTGATCAGGTAGTCGTGACCCGGGTAGATCAGCGTGTCGTCGGGAAGTTTCTCCAGCTGCGACTCGAAGGTCTCGTAGAGCTCATGTGGGTGCCCGCCGTTGTGACAATTGCCGGCGCCGGCATTGAACAGCGTATCGCCGCTGAACAGCGCGGGCTGGTCCGTATGCGAGAGCACACAGATATGGCTCATCGTGTGCCCGGGCGTATCGAGGCATTCGAGTTCGACGGTCTTGCCGACGTTCACGACGTCGCCGGCGCCGACG
>JABAOH010095771.1_pt1 | contig 10863 bp, 10 predicted proteins | sample 7062181 | NCBI WGS metagenome assembly JABAOH01 (sample SAMN14538630, study PRJNA623070) | marine sediment metagenome | biome: marine biome [ENVO:00000428]; feature: marine pelagic biome [ENVO:01000023]; material: deep marine sediment [ENVO:00002113]; isolation source: pool of 5 deep marine... | reverse complement strand
TATGATTACATTAAACACCTTCACCTTCCCTTCCATGTCTGCAAGCGTGATGGGTGCTCCAAGACCTTTTAATGCTGTAAAATCCGGTGCCTGATCTCCAACTTTTACCTCAGAGCCAATCAGTGTAAGAGGGTTTCCTTTTAAAGTTACAACCCCTGTTCTTTCTTCTGCCATGACAATAATTCCTCCTGAATTATTTTTGTTTCATAATCTTATCAAAACCGATTCAAGGCTATATAGAATAGTATTTAATGTCAATATGAATTTCGTATAAATATGCAATTAGCTCGCAATAAAGCTCCGCTACTCAACTATTAGTTTCCCGCGGTACATACCCATCTGGCATGCAAACTCAAACTCCCCTTTTTGCTCAGGTGTAAATGTGAGCTCATAAGGAGTATTAATAGGTAGATCAGCACTAACATCCAAGTCGCTGAAAAGAACCTTCTCAGAGCATGGATTAGAGTCTTTACGATGAAAACGAAGTGTCAGCTCTTCACCACTCCTGACACGTATAACCGAAGGTTCATAAACTCCCGAGTCGACAATTATATCAATAGCATTACCCTCCACTCTAGTCTCAGAGCGCCTATTAGAGATCCAGAACCACCAAACGATAAAAACTATAAGTAAAATGCCTACAATGTTTACCAGAATAGACATTATGGCTTAAACCACCTTAGTCTATTAGCGTTGGTAACTACCGTAACTGACGATAGAGCCATAGCGGCTCCGGCGATAATGGGGCTGAGCAAGACACCTATAAAGGGATAAAGAACTCCTGCCGCAATAGGTATGGCCAGAGTGTTATAACCAAAAGCTCCGATCAGATTTTCTTTAATATTCCTTAGGGTTGCCTTAGATATAGAAACGGCATCTGATACTCCGTTTAGCGAGCCTCGCATCAGAGTTATATCTGCGCTTTCAATAGCAACATCTGTCCCTGTGCCGATCGCAAACCCCACATCCGCTCCCGCAAGCGCAGGGGCATCGTTTATGCCGTCCCCCACCATTGCAACCTTCTCCCCCTGCTCTTGCAGCTTAGTAATTTCATTGGCTTTGTCCTCAGGCAGTACTTCTGCTATAAAATCATCAACTCCGACAAGCTCGGCCACAGTAGCAGCCGTTGCGCGGTTATCACCTGTCAGCATAACCACCTTTATCCCGGATTCCCGGAGCCTTGCTACAGCATCTTGGGAATCGGGCTTGATTGGATCAGACACGCCCAGCAGGCCCAGCGGCTCCCCGTCAAGAGCAACAAATATAATTGTCTGTCCGAGCTTAGACAGCTCCTCGGATACTTTAGTTAATTCACCTAAGTTAACTGCGTTATCCTTCATGAGTTTTGCGTTGCCCAGGAGCACAACCTTATTTTCATAACTCGCTTTTACGCCATGACCCGATACGGCTTCAAATGAATCTACAGAAGCAAGGTCTAGATTCCTTTCTTTTGAGGCCTCTACGACTGCTTCAGCAAGCGGGTGCTCAGAATTTTGCTCAACACTGGCTGCTATCATCAGCAGCTCCTCTTCCGATACTCCATCTTTAGGCTCAAGAGCAGTTACTACTGGTTTTCCTTCGGTAATGGTTCCTGTTTTATCCAGAACCACAGTTGTAAGCCGGCCTGCTTTCTGAAGGGCATCACCCTTTCTGATCAGTACCCCATATTCCGCAGCTTTTCCTACACCCACCATAACTGAAATAGGCGTTGCCAGGCCCAAAGCGCACGGGCAAGCAATAATAAGTACGGCGACAGTTGCAACCAGCATAAATGTCAACTTCGGCTCAGGCCCGAAATTAAACCATGCCATCATCGTAAGAGTAGCTATTATTAATACAGTGGGAACAAATATTGATGATATTTTATCCGCGAGTCTCCCTATTGCAGGTTTTGTATTCTGAGCCTTTCTGACCATCTCTATTATCTGCGAAAGAGCAGTATCTTTCCCGATCCGGTTGGCCTTAAATAGGAAGCTTCCGGATTTGTTTACTGATCCTCCCACTACTTCATCGCCTACTTTCTTTGAGACAGGCACAGGCTCCCCCGTGAGCATAGACTCATCCACATGCGAAGTGCCCTCGGTTATTTCTCCATCGACAGGTATTTTTTCCCCCGGCCGCACCCGAACAATGTCGTCCAAGAGGACCTGTTCGATTGGAATATCAACTTCTACTCCTTCTCTGAGCACTCTGGCTGTCTTGGGCTGAAGTCCGATTAATCGTTTTATAGCCTCTGATGTCTTGCCCCTTGCTCTCATCTCAAGCGCAGAACCTAGATTAATGAAAGCAATTATTATGGCGGCGGTGTCGAAGTATACGTGTCTTGCAACTTCAGAGAGAGAGCCAGGAAAAATAACAACATAGCTTGAGTAAGCCCAGGCCACTCCGGTGCCGATTGCTATAAGCGTATCCATATTGGCACTGTGGTTTCTAAATGATTTAAGCGCTCCCGAGAAGAACCGGCCCCCCGCATATATCAAAACAAAAAGGGTTAGAAGAGACATAACTCCATATGCAACGTGTCCTGCTGCTGAAGTAATGTCCGGAAGAAGTCCAAGCATACCCACTGCGAGTATTACAACACCGATAATCCCCGCTACAATAGCTTTCTTGAGAAGCTCTCTATAATGAATAAGGTCTTGATTTTCTCTCTCTGAAGATGTGTCATCAGCCACTGTTGCCGTATAACCCGAATCACTAACAGCCTTGATTAACTCCTCAGTCGGCACATCACCATGAACTGTAGCAGTTCTGTCTGCGAAATTAACCTGAACCTCATCCACACCGGGAACTGATTTTAAAGCTGTCTCGACTGTATCTACACAACCTGCACAGCTTATATCGGAAACATGTAATCTTTTTGACTTCTCAGATAACTGCTCATTAAACCCGCCTTAATATTTAATAATATAATACTGCAAGAAATAGCCTTCTGTGATCTATATACTTTAATTTTATACGAACTGTAATTAAATCATAAATATAAGCATGCCAGAAAAAGCTTCGTTTTTAAGAATTAATAAGTTATAGTGGACTTGTATAGAATATTAACTAGCTCAATAGAAAATTTTTATTGAAAACATATCGAATATAGGTAGTATATATAACATGGCAACAAAAAGAAGCACTAAAGCAAAGAAGGAAACGTTGGATAAAGCAATATACGTCAAGGCATCACAAGAGTTTGTGGATATGCTCAATGAATCACAGTGGCACCTGCGAATGAAGCCGGCTCAAATAGTAAGAGAAGCTGTATTAGAATATTTAAGAAGACACCTGCCAAAAGATGCTAAGAGCAAGATTCTTAAAGACAAGAAATAATTATTTGGATCCACAGTCTTTTTAATGAATTATTCCTATACTCACCTGCCATCTGTTTTATTGTGTTTGTGATCTAAACCCATCTTAGTTAGATTTTATTAACTACTTGGACTCACGAGATTACAATGGGATCAAAAGCTATATTCCTTGATAGAGATAAGACACTAATTTTCCCCAAAGGCGGAGACAGATATATATATAGAGTTGAGGACTTCCACATTCCAAACGACTATATTGAAGCTCTTAAGCTGCTTGTTAATAATGAGTTTCTGTTATTTGTAATAACAAACCAGGGAAGAATCGCAAGAGGTCATCTAACAGAAAATGACGTCATCGAACTTCATCAATTCCTCCGTACCATTCTTGAAGAAAATGGCGTTCATATCTCAGAGTTTGAATATTGTCCGCATAATCCAAGAGGCACGCTTTATCCTTACAACATAGTTTGTGAGTGCAGAAAACCCAAAATCGGCATGATTGATTCAATAAGAGAGTTATACGAGATAGATACAGCCGGTTCTTGGATGGTGGGAGACTCATACATCGATATGATAGCGGGCAAAAGAGCCGGGCTTAGAACCGTCCAGGTACTAACAGGATCTGAAACATACTCCGATTATGCAGACTTTGTAGAAATGGACCTGGTCAATGCCGCTAACAGAATATTGGATGAGAAGTAATCTGATATAGATATAAATATCACAGACCTTCAACTACTACCCTTTAAATTCCGATTTGAGTGATTATATTCACACTACAATAGAATTAACAACATTTAGGAGTAAAAGAATGAACAAAGAAAATAGTTTCACAGCTACACAAACTAGTGACGGCTTTCATGTTATAAGCCACAACGGCGAAAAAGAGTTTGATATCAGCATCAACGAGATAAATGAATTTGCAAATAAATACGCTCAAGAATCTTTCCAAGGAAAGAACCCGATACTTTCCGAGCGGGAAGAAATCATCTTCTCAATCTGGGAGATGGTTCTGATTCCGGATACTACAATTCATTAATTAGCGTCTCCCGGCGTAGCGGCATGCAATAGAGGAGAGTCTGTCCCCGAGGCTACCTTCCGTGTATTCTTCCTTCAATCTCTTCTCGCTATTGCCAAGGAGCTGTCCTTCGGGCCCGTAATACTCCTCCCCCAATACAAATAGATCCCGGTTGTTACAATTAACCTCCCAGTACCCTATCTGTACAATATATTTCTCCTCGCTCCCAGGCGTGCTGCTTTTATAATATCTAATCCAAAACTTTCTGATATTGTCATCTATGACCATATTGTGTAGGTCTATATATACAGATACATCCTCGCGATCTTGACCCTCTAGATTACCGACGTATTTCCATCCGTCCTGAGTATCCCCGTCATCTCTTCGGCATGAGACAAATCCCAAAATGATTATCAATACCATAAATAGAACTAGTTTTGAATAAAATTTAAGCTTAATTGATTTAGTCATATTAAACCCCATGAATCAATAATATATACGAACTGCAATTTCTATTCACCTTCATTTATAGACTACCTACAGCGAATTTATCACAGAAAAAATTATTTCATAGATATCTCGAGAGGTAAATATTTTTTTGTTTCCTCAAGAACAACACGAGATAGTCCTAAGAGCCCTATCAAATTTGGAAATGCCATCAGGCCATTCATCACATCTGCAAAGGTCCACACCAAATCCAGTTTCACTACAGCCCCTACAAATACTAACCCTGTGAATATAATCCTGTAAGGCATCACCGCTTTTTCTTTGAATATGTACTCAATAGCCTTCTCGCCGTAGTAGCTCCAGCCAAGCATAGTAGAGTAGGCAAAAAAAGCAAGGCTAATAGAAACGATAAAGGCCCCCAGCTCCGGCAGTCCGGCATTAAATGCTTGTGCCGAAAGCCCTGCTCCGGTATCCCCGCTGGACCACAGACCGCTGCATATGATAACTAAGGATGTGAATGTACATACTACAATTGTGTCAATAAACGTCTGCGTCATAGACACAAGCCCTTGAGTCACAGGATTCCTTGTTTTAGCTGCGGCTGCCGCTATCGGGGAGCTTCCAAGCCCTGACTCGTTAGAGAATATACCGCGTGCGACTCCCACTCTTAGAGTCTGACTCAACGTGGCACCCAGGAACCCGCCTGCTGCAGCGGTTGGATTAAAAGCATGATAGAAAATCAGATGGAAGGCGCTTGGTATGTTTTTCCAAAAAACTATCAATGTCAGAATAGCTCCTATCATATATATAATGATCATTACAGGAACTATTAAGCTTGTAGCTCTTGCAATGCTTTTAATACCTCCTACGATTACAAGTCCTGTAGCTGCACAAAGAACAAGCCCTGTCATCCAGAACGGTATTCCAAAAGCCTCCCCCAGCGCATCAGCTACTGAGTTTGACTGAACCATATTCCCGATACCAAATGCCGCCACAGAGGCAAATATTGCAAAGAGCATTCCAAGCCACCTAAGCCCAAGACCTTTTGATATGTAATACATAGGACCGCCGCTCATAGTGTCAAACTTATCGACCTCTCTGTATTTGATGGCAAGCACGGCTTCAGAATACTNNTCAGAATACTTGGTAGCCATGCCCAAAAGCCCCGTGATCCACATCCAGAAAACAGCACCCGGCCCGCCAATGGCTATTGCGGTCGCAACACCCGCAATATTTCCAACACCCACAGTTGCAGACAGCGCTGTCATAAGTGCCTGAAAGTGAGATATGTCACCTTGGACATCCCCGCTTTCTTTTCTTTTTACCAAAGCTATATAAAGTGCCGGCACTAAAGCTCGGAATTGTATACCGCGAAGCAGCACGGTTAGATATATACCGGTGCCAAGGAGCAGAACTATTAGCGGCAATCCCCATACATAGCCGCTTACGTTAGACAGAATCTCTGAGATAGTTTGTTGCATCTATATTATTGTTAGTAAGGAATTTAGTCTGTAAACTTATCATACTTGCTTTGGTAAAGTAAAGTTGTTTTGAGGCTAATTTTTGAGTTATGGTTTTATTGCAAAAAAGCACCTCTTATGTACACTTATTAACCACACTTCTATATAATAGATACAACGGAGGCGAACCCTAATAATGACAACACATAATCCATTCGTAGTTCTTAAAGAAGAAATGGATAATTTAGTAGTAGGCCACGAGGAAGTAAAACTCGCGCTGCTGCTCGGTATTATCTCGAGAGAACACATCTATGTGGAAGGACCTCCCGGGACAGCTAAAACTATGCTCTCAGAAATAGTTTCGGCTGCTGCAAGTCTGCAGTTCTTTTTCTATCAATTGCACAGAGATACAAGACTGTCAGAATTGATTGGCGATCTTGTAATATCAAAAGAGTCAACTGACAGTGGCGAGGTTATAAAACAAAAGATTGTAAAGGGTGGAATACTAACATCCGAGATATGCCTCCTTGATGATATTTCAAGGGCCCCGGGGGAATCACTAAACGTGCTTCTCAGAATTTTGAACGAAAGAAAATTCTTTAGCGAGGACATTCCGCTTCTAACCGCTATAGCTACAAGCAACCCGACTGCGGACGAGTACTATAACGAACCTCTCGACCCCGCAAACTTAGACAGATTTGTTCTGCAGGTTAACTCACAGGGTCTATCATACGGAAGAAAGTGGGATGAAGCTAAAGAAGTAATAAAACTATACAGTGAAAGACCGATTGAATATGACGTTCCTGCAAGAGTAAGCCGGGAAGTTTTTGACGAGTACTACAAAAAGCTAAGCGACGTTAATATTCCTCTTGCTGTTCAAGAAGCTCTAGCTAACTTTGTTGCAGCACTTATCGAGGACTACGGCTGCAATGAGACAAACTCGCTTATTTCTGACAGAACGTTCTTTGTTAAGGCACTTAAGATAATGCGTGCTCACGCGCTGCTTAATGATAGGGAAGAGTGTACTATTGAAGACCTCAATGCTCTCAAATATATGACTGCATTCAGAATTCCTGAAGAGGTATTCCAGCAGCTCGATCAAATCCTCGAGGACCTGACTTCTAAAAAAAAAAAAGACAGGGACAGATCGAGTGAGCTAGAGAATAAAGAAGAAGATTCACAGTTTCAACGAGACACACCATCCGAGGAAGACGAGGACAGGGGAGAGGTCCCGGATGAAGAAGGCGAGAAAGAGTCCGACAATCAAGAAGAAGACGAACTCAGTGAGGCCAGAAAAACCTTTTTCCAGGCACTAAAAGAACTCAAGGACAATATAGAAAAAGAAAACCAGATGGCCCCGCCGGAGGGTATGGATATACCTTCTGATCCCGAGGGCCAGCTCAGTGATGACAACAGCGATACTGACGGCGAGCCTCCCAAATCAAATAAGGTATTTGCGAGCAAATCACCCGATCCCGGAGACGAAGAAGACTACTGGATCGGCGGGAAGAAAAACACTGACTCAGCCGATAACGTAAGAATTATAATGAAAGTTCTGGAAGGAAATTTCCAGAGAAGCATGGCTCTTAAAGCGCCTCACCCTGGCGGTATGCCCAGAAAATGGAAGCGAATGATCAACTTTGATGAGATCGAAGATATTGATCCTCTTGAGGCAACCATCTGGACTGAGAATTTAACCCCTACACTGCCCCGGGTACACAAGAGGGAAAAAGAGATGATGGGCGGAGAGATTGCCATTCTTAGAGACGTCAGCACGTCCATGATGGGTGTTTACAGTGAGTGGTCTTCATCCGTAGTAAGAGGTGTTGTTGAGCTTGCAAGATCAAAGAGAATGAGGGTTGGATATGTTGAGTTCAATCACCGCTCATACAAATACAAAAGAAACTCGCAGTTCTTCACAAGGGACTATAGCTGGATGCTTGATCTCGCATCAAAAACAGAATGCTCCGGCAACACAAACTACGAAGACGCCCTAAAAGATGCGCTTGGGGAATTCAGGGGTAGAGGACTAAGAAATAAGCACATCCTGTTTATCACAGACGGCATTCCTACCTCTGGCGACTGCGATGTTATAGAAGAACGCCTTCGCGCAAAGAAGCTTGGCGTATGTATACACTCAATCTTCATCGGCTCTAAAAACTATCCCAGGATCCTCGAGAAGATCTCCAGAGAAACCAGCGGTACACAGTTTATAGCAACTCGCAGAAAGAACGGGATTATTAGGATAGAAAGGCAGGATAAAAAAATTCTTCAGCCTGTATCAGAAGAAACCAGGGTCGACCCGTTCAGCGAAGTGTTTGCCTAGTAGCTTGATGCATCCTATCTCTGATACTTATTGACTGCCCTTTGGTGCTCTGTGTAGCTGTTTGAGAAATGGTGCGTCCCGTCACCTTTGGATACAAAATATAGATACCTTACATCCGCAGGCTCAAGCACTGCTATAATTGAGTCTCTGCCTGGATTTGCAATCGGCCCCGGGGGAAGCCCTTTGATTACATAGGTGTTATAGTCGGTTTTTTCCTGTAGGTCTTTTTTAGTGAGATTGCCATTGTAATTCTCACCCATGCCGTAAATCACTGTAGGATCACTGTCGAGCTTCATTCCAATCCTAAGCCGGTTTTGAAATACTGCAGAAATAATCGGACGCTCTTGGACAGCTCCAGTCTCTTTTTCCACTATAGAAGCTAGTATAATGACATCCTCATCAGATAGATTTGTTTTATCTCTAAGATCCGAAAGCGGCTCAAATACCGCTTTAAACCTCTCAACCATAAGTACAATCAGCTCTTTTGCATTTGGAGCTCGTGAGTATGAATAGGTCTCCGGGAAAAGATACCCTTCAAAGCTGGTCGCATCTGGCCCTAAGAGTTCTGTTATTAATTCTTCATTTTGTGTCTCTGCTATGAATTCTTCCTCATCCACTACTCCCCTGGTATCCAAGAGCTTAGCAATTTCTCTTACCGTAAGCCCCTCCGGTATAGTAACCCTGTAGAGCAATACGTCGCCATCGACGATCTTCCGCACCACCTCGGACATAGTACTGCCCTCAGTGAATTCATACTCCCCCGCCTTTAGGCTGTCCTGAAAGCCTTCTTTCAGTACGTAGAGAATAAACAGCTTATTATTTGCTATAACTCCCGAGCTCATAAGAGTTGCCGATATTTCCTTTAACCCCGATCCCCTGGGTATTGAAACTATGGTGTCCTCTTTAACTGAAGGAACCGTCTCTATATAGTGCGAAACAGTGAAATATGAAATTCCAAGAGTGATTGCAATAAGCACTAAGATGATAGATGCATATAGTAGTATTTTCGACTTCATTGTTAAATTTTAACGGCGGCTATTCGGTAATAATTGCAAGGTCATCCCTGTGAATGACTTCGTCACTGTATTTATAGCCGAGTATAGCTTCGACATCAGTGGTTTTAGAACCCTTTATTTTTTTTATATCGTCTGAGCTGTAGGAAGTAAGCCCGCGTGCCACATGCTCCCCATTTTCGTCCACACACGTAACCGACTCACCCACACCAAAACTGCCCTTAACATCCTTTATCCCGGAAGGAAGCAGACTTTTCCCGGATGCAGTGATGGCCCTTACGGCACCGCTGTCTATTACTATTTCACCGGCCGATTTAAGCGTAAAAGCAATCCAGTGCTTTCTCCCGCTCAAGCTCTGCTCGGAGGGAAGAAATAGCGTACCAACTTCTTTTCCCTCAAATATATCCTCAAGTGTAGATCCATTACTCCCATTTGCAATAATAGTTGGAACCCCGTATGCAGCAGCCCTCTTAGCGGCCTCTATCTTTGTTTTCATACCGCCTACTGTTGCCTTGCCCACAGTACCGCCTGCAGTGCTCTCAATTTCTTTCCCGATGCGATCGATGAGTGAAATCAGTTCTGCATCCTTATTGGCTCTTGGGTCTTTGTTATATAGCCCTTCAATGTCTGTTAGCATTATAAGCAGATCAGCCTCAATAAGTGAGGTAATATGAGCTGCCAGGTTATCGTTGTCCCCGAGCATTATTTCTTCCACTGCAACAGTGTCATTCTCGTTAACAATCGGAATTATTCCCATAGAAAGCACGGTGCTCAGGGTTTTTCTTGCATTTAGGAAACGTTTTCTGTCCGAAAGCCCGTCCAGTGTCAGAAGTATCTGCGCTACATCTCTATTAAAAGCAGAAAAAGCTCTCTCGTAATGCCAAATAAGAGTGCTCTGCCCGGCAGCGGCAATCGCCTGTTTCATAGAGATCTTAGTAGGCCTCTCGGATATATTGAGCTTTTTCATCCCGGACGCTATAGCCCCCGAGGAAACTACAATCACTTCAATGTCCCTATCACATATCTTCGAGATCTGCCCGGCAAGTTTCTCAAACACACTCTCGGACAGACTTCCGCCCCTGTCGGTAAGCACGCTGCTTCCGATCTTAATGATTACCCTTGAAACCTTAGATATGATCTCTTTTCTTTTGCCGTTACTCATTTCTTCTTACTGGCCAATTATTTTACCTAAAATGATGGAGTATAGCGTAATTCTTGACAATAATCATTGGGCTTGATACATTTAATGGGCTTACCGAGCGGGAATAGCTCAGCTGGCTAGAGCGTCTCCTTGCCAAGG
>JABAOH010026321.1_pt1 | contig 10864 bp, 10 predicted proteins | sample 7062181 | NCBI WGS metagenome assembly JABAOH01 (sample SAMN14538630, study PRJNA623070) | marine sediment metagenome | biome: marine biome [ENVO:00000428]; feature: marine pelagic biome [ENVO:01000023]; material: deep marine sediment [ENVO:00002113]; isolation source: pool of 5 deep marine... | reverse complement strand
TCCTACCACGGAGAGCTGCAAAATGTAGCGGCGTCCACCCAATCTCGCCCTTTGCGTTGACGTCGGCACCGTGAGCAATAAGCAGTCTGGCAATTTCCGTATGGCCTCTGCTTGCAGCAGGATGTAAAGCAGTCCCATACTTATCTTTGGCATTAACATCAGCACCGAACGAAAGGTTCAATTTGACTTGCTCAATGTCGCCATCAACTGCTGCCTCAAAAAGTGATTTGGTCTTCTTTGCTTGTTCAACGCGCTCTATCATCTGCTTCGTTGACGGGATAATCGCACTCGCCGGATATTCATTGAGAAGTTTCTTAAATGCAGATAATGCATCATCAAACTGTCCGGCTTTGAAATGTGACTGCCCGATCCAGTATTGTGCGTCCTGGGCGATTTTGCTATTTGGTGACAGGTTTATGACTTTTTTGTATTCGGTAATGGCGGCATCGTAATCGGCGAGTTTGCGCAGCTCGTTTGCCTTTTCGAAGTGTTGTTGAGCTTTTGTGTCTGTCTTTGAAGCAATATCGGCCAAAATCAAAGACGATATTCCGAGCACGGTTGCCAAAATCAGGCATACTGTTAATGACATTAATCTTTTGTTATTCATTTTCTTTGCTCTTATTTTCCGGCGCTGATTGATTGCGCCATATCTATCAATTGTGACATTTCGGTATTACCGATTAAGACATAAGAAAGAACATCATCCCTCCATGCAAGAATTGTTCCTGCGGCTTGTTCGGCGTTGCGATATATGGCATATTCCCTGAAATCCTGCCGCGATAGACCGCGCTGCCCATCCAAAGGTTGCTCAAACAACGATACCGAATTGATACCATCGGTATAAAGCAGTTGCAAGGCGTCACGGCCCTCGATCCTTCTGATTTGATCGAGTGCGTAGCCGGGGTGAAGCCTCGGGAGCGCTACCAGGTCGAAATCGGCTGCCTGCCGCGCTTCGGAGAGGGTCAGTGTATGACCATTCGAAATTGCCGGAGCTTCGGGCGAGCTGATTTGGTGCTCAGATAAAGGTCCTCTGACAATTATGCCGGGACGCATGAATTCGGGCCCATCATCAAGAAATTCATAATACAGGATATCATCTTGGTTTATATGTATCTGTATCGGTTGTGCTATGGCCGGACTCAGGGAAACATGTCGAGCGACGACATCCTGGTGCTCTCTTAAATACAAGTTGATAGTAGCTGAATCATCAGTCCGAGCAAGGGCGACATCCCGCCGGGCCTGTTCCAGTTGGCCTTTCAGGTCGGTGACTTTTCTGGACAGGACTAAGCAGGCTACCAAGGAAGAGATGATAAGAAATGCCGCAGCTAAGCGGCCAGCTCTTTTCCATAACGCAGTCCTCCATATATTCGGCTCAAATGCAGCCGAAGTTCCTTCTTTTGGTTTTTCCTGTGATTCGAAAATATCAATCTCTTTCTTGTGATTCTGTTTCCATTTATCAAAATCGAACTGCGGTCTATCACGGCCGATGGTCTTTGAGATTAGTTCGTCTAACTTTCTATTGTCTCTATCTGCATTCATAGCCGGTTCTCCGAAAAACCATTTCTTCTTAAATAGTCTGCCATTTTTCTTTTTGCCCTTGTCAGGCGTCCGTTGATCGATGCCTTTGAAATTCCCAAAACGGAGCTGATTTGCTCGTAAGACAAGCCGTCGTAATATCGCAAGACGACCAGCTCTTTCGCGGATTCCGGAAGCTGCTCAATCGCTCGACGAATCAGCTTGTCGTTTTCGTCATGATTCTCGACCGCATCTACTTGTGAAATATCTTCCGTGCTAATCTGCTTTGCCTTGGTCGCGATCATATCTTTGGCAACGTTTCTGCATATAGCCGCGAGCCACGGTGCGAATTTTGCTCTTTCTTTGAGGCTTTTTATCCTGACAAGGGCTCTGGCGAAGCTTTCCTGGGCGGCGTCTTCAGCAAGCTGATGGTCGCTCAGAACCGCGTAGGCGATTGCAGCCATCGCAGCGTAATATCGCCGGCACAGCAGCCCGAAGCTCTCGATATCACCGCCGGTTGCCAATTCAATCAGGTCTATTTCCGATCTCTCAGACACGTTTCAAAGGTTAACCTCCAATTCGTATATTGCTGAATCAGCACTCAGTATATTGTCTGATTTTACACTGAAAAATAAGCGCGAAAAATACGCATCTCATCACTTTTTTTGATTTTGTCCGGTCGCTGGGTAAATCAGTGCAATTCGTGTAATCTGTGGTTAAATTTTACTTGACGGCCAAGCTCTTTATGGGTATAATACGCCTCAAATAATGGAATAAAATCACTATAAATAATCAATCATCAATTCGAAGGAGAGTCGGTCAGCCAATCAACCATTTAACCACTCACAATGAACCGCGAAATACGAGATACGCTTCTTTAGCCTGCCCTGAGCGCAGTCGAAGGGAGATACGATATTGGATATCAGGACAACAGGAAATCAGGATGCTGGGAATCAGGAGAACAGTCAATCAGGAAGGATATCCCTGATAACCTGATACCCTGGTAATCACTGCCTGGTAACCAGATACCCTGATACTCAGTACAATTATGCAAAACAAAGCCAAAGTTAAAATAGGCAAAATGAACATAAACATAGCATTGATAAAGAATTATGACAAAAACAACAAACAATCAACAATGAACGTTATTCAAAACAAACCCAAACAAAGCCAATTTCAAAAGCCCACAAAAACATCAAAGGAGCGGGAACCAAAAAGGGTGTCAGGAACTTTTGTTGGTTCTCAGCTGCCGGAAAGGATATACTATTGTTTATGGGAAATCCCATTTTAGCTTGAAATTTGGCGAAAGTTCATTTAAGTGCTTATCATTTTGGAGTTTATGGCTATGAAAGGGAAACGAGATAAAATCGATAGAAGGAATTTTCTAAAAACTATGGGCACAGCGGGCTTGGTCCCAGCTTTTGTGCCGCTGGCAACCGGTTTTGCAGCGGCTAAAGACAAAACTACGGAAAAAACGCAGAAGCCCAAGGTTCCACGGGTGCCGAAACGAAAGTTGGGCAAAACCGGCGTGGAGGTCCCATCCTTATCTCTCGGTGGAAACTACAGTCTTACCGACAAGCAGGTCCTACTAAAAAGAGCTCTCGAGTATGGTATCGACTGCTGGGATACAGCACCTGTCTACGCAGGCGGAGATAGTGAGCTTGGGATGGGTGAATTCTTGGTAAAGAACCCGGATGTGCGAAAGAAATTGTTCATTGTCAATGTTGCATCACGCGCAAAGACCGTCGCAGACGTGGAAAATGTTCTTCAAACATCTTTGAAGAGGATGAATACCAAATACTTTGATCTGTATCTTGGCGTTCACATGTTGTCAGACCCTACAAAGTTAACAGATGAGCTAAAGCAATGGGCCGAAAGCGCGAAGAAAAGAAAACTAATACGGTTTTTCGGATTCAGCACACATTCCAATATGGCCCAGTGCCTTGCTGCAGCGGCAAAGCTCGACTGGATTGATGCGGTAATGACTCGCTATAGTTTTCAAATGATTGACGATGTCCAGATGCAAGCTGCTATTGACGCGTGTCATAAAGCTGGCGTCGGCCTTATTGCCATCAAGACTTTAGGACGCGGACAAAAAGGCCCACCAAAGGGTGGTCGTAGACGTCGTGGGCCGAGAGGAGGTCCGGGTGCTCCTGGAGGTGAGGGTCCCGGCAGTCAACCTGATGCCCTGGGGCGTCGGGCTGAAGATGCCGAAGAAGATATGAAACTGCTCGTCCACTTTTTAGAGCGAGGTTTCACCGAGGGCCAGGCAAAGATAAAACTTGTGCTGGAGGATAAAAGATTTAGTTCGGCCTGTGTGGGGATGAAGAATATCAGTATTTTAGACTCAGACGTTGCGGCAGCACTCGATAAAACCAAACTTACCCGCGCGGATATGGAAGTTTTCAAGGAATACGCCAAAGCGACCTGCAGCGGCTACTGTGCCGGCTGTGCATACATTTGTGACTCGGGGCTGCCCGAAGCACCTTATGTCAGTGATATTATGCGGTATCTGATGTACTATAACAGCTACGGCGATGAGGATAGAGCAAGAGAACTTTTCGCTCAAATCCCGGCCAGAGTAAGAAACAAACTGCTCGATATAGATTACAGTCTCGCAGAAGCTCGCTGTCCGCAGCATCTGCCGATAGGCGAGCTGGTCGCCGAGGCAGTCGGCAAGTTGGCCTGAATCAATTGGTTATTTATTAATATCGAAGGTCCGCCTGCGGCGGGGTCGATTCTATAAATGCGCAAAAAAATTTGCTCATTTTCGATAACATAAGTGCCTTTCTAACAAGTCCTTACGTTAAAAAATCACGTTTTTTCTTGCTTTTTTTACGCATTTCGGTTATGATAGTCGCATAGTAAGAGAATGATATTCAACGGTTCCGGGGGGGGTTAACGATGAAGAAATTTTATTACGAAACCTGGCTTCCATTTGCATTTAACAAAAGGCGGATTTTGATTCTGGCCATTGCAAGCTATATCGCCTTGTGTTAAGCGGGTATGGATTCTTTAGTTTTTATAGCCGTTCAGTTTTGAACGGCTTTTTTTATGCGCGCAGAGAGCTTAAACATTTGACATATCCAGGACAGTAAATTACGCTTATGAGAACCAATCCACTAATTATTGGACTTTGTGCTATTGACGCAATCTAAGGCGGCACCACCAGGCTTATTTGGTATGCTGAAAAATAACCTTAGGCGGCCCCCTCAAACTTGTTTGGGGGTGTTTTTCACATTAGAATCTACGTTTTTTATGGGCCTGTTTTACAAAGAGCAACAGGGAACCTGAAAATGATAATAGTTACCGGCGGAGCCGGTTTTATCGGCTCAGCACTAATTGCCGCACTAAATAAGAGACAAATCACCGACATCCTTGTCGTCGACCAGCTTGGTGCAGACCAGAAGTGGAAGAATCTGCGGAATCTGTCCTTTGTAGATTATGTCGAGAAAGACGATTTCCTGGAAATGGTCGTTGAGAACAGGCTCGATTCGGCTACTGAGGCGGTCTTTCATCTCGGTGCCTGCACCGACACCACAGAAACAAATGCCTCCTACCTCATAAAAAACAACTACGAATACAGTAAACTTTTAGCTCAATGGGCAACCTCCGATAATATCCGCTTTATCTATGCTTCGAGTGCAGCTACTTATGGTGATGGCTCGGCTGGCTTTAGCGACGACGTTGAAAAAATCGATGAGCTCAGACCCCTGAATATGTACGGCTATTCCAAGCACCTGTTTGACCTGTGGGCACATAAGGCCGGACTGTTGAAAAAAATTGTGGGCCTGAAATACTTCAACGTCTTCGGGCCGAACGAATATCACAAGGGCGATATGCGGAGTTTTGTCGTCAAGGCCTTTGAGCAGATAAACGCCCCCGTGCTTTCTTGCCCGCCACCCCGACTCGCGTCGGAAGACGCGGGGGCAGGCGAAAGCAAGAACGGGGGTAAAGTCCGCCTGTTCAAATCCTATAGGCCCGAATTCAGAGACGGCGAGCAGATGCGGGATTTTATTTACGTCAAAGATGCGGTCGATATGACTTTGTTTTTCTACGACAATTCGCAGCTAAGCGGGCTGTTTAACATCGGCAGCGGAAAGGCACGCACCTGGAACGACCTCGTAAAAGCGGTTTTTGCGGCGATGGACAGCAAGCCCAAAATTGAATACATCGAAATGCCCGATTCAGTCCGAAACCAATACCAGTACTTTACACAGGCCGATATAACCAAACTCCGCAAAGCCGGCTACAAGCAGGAAACTACCTCGCTTGAAGAAGCAATCCAAGACTATGTCCAAAACTATCTGCAAAAAGGTGGGTATTTAACCGGCATTTAGCTATTATTATTCCTTTAGACGAGATTCAAATGCCGTTTACGCCATATCATTTTGGGCCCAGTGGCTTTATCGGGCTTACTCTTAGAAAGTGGATTGACATCCCTGTCTTTGTCCTGGCCAACGTGATTGTGGACATTGAGGTCCTGGTTATAATGCTTTTCGATCTTGGATGGCCGATACACCGCTATTGCCATACGTTATTAATCGGGGCGGCAGTGGGCGGACTCTGGGGCGTCGCGGCGTATCCGTTACGGCATCTCTTCAAAAAGATAATGCAATTATTTCGTGTGCCTTACAAAGTCGATTTACGGAAAATGGTTATCTCAGGCGTCCTGGGCGTGTGGCTGCACGTTTTGATTGACGGGGCCTATCACTTTGACATAAAGATGTTTTGGCCATACGAAACAATATCTTTATGGCGAGTGTGTCACCGACACGTTAGTGCCGGACAGATAGAAACTATATGTGTTGCTTTCTTCATTACGGCTGTTATCCCGTATGCGTTTGCCGCCGCATCGTACATTAAACAAAACAGAGTTAAAAAGTAAGCCCCGGGTAAAACCCGGGGCTAAATATGGCCGTTGTTCTGATTCTTGCTTATTTTATGCTGTTCTTTTATAATCACTGCCTTGAAGTGCCTTAGTTTGCAGAAAGAAGTGTATGGCTGAAAGAATTGCAGAGCAAATCCAATTACTAAAACGTGGCACGGTCGAAATCTTTACCGAGGCCGAGCTGAGCCAGAAGCTCACCGAGGCGGCTAAAACGCCCCGACAGTTGCGAATCAAGCTCGGCCTGGACCCGACCAGTGCCGATATACACCTCGGCCATACGGTCGTATTGCGAAAGATGCGGCAGTTCCAGGACCTCGGCCACAAGGCCGTTCTTATCATAGGCGACTACACCGCACGAATCGGCGACCCTTCCGGCCAGGACACCACCCGGCCCATGCTCTCGCCTGAACAAATTGAACAAAATGCCAAGACTTACTTCGAGCAGGCAGGCAAAATCCTGGATACATCCGAGGACAAGCTCGAAATCAGATACAACAGTGAATGGCTTTCGGACCTGAGACTCGCTGACATCATCAAGCTCACCAGCAGTATGACCGTAGCCCGAATGCTTGAGCGAGACACCTTTGAGCTGCGACACAAGAAAGGCGACCCTATTGGCATCCATGAATTCCTATACCCGCTTATGCAGGGCTATGATTCGGTGATGATAAAAAGCGACGTCGAATTAGGCGGCACAGACCAGACTTTCAATAATCTCGTTGGCAGAGACCTGCAGCGAATTCACGACCAGAGCCCCCAGGTCGTAATTACTACACCGATACTTATTGGTCTGGACGGCAAAGAAAAAATGAGCAAATCCAAAGGCAACTATATCGGCGTAACCGATGAGCCGAATGATATGTTCGGCAAGGTTATGAGTATCTCCGATGATATGATGGAAAACTACTTCACGCTCTTGACTAACACGGCGCCTGCAAAGGTAACGGAACTTGTTAATCCAGACGTAACTCATCCAAAGCAAGCAAAGGTTATGTTAGGCAAGGCGATTGTAACCGATTTCTACGACGAAGCAGCCGCTGACTGCGCCGCCGCTGAATTCGACAAAGTATTTGCCCAGGGCCAGCTGCCTGATGAGATACCAGAAGTTCAAATATCTCCTGAGTCAATCCCGGCCGGCAAACTGCTTTTAGCCTGCAAACTCGTTTCGAGCGGCGGCGAGGCTAAACGGATGATAAAGCAGGCAGCTGTGACTATTGATGCTGAGAAAATCGATGACCCTAACAGGCAAATAGCACCGGCCGATGGTATGGTAGTGCAAGTCGGCAAACGAAAATTCGTAAGACTGAAGGTCCAGCCTTAATTGTAGGATATTCGGACTTCACGCCGCCATCTAAGTGGGAATCCATATTTTTTTGGCCGTAATAACCTCTGTTTCCAGCCTCAAGGCCAGAGCCGTCTCGGTTTTGGTATAAAATATGAGCCCTTTATATGCCATAAGGTAGTGATACTTTGTTGAGATAAACTTACTCTGTGAGCACACAACCAAAGGCCTCTCGCTCCTGTTCAAAATCTCCATAAAGTCATTCGGCTCCACATGAACGATTGCCCCCGATGCCTTGATTGCCTGGGCAATCGCCGCTGCCGCCGCCCCGGCGGCTCCACCTGCTGCTGCTCCGTTAGTCATATCAGGCTCCTTCTCAACAAATTCTTTCTGTCGATCCTAATGTATATACGCCTTAACCACAACTTTTATTCGAACAGGTTGTAAGTACGCTACTCAGTGTATCACAGTTTATTCAGTCAATAGTGGCGAATAGCTACGATGGGCTTCTGCAGCAAAAATTTCGTGCAACTTGTGAGATCTGTGGCTATAATAAAATATATGAAGCTGCCAGAATTACAAAAACCTGAAAGATATGTCGGCCTGTATATCTTCGACTTCGGCGACCACGTGGGCGTGGGCTTTACCGGCCAAGAAGTGGCAGAGCTTCTGGAAAGCGAAAAATACAAGCACGGCAAGGTCTACAAAATACACAGAGCTTACCCTGATGGTAAGCTCGAACTAAAAGGCGTGCCGTCGCAGGTCTTCCAGCTCGAGGCCGGGATGTTCTTTTACTGCCGCGAGCTTGAAACCGCCGAGCGGGATTTTAAGCGGCTCGTTAGTTTAGCTGTCAAGAATGCTCCACCCTGCCGTGCCAAGGTGCATCTGGCCAAGTACAGCGACAATAAGTTTGTGGTGGCACTTATTTATCCCGCTGAGCACGATGACGAGGTAAGCTCATGGCTTTTGGAGGGCGAATACAAAACCGGTGAGGCCGCTGAAGGTGGTATTGAGGCGGTGCAGAGATACTATGATTACAAGCCGGAGATTCTCGATAGGCATCAATTATTCGGCAAATCCGAACAGATAAGCAGGAGCGGCCAGGAGTTATTAACTTCCTTGAAATTGGCCGTGCAGAGATAATTTAACAATGGGAATCGTAAATAGTGAATCGTGACCCGAACGAGCCACGGTACACGAACCACGAATCACGAGTATGCGCGTTCGCACTAAAATAAATTCATTTCTTGGTTTGCTTGCAGGGCAATTATTGTCCGTGTTCGGCAAATCCCCGAATAAGCCCACCACAGATGATTTGAACCAAATGGAGTTTAAAACCAGCACGCAGCGTTTGGGTATCCGATTTAGTGAAAGGATTCGCGAGGTCTTTCGATTTAGATGGCTCAGAAAAAGCTAAAAAGTAAAAACTATAAATTATGTGAGTTTTGAATTAAATTACGATTTTGCATTTTTCCCTTTGCGTTTTTAGGCGTTGAGTTTTTATGGCTGAATTCCATATCCATCCGCCACCCGGAGACGTTCCTGTACTCAGCGAGAATGCTTTGAAGGTCCTGCAAAGCAGATATCTAATCAAAGACCGCGATGGAAAGTGTATCGAGACGCCGGCACAGCTTTTCAGCAGGGTAGCGTCGCTGATAGCCGAGGCTGAAGCCAAGTACGGAGCCGACAGCAGCCAAATCAAAGGCTGGCACAAGAGATATTACGATTTGCTGGCGTCGCTGAAGTTTTTGCCCAATTCTCCGGCCCTTATGAACGCGCAACGGCGCGGAATGCTCAGTGCCTGCTTTGTGCTGCCGATTGAAGATAGTATAGAAGGCATATTCGAGGCGGTCAAGCAGACGGCTCTGATTCAAAAGGCCGGCGGCGGCACAGGATTTTCCTTCGACAAGTTAAGACCGACCGGCGACCGTGTCGCCTCGAGCGGCGGGACAACATCGGGGCCGATAAGTTTCTGGCGGGTTTTTTCCGAGACGACCGACGCAATTCAGCAGGGTGCTTTTCGTCGCGGTGCAAATATGGGTATGATGGGTGTCGAGCACCCGGACATACTGAAATTTCTACACGCCAAACAAAACTTAAGGGCCTTCACCAATTTCAATATCTCCGTCAAAGTTACTGATGATTGGATGAAGACACTGACTGAAGCGGGCCGGTCTGTTCACATCGTAAAAAATCCCCGCACTGGCCAGAGGTATTTATTGCCGCGGCGAATCAATATTGGTAGCTACACAATAAACGATTTGCATAAGCTGACGGCCAAAGGCAAGCCCACCTCTAAGCAAGCAGGCCAATTCTACACCGTCAGCGACATCTGGAAAATGATCGTTAAGTGTGCACATAGGACCGGCGAGCCCGGCGTGGTTTTTATTGACCGAATCAACCGTGACAATCCGACTCCTTTGCTGGGCCGAATAGAGGCGACCAATCCCTGTGGCGAACAGCCGTTATTACCTTATGAAGCCTGCACGTTAGGCAGTATTAATCTTGTCAAGTTCGTATCCTTCGTCGATAGCAAAGCAAAGATGGATTGGCCGGCGCTGGCTGAGACTATTAAATTGGCTGTGCGGTTTCTCGATAATATTATTGATGTGTGCGATTATCCGGTCAGGAATACGGTCCGGCTNNGAATACGGTCCGGCTGGCGCAAGGAAATCGCAAAATCGGCTTAGGCGTTATGGGTTTTGCTGATTGCTTGTTTCTGCTTGGGATACCTTACGACTCACGAAAGGGCGTCGAATTCGCCTCGGAGCTTATGAAGTTTATCAGCAGTAACGCACGCAAGGCCAGCAGCGAACTCGCCAGTTTGCGCGGGCCGTTTCCGAATTGGAGTCATAGTATCTGGCGGACTAAAAGAAAGAAAAGAGTCCGCAATGCTGCTATTACGTGCATAGCTCCAACCGGCACGATAAGTATCATCGCAGACTGTTCTTCCGGTATTGAGCCGGCCTATTCGCTGGTGTTTGTCCGCCAGATATTGAACGGCTCAAAAATGCTGCAGATAAATCCGATTTTCAAACAAATGGCCGAAAAAGGCGGTTTTTACAGCGAGAAGCTGGAAAAAAAGATTATCAAGACCGGCAGTATTCAAGGAATCACTCAGATTCCGCCCAAAATGCGCAGAATCTTTAGATGTGCTTATGATATCAAGCCACAAT
>JABAOH010045050.1_pt1 | contig 10866 bp, 8 predicted proteins | sample 7062181 | NCBI WGS metagenome assembly JABAOH01 (sample SAMN14538630, study PRJNA623070) | marine sediment metagenome | biome: marine biome [ENVO:00000428]; feature: marine pelagic biome [ENVO:01000023]; material: deep marine sediment [ENVO:00002113]; isolation source: pool of 5 deep marine... | reverse complement strand
CGACCGCGGATCAGGCGGTAGTCGTATCTTCGCTGTTGACGTTTAGCAGCCGGGGTGCTTGGGCGGATCGCGGTGGGTGATTCAGCACCCCGGCTGCTGTGGGTCGACCGCGGATCAGGCGGTAGTCGTATCTTCGCTGTTGACGTTTAGCAGCCGGGGTGCTTGGCTGCAGCCGGGGTGACTGAGCGGAGCGCGGTGGGGCATTTAGAGAAAGGGCTAATTGGTCGCCGCGGCCGAGTTGGTTGTCTGCGAGACCGAGATGGTCGTTGCGGGTCCTGCCTCTTTCAGCTTGTCCAACAGCCGGCCTTGCGTCAGGATCCCGTCGAACGTGATCGGCGGCTGGCCGTTGCCGGGAAAGATGGCGTAAAAGGGCAACGCGTTGCCAATCCGCCCCAGGTCGCGCATCAATTGCTCGATCTCCGGCGACTCTTCAGAAAAGTCTGCGGTCAGCCCGACGATCCCGTGCTGTTTCATGTACCGGCGAGTGGTTCGCGTGTTCAAGGCAACTGCCTTGTTCGTCTTGCAGGTCAGTCACGAGTCGGCTGTGAAGTCGATCAGGACGGTGGCCCCTTCGTCACGCAAGCGGGTCAGCGTGTCGGGCGTGTAGGGCTCCCATTCCTGGCCTGGCACCAGCCAGTGGAAGGAGAACCAGCCGACCAGCAAGGCGAATCCGCCGCCCAGCAGGGCTGCCTTGAGCCGCCCGCCGCCACCCACCGTCATCGGAACTCGGCCAAACAGCCAGCAGGCCACCCACAATCCGACCAGCAAGGCCAACGTGGCCACTCGGTACTCTTCCCTGATAAACGTGAAGATCCACACCACCGTGCCCAGCAAAACGAAACCCATCAGCTCTTTGAACGTTTCCATCCAGGCGCCCGGCTTGGGCAAGAAACGGATCAGGCCTGGGGAGATGCTGAGCACCAGGTAGGGTGAGGCCATGCCCAGGCCCATGCTGGCGAAGGTGGCGAAGATGACTGTTTTGGGTTGAACCAGTGCCCAGGCCAGCGCGGTTCCCAGGAAGGGCCCGCTGCAGGGGGTGGCCAGGATCGTGGTCAGGATGCCTTTACAAAACGCCCCCGCCGCGCCCTCGCGTTCGGCCACTTCCGCTGCGGCGCCGCTGCCGACGAAACCGGGGATAGGAATCTCCCAGACGCCCAGCAGGCTGAGGGCAAAGACGAAGACCACCGCGGCCAGGGCGATCCCCACCTCCGGCTTTTGAAACTGCTGGCCCCAGCCCAAATTGGCAAACGCGGCCAACCCGGCCAGGGCCATGAAGACCGACATGATGCCCAGCACGTACCACAGGTTCAGCTGAAAGATCCGGCTGCGGTCCTCACCCGCTTGCCGCACGAAGGCCATGACCTTCAAGCCAATCACCGGCAACACGCACGGCATCACGTTCAAGATCAATCCGGCCAGAAACGCGAAGAGCAGATAGCGGCCGATCGCTCGCCAGCCGCTCGCCTGCCGGTCGTCCGCCGAATCGGTGCCGGCGGCCAGCAAGGCGCCATCCCAGGGGGGAACCTCCGCGGCCAACTCGCCCACCTCTTTGTAGCTGGCCTGGACGAACTTTACCGGCAGGTTGCCCGGTTCCGACGCCTGGCCCACCTGCAGATTGATCGTGAACCGGGCCGCCGTCGGCACCGCGCACATGCCGGCGTCACTGCACGCCTGGAATCCGACATAGCCACTCAACCGGTGGTCGCCGGGCTGCGACGGGGCGCTCAACGTCATCTTCCAGCCGACCGGGCCCTGGTAATAGCGATCGATCTTGCCTCCCAATTCCTGCCAGACCTTTTCCACCACCGGCTTGTCGGCGACTGGCCGAGCGGCCTGAAAGCCGGCTCGCCGGTCCAGCACGATCAAGGTGGGCCGCGAGGCGAACTTGTCTGCGGGCAATCGGTCGGCCAATTCATAAACGTGCCAGCCGGCCAAAGGCGCCAGGGCGATCGTGAGGTTCACCTTCTCGCCGGGTGTCACGCGGCGCCGATCCAAGTGCCCGGTCACCACCACGTTGGCCGCGCGAAATTCTGTCGGTCGCTCAACCGCGGGCGGAACCTGCTGGACCTGTGGCGGTATGGTCGACTGCCCCGCCTGGTGGGCCCTGGCTGCCAGGGCGGTCGTGCCGGCAGTTTTCCAGCGCGCCTCGAAGGGGAGGTCCAGGTCGATGCACACGTTGGCGCAGGCCTGCATCTGGACGCTGCCGGTCACGACAAGTTTCGACAAAGGGTTACCGCCCAGCGGCTCCACCGGTGCCGTCCAGGTGACGCGACCATGGTGCTCTTCGATGTCCAGGCCCGGCCAGAACTTTTCCTGGCGGATCTGGGGCGGTGGAGTGGTCTGAAACGGGCCGGTCAGCCGGTAATCTTCCGCCTGGGCCAGCTGGATGCGTGTCTGGCGCGGCCCGCCTTTTTGTTGCGAGATCGAGTAAATGTGCCAGCCTGGCAGGATATCGGCCGTGATGCTCAACGTCGCCGACCCGCCCGGCTGCGGCGGCAAGATCTCGGCACTCAGCGTGACTTTCTGCCCGCCGGTACCAAGACCCCCCAGGCCAAATTCGGAAAAGTCGCCAAGCTGGCCCCAGGCCGTGGTGACCCCCATCCACAGCGTCGCAGCCACCACGATCAGGCGGTTTGCCCGCTTGACTGCAGACCGGCAAAACCTCACAGCGCGTAACCTTTTGAACCGCATGCCCTTATTCTATTCCTGGCCGAAAATTGAAGTCGAGCCAGACTTATGGTTTTACGCTGTCCAGCCGCGCGAGGATCGCCGTCAGCCGCGAAAAAACCGCCCGTTTGTCGGGAAATTCGCGGTTTTCCAGGTAGATCCACCGTAGCCAGTTCAGACCGGCCAGCAGGACGATACTGAAATCGAAGGTGCCGATCAATTCCTGTTCCGAAGGCGATAGCGGTCGCAGCTGCTGGTAAGCGTCCAGGCCGGCCTGCCAATCTTCGCGGTTGTCTGCCGCCAGCGAGCCCAGCAGGCGGGCAATGTCCGTACTGACCGTGTCGATCTTCATCGCGCCAAAATCAATCAAACCCGTCACCCGATCCCCCTCGAACAGCAGGTGCCGGTCCCACACATCGCGGATGCACGGTTGCAGCGGCACGGCGATACGTCCCGCACCCCGCAACCGGGTGCTCAACACCCCACTCCCCGCCTCGAATTGTTGGACCAGGCGTTGGGCAACTGGCTGCAGTTCCGGCCAGCCGCCCCCATCGATCTTGGCCAGCAGCCGGTTGATGTCGCCGGACCGCCACTGTTCGACCATCTGGCAACGGGATTGAATCTGCGGGGAGGGTCCCGTCAGGTTCTTTCCGGTCAAGTTCTTTCCGGCGGGAAAATCGCTAGCGGCCAGGTGGAAGCGAGCCAGCGTCTGCATGGCCGCGAACAGCTTGGCTCGGCTGGGCCGTTGATGGTAGTCCGCCTTTCCGGGCAGCCAGCAAGTCAATTCCCACAGCAGACTGCCTTGGCGGGTAAACGTCTGGCCGGAACGTCCGCTGGTGGCCAGCGGGACTGGCGCCAGCAGGAACCCCCGCCGGCGGACATGCTGCAGCACCTGGTGAATGAACCGAAGCTGGCCGGTGTCGGGATATTCCGGCGGCCAGCGGCGGAGGCAGAGCGTCCCTTGCGGCGTCTCCAGCCGCCAGAATCGGGCGCCACTAAACCCGCCGGCCTGCCCCAGCGGTTCGATCCGCCGCGGCCGGCATGCGGCCGGGTAGGCGGCCAGCACCTGGTGAAGGATCTTGTCTGCGTTCATCGGCAATTCATGACCGCTGGCGACGCGCCGCCAAATCTCCACCCGCCACACCGGCCGGCCGCCGCGAATCTTTCCAGAAAGGATCGGTCCCCCCGCTTGCGGGCCCTCGGCCCTTTTCGCTGCCCACACGGCCCGCTTTGCCCGAATCGCTGCAACCGGGTATTCTGATGGGAACCGAGTGCCCAGGGTCGTGGGAGCGAACGAATGAAGCTGGTCATCGCGATCATCCAACCGACCAAACTGAACGCCGTTAAAGAGGCCTTGACCCGGTGTGGCGTCGAGCGGATGACGGTCTGCGATGCTCAAGGATACGGTCGCCAGCGTGGTCAGACCCAATTGTACCGCGGACGTGAATACAAAATCGAGATGCTCCGCAAGATCGAGATCGAAATCGTGGTTAACGACGATTTTCTGGACCGGACACTTGAGGCAATCATGAGCGTGGCGAGGACCGGCCCGGAGGGCACGATTGGCGACGGCAAGATTTTCGTGCTGCCTGTGGACGAAACCATTCGCATCAGTCAGACCGTGCGAGGCCCCGAAGCGGTGTGAATGGGACATGACCATCGTCATGCTGACCACGGACCTGCTGATTGCCTCCCAGGCATCCGCCGCCGCCACGGCGCAAGGCGCTGTGTTCAGCCACGTGGCCTCGGCCGCCGCCCTGCTGCAGCAGGTCCAGCAGCAGGCGGTCGATTTGATCGCCATCGACCTGGCCACCTGCGATGCCGACCTGGCCGAATGGGTCCCCCGCCTCCGCAATGCCGATGCGGCGACCGTGCGGATCGTCGCCTTCGGTCCGCATGTCCATCCCGCCCGCCTGGCCGCCGCCCGCCAGGCAGGTTGCGATGAAGTCTTCAGCCGCGGGCAGTTTCACGCCGGGATGCACCAGCTGTTCGCGGCGGAGGTTTGACCAGCCAGCGGTCCGATCTGCGACGGGCGATCGACGGCTTTCTTGCTTGCCAGAACACCGCAGCGCACGCCGTTTACCATGATGAGGGCCTCGTAAAAACTCCCAACCTCGTCAAGTTGCCTGGGCCTCGCCGCTTGTCGCGAGGCCAATCCCAACTGTTCGATACGCTCACCACCCCCTCGCCCCCTCCCGGCCCCGGCTCGCCCATGGACGCCCTGCTGGCCGTACGATAGTTTGAGGGGTAGGGCGGCTGCGTTCTGCAGCGGTCTACGGAACAGAGAGAAGTGGGCAATCTTGATCTTTATCTTCGACCTGGGGGTCGTAGGTTCAGCTGGTGTTGCCTGGCCCTCACGCATCTGTGCGCGATTTCTTGCGCAGCCGGTCAACGTCCGCAGACGCTGCCCTCTTACCCTGTGGAAGGCCAAGTGCTTTATGGGGGGCAGCCGGCGCCCTTGGCGCGGATTACCTTCCACCCCATGGGGGGTCCGGCCCCGTTGCAAAAACTTCGTCCGACGGCTCAGGCCGATGAAGAAGGACGTTTTCAAATCAGGACGTTCGGTTTGCGGGACGGCGCCCCGGAGGGCAAGTACAAGGTGACGGTCGTATGGCATGGTCCGGACCCGGATACCGACCTGCAGTCGCTGAACACCGACCAGTTATCGTATGGCCCGAACCGGTTGCCGGAGAGGTTTGCTCACGCGGAAACAACGCCCTTGGAGGCGACGATTACCAGCGGCAAGAACCGGCTGGCACCCTTCCACGTCGACTGAAACGGTCCAGAAAAAATTTCGGGGGCTCAGCAGTTGGAGGATTCCCATGCCTTGCAGGAGAGCTTGCCGCGAATGGCGGGGTTTTACCCTGGTGGAAATGCTGGTGGTGATCACGATCATTGGCATCTTGATGTCGATGCTGTTACCGGCCGTGCAGGTAGTTCGCGAGTCAGCTCGCCGGACGAGCTGTCAGAACAACATGCGCCAGATCGCACTGGGGATCATGCTGTACGAGCAGGAACGTTGGCTGTATCCACCGGTCCGGGCCCACGCCGATTGTACTGCTTGTCCCCGCTGGGGAGTGCTGACTTGGATCCTGCCCTTTATGGAAGTGCAGACGATCTACAACCATTTGACGCTGGAGGAAGACTACAACCATCCGGCCAACAAACCGTTGACCAGCTTACAAGTTCCTTTTGCCACCTGTCCCAGTGCGCCGCGGACCCGCGACGTTGCCGGCGGAAATTGTGCAGAAGTCAATTTCGGGCTCAGCGATTATTCCGCTGCGACCCGCATCGACCGCAGCGCGATCACGGGCCTGATCACCGCCGGGATGGTGGAAGAACGCATCAGTCCAGAAAAAACCACGGTCAACAAGGACGATCCGCAATGGGACGGCCTGCTGCAGTACGTGAATCCGCACGCGACAGATTCGTTTTACGACAAGACCCTGACAGATTCGGGATCTTGCCCTGACGGGTTGAGCAACACTTTTTTGTTTTACGAGGCGGCCGGGCGCCCGCGCCTTTTTGAAGACGGAGCCGACGTGCCCTGTGATTGTTCAGGGCCGCTGCCCAGCTGTCCCAACGGTGCCCCCTGGGCGTCCGACCTGACCTGGTTCGTGATCGACAACCACATCTACGGCCGCTTTATCAATGCCACCAACCAGAACGAGATCTACAGTTTCCACCCTGGCGGTGCCATGTTCGCCTACGGCGACGNNATTAACCCGTGCCGACGGCCGGGTTTTTTTGCGGGATTAGCGACACGCTCTCCCGCCGCCGGGCGCTCTGCCGGCCGGGACCATCCTCCGGGGGCCGAACCCGGCGGCTGGTCCTGCTGGGGTTCCGGGCCACCGCGGCCGCCACCTGCTGCCCCTGGCTTGCCACCGCCAGGCGGGGTGCTTCCAGGCGACAGGCCCGCGGCCCGGGCGGTGCATTTGTGGCTGTGCGACCCTCCTTTTAGACTGGAACTTCAGGTTCTGCTCGCTTCTCTGCATCGACCGGCCATGCCTGATCCTGCCACTTCCGATTCTGCCGTGGTGATGCGCCTGCAGAGCGTCGGTCGCACCTTTCAGATGGGGGAACTGCAAGTCCACGCTCTGGTCGACTTTACACTGGACATCTACAACGGCGAACTGCTGGTGCTGGCCGGACCCAGCGGATCGGGCAAGACCACGGCGTTGAACATCATCGGCGGGCTGGACCAGTGCACGTCCGGCAGGATCCTGTTTCGCGAGCAGGACATGACGCATGCCAGCTCGACGCAGCTGACTCGCTACCGGCGCGAATCGGTCGGTTTCGTCTTCCAGTTCTACAATCTCGTGCCCGACCTGACCGCCTTGGAAAACGTGATGGTCGCCACGGAATTGTGCCAGCAGCCGCTGGACGAACGCCACGCTCTGCAACTTGTCGACCTGGAACCACGGCTGCACCATTTCCCCTCGCAGCTTTCCGGCGGCGAACAGCAGCGGGTGGCCATTGCCCGCGCCCTGGCCAAGAATCCGGACCTGCTGTTGTGCGACGAGCCGACCGGGGCGCTCGACTTCGAAACCGGCAAACGGGCCTTGCGGCTGTTAAGCGACGTGGCGCGAAAAATGGGCAAGACAGTAATCATCATTACGCACAATACGGCCATTGCCGAAATGGCCGATCGCATCGTCCATCTGCGATCGGGTGAAATTGTGTCGGTCGACACCAATGCCGCTCCGAAAGAGGCCGAGGAAATTGTGTGGTGAGATCGCTGGATCGCAAGCTGCTGCGAGAGCTACGCCGTTCGCCAGGCCTCCTACTGGCGATCGCTTCGATCATCACGATCGGCGTGATGATGTTTGTTTACATGCGCAGCACGTTCTACAACCTCAACACGGCCAAATCGCACTACTACGCTCAGGGACGGATGGCCGATTTTTGGATCGACGTCAAAAAAGCGCCGCTCACAGAGTTGAACGCGTTGGCGGACCTGCAAGGGGTCGTCGAAATCCGCTCGCGGATCCAGTTCTTTGCCACGGTCGATCTGCCGCAGGTTGCCAAGCCATTGAACGGCCTGGTCCTTTCGCTGCCCGACCGGCGGAGGTCGCTGATCAACGACATCCACCTGGTCCGTGGCAGCTACTTTACCGATCGGCGGGACAACGAAGTCATCGTCAACGACGCTTTCGCTCGGCGGCGCGGCATCCAGCCGGGCGACTGGATTCACCTGATCCTCAACAATCGTCGCCAGGAACTGTTTGTGGCGGGGACCGCGATCAGCTGCGAGTTTGTCTATTCGCTGGCCCCTGGCGCGTTCGTACCCGACCCGGAACATTTCGGCGTGTTTTATCTGAAGCGCCGGTATGCCGAAGAGGTCTTTGACTTTGACGGCGCGGCGAACCAGGTCGTTGGCCGCCTGGCCCCCCCGTTGCGCGACCGACCCGCCGAATTTTTTCGCCGCGCCGAACAAGTGCTGCATCCCTTTGGCGTGATCAGCAAGATCGGCCGCAGGGATCAGGCTTCCCACCGCTTTCTCAGCGACGAGATCCGCGGACTGGGCGTGTTTGCCGCCTACATGCCGGCCATTTTTCTGGCGGTGGCCGCCCTGGTCCTGAATGTGCTGATCTCGCGCCTGACCGAACAACAGCGGACGGTCATCGGGACCTTGAAGGCGATCGGGTATTCCAACCGTGCCATCTTTTTTCACTATCTCAAATTTGGCATGGCCGTCGGGTTGCTCGGCGGCCTGGCAGGCGTGATTGCCGGCTACTTCATGGCGCGGTGGGTGACCGACCTGTACACGCACTATTTCGAGTTTCCCGAATTGACCAATCGCTTCCAACCGCTGGTCTATCTGCTGGCCATGTCCATCAGCCTGCTGTTCGCCCTGGCCGGATCGATCTTCGGCGCTCGGAAGGCCGTCCGGCTGCAACCCGCCGAAGCGATGCGCCCCAAACCACCCCAAGCGGGACACGCCGTCTGGCTGGAGCGGGTTCCCTTTCTGTGGGAACCGCTCTCTTTCAGCTGGCGAATGGTCGTGCGGCTGATCATTCGCCATCGGCTGCGAACCAGTGTCGGCATGTTCGCCGCCGCGATGGGCGCCGGCCTGCTGACCTGCGGTTTCATGCTCTCAGCAGCCATGGTCTTTCTGGTCGATTTTCAATACAGCCAGATCATTCGCAGCGACTTCGATCTCAGCCTTGCCGAAGAAAAAAACGAGGCCGCACTCGACGAAGCACTCCGCCTGCCCGGTGTCGATTACGCAGAACCCGTGCTGTACGTCGCCGGTACCTTCCGCCACGGACCGTACCAGCGGAAGGGAGCCGTGACTGCCATCCGCCAGGCGGCGCGACTGACCGTCCCCCACGACAAGCAGCGTCAAGCGATCCAGGTCCCGGACGTGGGATTTGTGATGAGCCGCAAGCTGGCAGAAATCCTGCACGTCAACGTCGGCGACATCATCACCTTTCAACCCACTCGCGGCCTGCAGAGACCACGCCAGGTCCCCGTGGCTCGTATCGCCGAAGGGTACCTGGGGATGAGCGTCTATGCAGAGATGGCATTTGTCAGCCGCCTGATCGACGAAGAACTCGCCATCAACTCCCTCCAGCTCAAAACCAATCCCGCCCCGCTCGCCAAGGCGGCCCTGTACCGCGAACTGAAACACCTCCCCACGCTCCAAGCCGTCAACGAACGAGCGGATGTGATCCGGAACCTGGATATTAACTACATCGAAGTCCAAAATATCTTCATCGGATTGCTGACCCTCTTCGCCGGCGTCATCTTCTTTGGCAGCATCCTGACCGCATCCATCATCGGCCTGGCCGAACGGCAACGCGAAGTCGCGACCCTGCAGGTCCTGGGACATACCCCGTGGCAAATCGGAGGACTCTTCCTTCGCGAAAGCGGACTGGTCAACCTGACCGGAGCCATCATCGGGCTGCCCCTGGGCTACCTGCTGACCCAACTGCTGGCCTGGTACTACGATACCGAACTGTTCCGCTTCCCCGTCATCTGGTCTAACGAGATCGTGGCCAAGACCCTGCTGCTGGCGATGAGCTTCACCCTCCTGGCTCACCTTGTCGTCCAGCGGAACGTCCACCGCACCAACTGGGTGGAAGCATTGAATGTAAAAGAGTAAGCACGTCGCAGGTCGCCCATCCAGCCCCCACCGTCTGACAACCTGGACGTTCCACGCCTTGGCCGTTCAGAGGTTCCACGCGTTGAGAGATTTGACGTGCGACGTGCGAGGCCCTCCCCTGCTTGCTGACCGCATCCGGTCCACTTAGACTGAAATCATGGCTTTCGCTTTCCAGCCCGGTTTTCCCACCACCCGCCTGCGGCGGCTGCGGGGACACGCGGCGGTCCGCGCCCTGGTGCGGGAAGTGGATCTCTCGCCGGCCAGGCTGATTTTGCCGTTGTTCCTTCGCCCGGGCCAGAACCAGCGCCAACCGATCGCGTCGATGCCGGGACATTTCCAGCTGTCCCCCGATCTGGCCGCCGAAGAGGCTCGGCAAGCGGCCGCCTTGGGGCTGGGCGGCCTGATCCTGTTCGGCATCCCCGCGGCCAAGGACCCCCACGGCAGCGACTCCTACAGCGACCAGGGCATTATCCAGCAGGGCCTGGCCGCCATCAAACAGGCCGCACCCCAGCTGTTGGTCATCACCGACGTCTGCTTTTGTGAATATACCGACCACGGACATTGCGGCGTGTTGACCGACCCGTCGAGCGGAACGGACGTGGACAACGACGCCACGCTGGAACTGCTGGGTCGCCAGGCCGTCAGTCACGCTCAAGCCGGGGCCGATCTGGTGGCGCCCAGCGGGATGATGGACGGCATGGTGGCCGCGATCCGCAGTTCGCTGGACCAGGCAGGTTTTGCTCACCTGCCGATCCTCAGCTATGCGGCCAAATACGCCAGCGCGTTCTACGGCCCGTTTCGCGACGCGGTCCAAAGCAGTCCCCAGTTCGGCGACCGCCGCAGCTATCAGATGGACCCCGCCGCCGCGGCGGGTCAAGCGTTGCGCGAGGTAGAACTCGACCTGGCCGAAGGCGCGGACATCGTGATGGTCAAGCCCGCTCTGGCCTATCTGGACATCATCCGCCAGGTCCGCGACCGCTTCCCCGGCGTGCCGCTGGCCGCTTACAACGTCTCTGGCGAATTCAGCATGGTCCAAGCGGCCGCTCAGCAGGGATGGCTCGACCCGCGAAAGACGGCCCTGGAAATCCTGA
>JABAOH010005781.1_pt1 | contig 10866 bp, 9 predicted proteins | sample 7062181 | NCBI WGS metagenome assembly JABAOH01 (sample SAMN14538630, study PRJNA623070) | marine sediment metagenome | biome: marine biome [ENVO:00000428]; feature: marine pelagic biome [ENVO:01000023]; material: deep marine sediment [ENVO:00002113]; isolation source: pool of 5 deep marine... | reverse complement strand
TCCTTGGGTACATTTATGGCATGAAGAGAGAGTATGACAAATCTGTTGCCTATGCGGAGAAAGCCGTTGCAAAGGATCCAAATGGGGCAGATGCCCACGCATGGCTGGGTAATTGCCTGAACTTCGCTGCCAGGCCCCAGGAGGCTATTCCCCATTATAAGAAAGCCATGAGGCTAAATCCCCGTCCGCAGCTGTGGTATTATATCCAGCTCGGGCAGTCCTATCGTATGGTGGGCCGTTATGAGGAGGCCGTTGCCCAGATAAAGAAATCTTTAGCTTTATCGCCCAACAGTACTTCATCGTATGCCCATCTGATTTTTACTTATGCTGAAATGGGTAGAGAGGATTTGGCCCGTGCTGCAGCAACAGAGCTGATGACGATCAACCCGAAGTTTTCGGCGGAGAAATATGCCAAGGCGCTCCCTTACAAGGATCGAGACTACTGTAGGCGATGGGGAGAGGCCCTGCGCAAAGCTGGGCTTCCAGATTGAGAGGACAATAGGCAATCCGTTTTCCCCTGAATGGCCTTAGTGAGTACCTCAAAATGAGCGATATCTAACTGTATCCTTGAATTTCCGCAGCCCCCATAAAGGCAAGATTTCTTTCGCTAATCGATAGAATTGGAGAGAGGGGCATGGTTTCGAGTTCTTGAAATTTTGAAATCAAAGATCAAGAACACAGGCATGCAATGGGTATGACGCACGAATAAACTCGCCAAGGCGATTAGGCGATAACGGGAAATCCAGAGCAGGTTCACTCCATTTTAAAAGGGGTTTGACTTTGGTTGCCATTGTGGTATAAGGGAAAAGACCTAAATGATTTCCGTTATCACAATTTTACGAAATTCATAACTCCAGCCTTCAGGAGCCAGAAATGAGAGAAGACTTCCAGACGGTGCCGATACGCGGCTTCCGAGAGGTTCCTCGTCCTCCTCTGGAAGTTTTTGCTTTCACTTGCGCGCTTCTGATACACCTATGGAAGTAGCAACCGGCGGTTAGTAAAATTCACCGGGAAAGGGGGTGCCTCGGCTTCTTATGCTGGATGAACCATGACTGGTGCTTGCTCCAATCCTAACCGACGCCGTATATGAGAAGTTAGAGGAGATCCATAAGGAGGGGATCTCCATTATGTTGGTGGAGCGGACGTTCTTCGAGCGCTGGGTTTCTGCCACTGTGGCTACATCCTTGAAAACGGCAGAATCCATCTTGAAGGAAAAATACACAACTTCTAAGAAACAGTGAGATAAAGGCTGCCTATCCGGGGATGTGAATGTGGTGAGTGTTCGAGAGGGGATAAGGGGTGATGTCCTTGGAAAGCGATCTGAGTCTTCAGAGGCCTGGGATTTTTAATTCTTTCAGTTGAGCTTTCGGAGAGGTTCACCTGACTATGGAGTTAACACGGGAGGAGAAAAGGATACTCGATGGAGAAGAGGGGGAGCCCAAGCGGGTTTCCATGCGGATACTCACAAGGCTGGGTGAGGTGAACGGGGCCGACCGTATGATACCAATCGCGAGTGCGCACCTCGTCGCCTGCTCCTACCAGATAGCAGGGGAAGCTGGGATCGAGATCTACGCCAGACTGGTGCAGCAGGGTGCAAAAGTCTGCGTTCCGACTACACTGGATCCGGGTTCCATAGACTTCAAGCGATGGAAGGAGTTTAAAACACCGGAGGATTATGCCGACCGCCAAATAGTCATTGCGGAGCTCCTTGAGAGGATGGGTGTAATCCCAACATGGAGTTGCACCCCTTACTACCTCCTCAATGTCCCTCGCTTCGGGCAGGATTTAGCCTGGTCGGAGTCAAGTGCGGTGGCCTTCGTGAATTCCGTTATCGGTGCGAGGACAAACAGGATGTCGGCATACGTGGATCTCTGTGCGGCTATATTGGGACTAGTGCCCCGATTCGGCCTCCACATCCCGGAGAACCGCGGTGGCGAGGTCCTCTTTGAGCTTGAACCTGAGTTATCCGATGCCTTCTCCGACCTCCACTTTCCGGTCCTGGGCTACTTGGTGGGTCAGATCACCGAGGATAAGATCCCCGTCATCACCGGACTGCCGGGGGCAACCTTCGACCAGCTAAAGGCTTTCAGTGCTCCTGCTGCCTCAACTGGAGCGGTCGCTTTGTTCCATATCGTCGGGATTACACCGGAAGCTCGGACACTTGATGAAGCTTTCCTTGGCAGGAAACCGGCAAAGCGGGTTGGGGTAGGCCTCAGGGAGATCAGGAAGGCTATGGAGAATATGGGAGTATACGATGGGGGGAGGGTGGATGTGGTGGGTCTCGGGTGCCCTCATGCCTCAATCGATCAGATGCGTCGCTATGCTGAGCTCATTGGTGGAAGGAAGGTCCACGAGGGTGTTGAGCTCTGGGTCTGCACGAATGAGATCGTGGAGGCTATGGCTCGGAAGATGGGGTATTCCGATGCTATTGAGAGGGCGGGTGGGAGAATCATGACCGGGACATGCCTGAACGACTGTCCCCTCTCCTCATGGAACTTCCAATATCTGGTAACTGATTCGGGGAAATTCGCCTATTACAGCCCCACTACCGTGGGGACTGAATGCTACTTTACCACCACGCAATCATGCATAGAGGCAGCCGTTCGTGGACGTATTGTAGAAGAGAGAAGGAAATGAAGCTAAAGTTAAAGGGCCGTGGGTGTTCAAACGGAATTGTTGAGGTTGAGGCGGTTGTATCCCAACAGCCATTCGGATTCTGGCAGGGAATAGATCCCCAGACAGGGGTGGTAATCAACAGAAGGCATGATCTTGCAGGAAAGTCGATCAAGGGGAAAGCCTTCGTCTTTCCCTATGGTCGGGGTTCAACGGGTACCCCGGGAATCTTCCTCGAGGCTGTGCGCAACAATGTCGCTCCCGCGGCCATCATCAACCTGAAGAGTGAGCCGATGGTAATCGTCTGCGCCCTTCTGGCAGAGGAGTTCTACGATCGGAAGATCCCCGTTGTTGACGATCTTGATAAAGATCCCATCAAGACCATCCGGACAGGGGATCGGGTGAGGGTAGATGGCCAGAGGGGTGTGGTTGAGGTTGTCCGGGAAGTTTAAAGCTCCACTTGATGACATAAAATTTCTCCATCACTTGCTTCTCCTCGAGTCTTTTAATCTCGCACTGACTGTATACAAGCCGTGTTAGAATTTCTCCGTTGTGTTCTCCGAGACCATGGAGAGGAGGCTCATGCTGGGCAGGATATCTATCTTGCCATATGCCAAATATGGATGCGTGTCCAGGAGGCTACATGGGGAACGATTCGGGCCTCAATGCTGACATGATACAAAAGATGCTTCGTATCCTGAGAGAAGTTGGGAGGGAACCCGCATCACCCAAGGAGTCACGTGAAATACCAAGCTTAAGGGTAAGGAATGGAAATAATACTGAGGATTTGCTCTGATGACGTAGAAACATGGTTGAAGTCCTTGTTGTGAATGAAACTGATTTCAGGAGGAAGCGATGAACTTAGTGACAGGAGGGGCTGGATTTATTGGCAGCTGCCTTACCAAAATGATCCTCGATGAAGGCGAAGACGTTGCCACATTCGACGTCAAACCTACCTCTTCCGTTCTGGAACCTTACGGAAATATGTGGACACATTTCCGTGGAAACCTGCGGGATATAAGCGAGTTGATGACCGCGGTCAAGGAAAGCAAACCCGAGATCATTTATCATCTCGGAGGTATGCTTTCCACTCCTTCCGAGGAAAACCCTCAGACCTCATTTGCCACGAATGTCGTGGGAATGTTTAACGTTTTAGAAAGCGCCAGGTTGTTTGGGGTCAATATGGTCGTCTATGCCAGCACCAATGGCACCTTTGGCTTGGATTTGGAAGGGTCCGCGGTAATCGATGACCGTACCTTACAACGCCCCTTTACCATCTATGGGTGCGGAAAGCTCTTTGGGGAATTATTGGGTCGCTATTACAATCGTAGATACGGTATCGATTTCCGATCCATACGGTTGCCTGCTGTTGTAGGACCTGGAGCTAAAACCAAAAATGTCTCAATATATAACGCGTGGGCCATCGAAAAAAGCTTCTTTGGGGAAACATATGAGATCTTCGTGACACCGGAAACTGCTGCTCCCATCATCTATTTCAAGGATGCAGCAAGGGCTTTCTTAGCAATTTCCCGAGCCCCAGCGGACCGCATAAAGACCATGAATTACGTTCTTGCTGGTGTCGAACCCATGCCAACGGCCAGACAGCTCAAAGAAACCATCGTTCGTCACCTACCGCAGGCCCAGCTAACCTTCAATCCAGACCCCCTGGCCATGGCCTTTCAAAAGATGCACCAGGGCGTGCGGTGGGATGAAACCCCTGCACTGCGGGAATGGGGCTGGAAGATCAAATACAATTTGGATGATATGGTAGCGGATTTTATCCGCGAACTGACCAATCACCGGGTTTGGTACATTGAATAGGACAATGGAAAAAAGGTGCGGCTGATTCAACCGGGAGGCGATTAGGTGGAGATTACGCCTGTAAATGGAACTCGACCTATCTCAGAACCAATAATTCTTCTAAGAAACAAAAGTCGTAAATAGTTGATTTTGCTCCCTATAGCCTTGGTTTTATTTCTCTCTGATATAACACACAGTGGTTTCGCTGTGAGACTATTGCTAACTAAACTCTGTGACTCCATGGGTCTCTTGGACCTAATGATTTGCGATTGAAATCCAAGATGATCAGACCTGAGGCCAACCCCTCCAAATATCTTAAGGATCAAAGAAGGGCTATTGACTTTATTAAATTTTGCCAAGACGATCTCGTCTTCCTCTTTAATTGCAGGGAGTGAACTGGCTTCCGTCCACAGAAACTCACGAAGCGAACCGCTGTATCTGCCGACAGCGTTTTCCAAATTGATAACCCTATAAACTTTTATTACCTAATTGTCAAATGGCCTTAGAGAGGAAAGTATAAGTCCATCAGTTCCTGCTTGCTCTTTATCTCTTCCGGGCTTCCACCGAATACCTTGCGCCCCTTATCAATGATATACGCATCATTTGCCACTTTCATTATTCTTCTTATGTTTTGCTCCACGATGAGAAAAGTCATCCCCTGCTCGTTTAACCCGGTGATTCTTTCAAAGAGGGATTCAACTAATTTAGGTGCGAGTCCTGTAGAAGGCTCGTCCAGGAGAATAATATCGGGCCGGCTCATCATGGCCATCCCCAAACTAACCATGGCCTGCTGTCCCCCGCTCAATTCCCCCGCCAGCTGCAGCCTCTTCTCCCTTAGCACGGAAAACATCTTGTAGATCTCTTCCACACCCTTATCCACTTCGGCCTTGCTGGTCAGACTGTATCCTCCCATTCTGAGATTATCTAGGACCGTTAACTTGGGGAATATGCGCTGACCCTGGGGCATAAACATCATGCCTTTTTGGAGGACGTTATGGGCGGTCAATCCTGTTATATCCTCACCTTGGAGAATAATCCGACCCGAAAACGGTCTTAGAATCCCTGCAATGGTGCGCAAAAGGGTAGATTTTCCCGAACCGTTCGGCCCGATGATGGCCGTTATCTGGCCCCTTTTGGCCTCGATGGAGAGCCCATGAAGGATTTCTAAGCTTCCGTATCCCGAGACTATGTTTTCGGTTTTGAGCACGGCATCACACTCCTAAATAGGCCTCTTGTACTAGGGGGTTCGCTTTGACCTCGTTCATTGAGCCTTCCGAAAGAATACGTCCCTCATTTAGAACCACTACCCTTTCACACAGTTTGGATACCAGGGTGACGTTGTGTTCCACGATGATAAAGGTCTTCTCGTCTTTGAGTTTCTTTATCGCGTCCACTATCGTATCGATGAGTGGGGGACTCACCCCTGCAACTGGTTCATCCAGCAGAGCAAGCTCCAAGTCCATCATCAGCAGGCGGGCGAATTCCATTAGTTTCAACTGTCCGAAGGATAACTCTCCGGCGTTTCGATCCTTCAGCCCGGCTAAATCCACGCGCTCCAGAAGCTCCAGTGCCTGCCTCTCTCGTTCCCCTTTGTCCAGGTGCAAACCGGCGACCAGCAGGTTCTTGAACACGGATAGCTCGGCAAAAGGACGGGCAATTTGAAAGATCCGACCTATGCCCCGATTGGCTACCTGTTCTGGGGTGAATCCGGTAATATCCTCCCCCTTAAAGGTGACCTTTCCTTCGTCCGGCCTTAGGAAACCCGCAACCAGGTTAAAAAAGGTGGTCTTCCCAGAACCATTAGGGCCGATTATTCCAGCTATCTGGTGATCGTTGAATTCCAGGGAGAGACCGTCAACCGCCCTTAACCCACCGAAATCCTTCACCAGATTTCTTACCTCCAAGATAGGCATACTTTCCCTCGAACTTAATGATGCCACTGAACGATCAGTTTCAATGGGAGCATATCTTACTAGTAACTGCCCTTCTCCACAACCGAACAATCCCCTATGGTTTCACCTTCTCATACCATCCCTTGATTATAGGCCAGATCCCCCGCGGGCTGTAACGGGCGATAGCCGCCAAAATTAGCCCGTAGATAAAAAGTTGACTCCCCGCATATGTTCCCCCCAGCGAAGCCTGCAATAGTCGGGCTAACGGGATAAGGATAAAGGCCCCCAGGATTGGCCCGGTAATTGTCCTGCTTCCTCCAATAAACGCCACTAGAGCAATCTGAATGGAGAGAAGGGGGTCGAAATAGGTGTTCACCTGGATCAAAAGAAGGTACTGGGCATGGATTACCCCCAAAACTCCCGTGAAAAAAGCGCTGATGATAAATACCTTCTGCTTGACCCACATGGCGGGTACGCCCAGCGATCGAGCCGCAGACTCATCCTCGCCTATGGCGGTCATCCGCAGTCCCAGGTCGCTCTTCTCAAAGGCGTAAATGATGGTCGAGATGATAATCAGCAGTATTAGGGTGATGTAGTAGAAGGGCTCTGTGCCCCTAAACTCCATGTAAAACCACAAGTTTTCCTGTTTAAAGGGTATATTTATGCCGGTAGCTCCTCCGGTAATATCGGGAAACTCCATGAAAATCGACCGCAACAGCTCTTCGAGAATCAACGTGCTGATGGCGAAATATGCGCCCGAAAGTCTGAAGCACGCCAATCCCACCACGAAGGAGAGAAGCACACTCACTACCCCGGCGGCAAACATACCTATCCAGGGAGTGATGCCAAAATATAAGAACAGCATGGCTGAAGTATATGCTCCAACCCCTACGAAGGCTGCGTGGCCCAGCGAGAGCATCTTGCCATAGCCTCCGATAAAATTCCATGCCTGGGCGAGGGCTGCGTACCAGACGGTGAGGAAGAGGATATCAATATAGAATCTGGGTAGGATCCACGGGATTACGATCAGGACCAACAGCAATCCCAACACAAGGTATGTATTTGCTCCGATTCCCGTCGATCGATCAATCCCGGCTGCTTCCACCCGCGCCATTTTAGAAGAGCTCCTTCCCGTAAAGGCCTGCTGGCTTAAGGTTCAATACACCCAGCAGCATAATATAGGAGAATATCAAGCCCCCTTCCCCACCAAAGAGCTGATACCCTATGGAGTAAAGTAAACCGACAATCAGTGCGGCTATGACCGAGCCTTTTATGCTCCCCATGCCTCCCACAACAACGGTGATGAAGCCGACCAAGAGGAACTTCAGGCCCACAGTGGGGTATGTCGGATGGAACATGGTGAGCAAGACACCGGCTATGCCGGCAAGAACCAGTCCGATGCCCACGGAGAGAGCAAAAATCTGCTTTGAATCGACTCCCATGCTCTCCGCTAAGTCGCGATCCTGGGATACGGCCTGGATGGCTCGGCCGGTCTTCGTTCGGGTCAGAAATAAGACGAGTATCATTCCGCTTAGCATTGCCACACTCAAGGAAATGAGCCGTGGCAGTGCAAAGACGACGCTCCCAATATATATTGCTATGTCTGAGTAGAAGGTTTGGAGGGATTTATAATCTGCCGTAAAGGCGAGTAGAAATCCATTATCCAGCATTAAGGCGATTCCCAAGGTCATGAACAAATGGACCTCGTCGGGCATTTCAATGATGGGGTCCACCAACCGATTATAGAAAATCCACCCCAGAGCCAGAAATGCGGGAATGATCAGGATCAAGGAAAGGAAAGGATCTATCCCGGCAAGCTTCCAAAGGCCCCAGGATAGGTACATGCCGATCATGAGAAATGAGCCGTGGGCGAAATTCACGAAGCCGACCACACCGAAAATGAGGGAGAGACCCACTGCCACCAAGGCGTAGATCCCTCCCAGCATCAGACCGTTGACTACGATTTGGCCTATGATACCCGGATCCATGCTGAAATCCCCTTCTCTTTTTCAGCCAGTAAACCAACATGGGGAAGGAGGTGAGATCTCCGAGAAGAAATGATGTGTCTCACCCCCTTCCAGCTTTTTCGGAACCATCGTTTTCGCGAATTTAAGGCTTCCTCTTTTCCCAGGAGGGAACAGGATATATTGGTTTTCTTCTAGCTTCTACCGCTGGGTACACCGTCCGAGGCTTCATCCCTTCCCCATTTTGCCACTGGACGAGGACAGGGTAGACGTGGTAATTCCACCCCTTCTCATCAAACTCAAGAGCTCCTCCGGCCATGATGGCCGCGGGGTGAGGAGGTACCACTTTGATCTTTGCCAGGGTATCCCGGATCTTCTTGGGATCTCTCGATGCTGCCTGCTCTAGCGCTTCTTTGATGAGCCATTGCAGAGCGTAGGCCTCCCCCGCATGCTCGAAGATGAATCGCCCATATTTCTGCTCGTACTCTTTGGCGACTTCCAAGACTACCGGGTAGTTGATATCCCAGTTCCATGAGCCCACGCTCATCACGGTCGCTACCCTCCATGTTGCAGCCTCAAAGAAGTCCGGGAGTAAGTACCCTGCCCCTCCTCCAACGATGAGGGGGGCCACCTTTTGCCTCTCCAACTCCTTGAGCAACAGCGTGGCTTCCTCGATATAGGAGACCGGGAAGACGACATCAGGCTTCACCCCTTTAATTTTGGTCACCAAGGGGGAGGCGTCAGGAAGTCCGATAGGGTAGGGTTCGTACAGGGCAAGTTCGAGCCCAGTCGCCTTCACTGTGTCTCGTAAGCCCTTAGCCGTTGATACCCCGTAATCTGTGTTATTGAAGACAACAGCTGCCCTCTTGGGCATTGGTCCGCCCACCTCTTTGGCCATGGCTAGCACGCCTTTAACCTGTGATTCACCGAACATGTGGGCCCGCGGAGAGATCTGGAAAATATACTTGAAACCTCTCTCCACGAGCGGATTTGCGATAGAGCCAGTTACGAAGGGGACCTGACGTCGCTCGGCGACCGCGGATCCCACCATGCTCAGGAAGCTGGCGTAAGACCCGTTTATAGCCACTACTCCACGATCGATGAGACGTTCTGCCTCCGCCTTTTCTACCTCCTCTTTGGACTGGTTGTCGGCGTAGATCACCTCAAGCTTGGCACCACCTAAGGACTTGATGCCACCCTGTGTGTTTATGTGTTCGGTCGCCAGTTTTACGGCATCTCTTATGCGCTGGCCGGTCGCGGCTATAGATCCTGAGAGGGGGTAGAGAAATCCAACCTTTACAGGCTCTGCCTCAGATTTGCTCGGACCCGGAGAAGCAAACAGGACTGCAGCACCGACCGCTATCCCGGCAATCTTCAGGAATTTCCGTCTTCCCAAACCTCTTTCTCGTCTTTTTTTGGATTGCCTTTTCATCGTACTCTCCTTCCTGCTCTTTTCTCATCTTCTCAATAGACTTTCTATGCCCCTAAACAACTTATCCTGGCTTGCTCTTGCCATATTGATACTCATTTATTTATCACCTATTTATCACCCCCCTTCATTCATGCTTCAAACGGGTTAAGAATTCTTCACCTCCTTTCGTGCTCCAGAAGGCTGGAGCTCTGAATTTCGTTAGATCGAAATAATGGACCTCCCCAAAGTTTCCCTTGCTTCATACCACAACGGTCGTTAATGGTCAAATCTTTTATTGAAACGGAGTTTGAGGTCTCATGAGTGTGCCTCGTGGGTTCTAGTTGCTGCCCATGATTTCATTTGGATCAATGATCCTCTTTTTGCGCTTCTTTCAAAGTTAAGGCTTAGAAGGGGAGCTTCGAAAGTCATAAGTCCCTGGGTGTTCCATAAGGATGATGGTAGCCCATATACATCTATGAAGACTACTTGGACCACTGCTTGTAGAAAGGCAGGAGTGAAGGACGCGAGGATTACGATATCCGCCATAAAGCAATAACAGATATGGTCAAGGCCGGCTTCTCTTGGGAGTTCGCTGGAAGAGTGGCAGGCCATTTAGTCCCTGCAACCACCCACCGATACGCCCACCTTTCAGTAGAATCCACGAAGGCGGCTCTGGAATCTTTGGGGAAAACAACACTCCCGTGAGAAAAAACGAAGATCAGGAACCTGATTTTTAGTTAGAGAATAGTTAGAGTTGGAAATTAGGATCTGCAAGTTATTGAAATCTGGAGCCCCAGGAAGGATTCGAACCGCCAACCATCTAATTACAAAGGACAAACAAATAGCCCTTCCCCCTTTTGGTGCTAACCAGTTTCGTTTCCACCTATTCTTTCCCAGGCCTAATGATTTGCGATTGAAATCCATGATGATTGGCACGGAGTCAAAACTACCTAATTCATCTCTTCACCCTGGCAGTATAGAAAAACGAGCCTGAAATGCCCCAGCCTTAGCTAAGCAATCTTGATCAATCGAGCTGAAGATATGAAAATTGTGTCGGTCGCAAATTGCAGATCCCCTTGGCTAAAAGATACGCCAACTTACGACTGTCTCGCCGATCCGTCTTGACCCGATTACCATACTCCTGAGGTAAAAGGCTCGGCGGGGTGACAATACAGTCCGCCCCATA
>JABAOH010146780.1_pt1 | contig 10871 bp, 7 predicted proteins | sample 7062181 | NCBI WGS metagenome assembly JABAOH01 (sample SAMN14538630, study PRJNA623070) | marine sediment metagenome | biome: marine biome [ENVO:00000428]; feature: marine pelagic biome [ENVO:01000023]; material: deep marine sediment [ENVO:00002113]; isolation source: pool of 5 deep marine... | reverse complement strand
GGAAACACTACGGCCGCCATCGGCAAGGGCTTCGCCATCGCCTCCGCCGCGCTAGCCTCCCTGGCCTGGATCGTTACCTACCTAGAAGTAGCCGAGGTGACGGAATTCGTCGCCAGCGACGTCAGAGTGGTGGCGGGCCTTCTCATTGGGGCGATGCTCGCGGCTCTCTTTTCCGCCCTCACCCTCAAGGCGGTCAGCAACGGCGCTTTCGAGGTCGTCGGGGAGGTTCGGCGACAGTTCAGAGAGATCCCGGGTCTGAAGGAGGGGAGGGCGGAGGCAGACTACGAGAGATGCGTCGCCCTCGTGACCCGCAGGGCCATCCGGTCCATGTTCCTGCCAGGCATCGTGGTCATCGCGGCACCCCTGATTGTGGGCTTCGTCCTGGGTCGCGAGGCTTTGGCCGGGCTGCTGATGGGTGCCCTCTTCGCCGGGTTCCTTCTGGCCGTGGCCATGGCCAACGCCGGCGGCGCCTGGGACAATGCGAAGAAGCTGATCGAATCCGGTCTCCACGGGGGTAAGGGAGGGAAGGCCCACAAGGCGGCCGTTATTGGGGACACCGTGGGGGATCCGTTCAAGGACACCGCCGGACCTTCCCTGAACATCCTCATCAAGCTGGTGGGGAAGGTGGCGGTAATCTTCGCCCCGCTGTTCCTTCTCCTAGCTTGAGTTCGTCGGGTTGGAGCAGACATAAGGTTTAAGACCGCTCGCAAGCTGATACTCAAGGGAAGGGTTTGACGGCCAAAGCGGCGGGGATACACCCGGTCCCATCCCGAACCCGGAAGTTAAGCCCGCCTGCGTTCCCTCCGGTACTGCGGTGCGCGAGCCCGTGGGAAGGTTGGCCCCCTTGAGGGGTCGTGGACCTCTGGCCTAGGTACGGAGCCTGAGCGCCTTCGGGCACTTTGGTAAACCGTGCCGCTTTAACGGCCTCTCGGCCCGCGGAACGCTGTCAGCCCTTCCCTAACGTTTCTCGGCACTGGCCTGCAGCATCCTCTCCATGTCCGCGTCGTCAAGGCCCCGCATGTAGCGGCCGTCCGCGCGCGCGGCTACTTTCCCCTGGTGAAAGACTATGAGGGTTGGGACTACCTCGATCCTATAGACATCCCACAGCGGATCGTCATAGTCGCTGATGTCCACCTCCACGAACCTGACCCCCTCCGCTTGCGCGCGCCGGAAGGTGGGCAAGAAACGGAGGCAGAAGCCACACCACTGAGCGGTGAAAAGGGCTACCACTGGTTCCTCAGAACCGAGGACCTCTTTCTCGAAGTTTAGCTCGGGGGTCGTAGTCCTCACCCATGGAATTTAGCTCAGACCCTCACGTCAACGGGACCTCTCACGGTTGAATTGGGAGAGCCTTTATAGGCCATTCCCCATTGCCTTTCGGATTCTTGAGTGGTGGGATGGGGAACCTCAATTGCAGCAAGGAGATAGGCGACTACCTCGAGGGCCTGGACGCCCAGGCTCAGCGGTGCTACGATGTGGCCTCTGAGGCTCGAGCGAGGGGGCTGGATCCGGAACTCTATGTCGAGATTCCAAGGGCGGAGGACCTCCCCAGTCGGGTCGAGAGGCTCTTGAAGGAGTACGGGCTCGATGGCGTGGCCGAGAGAATCAGAGAACTGAGCAAAGACCACGACCGCGAAGAGACGTCCCTGATGATAGCCAAGGAAGTGGCCCTTAGGCCGGCGAGGAGCTTGGAGGAGAGCATCGAAAGGGCGGTGCGAGCCGGCCTGGCCCTGCTCACGGAAGGGGTCGTGGTGGCCCCCCTTGAGGGGCTGGCGGGCGTGAAGGTGAAGAAGAACCAGGATGGCAGCGCCTACTTGGATGTCTACTACGCGGGACCCATCCGCTCGGCGGGAGGCACCGCTCAGGCGCTGAGCGTCCTGATAGCAGACGTCGTCCGTCGTGAACTTGGGATCGGGGCCTATCGCGCCACCAAGCAAGAGGTAGAGCGGTTCAAGGAGGAGGTACCGGTCTACAAGCAGCTCCAGCATCTGCAGTACACACCCACCGGGGAGGAAATCGAGCTGGTCGTGAGCAACTGCCCTGTCGGGGTCAACGGGGAGGGGACGGAGGAACAGGAGATCAGCGGCTACAGGGACCTCTCCCGAGTGGAGACCAACCGGGTTCGCGGGGGGGCGTGTCTGGTCATCGCCGAGGGTCTCTGCCTGAAGGCACCCAAGATACTGAAGCATGTTCGGAAGCTGGGAATCGACGGCTGGGAATTCCTGCGGCGATACGTCAGGACGAAACGGGGAGAGGAGGAAGGACCCGTTGTGGAGCCCAGCTACAAGTTCATCCAGAACATCCTTGCAGGCAGACCTGTCCTCGCCCATCCAAGTCAGCGCGGGGGGTTCAGCCTTCGATACGGGAGGTCTCGCGCGACCGGACTTGCGGCGATCGGCCTCCACCCGGCCACGATGCACCTCCTGGACGACTTCATTGCGGTCGGTACTCAATTGAAGGTGGAGAGGCCCGGAAAGGCAGGGGCCGTCGCTCCATGTACCTCCATAAACGGGCCCTTGGTGCTACTGCGAGACGGAAGCCTGGAGGAAGTCACGGACTTAGAACAGGCCCGAGAGCTTCGGCCGAATGTGCGAAGTCTCGTCGACTTGGGTGAGATTCTCATCGCCTATGGGGAGTTCCTCGAAAACAACCACCCTCTGGTCCCTGGAGCCTACGGCCTTGACTGGTACAGGGCGGAGCTGGAGGCCGCTGCCGGCGGGCTCCCAGAGGCATGGGAGCGACCTAGCCCCGAGGAAGCCCTCCAGCTCTCCAAGGCATACAACGTCCCCCTCCATCCCCACTATAACCTCTTCTGGCACGACCTCAGCGTCGAGGAACTTAGACGCCTACGGGGCCTTGTCGCGGAAGCGGGCCGGCTGGAGAACGGTCGTCTCACACTTCCTGCCGACGAGGAACTGATTGGACTCATATCGAGCCTCGGTGCCCCCTTCCGGCGCGAGGGTGATGAGGTCAAGGTGGGTCGGCACTCCATCGTCCTCCTTCATTGCCTCGGGGTGGAGGTCGTTGAGGAAGGCCTCCGACCTCGGGAGGATGCGGAGGCCGCAGACTCACTGGAATATGTCTCCCAGCTCGGACGCATCGTCGTCAGGGCCCGGGCTCCTACCAGGATTGGCGCCCGAATGGGGCGACCGGAGAAGGCCAAGGAGAGGCTGATGAGGCCCCCTCCCCATGGCCTGTTCCCGATCAGCACAGCCGGGGGCCCTCAGAGGCTCCTGTCCAAGGCTCTGGGCAAAGAGCGCGTGGCGGTGGAGGTAGGCGTGCGGAAGTGTGAGGCGTGTGGGAAGACCTGGTTCCTGTCTCGATGCCCCTGTGGAGGGCACACTACCCACACTGGCCGAGTGCTTGAGGAGTCCATACCGTTGAGAGAACTCCATCAACAGGTCACCAGCCGATTGGCGGAGGGCAAGATCGAGGGAGTAAAGCTCGTCCAAGGAATGATCTCACGACCCAAGACACCTGAGGCGCTGGAGAAGGCTTTGTTGCGGGCCGAGTACGGAGTCTTCGTCTTCAAGGACGGAACCAGCCGCTTCGATATGACCAACCTGCCCCTCACGCACTTCAAGCCATCGGAGGTTGGCATGTCGGTGGAGGACGCCCACCGGCTGGGGTACGCCGTGGATGCAGAGGGCCAGCCCTTGGAAAGCGAGGGCCAGCTCCTTGAACTGAAGCCCCAAGACATCATCGTGCCCCAGGTGTGTGGTGAATATCTCTTCAAGGTTGCCCAGTTCGTAGACGCCCTCCTCGTCAAGGCCTACGACGCGGAGCCGTTCTACGGCCTCGACAGACCAGAGGGTCTTGTGGGGCACCTGGTCGTGGGCCTCGCTCCCCACACGTCCGTGGGCGTCCTCGCCCGAATTGTAGGCCTCTCACCAGCTCGTGTCTGCTTTGGCCACCCCTTCTATCATGCCGCCAAGAGGCGAGATGCCGATGGTGACGAAGACTCCGTCATCCTTCTCATGGACGGCCTCCTGAACTTCAGCCGCTCCTTCCTGCCGCAGAAACGGGGAGGCCTCATGGATGCCCCTCTGGTCCTCAGCACACGGATCGACCCTCGGGAGATCGACAAAGAGGCCCAGAACATGGAGGTGTGCCCCACCCTTCCGCTGGAATTCTACGACGCCGCAAGGCGCTTCACCCACCCCCGCGACGTCGAGGCGATGATGGACACCGTCCGGAAGCGAATCGGAACCCTGCTGCAGTTTGAGGGATTCGCCTACACACATCCTGTGGAGAGCATCACCGAGGCCCCACTCCGGTCCGCCTACAAGGAGGGGAATATGATCGCCAAGATGGAAGGTCAGCTAGCGTTGGCCAGGAAGATAAGGGCGGTTAACGAGGAGGACGTAGTGTCGCGCATCATCAACTTCCACTTCTTGCCTGACCTAGTGGGAAACCTCAAGGCCTTCACCAGCCAGCAGTTCCGCTGCACCAAGTGCAACTCCAAGTATCGGCGCATCCCCCTGAAGGGGAAGTGCCTGAACTGCGCAGGGAATCTGACCATGACTGTCCATCGGAGCAGCGTCGTCAAGTACCTGGATGTCTCCAAAAGAATCTCAGAGGAGTATGGCATTTCCACATACCTCAGACAGCGCCTGGGGCTCGTGGAGGAGGCCATCGAGTCGGTCTTTCAGGATGAGAGCAAGCAGGTCTCTCGGCTGGAGGATTTCCTCTAGGCCCTGCGGCTTCTTCCCATCATCCAGCCAGCGGCAACAAATGCCCCCATGCCCAGGACGATGGCCCCGATCCCCGCAGCCAAGGCCTCAATCCACATCTCTTGGGAGAAGATGGCGAAGAGGAGGACGAAAAAGCCAGCTACCATCAGGAACCCGCCCAACTTGCCAACAGCGGGTAGACGGAGGGAATAGCCGCAGCTTGGGCACGCCAAGGCCCTCGGGTTTTGCAGGCGGACTCGGCAGCGCGGGCACCTTTCTGCCATGCGAGACGAATTATCGACCCCACGTACAAAAAACTGTAGGGCTCACCCTGTCAAGCCCTGTCTCGATGGGTTAATGTTGGGAGGGGAATTCTGTGAAATATGTTCGCCGAGCGGGCGCGCGGTCTCAGGATGTCCGGGATCCGTAAGATGTTCGACCTGGCGGGCTCGGCCGCCATCAACCTCGGGCTGGGCGAGCCAGACTTTCAGCCACCCTCCGCGGTCCTGGAGGCGATGAAGAAGGCGCTGGAGGAGGGGTACAACAAGTACGGGCCTACAGGAGGCTTGTTGAAACTGCGTGAGGCCTTGGCGGAAGTTCACTCGGCGCAGGCGGATGTGAACGCGGGAAATGTGCTGATTACTGTGGGGGCTACCGAGGCTCTCGCGATGACCATGCAGGTCTTCATCAACCCGGGGGAAGAGGTCCTGACGCCCGACCCTGGATTCGTCCTCTTCGCCCCCCACATACGCCTCGCGGGGGGCGTTCCCGTGTTCTACTCAATATTGCAGAAGAACCGCTTCCTCCCGTCCCTCGACGAGCTGGAGTCCCTGATAACGCCGAATACGAAGGCCATGATCGTCAACACGCCCTCCAACCCCACCGGCTCCGTGATGGGTAGGAAGGAGATAGAGGCCGTAACGGCCCTTGCGGAAGATCATGGCATCCTCCTCATTTCAGACGAGGTTTACGACCGCATCGTGTACGAGGGGGATCATCATTCCTTCCTTGGGCACACGGAGAACCTGGTCTACGTGAACTCCTTCTCCAAAGCCTTCTCCATGACGGGTTGGCGACTGGGATACCTCATCGCCCCGGAGAAGTTCATCACGACTATGGCCAAGGTCCACTACTACATGGTGGCCTGTCCGCCAACCCCGGCACAGTACGCCGTCCTCAATGGACTCCTCGATTCCGGGGATTACCTGAAGGAGATGGTGGATGAATTCCGACGACGAAGAGATTTCATCGTGGAGAGGCTGAACTCCATCCGTGGCTTCCACTGCCTCTCACCGGGCGGCGCCTTCTACGCCTTCCCTTCCTTCAACTATCCCGTAAAGTCCGAGGAACTCGCGTTGAGACTCCTCAAGGCCGGAGTTGTATGCAGCCCCGGCTCCGCCTTCGGAAAGCAGGGCGAGAGCCACCTTCGGTTCTCATACGCAGCGTCGATCGAGATGATTGGTGAGGCCATGGACATCGTGGATGCGGTGACTCGGGAGATCACATCCGACGATTGAAGGCTTCGCGTCAGAGGCCTCTTCCCAGACGATCTAGATGCTCAGGAGGCTGCCGCATCCTCGAGGATGGATCGCATCTTGTCCACGAACAGGTCCTCGCTGAAGAGTTTGGCCCGAGACTCACATGCGGACCTCACGCCGGCAAGCGTGTCGTCATCCAGCGTCCTGATCTTCTCAGCAAAGACCTTCACATCTGGAGGCAGCAGCCAACCGGTTTCGCCTTCGATGACACTCTCCAAGTACCCTCCCTCGCGGGTCGCGAGGACCGCCTTCCCCGCGGCCATGGCTTCCACCGGAGTCAAACCGAAGTCTTCGTCAACCGCCGTGGCAATCAGGCCACGACACCGCCCGTAGAGGTCTGCGAGCTGCTCCTCCCCCAGTTCGCCGACGAATTCGACATTCGAAGGCGGGTTCAGGCTCCTCACATAGGGCCCGCTGTGGTCGCCCTCTGCCCATCCACCGACCACCACGAGCCGCTCCTCGGGCAGCTGGCGGAAGATGTCTAGCTGCAGGTCAATGCGCTTCTCGGGGTAGAGTCGATTGATGCTCAACCAGAAGTCTCCCACCTCGCGGAAGCGCAGGCCTCGCGTAACCACAGGAGGATGGACGACTGTGGCATCCCGCCCATAGTACCGCTCCACGCGTCGACGAACGTTCTCGCTGTTCGCCAGAACACGATCCGTCCGTCGAATGGAGTCCACATCAAATCGAGAGTGAATCCGGGTCCAGCCCCGGTAGAGCGGCCGTTGCCATGCGGGGAGCCGGCCAAGCATGGCCTCCCGCTGGTCATAGAAAGCGCGGACGGGAGTGTGACAATAGTAGACGCTTGGGCCGTGTCGGCGCGAAGCGTAGTGGGCCCAATTGCCCGAGAAGAGGTAGACGTCGTACCCGGGAACCCGGCATCTGTGGAACCGCCACGAGGCGTGCATCTGTTTGAGCGGAGCGAGGGGGAGGACACCGCCAAGGTCGTGAATGCGGGCGTCGGCTGAAGACATCCGCTCCACAACGATCGGCCTCCGGTTGGTGGTATACACGTCCCCATCAAGACGCCTCGCCACAGTGAGGGCGAGCTTCTCCCCTCCCCCGATCTTATCCAGGAAATCGTGAAAGACCGCGAGGCGCACGCAGGCAAGAGCGGGGGAGGCATCTTATACGTTTTCTGGTGCGACACCAGCGTGCCTCCGGGCACCTTTATTAGTCATTTCTCTATGGAGCGACGTGCGGCGATCCACGATCTTCGCCCTACTCTCCGTCACGCTTCTGTCCATCTACCTGAGGCTGGTGCCCGTCATGCAGCACCTCTATTGGGGAGCGGACTTCGGCGAGTACTTCGGGGTCACGCAGACCCTAGCGCGGGGATTGGCCCTCCCGGATCCTTACCTGGGATGGGGTGTGACCTACTACGAGTTCCCCGGTATGAACGTCCTGGCCGCCGCCGCCTCCTGGGCCGGCCTGGACGTGGAGGCCGCCGCGATCCTCGTCGTCCCCGTGTTGGCTGCCCTGGTCGTCCTCCCCGTCTTCCTGATCACCAAAGAGGTGACGGGCCGAGATTGGCCCGCGCTGTTCGCAGCCGGGGTTCTGGCCGTGGCCATGCCCCATGTCTACACGACGTCGCATGCGATTCCGGGCGTCCTGGGCGATGTTCTCTTCGCCTCCTCCCTCCTATTGGTCCTTCGACTCCGGAAGGACGGCCGACTGTTCCTCCTTCTGATTCCCCTCTCCCTAGCCCTCGCGACCGTCCATCACCTTTCTAGCTTCTTCCTCATCGTGGCCACGTTTATGGTCGTCTTCTTGAGAATCCTCCTCCGAGGCCTTCCCTTTGCCGAGGTGAAGCGGGAGACGAGCTTCCTCGCCTTCCTCGTGGCCGCCAACCTCGCGTACTGGGGCCTCTTCACCCAGAGGTTCCGGGAGTTCTTGGGCTTTGAGCGGGTGCCCTGGTGGACCACGGCCATCCTTCTCCTATTCCTTCCGCTGGCCCTCTATCTTCTCGCCCTCCTCCGGAGACGCCTCTCCTGGACGTACCGGCCCTCTTTCCCGTCGCCTTCGAGAACCTTGTGGCTATATGGCGTCGCCGTCGTGCTCGCTTCCCTCATCCTGACGGCCCTCCTGTTCGTGTCCACCCCGGGAACCACGATATCGGTGACTCCGGAGTTCATCCCCTTCGCGGCACCCATCGTCGCGCTCTTCCTTCTGGCCGCCCCAGGGCGCAAGCAGTTTGACTTCCTTCCTGGAGGCGGGGTCCTCACGGCGACCCTGCTGGCGCTGCTGATTTCGTGGACCATCGGAGCCACCATTGCGCCTACGTTTCTCATTCCCTACCGGCACCTGGAATACGTCACGATCCTCCTCGCGGTCTTCGCGGGGGTAGGCGCGGTCTCCGTCTGGAGGGGGGTCCGACGAGGACGGAACGGCGTCATCATCCTGCTGGCGGCCCTGCTGATCTTGTCCGCCGTGACGACCTTTCCGACGAGGGAGGCCGTGGGCAACCACTTCGAGGGCATCCGGGCTCAGGGCGTAAGTGCCCTCCATTGGGCCAACGGACGGGTGGAAGGCATCACGGCCACGGACCATCGCGTGTCCTCGGTGCTGTTCGGATTCACGGGCGTGCGAGCCACCTGGGACACGGTCTCTCTACCACTCCACGCCCCAACCTTCGAGACGGCTCGGCCAGAGATGGAATGGGTGGAGGTCCTTCCCGGAGGTCCCGGACGAATCGACTACGTGCTCTTGGACGCCGACCTTATGAAGGGGGTGACCCTCCTGCCCTGGGATCCTGCCTTCCCACTGTCCAAGGAAGCCCAAGAAAAGTTCCTGGGAGCGCACTATTTGAAATTGTACGACGACGGTTACTCACAAGTCTTCTGGGTCAACTGGGGTACCGTCTAGGGCGCGGTGCGCCTGTCCGCGTTCTAAGTAGAAGACCTTTCGTCGGGCATCCCTCAGGCTCCGGCGCTCCGTCAGAATTTGGGCCTCCCGCAGTCGCGCGATGGCGAAACGCAACGTCCTTCCGGGCAGACCGGTTCTTGACCGGACCTCCTCACTCGTCAGGGGTCCGAATTGAAGCGCTCTCGCTACAACCCTTGCGGACTTGGGCAAGGCAAAGACGGTTCCTAGCTTCGGCTGTCACGAAGATCCCTCCGGGAACCCGCACGGCCAATGCCTCTAGGCGGCGGGTTCGTAACAAACGTTACAGTTCTCCAGGTCGGCGATTTTCCTGTGGTAGTCGCAGAACCTTTGAGTGTACATCAGCTGCCAGCAGATGTTGTTGAGGCGGGCTACCTGCTGCTCCCGGGGCATACCGTCAACGATGTCTCTCGCCAGGTCTTGGACAAAATCCTCAATCTCGGGGAACATCTCAAGAACGGCCATATCTGCCCCCCGTGTGTGGGTGTGGTAGTGGCTGACCGCGGCCTGGGTGATGCCCAGCCTCTCGGCGACCTCCACCTGCTTAAGACTGTAGTCCTCCAGCAGGGACTGGGCCAGCCTGGCCCGAAGCGTGGGGAGGATTTTTCTTACCACAAGTTCGTAGGGCTGCAGCATCGAGCCCGTTGACATTCACCGTATGAATTGGCCCGAATCTATATAAGGGCTCTCAAATCGGCAACAGGACCCGGAGGGGCAGGGAGGAGTCCCTTGACGCCAGGAGCCGGCGAGCGCCGTCCTACACCACCTCGACCTGACATCTTCCCACGGCTTGTCGGTATCGTCCCAAGAGGGTATACCTCCCGGGCATCACAGAGGCTGGCAGGGATAGTGTGAGCGCGAATCGCCCTCGAGTGTCGGTCTTGGCCGCGGCACGGGTCACCTCCTTACCCGTGGGATCGAGGAGGGTCACACGTACGGTCTTGTGTTCTCGCACGCCAGCAGTGAGCTCGCCGACGACGCCCAGCGGCCGATTCCGATCCATGGGCCTGTAGGTGCCCGCCAACGCTACCGAGGCCTTTCGGCGGATCCTCGCGCCCAGGCGACGTGCTCCCTTGTGGAGCACCAAAGGCCTCTTCGAGGGATCCACCGAGAATGCCACCACCTCTCCAACGAAGGCGGTGTGATCCCCCATGGGCACCTGCTGGACGAGTCGACACTCGGCATTGAGCAGGCAACCACGGATCATGGGAGCCCTAATCTCCTTGGCCTCATAGGTCTCAAAGAGATCGCTGGAAAGCTTCTCGACGTCGTGTCGGGAGAAATGTCCCGCGAAGGCCATCGCCGTCACCTGGTCTTCAGGCACGAGGTTCACGCCGAACTCCCCCGTCTCGACGATTGCGTCGTGGGTAGCCTTCCGGGGGCCCAGGTGTACGGAGATCAGGAAGGGATCGTAGGAGACGTTATGGGTCCACTCGGCCGACATGACGTTGGGGCCTTTGCTGCCGTAGGTCGTGATGTAGGCGACCCCGGTGGTGAATTGTCGATATGCCTCCGCGCGGTCCGTTGTTGCCATGAAGACAATAGCGTGCACGTCTCGAAAAACGTAACGCAAGATCGAGGCAGCCAGTCTCCACTTCGAGCCTGGCAACCCTTTTAACTGACGCTCTGTTCTTTCGACCAAGCCGCCGTAGCTCAGCCGGTTAGAGCGACGGTCTTGTAACCCAGCGGGATAACCGTAGGTCAAGGGTTCGAATCCCTTCGGCGGCTCTCGAGACGCATGGGTGTTGGGATGATTCTGGATAAGAATGGCCCGGTC
>JABAOH010015311.1_pt1 | contig 10875 bp, 8 predicted proteins | sample 7062181 | NCBI WGS metagenome assembly JABAOH01 (sample SAMN14538630, study PRJNA623070) | marine sediment metagenome | biome: marine biome [ENVO:00000428]; feature: marine pelagic biome [ENVO:01000023]; material: deep marine sediment [ENVO:00002113]; isolation source: pool of 5 deep marine... | reverse complement strand
GATAAGTGCACATTCTGCTACCACAGGGTCACGAGAGGGCTGCTCCCGGCCTGCGTCGAGGTGTGCCCGACCCAGGCCAGGCTCTTCGGAGACCTGAACAGCCATGCGAGCCCCCTCACCCGGTTCAAGCGGATGAACAAAATCCACGTGCTCAAGCCGGGGCTCAACACGGAGCCGAAAGTCTATTATGCAAGCCTTGATGGAGAAGTGAGATGAGCGTAAATATGGTCCAGAAGCTATACGAACTCCTTCCACAGATCGGGGGGTTCATCTATCCCAACGAGATCGAAATCCACTGGGGCCTCCTCATCGTCGTGTATCCTTACGTTACCGGAATCGTGGCGGGAGCCTTCATCCTGGCCTCTCTCGTAAAGGTCTTCAACGTGAAGGAAGTGGAACCCATGTACCGTCTCTCCCTGCTCACCGCCCTGGCGTTTCTCCTCGTGGCGCCCTTACCTCTTCTCTCCCATCTCGGACACCCCTTGCGCTCATACGAGATGTTTCTCACTCCCCAGACGAGTTCTGCGATGGCAATGTTCGGCTTCGTCTACGCCTGGTACCTGATGGTGGTCCTGCTGGTTGAGATATGGTTCATCTATCGAAAAGACCTGATCGTCTGGGCCGAAGAGGAAAAGGGGATTATGAAATGGATCCACAAAACCCTCTCCCTCTTTTCGACCGATACGAGCAAGGAAGCCATCGCCTTCGACAATAAAGCCCTCAAAGTTATCACCATCATCGGAATTCCTTCGGCGTTTCTCCTCCACGGCTATGTGGGCTTCATCTTCGGCTCGATCAAGGCGAATCCCTGGTGGAGCAGCGTTCTCATGCCGATCGTCTTCCTCTTTTCCGCCATCGTCTCGGGAGTGGCCATCGTCATCTTCCTCTACATGATCATCATGCCGCTCATCGGGAAAACGATCGATATGAAATGCCTCGATAAAGCGTCGTCTTTTTTGTTCTACGCCGTCATCGTCGACTTCTCCCTGGAGCTGCTCGATTTCATTCACCGCATCTACGAGAGCGAGGAATCTATCAAGATCCTCTCCGAGCTGGTTATGAGCAAACTCTTTCTCAGCCTCATCATCATGCAGGTGCTCCTCGGCATGCTCCTTCCCCTCGGGATAATGGTTATGATCAAGATCTTTGATTTTAGGGCTGAGTTGAGAAAATTACTTTATTTTGTAACGGTCATTCTGATACAGATCGGTATCTTCAGCACGAGATGGAACGTGGTCATCGGCGGACAGATGTTCTCGAAAAGCTTCAGGGGACTCACGACATACAAGATGGACATCACGGGTCTCGAGGGGCTGCTCTACTCCCTCGCCCTGCTGATTTTGCCCTTCATCATCCTCGCCGTGCTGCTCAAAATATTACCCGCATGGGGGAAGTCCCGGGAAGATGTGGCGGAGGCATAGCCGGGCACAGGGCTAAACCACCCCCAATGTATCAGGGGCCCGGTCCACAGCGCCAACCTCTTATACCGTTGATTTATATCAGAAAAAGTGGCGGAGGGGGTGGGATTCGAACTCTCCCCTTAATTTGCAACTAATTGATTTTAAGAGGATAAGTTGGGCACTAATCCGACCTGGGAACACATTGGGGACACACTTTTCAGTAAAGAAAAAAAATCTCGTCGCATGTAATGTCATTAGAACATGGTTTGACAGATTTCAGAATGTATCTAGCAGAACTCAAGAGGAGATGATTTCAGAATTACATATGAAAGCAATAGATTCGTGTTTGTCTTTTTTTCTTTGCTGCTAAAAGGAACTATCGACCATCACCTGTGCGCTGATTCCAACGATCACATCTTTTCCGATAAACGCTCCCGTCGCTTTTGTTTTCTGCCTGAGCCACAGCGTTCCATTGGGAACATAAAAGTCAATTTATCGAAGTAAGCTAGAATTTGAGAATTTATAGGAGACAAATTAATTGACACAATTATATTGCGCAGTTAATCATATCAAAAAAAAAAGATAACTGTGGAACAGATATTTTCAATTAGTCTTTTTTAAAATAATAAAATCAATCTATGAATGTTCTTGGAATCTCAGCCCATTACGCATTTCAAGTTTAGATTCCACAATCCGCATTAACATTTGCCAAAATGATTCTTTTCACTGCTTTCTAATCTCTGACCAATGGTAGTCCCGTGTCCAGAAAAAAACTGGACTATGGACCGGGTTCTCCCAGGAGTTAAATTATAACTGCTAATAGGTTCCAGTTGCTGTTTGGGCCGGGTGAACAGGAGGTTTATGGCCAGGTAAGAGGGTAAACTTTTTCTCTATCGATATTTATTTTAAATAATTGCTGGACTCGTTGTTTTATTTGTTCTAATCTCAAAGAATATCTTGAAAATTGAGTTTTTCGGCGTAATAAAATTTTTTTTAAAAATGGTTTTCCATGCACCGCTCCAGTTATCCCAAACCGGAGGAGCAGAGGATGGACCCGATTACCGAAACCCCAGAGTCCTTGGAGCATTCCTTAACGCATGCGGTCACGAGGTTCGATACCAAGCAGGGGATTGCCTGGTGCTACATGAACCCGAAACCGCGCCCGTGCATCACGCTGGAACTGCTTGCGGATGTCCGAAATTGCCAGCGTATCTGGGAGCATGTGAATCGATCGGCAATTGAAGAGGGGAAGGAACCGCCGATCCGATACGCAGTGCTCGCTTCTCTGTTTCCCGAGGTGTACAGTTACGGCGGCGACCTTAAACTCTTTATCGGCTACATCCAGAACGGAGACCGGGAGGGGTTGAGGACCTATGCCCGCATGTGCATCGAGGATGTGTACCTCATGTCCGTCAACCTCAAACAGCCGATGACCACGATCTCCTTGGTTCAGGGGGATGCACTCGGGGGAGGATTCGAGGCGGCCCTTTCCTGCAACGTCATCGTCGCCGAGAAAGGTGCCAAGTTCGGTCTTCCGGAAATTCTGTTCAACCTGTTCCCCGGAATGGGCGCCTACAGCATACTTTCGAGGAAACTCGGGGTTACACAGGCGGAGAAGATCATCCTGAGCGGTGCGTTGTACAGTGCCACGGAGATGCACGAGATGGGGGTCGTGGATCTGCTTGCGGAAGATGGGGAGGGTGAACGAGCGGTCTACGAATATGTAGCGCAGCATGCCCGAAAACGGATTGCCTTCCAATCGATCCTTCAGGCCCGCCACAGGGTACATCCGGTCTCCCGGGAAGAACTGATGGACGTCGCGGAGATCTGGGTGGATGCTGCCATGAACATCGGATCGAGGGAACTGCGAATCATGGAGCGACTGTCCAGGGCCCAGGAAAAAGTCCAGGATCCCCCGGGAGGGACTGTGGTGTCCCAGAAGATCCGGGCCTAGGTTCCCGCAGGGCGCCGACCAGACCGGATCAAGACGCGGCGTAACCGTTTTTATCTAGGTATTGGTGCAAGGCGGCCCTAGCTCCCGAAAATTCCTTTTCCACCGCCTTCAGAATCTTCGCACCCTTTTCTCCGAACTCCATGTGGCTGATGCGGGACACTCGTTCGCACTCCTCCATGAGCGCCATGGCGCCGATCTGCCCGGCGCTTCCTTTTAAAGCGTGGATGAGATCCCGGAAGGCATCGACGTTCCGGGTGGACACGGCCCGCTTCATCTCCCAGAGCACCTGCTCGCCGCTCTTCAGGAAGGTCCGGATGATTTTCACGACGAAATCGGAATTCGCACCGAGGGACCGCAGCTCCTGGATTCTTTCCGGGTTAAGGACCACTCCGGTTTTGTTTTGCCTTTCCCCCCGGCCATCCGATTGCAGGTACGTATCCGGCAAGGCGTTAGCCGATGACTTCTTCTCGTACGGGACGAGTGATTCGATCAGCTCCAGGATTTTTCGCACCTCGACCGGTTTCGTGAGGAAGGCGTCGAAGCCGGCCTCATCGCAGGCCATCCGCGTTCCGGGTGTGGCATCAGCCGTCAGGGCGACGATTGGAATCCGCGGTCCCCGGGGCCGGGACATCCGGTAGATTTTTGCCGCATCGATCCCTCCCATCACCGGCATATGGAGGTCGAGCAGCGCGATGTGGAACGCCTGCTTTTCGAGTGCGTCGAGGGCCTGTTCCCCGTTTTCCACAAGTACCACCTCGTGGCCGTCCCGCTCCAGGATCTTCGCGATAACCTTCTGGTTCGTCGGGTTGTCCTCGGCCACCAGGATGGAGAGGCCAAGGCGGTCCTCCTTTTTCCATTGGTACCGTTCGGCGAGATTTGCAATCCCCTTCATACCCGGTGCGTCCGGCCGTACGAAGTGTATTGCGTTGTAGAGGAGGGTCTTGTCGATCGGGGTCGACACCGCGGCCGAGTACCCGTGCTTCGTGATCCCATCCAGGTCCGGTTCCACCTCCCCTTCGGTGGCTAGGATCATCTGTACATTCCGAATCATGGCGTCGGCCTTGACCAGCCTGGCTAACTCGAAGGGGTCCATGTCGAGACCGGGTTGCATCACCAGTACGATCTGGAACTCTTCCCCCCGTCCGGCAGCCGACACCAGCAGCCCGAAAGCCTGAGCAGCCCGGTCGACGGAGAATGCCCAACCGCCCCATGAGGATATATATCCGCGTACTGCCTCTGAAATTTCGGGATCGGAGGAGACAACCAGGACGCGGATTTTCCTCAGGCTGGATGGGCCCTCGACGGGGTGAGGCATCTCCTGCTGTTTTTCGAGGGGCAGGATGAACCAGAAGATGGAGCCCTCGCCCGGCTCACTCGCAAGACCTATCTCACCTCCCATCAGTTCGACCAATTGCTTGGCAATGGTGGTCCCGAGACCGGTTCCGCCGAAGTGGCGGCTGATCGAGCTGTCCGCCTGGGTGAATCGCTCGAAGATCCTGAGCTGCGCTTCCGGATTGATTCCGATACCTGTGTCGGACACCTCGAATCGCACCGATACGCTTTCCGCCGTTTCTCCGAGCAGCTCCGCCCGGAGGGTCACCTCTCCCTCTTCCGTGAACTTCACCGCATTCCCCAGCAGGTTGAGGAAGATTTTTCTCAGCTGGATCGGATCTCCGCGGAGCAGGAACGGGATCTTCGATGAGAAGCGGGTAGACAGGTTGAGTCCCTTGCCCAGAGCGACCGGTGCCACCATTGCAGTGCTGCTTTTAACCAGGGAGTAGAGGTCGAAATCGACCGATTCGATCATGTATTTTCCCGCCTCGATCTTTGATATGTCCAGCACATCCTCGATCAGGGAGAGCAGCGTACTGGCGGAGGCCTCGATCGTGGCGGCCTGATCTTCCTGTTCCGGATTCAGTGGAGTGTCCCGTAAAAGAGCCGCCATTCCCAGGATCCCATTGAGGGGCGTGCGTATCTCGTGGCTCATGTTGGCCAGAAACCGGCTCTTGGCATCGTTCGCTTCCTCTGCCTTGTTGATCGCTTCATTGAGTTTCTTGAGCAGCGTGGAGACGTAGGCAGGCAGCACGACAAGTCCGACCACCAAACCCGAGGCCAGTGCAGTATTGGTCTTCCAGTATTCGTTCCGGGTGATCATCAGGCCGAAAGNNCCGTTCCCGAATGTGACCCACAAAAGAACGATGAAGTATGGCGATGCATCCTTCCCGGTGAGGTACATGACGATGGCCGATCCCCCGATATCGCCCACCATGCCGACGATCCGCCGGACCGGGGATATCTTCTCCGGGCGGATGATGATATTGACGAACAACAGTATGGAGAATGCCAGGTAGAAACCGACATAGATGACGGCGAAGAGTTCGTTCTTTTCGATAAGTCCATCTTTCCGGGTGTAGTAGAGCAGGTAGAGCAGGGCAACGAAAACAATGACGACACGGATCAGCGCCTGTTCATGTTCTGTGTCGGCACGTTTTGACAGCCTTTCCCGCAACCCCCGGATTGTGCTCTTTATTCTTACGGAGGGAGTCGGAGAGGCCCGTATGGTTTGGGGCTTCTGTTTCATCCTTCCCGAACCCTTACCGGTAAGGGTCCCCCTCAACCGGTTTTATTTTTATCGGAAACGGCGTACGAAACTTTACGTATTTTCAATGGATTTTCGAAATAGCCGGGAAATACCACGGTGGATCCCGAGGGCTTCGGCCGAATATGCAAACAACCTCTTTGGTACACTTCCTACAATGTGGAAAACAAGGATTGAACGGGAAGTGTCAGGAACGTTGTTTTTCGCTATCAACAACCTAGTTAAAGACAACATTGTCTCTAAAGAGAATTGAATTCATAAAAATTTGTGGAGATATTTCAAAACACAATTTTTCTCGGTTATCTGGTGTTGCGAGAAAGTTAATCAGAATTTTTCAAGGAATAAAATCAAAATTAGTTTTGAAGATGCTTTGCTTATTCTGGATGATTTTTATGAAAGATTTCATGATGATATTTTAAATTATCATGGCAGCACAATAGCTGAGTTCCTAAACAGCATTAGATGGGGTATCCACAAATATATAGAACCAGAATTTTCGCAATCCATTGTTTGTGAAGGTGGTGATCCTACTAAATATAGGTATACATATCCCAAAAACGTTAACGCCAAATTTGCAAGAAACACTTATTGGGAACTAATGAGCAAAATTCGTAGCGGTCCCTATGTGAAGGAATTCAAAGTTACTCGTTACTTAAAATTAAGCTATTAGAGTTAAAATGAGCGGGGCAACATTTCTGCCTAACACTCAGCTTAACTGGCGGATGCTAAGGCTTTACTAGCGCAATTCGTCAGCTTCTCCCTCAAATAATAAATAAAACGCCATTCACTAATTCAAAACAAAGTTTCGGGGACAGTCTGGAGACACACTCCAAAAGAGTTAACTTATTGATTTATATCAGAAAAAGTGGCGGAGGGGGTGGGATTCGAACCCACGTGACGGCTGTTAACCGCCAAGTCGATTTCGAGTCGACCCCGTTACGGCCAGACTTCGGTACCCCTCCGGTATCGGTAATTATTCTTTCCTGTATTTCCCCGCGCAAATAATAATGCTATTAATTTAAGATTTCTTATTTGATCCTTGACTTTACTTTGGAAATTCATTATATCTGAAAATGCCTTTTATTGGAAGGGGGGGAAGTCGGATGAAAGAAATCAAGAGGAGAAATACCAGGCAAAGAGCGGTCGTTTTCAACGTTCTCAGGCACACGCGCCAGCACCCCGATGCGGAGTGGATCTACAAAGAGGCGAGGAAGATCATCCCCAACCTCAGTCTCGGCACCATCTACCGAAATCTGAAAATATTGAAAGAACAGGGAAAGATCGTCGAGGTAAAGAGCGAATACAGTCAGAGCGCACGGTTCTGCACCCTGCTCACTCCCCACTCCCATTTTCACTGCCAGAGATGTGATTCGGTCTCAGACGTGCACGGATTAAACGAAAAGGACATCTTTCCCCGGGAGCAGATGGAACAGTTCGGTGAAGTGAAGTCGGTTCAGATCGTTTTCCACGGTAACTGCAGCGAATGCCTGAAGAAGAACGATATCTCATTGCAGCAGGCCTGAGGGGAATGGAAGATACTATCTTCGCCGCCATCGAAACCGCCGGGGAGCCTGCCCGTTTATCCTGTCAATCCCGCAGCCTTCCCTCTATTTCCGTAAGTATCTGCTCCGTCGCCTTGTTTCTGTTCAGCGTGTAAAAATGTAGCCCGGCCACGCCGAACGCGAGCAGCTCCAGACACTGGGCAACAGCGTATTCGACACCTATTTTCAGCATATCGTCATCACCCCTGCCCCGCATCATCTCCATGATGTCGTCCGGCACCGTTGCACCGCACATATCGGTGAATTTTTTCACCTGATTTATATTGACGATCGGCATGAGGCCGGGAATGATCGGCACGGTGATCCTTTCCCGAAGGGCCCGCTCCATAAAATCATAGAAGTAATTATTATCGAAAAATAGCTGCGTAATGATGAAGTCCGCACCGGCATCCACCTTCATCTTCAAGTACTCCATGTCCTTTTCAATCGACGGGGCTTCCAAGTGCCCTTCAGGATAGCCCGCTACCCCGATGGAAAACTCATCTGCCTCATGAAGATATTCCACCAGCTGATAGGCATACTGAAAATCATCTTTCATTTCGCTCCGGGGAAGATCTTTCGGCGGGTCTCCCCGGAGAGCAAGAACGTTTTCGATGTTTTTCCTCTTCAATTTTGCGGTGATATCTTTTAAATCCCTTTTCGAGGAAGCGATGCAGGTGAGATGCATCATGACGTTTAAATGGTGTTTCTCCTTTATCCGGAAGGTCCAGTCCACGGTTTGCACCCTCGTGCTCCCTCCGGCCCCGTAGGTTACAGAGACGAAATCAGGGTGAAACCTCTTGAGGACGCTCACCGTCTCATCCAGGATATCCTCACTCTCCGGACTCTTGGGAGGGAAAAACTCAAAGGACAATAAGACCTTGTTTTTTTTAAAAAGTTTGCTGATCTTCATGTTCCGCGCCTGTTTCGAGAAAGTTCCAGGCCCCCCGTTCCAGCAGCATCCGCAAAGCGACAGGCACCGCGGCGTCAGTTGGTTATACCTGCCCGGGATATGCCGTTTCTCTCCGTCGCCATCTGTGCTTCCCCGCCTGGGCGATACAGGGGGTAAACAAAAAATACCACAATAAATGATACCTTATCAACCAGCCGTAACGCTCGGCGGCCTCTCCCGGGCGATGAAACCACCGGGCAGGATATGAAACAGTCCTTCTTCTCACAATAAAGCGGGGCCGAACACAACCTACTATACGGACCCTCCGGACACCGCGGTCTTCAAGGTCGATGCCACCTCCCGTGGTCAAGCTTCCGCCCACGAAAAACCGAAGGGACGGGACCAAACAGTCAGAATCAAAGGAAAACCAGGGAGCGTTCCGATCACCCCCCCAGCACCGGGAGCTCGAACCAAAAAGCCAAAAAGAATAAAAAGCGATTGACAGTTCAATTTCTCATAATATAAAAATATACGGACTAAAAAGAGGATGAGGGCGTTATGGAGTTATCCGAGATCAAGTTCTCCGAGGATCACATATGGGTACTATCGATGGGAAACAGCCTCAGACTCGGTCTGACGGAATATGCTCAGGAACAGCTCGGAGAAGTCATCGAGTTCATTCCCACCGAAGCTGATAGTTACATCGATGCAGGCGACACCTTCGGAGAGATAGAATCACAGAAGGCCGTGGTGGAGCTCGTTTCCCCCGTCTCTGGAACGATACTGAGCATCAACGAGCGCATTATCGATGACCCGAGCATTATAAATATCGACCCGTACGGGAGAGGGTGGCTCGTGGAGGTCGAGCCATCCGATATGGAAGAGCTGGATAACCTTATGGATGAGGATGCCTACGATACCTTCGTTGAGGAATGAAAGGAACAGGTCATGCCAGAGGTGCCGGACAGAGGGCATTTAAATCGCAGAAGTTTTCTGAACATTTTCATCGGCATTTTAGGAGGCCTCTTCGCCTTCCTCTCCCTCTACCCGATAATACATTACGTTTGGCCACGCAAGACCACCTCGAGCGGAACAGGCGAGCTCTCCCTTCCCCTCGATGACGTCCCCCTGAACGGCTACAAGGTTGTCAACTACAAAGAAGACAAGGTAATACTAATCCGCCTGGATAATCGGGTCATCGCCCTTTCGGCGATCTGCCCTCACCTCGGGTGCCTGGTGAAATATCGGGCAGAAGGGTTCATACAGTGTCCCTGCCATGACGGCAGATTCGACTTCAGCGGCAACGTCATCGCGGGCCCTCCTCCAAGGCCGCTGGTATCCTACCCGGTGAGAATCGCTCGGAACAAAATAGTCCTCGGAGGTTGAACCATAGCATGGATGCGCCCCAACAGGAAAATCGGGACGAAACCCAAAAAAAAGAAGAGGACAAGGCGGCAAAGGATAAAGCCCTTGCCGACATCGTAAACCTCATTTCCCTTTTCGGGTTTCTGTATGGAACTCTCGATGATCGCCTCGATTTTGAGGAGGCTGTGGTCAAACAGCTGAAGAAACCCTCGCCGAATTACAAGACAAGGCTCGAAAACAACTTTCTCGCCTGCCTCGGCGGGATATCCTTCGTCCTGATCCTGTTACAATTTTTCACCGGTGTCCTGCTTCTCCTCTATTACCGTCCCACCACCGCCGAAGCTTACCAGAGCATCATCGAGATAACGAACCAGGTTCCCTTCGGCTGGCTCATTCGAGGGATGCACTACTGGGGCGCAAACCTCCTGATAGGAGTCGTCATCCTTCACATGCTCAGGGTATTCGTGACGGCAACGTACAAGTCTCCCCGGGAGTTTACATGGGTATCGGGCGTCGTCCTCTTCATCCTCACGCTCCTGCTCGGATTTACGGGATTCCTCCTTCCGTGGAACCAGCTCTCCTACTGGACGACAACCGTCGCCACGGACGGCATGTCTGCAATTCCGCTCATAGGGGAGACGTTGAAATATTTCGTTCGCGGTGGTATCGATGTGGGACAGCTTGGCCTCACCAGGTTCTTCGCATCCCACATTGTGATACTCCCCGGAATTTTGATGATTTTTTTAGCGATGCACTTTTTACTGGTGAGAAGACTCGGCATAGCGGATCCGCTCTAACAGGGAGGCGAGATGAACAGGGAACGGGACCAGGAGAAGAAGTGGAAGTACGGATACGAGCCCTTCTACCCGAACCACATAATCAAGCAGATCATTCAAATATCCCTCGTAATCGCCGTCCTGGTATTTCTCTCTTCCGTCGTGCCCCCACCTTTGCTCCCGAAGGCAGACCCCTTCATCTCTCCCGACCGCATCCGCCCTGACTGGTACTTCCTGGCTGCATACCAGTTTCTCAAGTTTGCCGATGAGTTCAGATTTCTGGGGCCCTGGGCCCCGAAGCTTATCGGCGTATTGGGGCAGGGGGCGGGCGGGCTGCTGCTCCTGTTT
>JABAOH010156951.1_pt1 | contig 10877 bp, 9 predicted proteins | sample 7062181 | NCBI WGS metagenome assembly JABAOH01 (sample SAMN14538630, study PRJNA623070) | marine sediment metagenome | biome: marine biome [ENVO:00000428]; feature: marine pelagic biome [ENVO:01000023]; material: deep marine sediment [ENVO:00002113]; isolation source: pool of 5 deep marine... | reverse complement strand
ATGAATTTTGAGTTAACGGTCGAATGGGAGTGTGATTGCGGCGCGCGTTGCGTTATACCGGGCCCAACACAGGCGAAAACAGAGTTGGAGACATGGCGGGCAAGACGGCAAAGACCGGCGGGACGACGACAAGGCGGGCAAGGCGCTGGGGCACGGGCAAGATCGCCGTCGTCGCGGTGGCGCTTGTGGCCGCCGCATGGGGCGGCTGGTCGTGGTGGCGTCACAGCTCAGCGGAGGGCCGCTTTCTTGTCCTGGCGGCCGCCGGTATGGATCGCCTTGGCGCGGTTGAGCGACAGCCGGCGTCAACGGGCGGCCATCTCGTACCCGGCCAGTCGCCCGGGTATCGTGACCGCATGCCGACGGCGGGTGCACACGATCCGAAATGGATCGATCCGGGGGTCTACGACCGGCCGCAGATCGCGACCCGGCTCGTCCACTCGCTGGAACACGGAATGATCGTGATCTATTACGATTCGCCGCCCGAGGAGGTTTTCGCGACCCTCCAGACATGGGCCGGCCTCTATGGCGGGCCGTGGAGCGGCCTTGTGGTTGTGCCGATGCCTGGGCTCGGCGACGAGGTCGTGCTGACCGCATGGGAGCGTATGCTCAGACTCAAGCCCTTCGATGCGCCCACGGCGGCCGCCTTCGTCGACACCTATCGCGGCCGCGGGCCGGAACACCCGGTCCGTTAGTCAGTCCGCCGCAATGCCCCAGGCGCGCGCCCAGCCGAGCCCGTCACGCGTGCCGGCTCGAGGATGGTATTCACACGACACCCAACCGCGGTATCCCGCTTCATCGACCAAGGCCAGCAGCGGCATGTAGTCCAACTGGCCTGTATCGGGCTCGTTGCGGTCGGGCACGCCGGCGATCTGGATATGGCCGATGCGCGCGAAGTTCCGCCGGAAGCAGCCAGCGGGATCGCCCTCGACCCGGGCGCAGTGGTAGAAATCCATCTGCAGCGCGACGTTGGCCATGCCAACCGCCTCGAGGATGCGCGTCGCCTGGTCCTGCCGGGTCAGGAAATAACCCGGCATGTCGATCGGGTTGATCGGCTCGATGGTGATCGTGATGTCGTAGCGTGCCGCATTGTTGGCCGCCTTCCTGAGGTTCTCGATGAACACGGCCTCGCAGTCTGCGGGATCGACATCCGCGGGCGGAATGCCCGCCATGACGTGCAGTCTCTTGCAGCCGACGAACAAGGCATAGGTCATGGCCTCGGCAAGATGTGCGTTGAACAGCTGCTCCCAGCCCGGGACCGCCGCCAGCCCACGCTCACCGGCGTCCCAGTCTCCCGGCGGCGTGTTGAACAGCACCGGCTCGATCCCGGCCTCGCGATAAGCGGCGCGGAGGTCGGCCAGCTCGCACTGGTACGGGAACAGGATCTCGGCTCCCTTGAAGCCTGCTGACGCCGCTGCCCCGACCCGCTCGATCAGTGCCAATTCGGTGAACAGGAACGACAGGTTCGCAGCGAGTCGGGGCAAGATTCGTCACCGTCCCACGGCATAACCCTGCATACCGCGCGGATTCGCGGCGGCCTTGAGGAGGTTGTCCTCCTTCTTGGCGGCCGACAGGCGGCCTTCCGACCAGTCGAGGCCGATTTCCACCTTGTGGCCGCGGCGGCGCAATTCGGTGACAAGATCAGCTGGCCAACGGCCCTCCACCACCACGACGCCCGGCCGCGATGTGCGCGGATAGAACGAACTCGGGAAATGTTCGGTATGGAAGGAGGGCATGTCGATCGCCTCCTGCAGGTTGAGGCCGTGATGCAGGTGGCGGAGCAGCATGATCAGCTGCCACTGGTCCTGCTGGTCGCCGCCCGGGGTGCCGAACGGCATCCACGCCTCGCCGTCGCGCAGCACGAAGGACGGCGTCAGCGTGGTGCGCGGCCGCTTGCCGGGGGCAAGGCTGGCCGGCAGCCCTTCCTCGAGCCAGAACATCTGGGCGCGCGAGCCCAGCGCGAAGCCCAGCTCCGGGATCAGCGGCGAACTCTGCAGCCAGCCGCCGCTGGGCGTTGCCGACACCATGTTGCCCCAGCGGTCGATGATGTCGAGATGGCAGGTATCGCCCGCGGTGCTGCCGTCGGCCCGCGTGTCCATCTCGCCCGTATCGGTGTCGTAGCGGGCCACCGTCGGCTCGCCGGCCCCGGCGACGGCGGGGGTGACGATGCGGCCCTCGACCACGAATCGTGCGAGCTTCGGGGCGCGCCCGCCCGGGGCGCCCGGCCGCAACTCGATCGAGGCGGTTTCGCCGATCAGCGCGCGGCGGTCGTCGGCGTAGGCCCTGCTCAGCAGGTCCTGAACCGGAACGTCGACAAAGTCCGGATCGCCATACCAGGCCTCGCGGTCGGCGTAGGACAGCTTCATGCACTCGACCACCGTATGGACGAAATCGGGCCCCAGGGGATCCAGCCCAGATATATCCATATCGGCCATCAATGCGAGGCTCTGCAGCAGCACCGGCCCCTGGCTCCAGGGCCCGCACTTGCACACCCCGTAGCCGTGATAGTCGTAGACCAGCGGACTTTCGTAGTGCGCCCGCCAGCCGGCCATGTCGGCACCGGTCAACACGCCGCGGTGACGCGCACCGCTGGCGTCCATCACCTCTTGTTCGCGGCAGAACCGGTCGATCGTCTCGGCGACGAAGCCTTCAGCCCAGGTGCGCCGCGCTACCTCGATTTGTTCTGACCGATCGGACGATGCCGCTTCAGCCTCGTCGAGCAGCCGCTGCCAGGTTGCGGCCAAAGGTTTGTTGGCGAGCAGCCCGCCTGCCTTTGGCAGGTTGCCGCCGGGCAGCCACTGCGCGGCCGAGGTCGGCCACTCCGTCTCGAACAGCTCCTTGACCGTTCCAATCGTCTCAATGATCCGCGGCACCAGCGGCACGCCGTTCGCAGCGTAGCCCAGCGCCGGCCCGAACACGTCCGCGAGCCGCATCGTCCCGTGGTCGCGCAGCATCAGCATCCAGGCGTCGAACACCCCCGGAACGCAGGCGGCCAGTAGTCCGGTGCCCGGCACGATCTCCAGGCCCAGCCCCCGGTAATGTTCGATGGTCGCACCGGCCGGTGCCGGCCCCTGGCCGCAGATCACCTTGGTCTCGCCGGACTTCGCCGAGTGCATGATCAGCGGCATGTCGCCGGCCGGCCCGTTCAGGTGCGGTTCCGCCACCTGCAGCACCAAGCCCGCCGTGACCGCGGCATCGAAGGCGTTGCCGCCGCGCTCCAGCATGCCCATGCCCGCCGCTGATGCCAGCCAGTGTGTCGAGGCAACAACGCCGAATGTGCCGAGGATTTCGGGGCGCGTCGTGAACATGCAAATGCCTCCGTTGCAGAGCCGAGCGGCGATGTTAGCCGGCCGCCCGCAATGTGCAAGTTCGCATGCAAGCCGGCACGGAATCGACCTCCGGGCCACAGCGATCCCTCGACTGCACCTCACCGTATTTTCCACCCCGGCGACCTGCCGACAAGCGTGCTTGCGAAGGATTCGAACCGGCAGATACAGTTGCACGGTGGATTGATTACCGGTCGGACGCCGAGATGGACGAACTTGCATTGAATTCCGCCGTCGACGGCATTGAATGGCCGGCGGTGCCGGAGGGTACCAGCGCCGCCATCCTGGCGATCCTGTTCCAGCTCGAGCAGACCCAGTGGTGGTCGGTGGACCGGTTGCGCGAAGCGCAGCACCTTCAGGCGGTGTCATTGCTCGACCACGTGTGGCGGACGGTGCCCTGGTACCGCGACCGGCTCGCTGCAGCCGGGTTTCAGCCGGATGTCGCGTTGCCGCGTGATAGCTGGAGCCGTATCCCGATCCTCACCCGCGCGGAGGTGGTCGCCGCGGGCGACGAACTGCTGAGCGTGATGGTCCCGGCCAGTCATGGCGGGCTCGGCGAGATCCACACCTCCGGCTCAACCGGCCGGCCGGTCCGGGCGGTGCGAACCCGGCTCTGGGAAACGTTCTGGCGCGCCTTCACATTGCGCGACCATCTGTGGCATCGGCGAGATCTGTCCGGCAAGCTCGCGGTGATCCGGGAATCCGGCAAGGGCAAGGCGCCCTGGCCCGACGGATCGATTTCGGAAAGCTGGGGCTCGTCCAGCGGCGCGTTGGTCCGCACCGGGCCCTGTGTCAGCCTGAACATCCGGTGCAGCACCGAGCAGCAGGCCGACTGGCTGCAGCGCATGGACCCGGACTATCTCCTCACCCATCCCACGGTACTGCACGCGCTGGCGGCGTACTGCCTGGACCGGGGTATTTCTCTGCCGCGTCTCCGCCAGGTGCAAACCATCTCGGAGATCCTGCGCCCCGGCACTCGCGCCCTGTGCGACCAGGCATGGGGGGTTTCCGTCGTCGACCTCTATAGCGCACGCGAGGCCGGCTATCTCGCCCTGCAGTGCCCTGAGCACGAGCATTACCACGTGCAGGGCGAGAGTGTGTTGCTCGAGGTTGTCGGGCCCGACGGTGTCCCGGTGCCGCCCGGCGCGGAAGGCCGTGTCGTCGTCACGCCGCTGCACAATTTCGCCATGCCGCTGATCCGCTACGAGATCGGCGATTATGCCGAGGCGGGCCNNCGTATCCTTGGCCGCGCGCAGAACATGCTCCGCCTGCCGGAGGGCCGGCGGGTGTGGCCGCTGCTGTCCTCATCCGACCTTGCGGGGCTGCTCCGCATCGCGCCAATCCGGCAATATCAGTTCGTGCAGAAAAGCCTCGAGAAGATCGAGTTTCGCCTCGTTGCGGACAGGCCCATCGCCGGATCCGAGGAAAGCGACCTCCGTGCGTTCCTCCAGGACCGATTCGGCCATCCCTTCGAGATCGACATCGTGCGCCTCGATCGCATCCCGAGAGGCACGACGGACAAATACCAGGACTTCGTATCGGAACTTCCCTGTGACGACGGGCCCTGATCAGCCGATGATCTTCCAGTCGCCGTCGGGCTGGCGGCACGCGATGCCGTAGGCCTCCTGAATCTGGCCGCCAACCGTGACCGTCTGAATGAACTCGCGGCAATACTGTCCGTTCCGCGCGTTCGTCCCTTCGCGGGTCGAGCGCACCGATCCGGCGGCCCCGGTTTCCGGATTGTTCCAGTTGATGGTCGTGCCGACCGGCTCGGCGAACGCGTTGCTGGCAGCGGCCTCTGCACAGGCGGCATCGGTCGCGTCAAGGTGTGCGCCGATCGCGTCACCGACGAACACGCCCATCAACGCGCCCAGTGCCGTCGCTACGTGCCGGCCCTTGCCGCCGCCGACCTGGCTGCCGATGACCGCGCCGGTCACCCCGCCAAGGATCATCCCGACGGGCCGGTGCGAATCGCAGGCAACGCGCCGGGCCGGATAGGGCACCGGAACCACCGCCGGCGCTGGATAGATGACCAGGCCGCCTTCCGCTCCCTCACCGCCTTCACCGCCCTCGCCGTAATACAGCTTCTTCTTCTTCCGCTCGTGTACGGTGTGAATGCGGTAACCGTCGCCGCGATCCATCCCATCATGATGTTCGAAGACCGGCCGGAGAAATCCTGGCGAAATCGCGGTTCCCGCCATCAGCTGGCCGGACAGGCTCGTCGTCGCCAGGGCGCCGACGAGCGTGGCGGTGGTGAGTCGCTTAAAAGACATATCGGACCTCAGCAGAAAGCCATGGACTGCCGCACCATATTCGGGCCAACCTGAACGTACGCTTAACGCGCCCGCCCCGAAGCCTGCGGGCAGCAACCCTGTAAACTTGCCGATACGCCCTGCCGGCCACCGCAAGACCACGCGGCACGCAGCGCCGACCGGTGATTCCGTCAAGCCGGTGCGTCAAAAGATGTCCAGCAAGGCGTTGAGCAAGAGCATGGGTCCGAGCACGACCAGGAATACCTCGACCACGCAGAGCATATCGGCCACCAGCCCCGTGTTCACGAGGATCGAATTCGGATTGCGGCGCGCGGTCTGATACAGCAGCCGGCCGAAAACCATGGCAACCGCGATCACGGCGACTCCCGCCACCAGTTCATTGAAGTTCAACCAGGACATGTCTTGAAAATCCACTACCCGGAGACGCCGATCGCCTCCGAAACGCAGCATTATTTGCTTCAGCAAAATACCGGTAAAACGAAAATTTTTGGCTCTGTTTATCGCAACTTCCGAAGTATCGACACGGGCAGGCTTGCTGTGCCCGGCACGCCCGGTGTTACGTCCGGGTCGTACTTGTGCGGCTTTGCGGGGACAGCTGTACGTCGTGGCTGCGACGCCACAGACATTTCCGGACCGCCATCCGGTGACACAGCGTACGGGGGAACCCGGCTGGACATCCGACTTGCGCCAGAAGACGGAACAGGGCATTTTCTCAGATCCCGCAGGAATTTGCGTGCGATGGGCCGGCAGATGGACCGGAACGTTTGGTATGAGCGACGGCAACGACAACCGCATCTATTTGTTCGATACGACGCTGCGCGACGGCGCGCAGACCCAGGGCGTCGACTTCACGGTCGCCGACAAGGTAGCGATCGCGCACGCACTGGACGAGCTGGGCATCGACTATATCGAGGGCGGCTGGCCCGGCGCGAACCCGACCGACGATTCCTTTTTCGAAAACCCGCCGGTGCTGACAGCCGCCAAGCTGGTCGCTTTCGGTATGACGCGCCGGCCGGGCCGCAGCGCCGAGAACGATCCGGGCCTGGCGCCGCTGCTGAGCAGCAAGGCCGGCGCGGTCTGCCTCGTCGGCAAGAGCTGGGATTTCCATGTCGACGTGGCGCTGGGGATCCCGCGCGACGAGAACGTCGCGATGATCGCAGATTCCGTGGCCTTGTCGAAGGCACGCAAGGGCGAGGCGATGTACGATGCCGAGCATTTCTTCGACGGCTACAAGGCCAATCCCGAATACGCCATGGCGTGCATCGCCGCGGCCTATGAGGCGGGCGCCCGCTGGATCGTGCTGTGCGACACCAACGGCGGCACGCTGCCGCACGAGGTCGAGCGCATCGTCGGCGAGGTGACCGAACACGTCCCCGGCACCCGTCTTGCGATCCATGCTCATAACGACGCCGAAACCGCGGTGGCCAACAGCCTGGCCGCGGTACGGGCCGGGGCGCGCATGGTACAGGGCACGCTCAACGGGCTCGGCGAGCGCTGCGGCAACGCCAATCTCTGTTCGGTGATCCCGACGCTGGTGCTGAAGATGGGCTACGAGACGGGTATTGCCGAGGACGGGCTGCGCCGGCTGACCCATGCCTCGCGCCTGCTGGACGAGCGGCTGAACCGCATGCCGAACCGGCACCAGGCCTATGTCGGCGAGGCGGCGTTCGCGCACAAGGGCGGCCTGCACGTCTCGGCGATCGCCAAGGACCCGACGACCTACGAGCACATCGACCCGGCCAAGGTCGGCAACCGGCGGCACGTTGTCGTCTCGGACCAGGCCGGACGGGCGAATGTGCTGTCGCGGCTGGAGGACATCGGCATCACCATGGATCCCAAGGACAAGCGTGTCGGCCGGCTTGTCGAGCTGGTCAAGGCGCGCGAGTTCGAAGGCTATTCCTACGACGGCGCCGAGGCGAGCTTCGAGCTGCTGGTCCGTGACCTGCTCGGCGAGGTGCCGGAGTACTTCAAGCTGGTCCGCTTCCGCGTCATGGACGACCGGCGCTGGAACGCCCGCGGCGAGCTGGTCACCGAGTCCGAGGCGACGATCACCGTCGAGGCCGGCGGCGAGGAGATCATGACGGTGGCCGACGGCAACGGCCCGGTGAACGCGCTTGATACCGCCCTGCGCAAGGCGCTCAAGCCGCTTTACCCGCAGCTCGAGGACATGCACCTGATCGACTACAAGGTGCGGATCCTGCCGCCGCGGCACGACACCAGCGGCACCGACGCGGTCACCCGGGTGATGATCGAGAGCACCAACGGTGCCGGTGAGCGCTGGTCGACCGTCGGCGTGTCGACAAACATCATCGACGCGTCCTACGGCGCGCTCCGCGACGCCATCTCTTACCGGCTATATCGAGAAGGCGTCGGCGGCAGGGGCGCGGCCACATAAGGTTTGGCTGTCCGGGCGGGCGGCTGGATCAGCGGTTTGCCGCCCGCCCGTTGCACCTTACAGGTTCTTCTCAAAAGCCTCGATATCGTCGAGTACCGGCTTGTTGACGCCGCGCTGGTGTAGGTCTTTGCGAAGTGTGCTCAGCTCTTTCCGGGCGGTTTCTGCTTTGTCCTGTTCGGCCAGCAGCTCAGCACGCTGCCGCACCAGGGCGTGATAGGCGATGTTCAGCGTCTTTTCCGCCTTTAGCAGTTTCAACGCGTCGCTCGTCAGCTGCAACGCCCGTGCCGGATCCGCCTTCGCGGTCTCCCTGAGCCTTCCGTCCTCGACGTCGACCCTGAAGAACGGGTGTGAAACACCGGCCGCCAGAATGCTCGCGACCTTCGCTCCGACAATGCTGTCCTTGTATCGCGTCGCGACGTCCTCAAGTACTTTCATGCCGGTGTCGAGAAACGGCGACCGTGACCCGCCAAGGCTGAGGCAAAGGCCGGCTTCGTGCGTAAAGTAGTCATGTGCGACCCGCTCCTCTGCCTTCGACAAGGGAACGCCGACACGTATCGTGTGCGGCTGGGACGGAATCAGCATGTCACCGAAACCCTGGTAGGCGGCTCGGATATAGTAGATCCCAGGATCGGCGAAGTAATGCCCCCGTTTGCCGTAGGTCAGCGGAATTTCCCTGCTCAATCGCTCTTCGCCGGGCCGTGATCCCTTCGGCTGCAGCGTCACGCGTTCGGCATCGCCCAGCAAGCAGAAGACCGGTTCGAAATGTACCGTCCGCCCGTTCGGGCCAGTGATGGCGACTGCCACGGTGCCGTACGCCGGATCCAAGCGACCGTCGATGTCCACAGGGATTTCCGTGATGAGGTTCCGCAGGCGCAACTCGACGGAAACCGGTTCCATGAACTCGAAATAGCCTTTCGAGCGAACCAGAAGCTCCAGCGGCGGTTCACCCTCCGCCGTGTCGTAGGCACCGTTCGACGCTTCGGCATGCCCACCCGACGCCCATGGGTCACCACCCATGATCACTGCGTTCCGGTTACCGTGGCGTAGGTGCAACAGTTCCTCGTCGTCGAACCGGAATTCGAAGTTCGACCAGAAACTGTCGGCGCCGTTTCGCATGTCGTATCGCCAGTCATAGTTCATCCACGACAGGGAGTCCGGCCGCCCCTTGTCCCAGGAATGCAGGAAATTGAAGGCATGCCCGGCCTCGTGAACCCAAGTATAGAGGAACTTGCGCATGGCTGCGGCCTGCGTCTCATTGGCGGGCGGCCCGGCAACGAGGTCACGGAACCAGACGTGGTCGCGGAAGACGGCAAAACCCTGCCGGTCGGGTGGCTCCCCTGCGCCGCCATACCGGGCCGCGGCATCGAACATGATGCCGCCGACGTTGGGGTTGTCGAATCTGCCGGCCAGCAGTCCCCACAGGTGCCATTTCGGCCAGCCGCCGGCGATCTGGCTGAAATACAGTTCCATGGCGTCATGTAACTCTGCGGGTGACCAGCTGGCAAAGGCCGGCGCGCTGTCATCGATGATGGAACGGTGGGGCGCGACCGTCATTCTGATCCCGGCTTCCTTATAAGTTTCCGCGATGTCGAGCGTGCGCCGTGGCGTTCCCGCAGGCCGAGTCGCGTGCCAGTGCGTGTCGTAGGATGGAATGACCGGGTCCCGGTTTACAGACGAGCAGACATCGACTTCGAGGTTAACAGTGCGGAATTCGTCAGACCGTCGTTGGCATCGGTAGATTTCGTTTTCACTGCCGCGCCGATGGAAGACAACGCGTGCCTGCGCTGCCGCACGGAACGGCCGATGCGGCAACACGATCCTGAGATCGGTTCGGGGATGCACGCCGCTCCAGTAGCGGACCCTTCCGGTAATCCCGACCCGCCCGCGCGATCTGCGTACGGTTGGATTGTCGACGATCCACGACTCGCGATAAACGCGCCATTCGATTTTCCGCCCACCCGGGAAGGTGAACCGGAAAATCTGGTAAATGTCGCCACTGACCTTGTCGAGTACCGGTGACGACCTGCGCCGGGAGTCAATGTCGATGCGCATCTCAAGGGCGTATCGCCCTGGCGCGGGTCCCGACATGGTGCCCTCATAGAGGCCGCTGACCGCCGCAAAGCGCACATGTCGCCACAAGTCGGGCAGGTCGGGCGGCAACGCTTCAAGAAATTCCGCTTCGGATTCGACGTCGGTCAGTTCCTCGACGGTTTGCTCAGTCGGGATTTCCGGCGCACGCGATTCGGGCCGTTCCAATTCCGCGACTTCGGGTGACGCGTGACGTCTCCCCGGATTGTCAATTGAACCACTCTTGCGTCTCGGCATGAGAAATCTCCCTTGCATCGAGGGTCGCCGCAACGCGGCGCCCGTGTTGGGCCGCACCGATCGAAGGTACGGCAACGGCGTCGGGATGGCTTTCTCGTTCGATCCGGTTCTTCCGGAGAGTTATTCGGTTACGCGAAACCTACTGGTGTTTGCGGCGTGTGCCAGTCGATTCGGCCAGCGACGACCGAGATCACCACGTCCTGCGCATCTTTCGCCTTGACGTGGATATGCTTCGACAGCCCTTGTTTCGGCAGGTGAACTTCGATTTCTGCCGCCTCAGTGTCGACCTCGGCAGTCACCGAGTCTGCGAGTCCGACAAGATCGCTGGTGCTCACATTATCCTTGCTGAAGACGGTCTTGCCATTGACCTGTATTTTTACAGTGTCGTTGTTGAAACCGTCGACAAGATGAAGTTTCAGCGTTGCCAAGATGCCAAGAATCCTCCCGGCGCATGATGCGTTTTCGACCGGCGACGATGCACCCGTCAATCAAACGCAATAAAGAATGCCGATATGACAAATTCGGAAATTCTGGACCGCCTGCTCCAGCCCATCACCAGAC
>JABAOH010149170.1_pt3 | contig 10877 bp, 13 predicted proteins | sample 7062181 | NCBI WGS metagenome assembly JABAOH01 (sample SAMN14538630, study PRJNA623070) | marine sediment metagenome | biome: marine biome [ENVO:00000428]; feature: marine pelagic biome [ENVO:01000023]; material: deep marine sediment [ENVO:00002113]; isolation source: pool of 5 deep marine... | reverse complement strand
GATCAGTCCGTACCCGTCTTCGAGATGATCCGGTCGGGTGTCCATCTTGCCGGCCTTTTTGAGCATTCCGGTTACTGACCCGGGTTCCCAGGAGCGGGCTATCAGGGCTTCCTTTGCATCCGCCGGCGACGGTGACGCCTTGATCAGTTCGATGACCTCATCGATATTGGCCAGCGCAACCGCCTGTCCTTCGAGCACGTGCGCCCTGTCCCGAGCCTTGCGCAGGTCGAAAATTGTCCGGCGGGTGACCACTTCGCGACGGTGTGCGAGAAACGCCTCTAGAACCTGCTTCAGGTTCATGAGCTTGGGCTGTCCCTCGTGCAGGGCCACCATGTTGATGCCGAACACGCTCTGCATCGGTGTCTGCTTGTAGAGATTGTTCAACACGACGTCGCTGACTTCGCCTTTACGCAGCTCGATTACGATGCGCATGCCGTCTTTATCGGACTCATCGCGCAGCTCACTGATGCCTTCGATACGCTTGTCGCGCACGAGCTCTGCGATTTTCTCGATCAGGCGTGCTTTGTTGACCTGGTAAGGCAGCTCCGTAACGATGATTGCCTCACGCCCCTGTTTGCCGAACTGCTCGATCTCCGTGCGCGCCCGAATATAGACACGGCCGCGTCCCGTGCGATATGCAGAATAGATTCCCGCGGCGCCGTTAATGATGCCTGCGGTCGGGAAATCGGGCCCCGGAAGGTGTTCCATCAGTCCGGGTATATCGATCGAAGGATCGTCGATCAGGACCAGCGCCGCGGCGACCACCTCATTGAGATTATGCGGCGGTATATTCGTTGCCATTCCAACCGCGATGCCCGAGGAGCCATTGACGAGAAGGTTTGGCAGCCGCGTGGGCATGACCGACGGCTCTTCTTCCGATCCATCGTAGTTCTCGACGAAATCGACCGTTTCCTTGTCGATGTCTGCAAGCAGCTCGTGCGCAACCCGCGACATTCGCACCTCGGTGTAACGCATCGCCGCCGGCGCATCTCCGTCAACCGATCCGAAGTTGCCCTGTCCGTCGACAAGCATGGCGCGCATGGAGAATGGCTGTGCCATTCGGACGATCGTGTCGTAGACCGCGGAGTCGCCGTGCGGGTGGTATTTACCGATCACATCACCGACGACGCGGGCCGATTTCTTGTACGGCTTGTTGTAATCGTTACCGAGCTCGCGCATGGCATAAAGAACACGCCGGTGCACCGGCTTCAGTCCGTCCCGCACATCGGGCAAGGCACGTCCGACAATTACGCTCATCGCGTAGTCGAGATAGGACTGTTGCATCTCCTCTTCGAGACTTACTGACAACAGTTCCTGGGCGACTTCAGCCATACAAACTCACAATCCGGGCGTGGTTCCGGCATTGAACGGAACCTGTATTTAGCGCTAAAAGTTAATGGGTATCGATCAGAATATTGGTTGATTTTGCCTGGCTCGAAACGGGCGTAAAACCGCCCCGAATCAAGGCCCAAATTGTACCATACGGAGGCCTCTACAGCACTGTTTTCAGGCGTTTCTGGGGGTATACTGCGCAGCACTTTGGAGCCTCTCCCGATGACCGAAATTCCCCACAATGTTGATGCGGCGGAAGTCGCCAAATTTGATGCGCTGGCGGCCCGGTGGTGGGATCCCGATGGGGAATTCCGCCCACTGCATGAGATCAATCCGCTGCGACTCGACTGGATCCGACAGCATGTCGACCTGGCGGGTGCAAGCGCGCTCGACATCGGCTGTGGCGGTGGGATCCTGACCGAAGCCATGGCCAATGCCGGTGCGCGGGTGACGGGCATCGATATGGCGGAAAAACCCCTGGGCGTGGCGCATTTGCACCAACTGGAGTCCGGTGCCGAGGTGGAGTACCTGCAATCGACAGCCGAGGACCTCTCTGCGGAGCGCAGCGGTCAATACGACGTTGTCACCTGCCTGGAGATGCTCGAGCATGTACCCTCGCCTTCTCGCGTGATCGCATCGGCAACGCAACTCGTCCGACCTGGCGGTCATGTCTTTTTTTCAACAATCAACCGCAATCCCAAGTCGTTCCTGTTTGCGATCGTTGGCGCCGAGTATGTGCTGCGCCTGCTGCCAGCCGGAACGCACGAGTACCAGAAATTCATACGTCCTTCAGAACTCGAATCCTGGGCTCGGAAAGCCGGTCTCGAGCATCGCGCCAGCATTGGGCTGCACTACAACCCGTTGACGCGCGAGTACTCGCTCGGACCGAACGTGGACGTCAATTACCTGATGTATTTCCGTCGGCCGGAGGCCGAGTAGATCTTGAATTCACTCAATGCCGGCAACTTCACGGCCGTCCTTTTTGATCTCGACGGGACCCTCGTCGATACCGCCCCCGATATGGTGGCAGTCCTTCAGTCCTTACAAGCCGACAACGGCATCGAACCGGTTGGCTACGATCTCGGCCGGTCGTATGTGTCGAATGGCGCTGTTGGCCTGTTGCGGCTCGGTTTTCGGGGGGCCGACGACTCGGTCATCGAATCTCTAAGGCTGCAATTCCTCGAGCGATATGCGGCGCGGATTTGTGATAGCTCGACGGTCTTTCCCGGGCTCGACAGGCTCGTTGACCTCCTGGACGACGCCGAGCTGCCCTGGGGAGTCGTTACCAACAAGCCGCAATTTCTGACCGAACCGCTGCTTAAAGCGCTGGCACTTGCAGAGCGTGCCGCATGCTGTGTGAGTGGCGATACATTGCCACGGCGCAAACCCGACCCCGCCCCATTGCACCACGCGTGTGAGATTGCAGGCTTCGAGACGACAGGAACGCTTTACGTGGGCGACTCCGCGCGCGATATGGCTGCAGGCCGCGCGGCCGGAATGGGTACGGTCGCGGCTGCCTATGGTTACATCACGCCGGATGACAGTGCTGATGCCTGGGGGGCCGACGCCATCGCGGCCGATACCGAAGAACTTACCCAAATCGTCCTCAAAGCGGTTAATCTGGACCCGTGATGGATTCAATCTCGATCGATCCGCTGCTGCTCGAGTATGCGCTGCCAGCGCTTGCAATTGGCCTCGTACTGGGAGCTCTGATTGCCTGGGGGTTTGGACGCCGGCGGCAACGGCAGCTCGAAGCGCAGATACAGAGCCAGCAGGCCCTGGAAAAAGAGCGCGAGATCGCGTTTGAGGCCGCCAACGCGCAGATAACCCGGGCATTCTCCGACCTGGCCAACCAGACGCTGCAAGCCAACAGCGAAACATTCCTGAAACTCGCCGAGCAGAACCTCGGTACGCAGCAGGAAAAGGCCAAACGCGAACTCAGTGAACGCGAGAAGGCCGTCGAGGCGCTTGTGAAGCCGATTCGCGATGCGCTCGAGGCATCCCACAAGCAGATCGCGGAACTCGAAAAATCCCGCCGTGAGGCCTACGGCGGCATACGGGCGCAGCTCGAGGAGATGCAGACCAGCCAGAAATCGCTGCAGCAGGAAACGCACAATCTCGTCAACGCGCTGCGGCGTCCGGAGGTGCGTGGCCGCTGGGGCGAGATTACGTTGCGGCGACTCGTCGAACTGGCCGGGATGGTCGAGCACTGTGACTTCCAGGAGCAGGTGCACACGGCCAGCGAGGGCCAGATCATTCGTCCCGACATGATCGTGCGCATGCCGGACCAGCGCGAGCTCGTCGTGGATGTGAAAACGCCGCTTGATGCCTATCTCGAGGCCATCGAGGCGCCTGACGATGCCCAGCGCAAACTGGCCCTGGAGCGGCATGCCAAGAATGTACACACGCACATCCGCATGCTGGCCTCCAAGGCTTACTGGGACCAGTTCGAGGAGAGTCCGGAGTTCGTGATCCTGTTCATTCCCGGGGACCAGTTCCTGAGTGCGGCACTCAATGAAAGACCGGACCTGATCGAATACGCGTTGTCGAAACAGATCATCCTGGCTACTCCCACGAGCCTTGTCGCCCTGCTGAAGGCCGTGGCCTATGGATGGCGGCAGTTGTCGCTTGCCGAAAATGCCCGCGAAATCCGAGTTCTCGCGGAGGATCTCCACGCCCGCCTGGCCACGTTCGTCGGTCACATGAACACAATGGGCCGGCAATTGGCTCGCAGCGTCGAGAATTACAACAAGGCTGTCGGGTCTCTCGAGCGAAGCGTTTTGCCCGGCGCGCGCAAGTTTGTGGAGCTCGGCGTCCACGAGAAGCGAGAAATCGAAAAACTCGAGTCCCTGGACCCCGTGCCTCGCACGATGATCGAAAGCAGCAGCGACGACGAAGACACCGTCAAAAAGCACTGAGGACACCCCGTTGAGCATTGATCCCCGGGAATACACCTACCCGACCGATATTCTGCGTGACCGGATCATCCTGATAACTGGCGCCAGCGACGGTATCGGCCGCGCCCTTGCGAGTCAGGCCGCCGAACTGGGCGCGCAGGTAATCTTGCATGGCCGCAACGTCGACAAGCTGGAGGCCGTCTACGACCAGGTAGAGGCAATCGACGGGGCGCCGCGGCCATCGATTGCCGTCATCGATCTCGCCACTGCCGACAGCACCGCCTACGTCTCGCTTGCCGAGAATCTTGACCAGGAATTCGGGCGCCTCGACGGCCTGGTGCATAATGCCGGCATCCTCGGCGACCGGTACTCGATTGAGCAATATGACGCCGCGATGTGGCAGAAAGTGATGCACGTCAATGTGACTTCGGCCTTCGCGCTGACGCAGGTCTGTCTGCCAATTTTGCAACAATCGGAAGATCCGTCGGTCATTTTCACGAGCAGCGGGGTTGGCCGGGTCGGACGGGCATTCTGGGGCGCCTATGCCGTGTCAAAGTTTGCCACCGAAGGCCTGTCGCAGGTGCTCGCTGACGAGCACCGCCACGGAAAACTCCGCGTCAACTGCATCAACCCGGGTGCGACACGAACCGGAATGCGCCTGGAGGCCTATCCGGCTGAGGATCGGGATGCGTTGAAGCGGCCCGAAGACATTCTTGCGGCCTACATCTACCTGCTGGGCCCCGACAGCCAGGGGGTCACCGGGCAGAGCTTCGACGCTCAATAAGAAGTTAGATGAAGTAAGCTATATAAATTATTATTTTTTATAACTTTTTCTATGCCTTTTGGGCGTCTTTGCAAGATCTTCGGGCAATTTCAGGCCGCCTGCTGCGTAGAGCAAGCGCACCTGGCCGGGCGTCAGGGCCTCGTACTGGCCACGTCGCAGCCTGCGCGGCAGGTCCAGTGGCCCGTAGCCGATCCGGATCAGGCGGCTGACCTCGTAGCCTGCTGCTGCCCAGAGGCGGCGTACCTCCCGATTGCGGCCTTCCCTGAGTGACACATTGAACCAGCGATTGGCGCCGTCGCCGCCGGCTGCTTCAATTGCCTCAAAGTGTGCGGGCCCATCATCGAGCTCAATGCCAGACTTGAGCCTCTGCAGATCGTGTTTGCCCGGTTCGCCGTGTATGCGTACAGCGTAACGGCGCGTAATCTCCGACGACGGGTGCATGAGCGCATTGGCCAGTTCACCGTCCGTCGTGAACAACAACAGGCCAGTGGTCGTCAGATCCAGTCTGCCGACAGCGACCCAGCGTGCGCCTTTGAGCCGGGGCAGGTTATCGAACACGCACTTGCGGCCTTCCGGGTCGTTACGCGTGGTGATTTCATCGCCCGGCTTGTTGTACAGGATGTATCGGTGGGCCTGCTTGCGACGACGGACGTTTAGTGGCCGACCATCGAGCGTGACTTTCTCGGTGCCCTCCAGCGTATCGCCGGGCACGGCGGCACGACCATTGATCCGGAGCCTTCCCTCGCTGATCCAGCGTTCCACTTTGCGCCGCGAGCCATAACCGGCCGCCGCGAGCACCTTCTGTGCGCGATCGGGCACTGCGGCAGCCTCAGCCCCCGCTTTCAGCCGGATCGGGCCATTCCGAGACAACGAGCTCCTCGACATCGTCGTCGAGCGGCGGGAGCCTCTCGTCCTCGACTTGTTCGTCCTGTGCGCTTTCCGCCTCCGCCGCCACCTCGTCTTCGGGATACAGCACGGGGACGACCGGGACGGGAGGAGGCTCGTCACTCGTGTCTTGCTCGACCTCCGGAAGATTCAGCTGAACACGCAGGCTTTCCCAATCCGACAAATCAGCCAGTGGTGGCAAGTCATCGAGCTTCTTGAGACCGAAGTAGTCGAGAAATTGCTTGGTTGTCCCGAACATCTCCGGACGACCGGGCACATCCCGGTGTCCGACGACTCTTACCCAGTCACGCTCGATCAGCGTACGTACGATGTTCGGACTAACCGACACCCCGCGTACCTCTTCAATTTCCCCGCGGGTAATAGGCTGCCGGTAAGCAACCAGCGCCAGCGTCTCGAACAGGGCACGCGAGTACCTGGGCGGCCGCTCCTCCCACAGTTTCTGCAGCTGATCGGCCATCGCAGCCTTGATCTGAATTCGGAATCCCGAGGCCACTTCCCCGATCGTTATCCCGCGAGGCTCATACTCCTCGATCAGCATGGATAGCGCCTGGCGGATTTCCGCCTTCTCAGGCGCCATACGGCCATCAAACAGATTCTGCAGCTGATCGACGCTCAATGGACGACCGGCCGCCAGTAAGGCGGCCTCGATGAAATGCTTGATCTCGCTCGGATCCATTAATTCACACTCTCCTGGTCGGCTTCTGCGTTGTCCGCCACCAGTCGCACGTTAGAGGCGGCCCGGACGTGCAGCGTTGAAAACTCTTCGGCCTGAACCACCTCGATCAGCGTCTCTTTGAGCAACTCGAGAATCGCTATGAAGGTCACTGCGACGCCCATTCGACCCTCTTCCGGGTCGAACAGGTCGCTAAACCCGGCAAACTCGTTGGCATTGATGCGCGACAGGATCTCGGACATGCGCTGGCGAACAGACAACGGCTCTCGCTGCAGGTGAAGGTTCGAGAACATCTCGGCGCGTTTCAGGACATCGTGGAACGCAAGCAGCAGCTCTTTCAGGGTGACGTCGGGCAGCTGAGTGACAACCTTTCGCTCCGGTGCGTCCGCCGAGGCGACGAATGTATCCCTTTCGAGCCGCGGCAGGTCCGATATATCCTGCGCCGCTTTTTTGAAGCGCTCGTACTCCTGCAGTCGCCGAACCAGCTCGGCGCGCGGATCCTCTTCTTCCTCTTCCACCGTTTGCGGCCGCGGCAACAGCATGCGCGATTTGATCTCGGCCAGCATGGCGGCCATTAGCAGATATTCGCCCGCGAGCTCGAGCTGCATCTCCTTCATGAGCTCGATGTACTGTACGTACTGCTCGGTAATCTCCGCAATCGGGATATCGAGAATATCGATGTTCTGCCTGCGAATCAGGTACAGGAGCAGGTCAAGCGGCCCCTCGAACGCCTCGAGGAACACCTGCAATGCATACGGTGGGATGTACAGGTCCTGAGGGAGTGCCGTCACCGGCTCGCCGTCGACAACGGCGAACGGCATCTCGGATTGGGCCGGGGTCTGCTTTTCGTCCTGAGGGGGCTTGGGCGCGTCTTCACGCTTCAGGACTTTGAGATCGGGTTTCATCACGATTCCGGGTGAATATGGGCGCATTTTAGCGCAATTCGCGGCCGAGACAGCATTCCGGTCACAGCAATGCGCTAACGTCCCCGCGGCCAACCCGAAGAACCTTTGCAACCCCGGTCGTCAGATCGATGACGCTCGTCGGTTCAATACCCGTTGGCCCCGCGTCGATAATTGCGTCAATTTCATGACCTATACGCTCTTCTATCTCCACCGGATCCGTCAGCGGCAGATCTTCGCCTGGCAGCGTCAGCGTTGAACTCATGATCGGCTCACCCAGTTCGTCGAGCACGGCCCTCACCAGGGGATGGTCAGGCACGCGCATACCGATGGTCCGACGCTTCGTGCTCTGCAGGCGCTTGGGCAGCTCTCGCGTCGCCGGCAGGATGAAGGTGTATGGGCCCGGCGTCATCGATTTGACAAGCCGGTAGGCCCAATTGTCTACCCGGGCATAGGTACTGATTTCCGATAAATCACGGCATACGAGCGTGAAGTTGTGCTTCTTATGCGTTCGACGAATACGGCGGATCCGGTCGATGGCTCGCTTGTCACCGATGTGGCATCCAAACGCATAGCTCGAGTCCGTNNCTGCGGGTCGTTAGGATGCACTGCTATCAGCTTGGCCACGCGCGGATTGTAGGGTCTGCGCAGCGAGACGCAAGGTGGCAAAACCCGGTATCATGCCGCCCCGATTCCTGGAAACCGGTTCCCGATGCACCTGCTTGTCGACTATTTGCCGATTATTTTCTTCTTCGGAAGCTATATCGCGACGAAGGACATCTTCCTCGCAATTGTGGTCATCATGGTCGTGGCGCCGATCGTCCTGGCGGGCCAGTGGTATTTCACCCGCAAACTCAACAAGATGACGGCGGTCTCCACCGGCCTGGTAGTCGCATTCGGCGCAATTACGTTGGCGCTGGACAACCCGGTCTTCTTTTACTGGAAACCGACCGTGTTTTACTGGGTGTTCGCGTTGGTCTGCCTCGGTAGTCACTTTGTTGGGGAAAAAACGATCGTGCAGCGCATGCTCCAGGCGGCTTCGCAGGGCACGGAGTCGCCCATCGAACTTCCCTCAGACCGCTGGCGCACGCTGAATCTTATGTGGGTCATCTACTCAGTAGTCGCCGGTGCATTGAATATTTATGTGGCCTATACGTTCAGCGAACCGACCTGGGTGAAATTCAAGCTGTTCGGTCTGCTTGGTCTCACGCTCGTATTCCTGGTCGTTCAGTCGCTTTGGATTGCCTCAGTCATTGAGCAGAATCCTGGCACCGATGCCGATTCCGAGGCATGACGCGATGGACGATACCCGGCGCCAGACGATCGAAGAGTTGTTGCTGAACGCCCTTGCCCCGGCAGAACTCCTCGTCAAAGACCAAAGCCACCTGCATCAGGGTCATGAGGGCGCGAAGGAAGGTAAAGGGCACTTTGAGGTTACAATTGTGTCCGATCGTTTTAGCGGTTTGGGTCGCATTGCACGACACCGATTAGTTTATGATGCGCTGGGCACCTTCATGGAATCGGATATTCATGCACTTCGCATAAACGCATTTTCACCTGCCGAACGCCAAGAGTTTGGCCCTACCGATCTTTAGTAACTGAGGACACAGGATGAACATTGACAAGCGCTCCGGTTTACCTGGAGCATTCGTGGCGCTGGCTGTCACAGGGACACTGGCAGCAACTGCCAATGCCGAAACGGTTTTCACCGTAAACGACGTTTCTGTCGATAGCTCGGTCGTCAATATGTACCTGGAGAGCCGTATTCAACGACCCGCAGACCAGGCCACTGAGGAAGAGCGAATGGTCGTAATGCAGGAGCTAACGGATATCTACCTGCTCACCACTCAGCCGAGCGCCCAATCCGTCGCTGACGACGAGCGGGTCAAGGCGCAAATCGAATTGCAAAGCCGCGCCGTCCTGGCACAGGCTATTGCCGGTGATTTCTTTGCCAACAATCCGGCTTCAGAAGAAGAAATTCTGGCTGCCTACGAACAGCAGATGAAGGTGGCCCCGGACCAGCAGTTCAAAGCGCGCCACATTCTTGTCGATACCCAGGCCGCTGCCATGGATCTGATCAGCCAGCTTGATGAAGGCGCAGATTTCGCGGAACTTGCGATGACCCACTCCACCGGGCCAACCGGACCGAACGGCGGCGATCTCGGTTGGTTCTCTCCAGACCAGATGGTGCCGCAGTTTTCGGAGGCTGTGTCCGCCCTTGAAGACGGCGCGCACACGGCAGAACCGGTTCAAACGCAGTTCGGCTGGCATGTCATCCTGAGGGAAGACTCTCGAGCCAATCAGCCGCCGACTCTCGATAGCGTGCGAGACGTCATCAAGCAGCGCGTCGAGCAGGAAAAGTTTCAGGTGTATCTCGAGACACTTCGCGCGGACTACGCAAGTAAGAACTGAACTGACTTTACTTAATATATTTTTTTTCGAAATCAGGGCACCATTTGGTGCCCTTTTTCGGTCGTTCGCGAAGATTTGTGAATCGAATCACATCTCGCTTCGAGTGACGATTCTACTATCCACTTCGAAGTCACTCCTAATCGCTCGGGGGTGGCTTCTCCAACCCTCGCATCTCCCTTATGGTGGATACGAGAACTAAGTCGGCAGGGACGCCGACTTTTTTTATTCCGCAAAAGAAAGGCCGCATATTTGCGGCCTTTCTTTTTATGGGTTCAGAGAGACTGGCTTCCCTGTTTTACTTTGATGAGCGTTTATCGAAGTAATCAGTCCCTCAAGAACAGTTCAGTCTTGTCGATGACCGTGTCACCGAGCATGGTGCCGCCGAGCGCCGGCTGCGTTCCATAGACTGTAATGGCGGCCCCCATTTCGCCAAACCCGTTTCCACCGAGTGACAACGTATAGTCGACGTTCAAGTCGCCGATACGCATGCTTCCGGTTGAGTAATCAATCGATGAGGGAATACCGGTTACCATGACCTCAGATGCGCCTGGGACATACATATCGGCTGAGATGTCGACACCCGTTGCATCGATCTGGCCTGCTCCTGTCAGAGAGCCATACACAACAACGAAATCGCCAACAGCCATCGAACCAAGTGCCGCATGTGAATATGTAACCGTCTGGCCCACTGCCGTGAAACTGCCTGCATCCAGGTCGATCTCACTTACAGGACCAGCAAGCATTGGCGCGCCGCTACCGGTGATCGCATCTACGCCACTACCCGTAATTGCATCAACGCCACTACCCGTAATTGCATCAACGCCACTACCCGTAATTGCATCGACGCCGCTTCCAGTAATCGCATCGACGCCACTACCGGTGATCGCGTCTACGCCACTACCGGTGATCGCATCAACCCCACTACCCGTAATCGCATCGACGCCGCTACCGGTGATTGCATCAACCCCACT
>JABAOH010061775.1_pt1 | contig 10877 bp, 14 predicted proteins | sample 7062181 | NCBI WGS metagenome assembly JABAOH01 (sample SAMN14538630, study PRJNA623070) | marine sediment metagenome | biome: marine biome [ENVO:00000428]; feature: marine pelagic biome [ENVO:01000023]; material: deep marine sediment [ENVO:00002113]; isolation source: pool of 5 deep marine... | reverse complement strand
GATAGACTGTATTTCCAATTGTATATACAGGTGAGTGAAAAGATGCGCAAAAAAAATAATCAGTACACACATCGATCTAGGAATCTACGAAAAAGCAAGACAAATAGGCTTAAACATCAGCAAGACTTGTGAAAATTGCCTTAAACAAGAAATCCAACGCCTGACGAACACTAATCCAGAAACGAACTGCATATCGACGTGCATTAGCACGTCTCAGCAGCCTGGGTTGGTGGGCCGGGCCGGACTTGAACCGGCGACCTTCTGCGCGTCAGGCAGATGTCCTAACCATGCTAGACGACCGGCCCTTCGCTCTCCTTTATCCTTATTTTAATAGTTTAAGTAGTTTTTCAGCATTTTCACCTAAAAGCTTCCTCTTAAGCCTAGTCTCAACATTTTCGATACCGTTTATCATGTCAACCCATTTCCTGTGGCTCACTTGAAAGTTGAAGGCGGGCCAATCGCTTCCAAAAAGGCACCTTGACCGTAAACTGCTGTAGATATGGACAAGCCTTCGCATCGCATATTCCTTGTCAACGTAGGCCATGCCCTGCCAACCGCTTATATCCGCATACACATTATTCCTAAGCTGCCTCAGTCCAACCACCTCGTCTGCCCATATGCCTCCACCACAATGAGCAATGATTATGTTTAGGTTAGGATACTGGACCAAAACGTCTTCCAAGTAAATTGGCTGGGAATATTTCATTTTTAGTTGAGGAAAGGTGGGGCCGCTATGAACCATTACCGGGATTCCCAATTCATTCGCCCTTTCCCAGAGGGGTGTTACGAGAGGTTCGTTTGGATAGAAGCCGCAAGGGGGGTAAAGTTTTAGTCCCTTCATGCCCCACTCCTGAATCCCTTTCTCCAAGATTTCCACTGCGTTTTTTCTTCGGGGGTCCACTCCCATAAAGGCGATTAATCTATCTGGATATTGGTCTGCGGTATCTGCGACCCATTTGTTGTATTCTTCGATGGAAATCTTTGGCTTTGAAAATCCAGGGGCCAAACCGTAATCGTTGGCTATTAAGATTGATTTGTCGATTCCTGCTTCATCCATGTCTTTGATGAGACTTTCCGCAGTGGCATGATACAAGGTAGGATGCTTTTCCGAGTTTCGCATTATCTTCTCAGGTGCAATTCTTATTTGACTAGCCAAACCTTCAACAGCCATTAATGCAATTTCGTTAGGGGTCCATCCTTTTTTGGAAATATGCGTGTGGACGTCTACAACTACCATGCCCATCATCTAACCTTGTTGTCTTGTGAATCGTTATTTTAAGTTTTTACTAGATAGAGCGTCAGACAAAATGCTTAATAGTTTTCTTGTTAGGTAAGTGTTTGGGCGGGTAGATCAGCCTTGGAATGATCGCAGCGTTGGCATCGCTGAGGACGCGGGTTCAAATCCCGCCCCGTCCACCATTCGCCGCCGTTTGTTTGTGTTTTGGAACCTTCCATGCGTTTTATTGCTTTTTCTAACGCGTTTTCACAGACTTTTGAGACATTTAGGCCCAGTTCTTTCGCTTTTTCGACTAAGGAATGTTCGATGTATAATGTTGTCCTTTTCTTCATTTTATTCACGATTGCATAATATTATGCATATTTTTGGTTAAAAGCCTTCCCACGCGAGCGCAAATCTGATAAGAAACAAGTGAAATCCCTAATAGAACAATGAATGGGAGGAATGGCCAAACTGGAACAGAATGTTTATAAAAAACTGGCCCGGCGTCTCGATGCGATCCCCAACGGTTTTCCCGAAACTGAAAGCGGCGTGGAATTGAAGCTTCTGGCGAAAATCTATACACCTGAGGAGGCCGCGCTTGCCTCTGAGATGCGGTTAACCCGGGAGAGTGCGGAACATATTGCCCGGAGAGCCGGTCAGGATCCATTCAAAGCTACGGTAATCTTGGAGGAAATGGTGCGGAAGGGACTAATTCGCGCCAAAGGGGAAGGAGAACAACGCAAATTTGGTCTTATGCCGTTTATAGTAGGTGTTTACGAGGAGCAACTGGGCAGGATGGACGCAGAATTAGCCCGGTTATTTGAAGAATATTACCAAGCCTTCGCGGGTGGGGCGCTCAGTCATTTGCCTTCACTTCACAAAGTTGTTCCGGTGGAGAAGAGTATTCCCGTTGAGGTGCAAGTTTTTCCTTATGAACAGGCCTCCGCGTTGCTGAACAACGCTAAATCCTTTGGAGTACAGAAGTGTATCTGCAGAGTTCAGAAGGCGTTGGTTGGCGAGCCTTGCAAGTATCCGGTGGAGGTCTGTATGGTTTTCGCGCCAACCGAAGGAGCTTTTGAAGACAATCCGGATGTTAGAGTTATCACGAAGGAGGAGGCTCTCCAAATTCTGCGGGAGACTGAAGAGGCCGGTTTGATCCATTCCTCAAGCAACGTTCGTGAAGGCCATTATTACATCTGCAACTGCTGCACCTGTTGCTGCGGGATCATGCGAGGCATCTCCCAACTGGGCATAGAAAACTCCGTGGCAAAATCCGATTTCTATGCCACGGTAGATCCAGAAATGTGCACAGGATGTGAGACATGCGTGGAGCGTTGCCAATTCAGTGCACCATCACTTCTGGATAACATATCTCATGTAGACCAAAAACGCTGCGTTGGATGCGGCCTCTGCGTGATGACTTGCCCCTCCGGAGCGATGACTCTGATAAGAAAGCCTGAAGATCAAATATCGCCGACTCCCCGCAATATCAAAGAGTGGGCAATGGAAAGGGCTGAGAACCGAGGCATTTCTTTGGAAGAAATCCAATGAGATCATGCGCGCGCAATCGTTCTTGAAACGTTAACCGAAAAACACCTTTGCTATTTCATAAAGCCTCAAATCAACAGTCTTTCGCTCACCAACGACACCCTTTAATGGAACAGAAACAATTTCGTTTTCCTGAAGAGCAACCATACGTCCAAACTGGCCTTTGTGAACAAGGTCTATGGCGGCGACTCCATATCTTGTTGCCAGAACTCTATCAAAGGCCGTTGGAGAACCGCCGCGTTGAAGATGCCCGAGAACCACAACCCGCGTTTCAATGTCAATACATTTTTCGATTTCTTTCCCAAGATAATAGCCTACACCACCAAGCCTAGGGTGTCCAAACTCGTCTACGCCGTGGCTATAAACAATTTCTTCGCATCCTTTGGGCTTTGCTCCCTCAGCAACAACGATGGTGCTGAAGGTTTTACCGCGACTGTGTCTTTGCTTAATGTAATCACAAACTTCGTCGACATCGAAGGGTTTTTCCGGTATTAGGATAACGTCTGCCCCTCCAGCGATTCCAGCCTCTAACGCAATCCATCCGGTATTTCTGCCCATTACCTCAAGTATGATTACTCTGTGGTGTGCCTCCGCCGTGGTATGAAGCCTGTCAAGCGCTTCAGTTGCGATATGAACCGCTGTGTTGAAGCCGAAAGTGTAATCGGTGCCGGCTAGGTCGTTGTCAATTGTTTTAGGCACCCCAATGCATCGAAGTCCCATTTCGTAAAGCTTATACGCCACACCTAAAGTATCCTCTCCTCCAATGACAACCACAGCGTGAAGGCCATTTTCCTTAACATTTTTCAGAATTTTTTGCGGCCCACCTTCATGTTTAAATGGGTTAGTTCTCGAAGTTCCGAGAATGGATCCTCCGCGAGGAAGCATTCCAGAAATTGTTTCTAAATCAAGTGGGATGAATTCGCCTTCAATTAATCCTCGCCATCCGTCCCTGATCCCAACAATTTCATAACCGTAATTGCGAATTCCCTTTCTCACAACTGCTCTAATAACTGCGTTGATTCCCGGAGCGTCTCCTCCTCCGCTTAAGATTGCAACTTTCATATTCTTTCTCCTCTAAGAAGCTTTAAATGCGCTTCCAAATAGGCGCATTTTGACTTTAATGACCTCTTTCATAGTTTCCTTCGCCGGACCTAGAATCTTTCTTGGATCAAATTGCTTCGGTGAAGTGACCAAGATTTCGCGGACTGTACTTGTGAAAGCCAGTCTTAGGTCGGTGTCAATGTTTATTTTCGTTATTCCTAAGGATATGGCTTTTTTAATGTGTTCGTCTGGAATTCCTTTAGCCCCACCTAATTCCGCGCCATACTTCGTGGCTTTTTCAACTATCCATGATGGAACTCCGGATGCTCCATGCAAAACTAGTGGAACTTTAACCCTTTTTCTAATAGCCTTCAACCTTTCAAAGTCTAGTTTTGGCTCTGCTTTAAATTTGTAGGCTCCGTGGGAGGTGCCGATTGCAACGGCGAGGGCGTCCACATCGGTTCGCTCAACAAACTCCTTGGCTGCATTGGGGTCGGTTAATATCGCTTCCTTTTCTTTAACAGTTGACTCCTCCACGCCACCAAGCCTTCCGAGTTCTCCCTCAACTGACACACCTTTCGAATGAGCTAAATCCACAACACGCTTTGTCAAGGAAATATTTTCTTCAAAATTTAGGTGCGAACCATCGATCATAACGGAGGTAAAACCACCATCGATGCATTTTGAAGCCGTTTCTACATCTTTTCCGTGGTCTAAATGGAGGGCCATCGGCGCTGGAGCGAATTTCTCTGCAGTTTTAACCATGGTGGCTAAGTATTCTAAGCCAGCATACTTGATGGCGCTGGGGGTTGCTGCAACAATTACCGGTGACTTCTCCTCCGTGGAGGCTTCGACAATAGCTAACAAAGTTTCTAGGTTGTTAATGTTGAAAGCGCCAACAGCATAACCTTTAGCCATAGCAACGAATAGAATTTCCTTGTTTGTAACAAGCATATTTTCATCCAGAATAAACATTTAGCTGTAGATTTTAATGGATTTTATGTTGCATAAAAACGTATCGAAAATAAAGATTTCTAGAAGAAGAAACAGTAACAATGAACTCTTTCGATTTTGTCTCTCCAGAAAATCAAACATTAACTTGAATACACAGAGGTGTCGAATAGAAACGTTCACCAAAAAGGTGGTTTAGTTGACAATGACTTCGAATGGGTTTCTATCTTTTCCGAAAAACTTCTTGTGGGGCGCCTGCTTCTCAGACTATCAACACTTTGGGAGATTTAGATTCGGTTTGCCTCTTATATGGACAGCCAAGCACATTATGCTTTGTCGAAAAGGCTTTGAACTCATAGCCAAACTGAAGTTAATAGAGTTACGCCATCATGCTCATTTCTATTTTCGCAACCTGTAGGTAGTCTATTACATCTTTAAAGGAAAATTCTGTCATCTTTTGTGTTTTAGACCTGTTTTTCCGGTTATTTTGGTGTATTTGTGTTGGACAAAGGTACGAAAAGGTTTATTAACTATTAATATTCAATATATAGATTAGGGAGAACTGTGAAACCCGACCATCTGGTGTGTCCATATAACGAGTGTAGGAAAGGTTTTGAAAAGCCTCTTATGTTAACAGATTTTTCGAAGACGCCTAGGGAAACCTATTATGCTTGTCCCCACTGCCTAACTAAAGTTGACGTTGTCGCGGAAGACATAAACCTTGACTCGGTTTCCGTTGAAACTTCCGGGAATCCTGTGGAGAAACCTCCTACGGAATGTGGGTATCATCTTGGATATTTGAAGACCCTTCAGAAGGAAGCGGGTATTCCCGATGGGTGTCTAACTTGCTCTAAACTGTTGCGGTGTTTTGTGACGAAGGAGAATATTGCTATAGAGGTTAAGTAGGAATATGAGGGCAGCGGCAATTTTTGTTGCTTTTTTCCTTCTATTTACCTGTGCATCCATTGCTGTTCCTGTTCCCCTGTTCCCTGGAAACATGATTCCTACGTGGTTTAGAATTTCGCTTTCGGATTTTGCTCCTTACGTAGAGGCTGTTGTTAATGGGTTGGTGTACGGTTTCGTCACTTGGATGGTGTTTTTCTTGGTTGACAGAAAAATGGACAAATCGTTGTCAACAGAAGGATCGCGTAGGAAAAAGAAGGAATTTTAGCTAAGGCTAATCTTGAATAGAGACTTTCACTCTGTAGATCGACTCCCTAGTTTTTTCTTTACATAGTCGTGACATTCTTCGATGTGTTTGCGGTACATGCAGTTCTTTACAAAACAGTAGTCTTTCGGCACCCAAAAGAGAGAGAAAAGGTTTTTTCTGGTTCTCTAGGGCAGGGGGAGGGCGGCTATATAGACTCAACCTTGTTTGTGACACAAACACGCACAACGCCTAGAAGCAAGCCAGAAAGAAACCAAAGACGCTGAACTGACGTCCTTCCGTTTCATTGCCTACACAAGGACATACAGCTTTTCTACAGAATTCTGAAATTGGGGCTATCAATTAATATAGCTTCGAACCTAAAATACCCATCTTCTGAAGCTTGGTGAAAAGACGTTGATTCCCCTCCGAGACGAGAATCGTTCCCAAACAACCCCTCACATAACGCGAATTCTCATACTAGTAAACATAATAGTTTTCATTCCGCTTTTATATTTTACATTCTTTCCCGAAGACACAACGGTGCATCAGTTTGTGGAGTCGCTCTACGACAATTTTACCATGGTTCCAGCCGACATACTTCAAGCGAAAAATTTACACACCCTCTTCACTTCCATGTTCCTTCACGCCGACATTTTTCACATTGGCGGAAACATGCTTTTCCTCTACATCTTCGGAGACAACGTGGAGGACGCTTTCGGCCACTTTCGCTACCTCCTGTTTTATCTCATCTGTGGTCTCGCAGCGGATTTCGTGCACATCTTAAGCCTCACAACACCGACGGAACTCGCCATTCCCACCCTCGGCGCTTCGGGAGCAATCTCTGGCGTAATGGGAGCGTACATTTTGATGTATCCGAGGGCGCGGATTCGGACGCTGATTTTAGCGTACTTTGTAGCCGTTGTGAGTATACCCGCATTTTTATTTCTCGGCTTCTGGTTTTTACTGCAACTGCTTTACGTTTGGCTCGATATAGCTGGCGGTGTAGCTTACTGGGCCCATATCGGAGGTTTCATTGCTGGAATCGTTTTAGCTTTGATCGTTAGAAGAAGGAAGGAGAAACGGCTCAAGCCGGTAACCCCATACTNNGAATGGGGTCTGTCCGCCATGAGGTCTTCATACCTAGCAAGGTCGGTCTGGGACGGCTACATCATCCCCCATAAGGGTACAGCGTCCCGCATATTTGAATATTTACGGGAAGAACTTAGACAATCTGTAAAATGCTAAAACCTAGACTTGAGATACGGCGAATTCTAATTGAAACTGCATAATGACTAGGAAACTAACGAGTTGATCAATTGATACACCCGACATTCTTTGCATCTTTCGTACTTGGTTTCATTACAGCCTTTACACAACATTTTGTTAAGTTCGACAATCTGAGATTTCATAGCCACAACCTCATTAACCATTGATTACGATGAGACATCTAGCGCTAAATAGGCTTGTTTCACAAACTGAAATATTCCTACAACGAAATAGAAGCAAAAACGCTAATTATTTTCGTCTTCACAGTTCTTTTCACTTTCTGAGCGCATTCAGCGCCCTATACGTGGCCCACTTGCTTTCCCTGCTTTTTCTGCCCTTCGTTTCTATTTTCGTATGCATGCCTGAAATACCTCTTTCTAGAAACCAACGCCCATTTTCCTTCCGCTTCGATTTCAGCAATTCCACGGCGTCGTTCATCCTTATGCATGCATGCAAAGCCAATCCAAAACTTCTTTTTCCGCAGTCACATCTATTCGCGCCCATGTTGTTTGCGAAGAGCCCTCAAAGTCCCGGAAACCCCTGTAACGTGGATAACTGCGGGTTTTCCATTAATTTCCGTTATAGAAGCGATGGAGGCTCTAACCCTTTCAAGGGCTTTGTGGGAACAGCGGACGACTGCGTAATTTCTTTTTGGATCGTATCGCATGAGGCTGAGGTTGGCTTGGCTGGCTCCGTACTCTCCGAAGAGTTTGAGGACGGCATTCCAAACAGTGTCCATGACAGCCCTTTCATTGACGGGTTGCTCGCTTACAACTTTGAGAGCCAAGTAACGTTTTCTCACCAGTTTAGACACTGTTTTTCCTTCCTACGACTCGTATGCCAGGAGCTACATAGTCTGGACTCAGCTTTTCCCTGTTCCGTTCAACTATAGCGAGAGGATTCTCTGAAAGGGCGCGCAAAGCGGATGACATGGACATGTCGAAAAGCGTTGTGAGGGTAGCGTAGTCGTGGGGTCCCCTTATGAGATACTCGTTTGTTGCTCCGCTGGAAATGGTGACCGGCACCTTGAACCTTTCTGCGATTGCCACCTCCCTTCGCAGACGAGAAAGAAGGCGGATTCTTGAAAAACCTGTTAACAACAGAAGAGGAGCCATTTCTATCTCAAGGGAAGACAAAGCTTTCGAAGCAAGCTCCGCCTCTGCACGATCAAAAAATCTTTTACGTAGATCGGTGGCGGGAAAGTGAAGGAGATCAACTCTCCGATCCTTGGCTGCTTGTCTGGCGACACCCTTCGAGGTGCACGTTACAGATATGACCTCAAACTTTCTCCTGAAACGTCGCAGGTTATGAAGGAGTTCTCGGGGTGTTTTTGGAGAGAAATTCACTCTTGTGACGAGGTCTATCTTGGCATCGTTGCAAATGTGTTGCAACTGGTTGATTTGGTCTCGCGTGACGTTGGGCGGAAGAATTAAGCCAATTAAGCGGTATCCCAGTTTGGAGGATTTTCTAACCATCCTCTCCACTTGATCAAGGTCTTTGATTGGCGCACGGAGATGCAGATCGACAAACATTCTCATGTCAACATCCCGAGTTCTTGGCAGGTCTTAACGATATCTTCAATTTTCCTTTTTCTGAACCGTATGCGTAGGCGAATGGGGTCAGATGTGCAAAGCTTGAGTTTGCCTTGGAGGGCGGCTTGTTTGTCTAATCTGACGTAAAGACTTCCCTTTTCAACATGCAGATGGATTTCCCTACTTAACGTCTCCTTATCCAACTCGCTAAGGTGGGAGGAAAGGTTCTCAACTAAAGCTCTGATTGTTTCCTTATTCTTAATTTTGGCTTCAAAAAGGGTGATGGGGTTGCCATAATGCCCCCGCAGGTTACTCTTGTTAAACACTATGTCTTCCATATGGTTGCTTGGAAGAACATGTTGCACTGCCGTAACGACTTTCTCCGGGTCCTCAGTTGCGTGGGCGAAGAATCTGATGTCAATGTAGGCTATGGGTATTTGAGACAAAACAAGCACAACCGTTTCAGATTTTTTTCTTGCCAAGAGATTTAGACTTCTTTTTCTTCTTTGAACCCAGACTCTGCAGATACTGCTCAAGAATCTTAACGTTACTTTCATATTTTGTTTTTCTTCTCGGATCAACTGGTATCCCCAGTTTGAGGGCTTGCCGAAGGTCTGCTCCAGCCTCTCTTAGTTCAGCTCTGCTGAAGCCTTTTCCTCTGCGGATCTTACTCTTCTTCTGAACTGTGGGTTGTGGTTGCATGTATGCTCAACTGGAGTTTTATTATGCTTTGTTTGATATAAATATCGTCAAGTTAGCTTAAGAGAGAACGTCCTGACATAATGAAAACCATTATTTCTTCTGGTTAAAATAGTTTCGCTCACCACAACTTTAATAATCCACCTGCTAATGCTATTGCCATACATAAACATAAGAGGCATAAAACACAGAAATGATTCCAAAAGAATTCTTCGTGACAAGCGGAAAAGCGACAAGTCCAGTCTCCGAACTCAACGCTTTCGATCTCGCTCTAAAAAAGGCTGGAATCGCCCAGTGTAACCTTGTTCCAGTTAGCTCCATACTCCCCCAGGGATGCAAGGAAAGGAAATGGAGAAAAATAGCCGCAGGCGCAATAACCTACGCAGTAACTGCTAAAATGGATGGAGAAGGAGGAACAACGATTGGCGCAGGGATTTCATGGGCTTGGGAGACGAACAAGAAATATGGACTCGTTGCTGAGGTACATGGGTATATGGACTCCAAAGCGTTAAGGGAGACCCTCGAGTGGAAAATCAAGGAGATGGCGAAGATAAGGGAGATAGAAATTGGCAAGATAAATTATCGAACAGAAGTTTTGAGGGTGCCCGTGGACAACTATGGTTGCGTCATAGCTTTACTCGTTTACACTCTATAACTTCTGAGTTACTGAGCCCTTCTACACTTTTCTCTCTTTTCGTTAACGAACTGCTCTACGACTCGATCGAACTTTCTCGGCACCACACTAAACTTCTAAGAGACTGTGGCAACTGGAGGTTAATCAATTGATTGAAACGTAAACTGTTCACTATTCGATTCTGCTCAGTTTTCTTTTTCCAAGGTAAAGGAACACAATCCCCAGTAGCCAAATCACCACCGTTTGCAGCAGCAAGGTGTTAAAAAAGCCTAGGTCTAGAATGATCATAGAACCAATGAAAATTCCCAGTGAGGCAAACATGACTACTTGTGCGTTTATCATTAGTCCAACCATTTGTGCGCGCGCATTTTCCGAGAATTCTGGTTTCAGAAGAGAGAGGCCGAGAGCTAAAGCCACGTTCGCTGCAACGAGTTGCGTCGTGAATCCGATGTAAGTGAACAAAGAAACAAGTGTGGTTTCAGGAACTGAGAATACCAAAACAGCTGTCATCACTGCCGCGATCGGAACTGCCACCAGCCAACCCTGTATCAACCTCGCCTTGACAAACCTTCCCACACCAAAAGGAGTCTTCTTATATATGAAGAGGCTTTCCTTGCCTCCCGCCGTCACCTGACCGACCACTAGCACAGCAAAGAAAGGAAACAAGAACAGGCCCATTAGAAGGACACCCTCTGGATCCTCAAATCCTCCTCCAAAGAAGATGTTCACCATGGCTATTAGCCCCACGATGTAAGCGATTCTTGACAGATTTTCGAGCCTTCGACCATAATTCTTGAAGACGGATACTAGGAGAGTGCCGAAAGATCCGCCTCCCCC
>JABAOH010065706.1_pt1 | contig 10881 bp, 13 predicted proteins | sample 7062181 | NCBI WGS metagenome assembly JABAOH01 (sample SAMN14538630, study PRJNA623070) | marine sediment metagenome | biome: marine biome [ENVO:00000428]; feature: marine pelagic biome [ENVO:01000023]; material: deep marine sediment [ENVO:00002113]; isolation source: pool of 5 deep marine... | reverse complement strand
TGCTCGAAAGAATATGGTGTGTTAGCGAAGATATACTTCATATGGTTGATGTGAGCTTCCTCAGATTTTAAATTCTCGTAATCCTTAACATCCAGAGTTTTATTATAAATCATCTATCAACTCCAGACATTCCTCAGCAGTGGGATTAATAGGATAATGATTATACTCACTTCTAATCACATGTCTCATATCCCAACTTTTTCCGTCGTGAGGCGACACCCTTGGAATCTCAAAACCATTTGCCAACACTAGATTGACTGACATTATTCCAATAAATCCCTTGGAGTTTTTTATCCAAGTGCATGTCTCCAGCATATCCAGCCCTGTTTGATCTATAGTATTTTCGTGGGAGGTGTCTCCTACGGCATCTCCCCAACCACCAACCTGAACAACTTTCACTGGACTTTTATCTATAATATCTTGGAATAGTGGTTCAAATGTTGTTCTGCCCCTTGGAGAGATTATTATGTATGGTTCATCCAAAGTTTTGAAATCTGGACAATTATATTTAACTACTATGGGTTGACTTGCTTGAATTCCAGCAACCATTGCTATAAAATTAGGCAATGGCCTATCTGGTACTTGTCTGAATCCAAGTTGCCAAACTGTCTCATATAAGCTCAAATCTACTGGAATATACCACGGTTGTACACCCATATCCATTCTTTGAATCCTATAATTGTCCGGCATATAAAAACCATCTATAAAATCTTGATATTCAAACAACCTTTTCATTGGTCTACAATACTCACTTGTGTAAAAATCGCAGGTGGTATCCAACTTCCTGCAAATGTAACGCATGGCTGGCAATGAGTACATGGCATCCCCCATTTTACCGGGGTGAGTAAAGCCAAGTCGCTTGATGTTAGCCATGCCGCACCTCATGCAGGTAGGCATTAATTCCTCCAGGGTGTGTAAATCCTAACCTTTTCATTATTCCACCTCAAATATTGGCACTTCTCCAAATTCCCTGTGAATGGCAGCTTGGTCATCAAACATAATATCAACTTCAAGTTCCTTGCACATTCTTTGTTTAAACCTTCCAACTATCTTCTCGTTATTAGGCTCTTTACCTATAAGAGCCACCTCTTCTAGGTTGTAACAAGCAGTGGTAAAAATGTTGTCATAGAAGTCTTCATCTAGAATGTGTTCCCACTTTTCCCACCTTTCCTTGAGACCTTTATCACCAAGACCTGTTATCAGGTAAACCTTGTGTCCTGCGGCTCTGAAAAGTTTGCCTAGTTCTACAAAGAACTCAGGGTACTTGGTTAAAGTTCCATCAATGTCTATCCCTATATTCATTATATATCCTTATATCTACTTGATTGAATTCCTCTAAATCTGCTATTACCTGCGGAGACATGCTGGCTTTATAGTTTCTTGGTGGTAATTGAGCAGTATTTGGAGGGACGTTTCTTCCCATATTGTCATAAACCTTTTTAACCGCCTGCACCCAACCGGTATCTTGGATACCTACATACCAGAAGTCTTCAAGAGCAGACATTGCTCTATCATAAAGCTCTTCATCAGATATTCTCATAGGCCAATGCTCTATTGTTGCTGTGTGTTCTGGAATACCAACAAAATCTGATGGCCACCAACCAATGTGTTTAGCCATCAAATTATGAGCTAGGGGTTTATTCTTGGACTCGTATATGAAATTCTCAAACGATGTAGCCTCAGTATGTTTAAACTTTACAAGATGATTATAATGAGAATAAACCCTCTCAATTGGGTCTCTCAGCATTACAAACCAGTTCATATCTGGATGCAGGAGTTCTTTCATTTTCACATAGAACACATGTCCTGCCGTGAAGTAATACCTCTGACAATGTTCTCTTCCAGCCAGCATAAACCCAGGTTGACCAGGCCAAGGACTAACCACGGTCTTAGGCCACAAGTTAATTATCTTTCCGACAAAAGCACTTCCACCGGTTTTAGGTATATGGATAAACGCTAATCTAAAGTCTCTCATAAATATCGTTAAATACGAACCTTTTAGTTTTTGTGTAGCCTCTTGGTGTTAGGTATTCATTCCTGTTAGGATTTTTATTGATATTTTCCACAGAAATAATTTTAACCTCCCACTTCTCTAAGTCTATACCTCTGAGAACATCCATTTCGGAACCTTCAACATCTATGGACAAGAAATCAATATATTGTTTATATACATGATTTTCTATGAACCAATCTAGAGTTCTCATATTAACTTTTATAGTTTCTCTTGGTAGACTCTCATGTAGTTTAACACTAGTAAATCCAGCCATACCATCTGGTCCGTGTCCAGCGTTATAGATGTTAAAATCTATATTATCCTTGTTTTCAGCACCAATGGCATATTTATAAACATGTAACCTCTCTTTAAGGTTCTCCCAGCAGTACGGATTTGGTTCTATACAGTAGACGCACCATCCACCCTTCTCCAGCAGATAACTATTACTTAACCACCTAGAGTGATAAGCACCCACATCTATGCAGACACCTTTATAGTCACCAAAGAGTTCTAATATGTATTCTCCGACACCTTCAGTTTCGTAACCTTCATTTATCGTAGGACTTGACAAATCCTGTGATGTCTCCATCTCCCACCAATTCATCAATAGCTCTAATCAATCTAGTTCTCCGTGCGTTGGATTTCTGTGCCAAGATAGCAGCTTGGAGTCTTTCCTCATCGGTTAAACTTTCATCCATCAAATCATCTTGGGCATTCCATGTCCTTATGTCAACGGTAATAAGTTGATCTATCAACTCTCCAATGGTTTTCCTTTCAATTCCCATGCTTTCTTGCACCTTTTTTGTGTAGATCAGCCTCTAACATCAAAGTTATAAGTTCTTTGAACGTGATCTCAGGTTCCCATCCTAGTTTATTTTTAGCCTTTCTTGGATTAGCTCTTGGTGCTACAATCTCACCTTGACGCACAAACCTTTCGTCTCTGCGTACATAGTCCCTGTAATCCAACCCCAAATAACCAAAAGCTATCTCACAAATTTCTCTAATTGAGTGGAGTTCTCCTGTTCCAATTACAAAATCTTCTGGCTCTTCCTGCTGGAGCATCAACCAATAGGCTTTAACAAAATCACCAGCATAGCCCCAGTCTCTCTCTGTATCTAGATCACCAAGCCAAAGCGTATCCCCAGGCTGGTGGTTGGCTACAAAGTGAGTTATCTTTCTTGTCACGAAGTCCACTGGTCTGCGGGGGCTTTCGTGATTAAAGAGTATACCAGAACAGGCATACATCCCATAATGTTCTCTATACAAACTTACTGCATTGTGCGCCAGCAACTTGGCGGAACCATAAGGATTGCACACCTCAAATGGGGTATTTTCATCCATTAAACCAAACAAGTTGCCACGGTTTCCAAATATCTCCCTGCTGGATGCTTGGAAGAATTTACACCCATACTCAGGCTTTATTGTGTTATGTAGCGCATCCATTAAATAGATTGGAGCAACTCCATTAACCTGTACAGCAAGTGATCTATCCCAGCAATCTGGCACATAAGATACACCTGCTAAATTATAAAACTCGTCAGGTTGATGTTTTGCCAGCAGGCCGTGAATAAAGTTACCGTCTGTGATGTCTCCATATTGCATATTAACATCTGATTCAATATGGACTAAGTTCTCCATATATTGCTTACTGCGGCTAATTCCTATGACATAGTATTCCTTTTTCAGCAGAAATTCAGCCAAATAAGAACCATCTTGACCAGTTACACCAGTTATAATTGCTCTAGGCATTGCCAGACCTCTTCTCCGTCCTTTAGATAAATCTCGCAGGGCCAAGGCATTGGTATAAAAAACCTACCACCTTGCTCCAAGAAGTCTCTGTTCTTCTCTATGAAATTATCAATAAATCCCCAGGCTAAAACAAAATAATAATCAGGATACCTTAAATCTCCTGGTACCCATTCTTGTGGTACAATTGGAATATCACTGCCAACAGTGTGTTTACCGTATTTATCTGGATTTATCTCCACAATGAATGGGATATTATCTCTATTTATATCAAAATATTGTAGAAGTGTATTACCTTTTGTGCTGGCAGCCATTCCAAAGATTATATCGTTGCTATGGTTATACAGGAATTTTTGTACAATGTTTTTTATTCTTTGAACTCTTCCGGCAAACCGTTGTAGTTGGTTGCCATTTTTGAGATATTCTCGCTCCCAAAGAAAAGCCTCTTTAACCTCTGGTTTAACTTTTTTGTGACCTATCCAAGATATATAGAGTCTAACACTTTTACCATTAACTCTGTTGTACTCCAAGTCAAATATTTCTAATCCCTGCTTGTACAACAGGTCTTTAATAACATCTAACGAATAATACTCTAGATGTTCATGGCATATGGAATCAAATGCATTAGTTGCTAGGATAGACCCCAAATCTGTCATTTGAATTAACCAAATACCGTCCGGTGCCAGAACTTGAGTAATATCATCCACAAATGCAACAGGATTTGGTAGATCATAGAACATAGCAATTGATGTTATAACTTTAGCTTTTGGATACCTCTTGGGAATTGCCTGTGCCGTGAAATAATCATTTACGAAATAATCACAAACAGCTTTAGCTTCTTCCGCCAAGTTATAAGCTGGATCAACACCAATTTTAGTTACATGGTCTGGAAACATTCCCAGCATAGTACCGTCGTTGGCACCAATATCTATAACAACATCTCCAGTGTTAAGCTTAATTCTTTTTTGGATACCGTCAACCACATCCTGTAAATCGGCAACCATAGAGTTATTTAATCCAGACTTATACCAATATTGCCTGTACATACTATCTAAACTAACAGTGTGTTTAAGCTGGATTAAATCGCATCTCTCGCATTGCACCAAAGTTAATGGTGCTTTCTCACCTGGAGAGTGACTTTCTGGTTCTGCAACAAAACCAGATGGATATAGCTCCCCTAAATCCAAAACCTCAAAATAATTACTTCCGCAAATCCTACAACCCTTAATTTCCTCGTACATCCTTTATCCTTTCTTAAGTTTCCCCCTCGTAACTATTAGGAGGGTACTGAAACCCAATTAATTCGCCCTTAGTTGGTACTGCTAATCTCTTCCTGCGATCTGGAACCAGCTTGCCTAGTTCGTCTATATCTCTTATAACACTGGCTTCTGTCAGTTTAGCTCCAGTTATATTACTAAATGAGACCTCCTCATCCCGCCAAGAAACAGCATTTCCCGCAACTTGGTAAATTAAACCACTATTAAAAGCAACAGCCGCAGCAAGAACTATTGGTCTTTCATCCATATACATGATAACTGGAGGAGAAGCATGCTTAAATTTATCATTGGGGTTTCTTGATACGTCCCAATTATTGGTGGTAGAATTATAACTTGGAATATACCTGCTATTCCACCTTGGCATCAGTGATTTAAGACCTATAAGCAATGCCCGTTTAAGGGTGTCGTTACTATAGGTGGGTGATTCAGAAATATCCCATAGATGTAGTCTCAACGCAGGAATCAAATAGTCAACATCGGTGGTTGCTGCTAATTCTACCCCACTGGCAAAGGATTCCCCAACATGGAAGCTATCTTCACCAGAAGCATCTGGTGTAGTAGACACGTATCTATGGTGCCACTGACCGGCCTCTGTTAAACTTACATCTATATAGTATTGCCCGACCGCTGATTTTACAACTTCTGGGTCTACTCCATATGTATATGAGGTAGTAGTACCACTAGGAGTTCTAATATAGAGAATAAGGGTGGCTGGGTCAACATAAACACCGCCTGTGCTGGTTATTGATGCTGTGCAACGCACAACATCTCCTATATCATACATTTTAATTAAACCTCTACTGGTCCTCAACTGTGATTACATGAATATTGCCGTCACCCGTAATGAGGAGTGTTACGCTTGAATCTCCCGTTGTCAATTCGGTAACTATACCATGACCTACCTGCACATCTCCTTGATCGTATGTTGTGGGGGGTACATATACCGTAATCTGTTCGGTACTAGGTATCATATAAACAGAGCCAAGCTGAATTCCTACACCACCCGGTGTTACGGCTATACTTGGTGAACTAACTCCCATCCCCAACGTGCCGAGTAGAATGGCATTTAGTTGGTCGATAAGGATACTTTTAATTTCCGCACTTGTCAGCAGTGTACTAAGTGGGATTGTTACCCCACCAGGTGCAACCGTACTGGATGGTAATTGTCCGACCAGCGTAAGACTGTTGATGGGAATCGTGATCGTACCCCCACCTACAGCTACGGTAAGAGTTTGCGCCGAACCTATTAAAGCCAGAGTATCGGCTAGTATCTGAACCGCCCCAGGCGATACTGTGAGTGCCTCAGTTGAACTAGCTACACTTAGCAGGTCAAAAGGAATTGCAACAGCCCCCGGTGCTACTTGGATGACGGGGACTCCCCCTGCTATTTCTATCAGGTTCATAAGCATGCTGATGCTTCCAGGGGTCACACTAATACTGTTCGCAGCACCGGCTAGGCTTAGCAAGTTGAGTAAGATTGTTGTTCCTGTACTCACTGTCAGCGCTGGCATATTACCGGATGCTGCCAGTAAGTCAAGTAGGACACTAACCGACCCTGGCGAAACCGTCAAGCTTTCTGGACTGTTTAGCATCGCAAGTAGGTCTAGTGCAATGGACACTGCTCCAGGCGACACGGTGAGAGTTTGTGTTGTGTCTATCAGTCCTAGAGTATCCATCAACATCTGCACGCCGCCAGGACTTAGAGTTGTGGTTTCAGGATTGAATACTGACGACAGAGTGTTCATCGGCAATTGCACAGCACCAGGACTTAGAGTTGTGGTCCTAGTGCTGGACACCGGCGATAATGTACTCATTGGTAGTTGTACACTGCCAGGGCTTACGGTCAAGGTCTCAGTACTAGACACCGGCGACAGAGTGTTTACAGATATTGTGACACCACCGGTAGTTATCGAAGAGGTCAGAGTACTACCAGATAGATTCAATGCATCTAGCAAAACCTGTGTTATGATCGCTACAGTCAGGGTCTTGGTCTGCGCGGCAAAGGACAACAGGTCCATTGCCATCTGCACCGCCCCTGGTGATACGGTTAAGGTTCTTGTACTTATGGACGGAGCAAGTGTATTTATTGTTATCGAAACCGCGCCAGGAGACAGCGTTGAAGTCTTAGTCTGACCGCTAAACGATATTGTATTTATTGTTATATTTTGCGGAGGTCCAGCTGTTGATTCATTGAAGCTGACTGCGACCATTCCCCAATTTTGGTCGTCCTCGGTATAGGTCCAACTGAGTGTAGTCCCATCGGCCTGATGTTCATAACTAGCACCACCATGATCGTTACCCATGTCGGTAATGTGGATTGAGTGCTGGTCAGCGGTCAGTTTACCTGTTGCGTTTTCTGCGATAATCAAACCACCAACAATCAACGAGTTAGACGCCGCGCCACTAAGAGAAACAGTTGGGTCACCTGTGGCACCACTATTGGTAGTAGTTAAATCTACTACATCTCCGAGGTCAACCCCACTCGCACCAATAGCACCACCACATGCATCGGTACAGGCTCCTGTCGTAGTGACTTGTATGTCAGCAGTTGTACTAGCACCTGGGTTGGTTAGATACCAAATTTCTGTCCTATGCTCGGTATTATCATCAAAGTGATAGGCATAGGAAAAATCTTTAGTGGTATCGAACGTGATGCCGGTAATAGGCCGGTCAGCTTCCGCCGTATCAAAAATTGAGATAACGGCAATTAGAATCGTATCATCGGCATGCGTGGTATGGCTCCACGACCACTGAGATGAGTTATTGTTGTTGCCAGATTCACTTGTAGAATTTACAACTATCGTCATACTCTAACCATACCAGGTATCGGTTAATACCCAAAAAGAATGTTTAGTTACCGCCATATAGGATTATAATACCATTGGCGTTCCACTGTAAAGTGTAGTCACCGCCGTTGGTTGCGGTCGTAACTTCCCAATAGGCAATCAACGGGTCTGCCGGTGTGGTGGGTGTTGTATTCCAAAGAATCGCGTGTGATGGACTACCACTGGTACCACCAATATTAAGACCAGTCCAGGTCACATTGGCTCCGGTAAACTTACCACGTTCTCCAGTGGTGCCGGTGCCTGTACCAGTTTCAGTAACCGTCTGACTGCCTAGTGTTTTGGTAGAATAACCGGTACCGGTTACTTCTTGAGCACTGGCATCAGTCCAAATGTTGTGTGTCACAGTATTGGGTGTATAGCCTGTAACCAATGACACTTGAAGAGAGTTTCCACCAGTATCTAAATTGTGAATACCGGCCATTACATCTTCTTTGAAGGTACGATAGATTTTGCCATCGCCTTCTGCCATTCTTACCTCCTATGCTTTGGCTTTTGTGCCAAAGTTTAGTTGTTTTAAAATTATAGTTTGATTCGGAGGAAAACCACCCCAACGGAGTTGTTTTATGGCCCCATTGATTGATTTTCTCTCTGATAAGTAGTGTTTTAAAGCTTCTGGTGCTCTATCGTCACCTTCTGCTAATTCTTCTTTGGCGACTCTTATTATCAGGTTGGCAAGGAGTCGCTTATCAAGTAATTGTTGTTCGTTATATTTAAGAAAATCCTCTACTGTATGCTTATCAAAAGCCATATCCTAACCTCTCCAACCAATTATTTTTATCCGTTTCCTTAAAAAGCCCTATTATTGCTGGTGTAAAGTATTCTCTCCAACCACCAACAGCCCCCTTCCTAAATGTTGGGCTGTATTCGGTTTTCTTTCCTGCCTCAACCATCCACTCTGAAACCATATCTAGGTTTTCTTCCATTATATTGGGGGCAAGTCCAAATACCTGAGATACTCTATTTAATCCATATTTCAACACAATTTTTGCAGCATCTTGTGTATTTTCCTTAATCTGCTCAAATCTTAATTTGCATACCCACGGTATATCCAGCCAAGGAGCATAGCATTCCCATCTTTCCATTACTCCAGGGAACTCATCCACGCCTATTATTACAGCTTTCAAGACTTCTTCAAAGTTGTTCATAGATTTATAAAGGTCTTTATTAGGATGTGACATGAGATCATCATTTTCGCTGAGTACATGGTAAGCTTGAGATACTGCTACATCTCGCATATCTCTATATATAAAGATAGTAGAGAATCCTGAATACCACAGAAATTTTTCAAGGTCTTGGCTATACTCGGAATGACCCTTCATAAAATAGCCATCTTGAACTCTTCCTATCTTGTAGGTTACCTTTTCTAGGGGCACTCTATTTAATGTCCAAGAATTATCAGAGAAGGTTCCAGACCACGGCAAATTCCACAACTCATGGGTATTTAAATGCGGTTTTGCTATCGGCAGCATCATCAGTGAAATCCAATGTAGTCCAGACTTGGGAAACCCATTAATGTACCACTTGGGTTGGAAATGTTCTTCTTTTAACTCTTCTACATTAAAGGCACCTTTATCGTTCACCAGTTCTGTCATTCATAATACCCACGCATAGTAACCGCTACCTTGGTATTTTTATGACTTGGTTTAACTTTAACGGTTAATTCAGAACCAGATGGCACGATCATTGGATCATTTAATCTGGTGTTGTATTCCTCCAGCAAAGGTAACACCGTTCTAGTAGTTCCATCAATAACCAAGGCTATCAGGGATATAAAATTCCCCGTCTGCGCCATATTCACCATATCTATGGAGAGTTCGTCTGTAGCAGTTATAGAAAATTGTGCCGCAGAAGCAGTATCATACAAGTCATGAAAACTGGTTATATCCGGCCAATTATCAGTGTGATAAGCCCATTCCCATATATAATCTTTGTCAACATCTATTGGTATACCAGATACGTCGTTTAGGATATGAACTCTACCGAATACGTCTGTTACAACCAGTAAACCACTTTCAACTGTAATTGTATCTATTGTTGCCATTTTAATCTACGTCCGAAATATCAAAAGCTCTCTTATTTGATGCATCCTGTGCACCTCCTCTACTGCTCTCCTACCGTTATGGTAACTGTAGCGGCATTGCTATCCAAAAGACCGTCATTTGCTACATAGGTGAAGCTATCTATGCCATTAAAACCAGGGTCGGGCGTATAGTTCACCGAGTTACCATGGTTGACTACACTACCATTGCTTCCCTGTGTTACACTGGCTACCGTCAGGCCATCGCCAATATCATTTCCCAACACGTCGATGCCTACCTCTTCATCTACGCCTGTTACGGCGGCATCATCAACAGCTTGGGGTACTACTTTAACTGTTACGTAGACATCACCCACATTACTGTCTAGGAGACCGTCGTTGGCCGTGTAAGTGAAGGAGTCAGCTCCCGTGAAACCGGGGTTGGGCGTGTAAGTCACGGTGTTGTCCGGGTTGAGGCTGACTGCGCCGTTGGCGGGCTGGGTTAGATTGGTCACCGTGAGAGGGTCACTCTCAGGATCGTAATCGTTATCCAATACCGCAATTATGGTAGAGCAATCTTCTGTAACGACAGCCCTATCGTCGTGCGCCGACGGTCGGTGGTTGGTACCTGGAGCTTCCATCTCGCATACATCGAAACGGTCTATATCGAAATACGGACTGAACCTTGTATATACCTCTTCGACTATCCGCCTAGCTGTCCAGTCTGCCGGTATCGTCGGGTAACTATGGTCGCTTAACCAGGTGTTAAGTTTGTCCCTGGCAGCCGCCAGAGGTATATCATCCAGTTCGCCCCATTTAACATCCCCGTCCTCGGTCACGGCACAAATGCCGTAAACGTGAGGTAGTTGGTCGATAGCCTGTAGCTGTGCTCCCGTACCGCAGATAAGATAGGCACCCCAATTGCCTATTTGTTCGCACAGCACATACCCATGGTAAGGGTGTGTCTCTGGATTAATTTCCGGCTGACCACCACTCATTCTT
>JABAOH010030780.1_pt2 | contig 10881 bp, 11 predicted proteins | sample 7062181 | NCBI WGS metagenome assembly JABAOH01 (sample SAMN14538630, study PRJNA623070) | marine sediment metagenome | biome: marine biome [ENVO:00000428]; feature: marine pelagic biome [ENVO:01000023]; material: deep marine sediment [ENVO:00002113]; isolation source: pool of 5 deep marine... | reverse complement strand
AATGGGTACAAACCCGATCTTGATGAGCCTTGCCATAGCCGGCCAATTGTCCAGAGTCTGGCGGGCCTTCAGAGAGGGCGGGGTCATCATTGCGCCGTCAATCTGCGATGGCTGGTTCAACGATTCGTGGTTCCCCTCATACGAGGAGACCTATGAGGCGATGCAGGATTACTGTGAACCGGCGGATTTTTTGGGCTCATCAACGGCCGAAGAAATATCCACGAATCCAGATTACTGCTATCGATACTCGGACGCCTATACGTACCATCCCTTCCATGCGATGTCCATGATCAGCGGTGGAGCCGTGACGGCCCAACGGACCACGGCTGTGTTTATGCCGGGGGCCAAGGCGCCGAGGTACGTCCGTGGACTGGGGTATGTCCCGACCCATACGTTTGAGGAGGCGATGGAACGGGCCATCAGAATCGTCGGAAAGAACCCCCGCGTCCTCTGCACCCCTGAAGCATTTTCAGGTGGCGTCGGTGTTCATCTTCGGATCAAAGGATCTTGAAAAGGATTCTGCCATTCGCCATCGGGTGTGCTGCAAGGATTTCTCTGACGTCTAAACAACTGACCAGTAACAACGGAAACTGACATCTAAAAAGGATCATTGAGCACCGAAGAGCGATCTTTTGCGGCGTCAGAGGATTGGCTGAGATGAACAAAAAGCCCCGTGTCATGATCGCTGCGCCTGCTGTAATTAATGAACAGATAGCGATGTTAGAGCGTGCAGGCTGTGAGGTCCTCGTTGCCGAGGAACCCTACGAAGAGAGCGTACCCAAATTGCTTCCCACGTGTCATGGCCTGTGTTTGGGTATCTTCAGAATCAAGGAAGATCTTTTGAAACGGTGTCCCGACCTGATGGTTGTAGCTCGCCATGGCAGTGGGACCGACATTGTCGATGTCGAGGCTGCCACGCAACTTGGCATCTACGTAACCTGCACTCCCGGGGCGAACGCGAATGCTGTCGCTGAGTTTACGATGGGGGCTGTCCTCTGTTTGTCCCGGGCGATCGTTGAGGGAGACCGTCGGATGAAAAGAGGGGAATGGCGGGACCCGTCGCTGTGGGGATGGGAGCTTTCGGGTAAAACGATGGGGATCCTGGGCCTCGGGCGGATAGGGCAGCAGACCGCGCGTTTGGCAAATGCTTTTGGAATGGAGGTCCTTGCCTACGACCCCTATCAGGCGGATTCGGTCTTCGAAAGGGCGAAAGTTAAGAGGGTTGATCTGGAAGGACTGATGGCCGGTTCACAATACCTCTGCCTGCACGCAAACCTGACAAAAGAGACAAGGAGACTACTCGATCGGCGCAGACTGGAAATGATGCCACAAGGCTCGTATCTCATCAATATGGCCAGATCAGAGATGACAGACACCGACGCACTGAAGACGCTGCTTGATAGCGGGCATATCGCGGGAGCCGCCTTCGACGTCTTTGAGGAGGAACCTCCAAAGAACTGGGAACTCCCAAATCATCCCAAGGTGCTTGCCACGCCCCATACCGCAGGATGGTCCTATGAAGCGAGAAAACGAATGACCCTGGGCGCTGCTTCTGAGGTGATTCTTGTTTTGAGAGGGCAGAAGCCGAAAAATGCCGTTAATGCCCCCCAATCTCCACGCATCAAGAAACTTATTGGGTGATGGCTGGTGGCCCTGGTGGGATAACATTCGACACCTCGACTCAGATTCACGACATTCAAAAATAGACGTTTCGGATGAATGCATACATGGGCAATTCTAAGGAAGGGAGCATTTTATGGCAGATTCCCGACCGAACATCATATTCATCATTACTGACCAACAACGCTACGACACGATCGCTGCCCTTGGGTTTCCCTATATGGATACACCCAACCTCGACCGGCTCGTGAGAGAGGGTACGGTCTTTACGAGTTGTTTTGCCGCTGCGCCCTCTTGTGTTCCCTCCCGGGCGAGCCTTTTCACGGGCTATTATCCCCATACAACTGGAATTTACAAGAACGAGGATATTTGGCGCCACACGTGGGTCGAGTTGCTGGCTGAGACCGGTTACCACTGTGTCAATATTGGGAAGATGCATACCTACCCTTATGAGACACCCTGTGGGTTTCATGAGCGATTTGTTGTTGAGAACAAGGATCGGTATTTGGCGGGAAGATGGTTTTTCGACCGATGGGATTTGGCCCTCCAGGCCCAGGGATTAGTCAAGCAACAACGCGAGCTCTACCGGAAGCGGAAGGATTACAGAGAGAGATTGGGCGCCTTTGAATGGGAGCTGCCCGAAAACACACACTCGGACTTCTTCGTCGGTGACTTGGCGACATGGTGGATCGAAACAAAGCCGAAGACAGAACCCTTATTTCTGCAGGTGGGCTTCCCCGGCCCCCATCCACCCTTCGATCCTGTCCCGCGCTACGCTGAACCCTACAGGGCAAAGGACCTTCCCCTTCCTGAAGTGACCCAGGCAGAGCTCGAGGCTCAGACGCCAGCGCAAAAGGAGTTGATTGACCACAATTGTCAGATAGACCATGATTCGATTGTTTGGACAAAAGACCCGTCGCGCGAGCAGGTCCATCGCATGCGGGCATATTACTTCGCCAATGTGACCATGATCGATGAGAAGATTAGTCAGATCTTCAAGGCCCTGGAAAAGAAGGGTTATCTCGAAAATGCGGTGGTCATCTTCATCTCAGACCACGGAGACTGCTTAGGCGATCACGGTCATATCGAGAAGTGGACGATGTACGATATCATCACCCGGATGCCTCTCGTCGTCTGGGGCCCGGGACGTTTTGATGGGGGACGCGAGATCGATCATCTCTGCCAACAAATGGATATCGCTCCGGTGATTCTCGAAATGGCTGGCGTGCAGGTGCCCGAGTCTTGGGAAGCCGTTACCCTGATGCCTCTTCTGAGGAGCGAATCCGACAAGGAACTGCGACAATACGTCTTTGCCGAACAGGGCCGCGATCTTACTCTAACCGGGACAGAAATGATGACGATGATTCGCAGTCGAGATTGGAAACTCGTCTACTATGTAGACAGCGACTACGGCGAGCTTTACGACATGCGAAACGATCCTGGCGAGCACAAGAACCTTTGGGCAACTCCAAGGCATGAAGATCGTAAGCAGAAGTTGCTCGATGCACTACTCAAGTGGCGGATGGGGAGCGGTCTCAAGACCGCCCCATGGACTGCCCCCTGGCGATGAGGAAGGAGATCTACTTATCCGTCCTCGAAAAAGCCTCCTTCAAGAAAACACATCACCATTTCCAGATTGTCATTAGGAACGATTTCAATCTCATCCAGCGCAGCAGGGAAGAATATACCTTTGCCGGGAGTGACCAGGGTCTCTCCTCTGTCCCAGCGCAGCTTCGACTCTCCCAGGGTCACCAAACCCACACTGAACTGACCGCCGAGATTTAGTGTGGAGCGCTTGAGTACTCTCACTTTTAGAATACCAAAAGGCTTTTCCGGTCTCCCCGGGAAGTACAGGCTCAGTTGCTTCGCTGAATCACTCGGCAGTTTCCTGGGCTGATGCCTATAGGTGGTCCACATCTCTTTAGGTGTCCGAGCGGTATAATCAAAAGCGTCCGCCAACTTATCAAATCCGAGACCCAGGTGGCGCTGTCCTTCCGAAAGCTCCATACCCAGCCATTGTTTCTCAGCGCGGAGAATAAGATCGGCAGGCTCGTGGATCTCAACGATGAAAAGTCCCGGGCCAAGGGCATGGGGAACCCCCGCAGGGACATAATATGCTTCTCCTGGACTAACGGTAATCTTGTTAAGACACCCAAGTAGCTCTTCCGAATCGCCGCGTGTTAGAATTGGCTGAAAACGCTCTCGTGTAAGGCCATCTTTGAAGCCAACGTATACGTGCGCTGGCTCTGATAGATTACTTCGTGCCTTTTGAATCACCCATGCTTCATCTCTGCCACAGGGAACATTGAAGTGTTTATTCGCAAAGCTTTTCTTTGGATGACACTGAACAACATGGCGTACCGCAGTATCGATGAACTTAACGATAAGGGGAACAACTGTCCCAAATTCCGTTACAACAGGGTTCCCCAACAAGATATCTGGAAATAGCTCTACCAAGTCTCGGAAGACGAAAGTTTGGCCCTCAACGACTATTTTGCCAAGACCCTGGGGAATTGCCTTCTTATCCGGGATCTCTCCGCTGACATTCGCTGCTTCAGTCGTTGATGCATACCATGCTTCTCCGTGATGGCCATCTTCCGGATTGTCAAGTCTAAGTAATTGATCGAGTACCAATCCACCTATAAAGAGTCTATAAGGGCGTTCGGGTGGGAAGATAATTGGGCCATATACAGTCTCTTCAAGTTTCTTGACTAAAGGATCAGCCAATGTTAGCTCCCTTGAAGCGACTCTGATCAATCCGAAAATGCCAGAACACCATCGATCTCTCTGTTCATTCCATTTTTGACCCACGAGACGGAACGATTGAGGTTCACAGGATCTCTCGAGAAAGTGGGGGTCAACCCTCAATAATCGAGGCAAAGCCTGGATGCTGAGACCTGACCCCCTGACATGGGTGGTTTAGAAGATTGACTCAGGGTCATAATGTTCCTTTGCGTTCTTCCCGGTAATTGGGACGCTGGGAAGAAGGACCACTTGATCCACCTTCTGACCTTCCAGGATTTGAACAGCGACATCAAGTGCTTCAGGGAAGAAGATGGGCATCTTCACCGTAAAGGCAAACTCGCCGTCCATAACGGCTTTGATAGCCTCCTTCTGGCCGTCCATTGAGCCAACCTTGATCTCGTTCTGCCTTCCGGCCGCCTTTATCGCTGCCAGAGCACCGAATCCCATCTCATCATTTTCGGCAAAGACGAAGTCGATCTTCTTATGGGCCTGGAGGATGTTTTCCATAACAGTGATCGCCTGTTCGCGCTGGTAGTTTCCAACCTGATCTGAGATCACTTTAATATCCGGGTACTTTTCGATCACACTTCTAAAACCCTTGAAATTGTCGATGTTTGAAGCCGAGCCCTGGACTCCCTGTATGATGACTAGATTGCCCTTTTTGCCCATGGCTTCCACAGTGAGTTTTCCTCCCCAGGACCCTTTGACAACGTAGTCCATTCCGACATAGGTGACCGAGTCAGGGATCATGCTCTTTGCGACCTGGCGGTCAAAGGCCATAAATGGAATTCCAGCCTTTGCGACCCTGCGAAGAGCAGGCACAAGGGCGTCTGATTGATGGGGACAGACCATGATGAGGTCGACCCTGCGGGCAATCAGGTCCTCGACATCTCGTGTCTGCTTTGCGGCGCTTAAACGGGCGCTTGTAACGATGAACTTGACATTCTCGTGGGTCGCCTCGTATTTCCTGACCACATCATACTGTGCCCGTCGAATTGGATGGGTGTCGTTTGGTTGAGAGATCCCGATAAGCCATGACTTCGCTCGAACTTCAGTGACAAGCGGATAGGCCAAAAGCAGGGATACCAGAATAATGACCCAAAGAAAGAAAATCCTGTTTTTCGTCATTGGTTTCATTTGCCGTCCCTCCTCTTTTGTAATTCTTTGCCTCCTCTTCGTTTGGTAGGCGCCAGCCCTATTTGAAAAACTAAATCACCCCCTTTCCCTGGCAACAATATCCTACCGTCTCGCGGTAACAGTGCTGATGATTACCGCGACGATGACGGTTATACCCTGAGCGATCATTTGGATGTAGTAGACCGCCCCAAGAAGATTCAAGATATTGTTTATGATGCCCACGATGAGAAGCCCGATCACAGTGTACAAGACATTTCCAACACCACCAATAAAACGGGTTCCCCCTATGATAACGGCTGCGATAACTGGAAGGACCTTCAAGTCACCGGCCGTAGGGTCACCCGCGTTGATACGGGAGATGTGAATTATGCCCGCAATAGCGGAAAGCATTCCGCTGAGGGTATAAACCTTAACCTTCATCCACACCACACTCACGCCAGCCAGACGGACTACCTCAGCATTCCCCCCAAGGGCGTATATGTACCGGCCGAATACAGTATGGTACATGATCAGGGCTAGAAGGACGTAAAAAACTCCAATAAGAATCACTGGCATGGGAACGGGCCCAATAAACCCGTTAGCGATGAAACGGATCATTGGGGGAGTATTGTCTCCCAACGGAAGCGTTCTTGCGTTGCAGATAATGAAGGCGACTCCCCGCAAAATGATATGCATTCCGAGGGTTACCAGAAAGGGTTCAGCTTCTCCCTTTGCGATGATTAAGCCATTACAAAACCCAACCAAACCTCCTGCAAGGACCATGATGAGGATAACCATGTAGGGGGAGATGTCCGTCTCAAGTATCAGCTGGGCCGATCCAACCGCGCTGAGGGCGAGTATGGCCCCAACAGATAGGTCAATCCCTCCGGAAAGAATGACTAGCGTCATCCCGAGGCTCATGAAACCTAGGATTGTTATCTGCCTGATGATGTTAAAGAAGTTCGGAACCGTTAGAAAGGCGTCCGAGAGAAGACTTGAAACAAAAATCAGGGCTAACAGGCCTGAAAGCGTTATGTACTTGTTTGCGATTCCCGAAGTCTTCCGGAACAGGGCCTGGGATAACACATTTCGCCTATTCCCTTCTGTATCCATATCTCGAAAAATCCCCTACGGCTATTCTTCAAAAATCTCCAGACTCCTGGGTTGGAACGGGTGCAGGGCTCTGCTCCCCCAAGATGACCATCCTGAGGATTTCATCAATGGAGGTTTCCGCCTTCTTTCTAACACCAACCAGTTTTCCTGTTTTGAGGACCATGATCTTGTCCGAAATTTCAAAGATATCGTTCATGTTGTGACTAATCACGATAATTGCCAATCCTCTGTCCCGAAGGTGTCGCACCAGGGTGTGCACTTTCTCAGTTTCCTCCACGCCAAGTGCTGCTGTTGGCTCATCCATAATAAGCACCTTCGCATTGAAAAAGATGGCTCTCCCAATGGCGACCGACTGCCGCTGCCCTCCTGAGAGGTTGCCCACGCGCTCACGGATCGATTCGATGACTATCTTTAACCGGTCGAGAAGCTCTCGGGTCTTCTTCTCCATCTCCCTTCGATCCATGATTCTGAAGATTTGACCGAGACTCCCCTTTTTTATTTCTCTGCCAATGAACACATTCGCTGAAACATCGAGATTGTCAATGAGGGCGAGATTCTGATAGATCGTTTCAATCCCCAGCCTTTTGGCGTCCCTTGGGTGTTTGATATGAACTTTTTCGCCGCGAAAGAGAATCTCCCCGGAATCGGCGAGAATGGCGCCAGAGAGGATGTTTACCAGGGTCGACTTTCCTGCCCCGTTGTCCCCCACTAGCCCTAGAACCTCGCCCTCGTAAAGCGTGAGATCTACATCTCCGAGGGCTTCGACCCCGCCGAAGTGCTTGGTTATGCCCTTCATCTCGACGATCGGTGTCATTGATCCCCTGGTTTCCTTATATCCTTTCAGACCTCACAGGCTATCGCTTCCGCTCCTTTTGCAGGAGAACTGCAACAATAATAATCGAACCCTCTGCTATGAGTTGGATATAGTATCCCAAACCCATGAGGATAATGATGTTCGATATGAACCCAATGAGGAGGAGTCCGATGATAGTGTAACCGACTCCGCCGAGACCACCGACGAATTTGTTTCCCCCTATGATCACCGCCCCGATGATGAAAAGGATGATCCCTTCACCTGCCTGTGGGTCCCCCACATTGATACGGGAGAGATTGATAATGCCTGCGATAGCTGCACTCGCCCCACAGATAGCATAGACCGCCACCTTTACCAGCTTGTTATTTACTCCTGCAAGACGCACAACCTCCTCATTTCCGCCGACCGCGTAGAGGTATCGCCCGAAGACCGTAAAGCGCATCATCAAATAGCCGAGGAGATAAGCGATAGCGAGTAGGATTGTGGGAAAGGGTATCGGACCGATGTCGCCATTGGCGATGAAATCAAATTTAGAGGGCATCTCAACGAAAACAGTTCTTCCTTCGGTTAGTGAAAAGCATAGACCTCGGAGGACGAACTGCATCCCTAAGGTAATGACAAAAGGTTCTATACCAAAGCCGGTGATGAGGAGGCCATTCGAGGCGCCAACGACCGTCCCGATGATGATACCTATAATGACTACGGGAATCAGTCCTGACCCCCCTTTGAGCATCAGGGCGCCCACAATTGCCACTNNATCCCAATGATAACCCCTGTAACAACGACGGGAATCAGTCCTGATCCCCCTTTGAGCATCAGGGCGCCCACAATTGCCACTAGCCCAAGGATCCCCCCGAGGGAAAGATCGATTCCTCCCACGAGAATCACCATGGTAAGCCCAAGGGCTAGGAACCCATTGATCGCAGTTTGCCTTAGGATGTTCTGGAAGTTTGTAACTGCAAAGAAGTAGGGGGATACCAGCGAGCAGAATGTGAAGAGGATCAGGAGCGCAATGAGACTGGTCGATTTCTTGAACCAGACCCTGACAGCGAGGACATTAGGGGTTCGACCTGTCAGCAGGTTCATTTTCCTAGTCGAGAAGGAAATGCCCCACTATATTACTTCATGTCGAATGCGATATTAGTTCAGAAAGGACATCTTGTCAACAGTCTCAACAAAGCCCTTATTCCGCCAGCCACTCGAGGTTGAGCTCAATCAGCTTCCCCCTGGTCGGCTTTCCATTCTCCTTGTGCCATCCCATCATCTCATAGTAGAGATCCTTGGTTTTTTCAAGGTCCTCCTTGGTGAAGGTCTGTCCCTTATTCGGACCATCTGGAAGGGGTTCAAAGAGTCTCTCAGGCCAGGTGTCGTCCTCGCGGCCAAACCCCTCTCGCAGGTTGAAGATACGGGCCATAGCCATCGACCGGTCAGATAATTGCATAAGTTCAAAGAGGCTCGTCTCCCACCCTGTCACGCACCGAACCGTTTTCACGACCTCATCAAGGGAAAGAGCCCATGGGGGCTGAGCGACGAAGTAACAGATACCCAGTGAATTCCAGAGATTCCAGATGAGCTGGGCGTGTCTGAAAAGGCGGACCTTTTGAGGGCCTGCTTCAAGGGTTGAAACGGGCTCCAAGACGCCCAAGGGAGCCAGAGACTCAAGCGCCGGGCTCCTTTGCTGAAACTGGGGATCGTGTGTGGCTTCCAGGTGATCAGCACCCGTTGGTGAGACAGCATAACCCAGTCCGACTCCGAATTTCCCTCGAGGATCGTGGAGGGGAACCTCCTGACCTTTGATGTGAAGAGCATATTTCTTGGCAGGGTCTCCCAGTTTTTCAGCGGCCTGCTTGACTCCTTCAGCCAAAAGGTCTCCCACCCCCCTCCGAAAGGCGATGCGCTCGATCATTTCGATCATGGCCTCAGCGTTGCCAAACTTCAGCTCCAAGCCGTCTGTGTCCTCACCAGTGAGAAGGCCGTTCTCAAAGCATTCCATGGCAAAGGCGATGGACATGCCAGTGGAGATACTGTCGAGGGAGTATCGGTTGCAGAGTTCATGTCCCTTGGCAACGGCCTCAAGGTCGTCGATGTCGAGGCACGACCCAAGGGAGGCGATGGTTTCATACTCAGGACCCCCGTAATCAGGGGAGATTTCGTATCGTCCTCTGGAGCTGACCTTGCGCTTACAGCGAACTGTGCAGGCATAGCAAGTTCCGTTGCCAACGGAAATGGTTTCTTCCATGGTTTCTCCTGAGATTTTTCCGGCCCCCTCGAACTGACTGCGAGTGAAGTTTCGTGTAGGCAAGATCCCCTGCTTGTCCAAAGGAAGGATGGCGCTTGGAGTTCCCAGCTTTTGATACGTCTGTTCGTTTGGATGTGTTTTGATGGCCTCGGCAAGGGAGTGGCTGATTCTGCGAAGCCCGTCAGGATCTGCAATTCCAAGTTTTTGGGTTCCCCGCACTGCGATTCCCTTTAGGTTTTTCGATCCCATCACTGCCCCCATGCCTGTCCTCCCGTTGACATGTCCCAGGTTGTTCACCACGCAGGCATAGCGCACCAGGTTCTCTCCGGCCTGGCCGATCAGGGCTATTCGGATGAGATTGTCGCCGAGCTCTCTTCGAATGTACTCCTGGGCTGTGCCCGTGTCAGTCCCCCAGAAGTGAGAGGCATCCTTGATTTCCACTTCACCGTTATGTATCCAAATGTAGGCTGGTTTTTCGGCCTTCCCCTTGATGACGATGGTATCGAAACCTGCATGCTTGAGTTCTGGCCCCCAATAGCCCGCGGCTTCGCTCTCCCCGAATCCTCCTGTAAGCGGAGAACGGGCAGCAACGGTATATCGTGTCATCCCGGACATGGGTATTCCAGACAGGACACCGGACGCGAATACGAGGACGTTCTCCGGACCCAATGGATCGGTTCCGGGTCTGAGTTCCTGAAGCAGATAGGCAAGGGAGAGACAACCTCCCCCCATGTGCGTTCTATAAAAGGATTCGGAGGGGGATTCTACATCTATTTTTTTCGTGCTCAAATCGATCCGCAATACCTTTGCGTTGTAGCCAAATGGCATAATGTGATCTCCTTTCTAGACGTATGCAATTACATAGTAATTGGTTCCCCGACCTACTCTCTTCGGTCCTTGTTCCCAATCTGCAGGCGGGGAATGCTCATAGGCATTTCACCTTACGGAAGGGATGGAATGCCTCACCTTACTCAATCTTTATGGGTACACCTTGTTTCATTGAACGGGAGACGGCCAGGGCAACCTGGATATTCCTTTTTCCTTCCTCCCCATCCACGATGGGCGTTTTCTTCTTCTCGACACAATGTATGAAATGCTCTATTTCGTCAAGAAAGCAATTATTGCTTCCAACGGGATAGATTTGACATGTTCCCCTGAAAAAGAGTTTTATATCTGCAGATTTCACAAAAATCCATACAGAGCCATCAGTTGTAATCGCTCCCTTATCACCGCA
>JABAOH010110174.1_pt5 | contig 10882 bp, 9 predicted proteins | sample 7062181 | NCBI WGS metagenome assembly JABAOH01 (sample SAMN14538630, study PRJNA623070) | marine sediment metagenome | biome: marine biome [ENVO:00000428]; feature: marine pelagic biome [ENVO:01000023]; material: deep marine sediment [ENVO:00002113]; isolation source: pool of 5 deep marine... | reverse complement strand
CTTTTCCGGGTTCAAGATCTTGGCCGTCTCGGCCATGAAGTGGACGCCGCAGAAGACGATGATGTCGTCCTCCACCTCCATGGCCGCCTGGGCCAGGCCCAGCGAGTCGCCGGTGAAATCGGCGATCCCGTGGAAGATCTGCGGGACCTGGTAGTTGTGAGCGAGGATGACGGCCCCGATCTCCGGCTTGAGCCGCCGGATCTCGTGGATGATCGGGGCCTGGAGGCGCCACTCGATCTCGGGGACCAGATGCCGGAGCTTATCGTAGAGAGGCGCGGTCGCGGCTTCGACCTCAGGGGTGTAGGCGAGCCGGGGATCGACGGAAGGGGTGCTCGTCGTCATCTATTCTACAATTCTCGGGCGCCTGGGCCCGCCTCCGATCAGGGTCGACACGGTACCGTTCCGCCAGGAAGTTCGACGGATCGGCGGTGAAAATCAAGCCGCGACGCCGGGCCGACCTTGACCCGGCCTCGTGACCGCGCCGATATTTCGCTGGCCGGAGGGGGGCGCAGGGCCGCGGACCGGCGCCGTTTGGCGTGCGGTTCGAGGAAAGTCCGAGCTCCACAGGGCACGGTGCCGGGTAACGCCCGGGCGGCGCGAGCCGACGGAAAGTGCCACAGAGAACAGACCGCCTGCGGTTCAGCCGTGGGTAAGGGTGAAACGGTGGGGTAAGAGCCCACCGCCCGCGCGGGTGACCGCCGGGGCACGGCAAACCCCACCGGGAGCAAGGCCAAATAGAGGGAGAGCGGTGGCCCGCCGCGTGAGCATCCCCGGGTAGGCCGCAGGAGGCGCCGGGTGACCGGCGCCCCAGATAAATGGCCCCATAAACAGAACTCGGCTTACGGCGCCCCTCCGGACTTACAAAGCCCCTCCGCCGTCGAGGGGCATTTTTTCCATGTTGCTGGTGAACATCGAACATCCAACATCGAACATCCAACATCGGAGTTTGTGGGGAATTTTGAACGCTGAACATCGAACGCCCAAGTTGCCACGGCGGAACGCGCACTTTGGGTATCGATGTTGGATGTTCAAAGTTCGGCGACCTTTTAGACTTCGAATCTCGATGTTGGATGTTGGATGCTCGATGTTCGAATCGGCGTCGTAGGAGTGTCCGGATGAGTGCGCGAGTCATCGAGTTTCCCTTTACGGAGCAGACGCTCGACAACGGGCTGCGCGTGATCGTGCAGGAGGACCACACGACGCCGGTGGTCTCGGTCCACGTGATGTATCACGTCGGCTCCAAGCACGAGCGTCCCGGGCGTACCGGCTTCGCGCACCTGTTCGAGCACCTGATGTTCCAGGGCTCCGAACATGTCGCGAACGACGCGCACTTCAAGTACGTGCAGGATGCGGGCGGCACCTTGAACGGCAGCACCTGGTTCGATCGGACGAACTACTTCGAGACGCTGCCGGCCAACGAGCTCGAGCTTGGGCTCTGGCTGGAATCGGATCGGATGGGCTATTTCGAGTCGGCGATGACCCAGGAGAAGCTGGACAACCAGCGTGACGTCGTGAAGAACGAGCGCCGGCAGTCGTATGAGAACCGGCCCTATGGGTTGGCCATGGAGACGATGCTGCGGCTGGCCTTCCCGGAGGGCCACCCGTATCGCCACCCGACGATCGGTTTCATGGAGGACCTCGACGCGGCGAGCCTGGAGGATGTGCGGGGGTTCTTCCGGACCCACTACACGCCGGACAACGCGGTATTGGTGCTGGTCGGTGACCTCGAGACCGAGCGGGGGATCGAGCTGGCCGAGCGCTACTTCGGAGATATCCCGCGCGGGCCGGGCGCTCAGCAGGTAACGGCCCCGCAGGTGGCGTCCGGGGAAGAAGCGCGCGATACGATCTATGACAAGGTGCAGTTCCCTCGCGTCTACATCTTCAACCACGCTCCGGCCTTTGGGCAGGACGGCTTCGAGGCCGCGGATGTGCTCGCCTATCTGCTGGCCGACGGGAAAAGCTCGAGGCTGTACCGCAAGCTCGTGTACGACAAGCGGATCGCTCAGGACGTCACCGCGCAGGTCTGGCCCACCGAGGATTGCGGTCTCTCGTTCATCGTGGCGACGGCGCGGCCCGGAGTCGCGGCCGAGACCCTGGAGTCGGCGATCCTCGAGACGCTGGACGCGGTTCGAGACGGCGATGTGTCGCAGCGCGAGACCGAGGGCGGCGTCAACCGGGGGCTGCGCGAGCTGGTGAATGCCCTCGATGGCGTCGGCCCGCGGTCGGACGCGATCGCGACCGCCGCGACGTTCCTCGAGCGGCCCGAGTATGTGAACGAGCTGTTCGACCGGGTGGGCTCGGTGGACTCTGACGCGGTCGTGGCCGTGGCGAACGAATGGATGACCCCCGGGCGCCGCGCGATCCTCCATGTGCTGCCCCGCGACTCGGAGGGGGCGGGCTGATGGCGGTTGACCGGACGCGGCGGCCGTCTCCGGGCCCCTCGCCCCAGATTCGTCTTCCCCAATACGAGCGTCTGAGGTTGCCGAACGGCTTGAGCGTCGTGGCGGTGCGCCATGACGATCTGCCGGAGGTCTCGGCGCGCGTGGTGATTCCGTTCGGCGCCAGCGACGACGAACGCGAACGGGCTGGAACCGCGCTGTTGGTGGCCCGAGCTCTGACCGAGGGGACGCAGGACCGAACGGCGGGCGAGGTCGCCGAGTGGCTCGACTTTCTCGGCGCACGGTTCAGCGTCGATGTCAATCACGATGCGACGACGTTGAGCCTCCACTTCCTCAGCCGGGTGTTTGACGACGCGTGCGCCTTCCTCGTTGAGGTGTTGGCGCGACCCGGCTTCGATCCGAAAGAGGTCGGTCGGCTGAGGGATGAACGGTTGGACGAGATCGCCAGCAGCCTGGACGAGCCCCGCGCCGTCGCCAGCCTTCGCCTGCACGAAGCCTGTTTCGGAAACCACCCTTACGGAATGCGGACCGGGGGAGTCGAGGACACGGTGCGCGAAATCGGAGCCGAAACGCTGCGGGCCTTTCACTCCAGCTACTATCGAGCCGCCGGCGCCACGCTGATCCTGGTAGGAGACCTCCCGGCAGGCGATGTCCTGCAGAGCCGGTTGAGCTCGGCGTTCTCGGTCTGGAGTGGCGATCCTGAGGATGCGCGGCCGCTGGCCGATCCAAGCGTCGGCGATGGTCGCCGCCTCTGGGCAATTCCGTGGGACGGCCCTCAATCCGAGATCCGGGTCGGTGGTTTGGGCATCCGGCGACTCGATCCCGACTACCCGGCGGTGGTGGTGATGAACGCCATCCTCGGCGGCCTGTTCAGCTCGCGGATCAACATGAACCTGCGTGAGGATAAGGGCTGGACCTACGGCGCGGCCAGCCACTTCGACGCACGGAAACGGCGCGGCCCCTACTACACGGCCACCGCCGTAGACGCGGCTGCCACCGTACCGGCGGTGCGTGAGATCCTCGGCGAGCTGGAGCGGATGAAAGTCGATCCGGCCAGCGACGCCGAGCTTGAGCTGGCCAAGAACGCGCTGACGCTGTCCTTGCCGCGTCTGTTCGAGACGGTGGGCCAGGTGTCCGGACGCGTGGCCCAGCAGGTCGTTTACGGCCTCCCGGATGACTACTGGGTGACCTACCGCGACCAGGTTGCGGCGGTGACGCGCGAGGATGTGCTGGCGGCGGCGCAGCGGCTGTTGTCCACGGAGCACAGCTCGATCGTGGTCGTGGGCCCCGTCCGCGATTTCCACGCCGACCTGGAGACCCTGGGCCCAGTGGAGATTCGCGATACCGCGGGGCGACCCAGCGAGCTGAAGGGCTCCTGAACGAGGAGACCGTGAGCGGTCTCGACTTTCGGTAAACTTTCGGTTAGTTTGAGGTAGGGGCGCCGGCGGTCCGGCCGGCAGCGGGAAACCCTGCGGGCTCGCCGGGCGTCTATAATAAATGCAGGGACGAGGCCTCCTGCGGCGGTCTGTCGTGTGTTCCAGAGCCCCCTTCGGGGAGCCGCCGGCCAGGGAGCCAAAACCAGTACATTTTGCACATTGCAAGGCCAGGGTGCATTCCGAGCCGAGTCGGGCGGCGGGGTAAACCGGGGCGAATGGCCTGAGGTTTCAAGGCCGCTGCGTTTCCGCCGGGGGGGTTTGAGGTCGGGAATGGAACGTGCACGGCGGTGTGGTGGGAGATAAAGGGGGATCCCGGCGATGCGTAAGGAAAGAGAAGACGGCGGAGTCGCTGTGCTGGACGCCGCCAACGCTGAAAGCTCGAGCGCCTGGTCTGACGATGAGTTTGTAGAGGACGATATGGCACAGGCAGTCGCGAGAAAGGTCGAGTCCGGGCCGACGCTCGGGGACCTGCCGGACAACGAGCTTGTGGCCCGATTCCTGGAAGGGAACGGGCTGGCGTTTCCGGAGCTCGTGCGACGGTACCAGTCCCGTCTGATGAACTTCATCTATCGCACGATCGGCGACCGAGATCGGGCCGAGGACCTGGTACAGGAGACGTTCATCCGGGTTTACCGGCATCTGCACCGGTTCGATCAGACGAAGAAGTTTTCCACTTGGATCTACACGATCGCCAGCAACCTGGCGAAGAACGAGCTTCGAAACCGGTCTCGAAATCCACTAGTGTTGTTCCAGACGATCAAGAAGAACTGGGAGGCTGACCACCGACCTTTGCAGTGGGAAGATCCGTCGTATCGGCCGGATGATCTTTTCCGTAAGCGGCATCTCCGTGACATGGTGGAGCGGGCGGTCGAGCAACTGCCGGAGCACCACCGGGCGGTATTTGTGCTGAGGGAGATGGAGGGCAAGACGTACGAAGAGATCTCCGAGATCACCGGCGTGAACCTGGGAACCGTGAAATCGCGTCTCAATCGGGCGCGGAACAACTTCGCGCAGATCATCGCGCCGATGTTGCGTTAGACCGGTCGGCTAAGACCGGGAACTGTGTGAGCGGGGCAGCGGCCAGCCGGTCGTTGCCCCGCTCGCGTTTTGTACGGGGACGCCGCCTGGCTGGAATGGCGTGGGGCGTCGGGTCTGCCGGGAGGGCGGAGGCGGCCTCCGGGGGCGCCCCCTTAAGAGGTTGGAACAAGAGGCACCCTCGGCGCGTACCATACGCCATCATACCGCCGAGTGGACAGGTGCCGGTCTTGGCTGAGCCTCAGGGGGCGCGAGCATGGAGTGCGAGGAGTTTCTTGAGGACTACTCCGATTTCCTCGACGGAACGCTCGAGGAGCATTCTCTCACCGATTATCGCTATCACCTGGAAAGGTGCCCGAGTTGCGCTGAGTATGACCGGGTGATGCGCCGTGGCCTTCACCTGGTGCGGGCGCTGGACCCGCCCGAGGCGCAGGCCGATTTCCTGCCACGGCTGCAGCGCCGCTTCTTCGACCTGCCGGCCCGCGCCGTCGGGGTGGGGGTGCGCCCGCGGAACTTCGCCGTCGCCAGCCTGTTGGCGGCGGCGGCCCTCTTCGCCCTGGTGTCTCTGCCGCTGCTCCGTCCCGAGGTTCGTGCGCTGGAGCTGCCGCCGGTCGTCATCGAGGCGCCCGAGGACGCCGGGGCTGTGGCCTCACTCTGGGGACCGCCCCCGAGCTTCGCGCCGACGGCCAGCTTTCTGACGGTGCCTGACCTCTCCAGCGACCCGTTCTTTGCCAGCACGCCACGTCCGTATTCGCTGTTCCGCACCCCGTTGCGGGCACCGGTCCGACCGGTGGAGAACCGGGAGACGGCGCCGGAATAGCGCCCGGAAGGGCAGGCTTCGTGTTGACACCCCTGTGGGGCCGGCGGATACTTCTTTATGGCAGAGCTGACGTTCGACCAGCTCGCTGACCGGGTGGCGCAGGGGAAGCTCGGCGGAGACTACTTTCTCAAGACAGAAGAGCCGTTCCTGCGTGAGGAGGCGATCGCCTTTCTCACGGACGCCCACCTCGAAAGTGGCTCGGCGGATTTCGATCTCGATCAAGTGAGTGGCGAGGACGCGGACCCCGCGCTCTTGTCGTCGCTGCTCGAGACGCCGCCGCTCCTCTCCCACTACCGTGTCATCGTGGTGCGAAACGCCCAGAGTCTGACGCCATCGGGGCGGACGGTGGTGGAGAGGGCGGTGAGTCGTGCGGTGGAAGGCCGTGCGTTGATCCTGGCGGCGCAGATTCCTAAGGGGTCGAAGGCCAAGTTTTACGATGTGCTACGGCGTCGCTGCACCACCGTGGCGCTGCGGGCGCCGCGCTCGTCCGAGCTGCCGGGCTGGTTGGCTAAGCGGGCGCGAACGGTGCACGGGGTCGAGCTGGAGATGCAAGCGGCCCAGCTTCTGGCCGGCGGGGTCGGGGCGCGGCTGGGCGTGCTGGCCCAGGAGCTCGACAAGCTGGTGACCTATGTCGCCCCGTCGAAGAAGATCGGGGGCGAGGCGGTCCGTGCCTGCGTCGGAGCCTTGCCTCAGGTTGATCGGTGGCGCTGGATCGACGAGGTGGTCGAGCGGCGAATCAGCCGGGCGCTGGACGAGTTGCCCGCCCTGCTAGATTCAGGCGAGGGCGCGGTTGGCCTGATCGCGGCCTTGGGAGAGTCGCTGATTCGCGTCGGCCTGGCCCGAGACGGCGAAGCGACGCTGGTGCGGGTTCTGAAGCGTGACGGTGCCTATCGCAATCTGAGCTGGAAGGTCCGCACCTATGTTCAGCAGGCCCGCCGCTGGCCGGCTGAGGAGGTGAGCCGGGCGCTGGAAGAGCTGTTGAGGGCGGACCGTCTGATCAAGTCGGGCGGCCTTTCCGACCAGACAGCGCTCGAAGAAGCCCTGCTGCGGATCGGGAGCGGGAGTAATGGAGAGGGGTCGGGCACCCCGGCCTCAACGAGGCGGAGGAAGGGTGGTGGCTCAGGTGGACGTCGCGGTTAGGCTCACTTTGCGGTTGGCCGGCTGGCTCCTGGTTTTTGGAGGCTTGCTCCCGTTGCCCGCCGCGTTGGCGCAGGAGACACTGCTCGAGCAGGCGCATCGCCTGGCCGATCAGGGTCAGGTGGCGGAAGCTCGAGAGGCGCTGGCCCGCTGGGAGGAGGTGTATGGGCGGACCGCCGCATCGGGCGACCGGGCGCGAGCCTGGTTTCTAACCGCGCGGCTGGCCGAGGATGGCGCCGTAGCGGAACTCCACTATCTCCGCGTGATCATCGAGGGTTCCAACTCCTCGTATGCGGACGAAGCCCTGTTGCGCCTGGGCCAGTTCAAGATCGCGGAGGAGGAACACGCCCGGGCCATCGAGTACCTGGGCCGGTTACGTCGTGATTATCCGACCAGCGAGCACGGACCGGAGGCGCTACTCTGGATCGCCCGTGCCGCCCGCTTCCTGGGGGACCCGGAACGGGCCTGCGACGCGGTGGATCAAGGGCTCCGGGAGGTGGCTCCCGGCGACACGGTTCTGGCGCGGGTGCTGACCGAAGAGCGAGCGAGCTGCCGGGATGTCAATCGGACCTACACGGTGCAGGTCGCGGCCTTCAAGGAAGAGGTGGCGGCGATGAACCTGGCCCGGCGCTTGCTGACGGAGGGCTACGACGCCTGGGTGCTCAACGCGACGGAGCGCGACCCTCTCTACCGCGTCCGTGTCGGCCGCGACCTGACGGAGAGTGAAGCCAACGCCCAGGCGGACCGGCTCGCGGTCGGCGGCCACTCGCCGTTCCTCGTGTCGAAAATTTCGACCCTCGAGAGGGGACGCTGATGGGGCCAAGCAGGCAGGCGACCGAGCAGCGCCGTCCCCGCAGCTTCGCGAACCGCGGTCGGCTGGGGAGGTGAGTTTGCGTAAGGGTCCGGCCACGCCGCTGATGCGTCAGTACCTGGAGATGAAGGGTCGCTGCCCTGACGCGATCCTCTTTTTTCAGGTCGGCGACTTCTACGAGATGTTCTACGAGGACGCCGAGGAAGCCTCCCGGCTTCTGAACCTGACTCTCACCTCGAGAAACAACGGAGAGGCGGCCGAGGTGCCGCTGGCCGGCGTGCCGATCAAGGCGGCGCACGAGTACGTGCAGCGCCTGATTCGCCTGGGTCGGCGTGTCGCCATCTGCCAGCAGGTGGAGGATGCATCGCAGGCGCAGGGTCTGGTGCGCCGCGAGCTCATCGAGACCATCACGCCCGGCGCCGTCTTCGCCGACGAACTTCTGAGTGCCGGCCGCAACAATTTCCTGGCCGCCGTGGCCGGGGGAGACGACCAGCCCGAGCTGGGCCTCGCCTGGGCCGACATCTCGACCGGCGAGTTCTTTTGCGCGCGGGTCAGGCGCGAGGAGCTCGTTTCCGAGCTCGATCGCATCGACGCACAGGAGGTTCTGCTGCCGCGGTCATGGGAACCCGGCACCGACGGGACGACCGAGGGCAATGCGGCCGGGCGCCCCCGCACCTACCGGGACGATTGGTGCTTCGATCGCGAGATCGCCGCCGAGCAGATCCGCCGCCACTTCCGCGTCCAGAGCCTGGCCGGCCTCGGTTTGGCCGAGGACGGCGACGAACTCGCGGTGCGTGCCGCCGGGGCACTTCTCACCTACATGCTGGAGATGCAGCCGGGCGCCGAGGGCTCGTTGCGGCCGCCCCGGGCGGAGCGGGCGGCCTCGGTCTTGCACCTGGATGAGATGACGCGGCGAAACCTGGAAGTCGTGCGTCCGATGCAGCCGGAAGGGGGCGCCACCCTGCTTTCCGTCATCGACCTGACGCTGACCCCGATGGGGGCCCGGTTGCTGCGGGGATGGGTGCTGCGGCCGCTGGGGGAGCTGGAGGCCATCCGTCGGCGCTTGGACGCCGTGGACGAGCTGTACCAGGACGTGAGACGTCGACGCCGGCTGCGCGAGGCCTTGAAGGGGATCTCTGACCTGGAGCGGCTGGCGGCGAAAGCCGGAGCCGGCCGAGCGACGCCTCGCGACCTCTTGGCGCTGGCCGGCTCGCTGCGGCGGATGCCCACGGTGGCCGAGGCCCTCGGTGAGCCGGAGAGCGCACCACTGGCCGCTCTGCAGGCGCGGCTCGATCCCTTGGCCGACGTGGCCGACCTGATCGAGGCGGCCATCGATCCCGAGGCGCCGGCCTCACTCGGTGAGGGGGGCGTGGTGCGGGTGGGGTACTCCAAGTCGCTGGACGAGCTGCGGGCGGTCCGCGACGGCGCGGTGGGTTGGATCGCCGATCTCCAGGGGCGAGAGCGGGAACGGACCGGCATCGCCTCGCTGAAGGTCGGCTACAACAAGGTGTTCGGGTACTATATCGAGGTCAGCAAACCGAACCTGAGTAAGGTGCCCGACGACTATCAGCGCAAGCAGACGCTGACCAACGCGGAGCGCTTCGTCACGCCGGAGCTTAAGGAGTGGGAGTCGAAGGTATTGAGCGCCGAGGAGCGAATCGCCGATCTGGAGCAGGAGCTTTTCAAGCAGGTCAGGGAAGCGGTGGCCGGACAGGTGGAACGTCTGAACGAGCTAGCCGGCGGGGTTGCGCGGATCGACGTTTTCGCGTCGCTGGCCGAGCTGGCCGAGCGCAACCGTTACGTCCGACCGCGCGTGACCGACGATGAGCGAATCGAGATTCGGGCGGGCCGGCACCCAGTCGTGGAGACGATGATGCCTCGGGAGCGGTTTGTCCCGAACGACGTNNCACAGCACCTTCATGGTGGAGATGATCGAGACGGCGGCCATCCTCAACGGCGCGACGCGGCGGAGCCTGGTGTTGCTGGACGAGATCGGGCGGGGCACGTCGACGTACGACGGCGTTTCGATCGCTTGGGCGGTCACGGAGCATATTCATGACTGCGTTGGAGCAAAGACGGTGTTCGCCACCCACTATCACGAACTGACCCAGATCGCCGATCTGCTGCCGACGGCGGCGGCCTACAACGTGGCGGTGAAGGAAGTGGGGGAGGATATCGTCTTCTTGCGTCGCCTGGAGCCGGGAGGCGCGGACCGCTCTTACGGGGTTCAAGTGGCACGTCTGGCCGGACTGCCCGCCGACGTCATCGCCCGTGCCCGACAGATTCTGCATGACCTGGAAGGCGTCGCCCTCGGTTCGGGTTCGCTGACGGGAAGCGGAGCTGGGCGGACGGGATCGGCAGATCGGTGGCAGCTTTCGCTGTTCCAGCCGGTGGAGCACCCGGTCGTCGAGCGGTTGCGGCGATCGGTCCCGGAGGAGATGACCCCGCTGGAGGCGCTGACTCTGCTCAGCGAGCTCAAGCGGGAGCTGGAGGGCGGGGGCGGGTGAGGCGCCTTGTGACGGCCGGGCTTGTCGTGGCGACGGCGGCTGTGGTTTACGCCGTGGCGGGCGGTCGCCTGGGGCTTGGAGGGCTCTGGGGTCAATTCAACTCTGGGCCGCGCCTGCCGGCGCTACGCAGCCAAGAGTTGCCATTCCGCTATCCGGCGCGCTTGTGGCGCGACGGCGTCGAGGGCGAGGTCGTGCTGCGGATTCATGTGACCGAGCTGGGCCAGGTAGATTCGGTGGAGCTCCAGGCGTCGAGTGGGCACGGGACTCTCGACACGATCGCGATGAACGGGGCGGGACAGCTGGAGTTCCACCCGGCGCAAGATGGCGATCAGGCCGTGGCGGTCTGGGCGGAGCTACCCGTGCGCTTTCAGCGGCGGACCGTGACGGTGACGCCGGAGGACGAGTAGACATGTCTGAGGCAAAGNNTACGATAGCGTCCTCGATGTTATCGGCTGGACCCCCCTGATTCGGTTGACACGGGTCGTCGAGGATGCTGTCACGCCGGTGTATGCCAAGGCGGAGTTCATGAACCCGGGCGGTTCGGTGAAAGACCGGATCGGCATCGCGATGATCGAGGCGGCGGAGGCGGCCGGGACGTTGAGGCCGGGCGGGGTCATCGTCGAGGGCACGGCTGGAAACACGGGTGTGGGCCTGGCCATCGCCGCCTGCGTGAAAGGGTACCGTTGCATCTTCACGATGCCCGACAAGTTCAGCCAGGAAAAGATCCGGTTGATGCG
>JABAOH010000535.1_pt2 | contig 10882 bp, 9 predicted proteins | sample 7062181 | NCBI WGS metagenome assembly JABAOH01 (sample SAMN14538630, study PRJNA623070) | marine sediment metagenome | biome: marine biome [ENVO:00000428]; feature: marine pelagic biome [ENVO:01000023]; material: deep marine sediment [ENVO:00002113]; isolation source: pool of 5 deep marine... | reverse complement strand
TCATCGAAGAGGTCAAAGAGAACACGGGTTTCTTTGCTACTTCGGTAGAACTGGAGTTCATCAAGGAGAGTGGCCGTATCGTCGGAGCCGAAGAGGCGGCAGAGAGCGCAGTGAAGGTTAAACCGATCATCACCTTCACCGATGGCGTTCCTGGGGTCATCGAAAAGGTTCGCACCCAGTCGGCTGTCCTGGGCCGGATGATCGAGCTGGCCAAGGAAAAAGCGGCCGGCCGGGCCATCGAGCAGGTAGCCATCGTGCACGCCAACGTGGAGGAGATCGCTCTCCAGTTCAAGGAAAGGGTGGAAAAGGAACTGGCTCCCAAAGTGACCCTGGTCAGCCAGTTGGGGCCGACTTTGACCGTCCATCTGGGGCCAGGCTCGTTCGTTTTGGTACCTTTCTATAGCTCCTGACTCCCAGACCCTTCGGGTTTTCCGAACCCGAAGGGTCTCTCAACTCAAGCCCTGGTTGCCTCGCTTGGCCAGGGCTTTCACCTGCTCGAAAGCTTCGATGTCCAACACCTCCGACTGGAGGGGATAGGCGGACTCGTTGTGCAGCAGCGGGTCGGCCTGGGGGTCGAGACCCCAATGGTGGACGGCCCGCTCCCACTCGGCGGTGCCGGGGATAGGGGAGTAGAGGGTCACCTCGACCGTGGCCCCGCACTGGTGGGCAAAGGCGATGCTCTCTTCCGCTTCTTTGATGGACTGTCCGGGCAGGCCCAGCATGACGTAGGCGGTGACGTTTGCCGCTTCAAATCCGGCCGTCCTCAGAGCGGCCACCGCGCGGCGAAAGCCCTCGTTGGTGACCTTGCCCCCGCTGCGACGCTGCTCTTCTGGATCGCAGCTCTCCAATCCCAGCCGGACAGTTTTGAACCCGGTCTGAAACATCTTTGCCGCCAGACTCTCGTCTATCGGTTCAGCGTGCAGGCCGTTGGGGGTGTGGAAGCGGCAGTCAAGCCCGCGAGCTATGACCTCGTCCAGGATGACGTGGATGTGCTGTTGGGCGTTGACCAGCAGGGCGTCGTCGTAGAAGGCAAAGTCGCGCACACCCAGCTCGGTGCGGCACCATTCGATCTCGGCAACGACCCGATGGGGGTCGCGCTGTCTGAACCCCTGGGGATTGAGCAGATGGGAGGCGCAGTAGGTGCAGCGGTAGGGGCAGCCCCTGGAGGTGATGACAGCCACGTAGCCCTGGTTGCGGCGCAGGTCGTGAGCGGGGAAGGGGTAACTGTCTACGCCGCTGTACTTGTCATAACGGGAGGAGTGGCGAGTCAACGAGTCAACAAGTTGAAGGGTTTGCAACTCTCCCTCGCCGTAGATGACGAAATCTGCTCCTGATTTCTGGCGGGCGTGGTCGGGGCAGAGGGTGGCGTAGACCCCGCCCAGGATGACGGGCACGTCGGGCCAGCGGGCCTTGGCCCGGCGGATGGCTTCAAAGGGGCCGGGGTACCAGTAGGTCATGCCCGAGGTGACGAGGACGGCGTCGGGCCGGGGCTGGCGATCCAATTCGGCCTCGAAGATCTCCAGGGGCAGACCGTAGCGTCCGTAGCGGCGGGGCACGTGGTCCAGGACCGCTGGTTTGTCGAGGAAGGTCTTGTGGAACTTGCCGCAGCCGTATGGGTTGCTTTTGGGGGCCTCTCTCCCCTGGAGCTTTAGCAGGTCGGGGTGCCAGCGGTCCAGGCAATCCATCAGGCTCAGGGTGTAGCCATTCTCCCGCAGCACGGCTGCTACTGAGAGAAGCCCCAACGGCTCCATCCATTCGTTGTAGGCGGCAAAGTCGTAGAGCCAGGGGTTGATGAGCAGAACTTGGCCTTTGGTCAGCATGGCTGCATTATAGCACTGCTGGTTCCGCCTGGCAAGACTGTTTCGGTGGAAGGAAGCGCGGGGCTGAACCGCTGGGCTAAGCCCTTCGACAAGCTCAGGACAGGCTCGCGACGTCCCCCCCCCCGCCCCCCTGCTGCANNGTCTGGCAAGACTGTTTCGGTGGAAGGAAGCGCGGGGCTGAACCGCTCGGCTAAGCCCTTCGACCCTTCGACGGAGCTCAGGGCGGGCTAAGCTCAGGACAGGCTCGCGACGCCCCCCCACACCCCCCTGCCCCTGCTGCACAGGACCCGGTTTTGGAACACGAATATCACAAATGGGCGAATGACACGAATCTCATCAAAACATTCGTGAAATCCGGTGACTTCGTCCAGATCCATCCTCGCAATGCTGTTGATTTACCTGAACGCATACTTGAGCTTATGGGCAGGGAAAGAGCACCGGCGGTTTGCGCTATTGATTTGTTTTCTTGTCCGTGTCCCCTTCCGTCTGTGGGGGATGGTTGACGTCTCGTCGGTTTTAGGCGAAGCTTCGCTAGAGGAAATGTAAGATCGAATTGGCCGGCTGGCGGTGTTTGAGCTGTCCATACCATAGGCACAGCGGGTATAGAATCAGCAGGCCCAGCAGCCAATAGGGGTACATTTTGGGGATGCTGGTGCCGCCAGGTGTCAGCCAGAGGCCAAGCCCGACATATAAGAAGAGGTGAGCAAGGTAGAAGAACAGCGGCGTCCGCCCAAACACGACCAGTGGCTGGAAGAATCGCTTCAATCCTTCACTAGCCCGGGCGAACAGCCCCATGATGATCAGGTTGACCCCCATTGTCAACAGGTTGAAGGTGATGCTGGGTGGATATTTGACCGGGTTGAGGAAATCAATCCAGGTGTTCCCTGCACGCGGGCGGATGTTGCCAAAGCCGTCTAGGGTGCGGAGCACGAGAAAGGCCAGGATGAATGCTATGCCAAACTTGAGCGCCCGCTCGAAAGCTTTCCGGGGGTCATCCACCAGCCAATGTCCAAAGACCATGCCAAAAGTGACCAGTTCCAACCAAGGAAGGACCGGGTAGTTCACCCACAGCTCAAGGTCGCCGCCGGGGACCAGTAGCAGGCGGCTAAGGGGTTGAAAGACTTGGTTCCACAGGCTGGGGTCAGGGGTCAGCAGTTCGGTGCCCAAAACCAGTACAGCAGTCAATGCCAGTAGAACCTTTGGCTTGAGCCACAGCAGCAGACTGCCCAGGATCATCGTGCCGCCCAGGGCAAACAATACCCCAATGTAGAGTTCCAGCGCCCAGCCACCCGGGGAAAGTTCCCAGGCGCGGTTGACGACCAGCAATTGCAAAGCAATCAGCAGCCCGCCGCGAATCAAGAAATGCCCGATGATGGCCCACTCGCTCCAGCCTTGCCTCCGACGAGAATTGGCAAAAAGCGCCATCCCGACGCCCATCAAGAAGAAAAAGCCCGGCGCACACAGGTGGGTTACGAAGCGGGTAAGGAAAGTGAGCGTGTCGTGATAAATTGGAAACCGCCCTCCCCAATACTCGCCTGGAGAGTGCTGCTGGGCGATAAAGTGGTTGGCATGGTCAAGGGCCATCAAGACCATGATCAGGCCGCGCAGCGCGTCGAGTGGGAGGAGGCGTGAGGCCTTGTAGCTAGTTTTCTCGGGGGTTTGACTTTCGCGTTTTTCGGACATGATTTGTTTCTCCGATGCCTAGTTGAGGCAACACGGCTGCAGTTATCTGAGCGGCGGTCTCCCCCGGCGCGCCCTGCTGAATGATGGCTATCTGGATGTTCAGCGTACCAAGGCCAAAGAGCCACCGGTAGACGATGTTGTGTATGACCGCCACGCTGGTCAATGCAAGATGGATCTCAGTCGGGATTCTATTTGACTCACGGACCTAGAATATCGTGTATTGACCATCTCTGATGATCTCTTCGCTCGTCCCATCTTCGTATTCCAGAACGAGACGGGCGATCTCGATGGGGCCACCCTTGGGGTACACAATGTCCCAGTGCACGACATGAGCCGGATCGCTGAAATCGGCGACGCCTACGGTTCCCCCGATATGGTCGCTACGGCCAAGGGCCCAGTGCATCCCCAGCACCTTCTCGTCCTCTAGGACATTCCCAGAGATGATCGCCTTATCGTTACAGCCCAAGCCTAACTCAGCTATATTGCGACGTGCTTCGTCCATGGCAATGTAGCCCCGTATCTGAGCCGCCTCTGGGCTGTCGCCGATCACTTCGCTGATACGGTTCTCCTGCACCTTCAACAACACCAGTTCATCATCATACATCATGGGGATCGTGCCTTCCGTCTGGCTAGGCTGACCTTCCAATTCCCCCTCGTAAGGAGCGATATAGGCCTCGCCGCTGGGTAGATTGATGACGCGCATACCCTCCTTGTCAGCGTGAAGCTGACCGTCATCGGCCTCAGCTTTGCGATTTCGCAGATCGAAGTACATCCGGTGCCCTGTAGAGAATTCCACTTCCGCACCCAACGCCTGGTCAAGCTTAGCGGCCAAGATATGGCTCTTGCGAGCCACCTCGCTATAGTCCGCTGCCAGGGCTGTCTGCTCCATGCTTCTCATCACCCCAGGCATGCTGGCAACCCGCAGGTTGGGCAATTTCTGGCTGAACTCGATCAACGGGGCTGTGGCCGAGTACTCCGTAAGAGCGACGACTATGTTCGTGTCGGCAAAGATTTCCTCAAAACGAATCTGCTGACCGTCTATCTCTCCCCCCTCCGGCAAGGGCCCATTGTGAGCGCCAGTAGCCGGATAAGTGAGCAGAGGATGCACACTGAACCCCAGCTTGGTCCCCAGTTGCTGGAAGGCCGAGTGCCACTCTATGGCCATCTCTCGCCGATCCGCCCATCTTTCATTATCGGTCCACTCTCCATGAGGCAGATCGCTCATGACAAGCACCTTTTCTCCTGGTTGCGGGGCGAATACGTCAATCAATAGCTTCTCCAGATCGGAAGGCGGTGGCGGCGCTGTCTCGGTTGGGGTTGCGATCTGCCTCTGCTCGGTCGCAGTCGCTGTCATTGTGGGCGTTGCCTTCTCGCTGATACCCTTCGTTGGCAGCGGTTTGGAAGCCATTGTCGCGGTGGCTGTCGTTGTGGGCGTTGCCTTCTCGCCGCATGCCGTCAGTCCCAGGAGCATGACCAGCAAGGCCAACAGGGTAAAGATTTTGAATCTCATCACTTCTTTCCTCCTAGTATAATGATTTGGGGAGAGGGTGATCGAATGAAATCCTAGTCGCTGAGACCATAGCCGCTCTCGATCAGTTCCTTCAACCGCTGGGTGAATCGCGCGGCCGGAGCGCCGTCTATTATATCATGATCTACGCTAATCGTCATGCTGAGATACTCCCGGATTTCTATTCGCCCGTCAACGACCCCCGGTTTTTCGGCAATGCCACCGAGGATAATGCCGAGTGTATGAGGGCTTCCTCCACCGATCCCCCAACCACCTCCCATCCCGAACATTCCGACCGCGGTGATCACTACCGTACCTGAGTGCCTCTTCATCAAGTGCGGGGTCTTGCCAACTACCCAATAGAGGAGTTCTCTGACAATAGTTGGCAGCAACGGAAACCATTGCATAAATTTCGATCCCTGGCTACTCTTCGGCTCAGCCTGGATCGCCCGGATCTCTTCATGAATGTCCCCAAAAGTCCTTTTGTTCGCCGCTCTGATGATGTGGGGCATGGGCATCTTCTGACCCTCAACCTCGATCTCGATCATGGTCAACACGTCCACCTCGTCAAATATGACGAGGTGATTCCGCCAGCTCCGATACGCATGCATGGTTTTGTTCTCATCTACCGCCCGCCCCAGGCAGGTAATGATGAACGCCGTGAAAGACAGGGACTCTCCGGTCCTGGCTTTGTGTTCACGAATGTACTGGCGAGCCTTGGTTACATCCATTTCTACCAAAGCGTGGATAGTGTGTTTCCGATGCCCTATCCGTCCAGCATCAATGACCAAACGCCGCATCTTTGGGAAAGGTACTACCTCGTAATCATCATGGTTCTCTTTCATCTATTCTGGGTCTCCTCAGAGAACTCTCCGGCCGTTAGCCACCTTGTTGAAGAACAAACCGTCCGCTAGATATGGCTGACGCCATACAAGGGTGCCTAACGACCGGGAATAATCGGAAGCTCGACGAATGAGGCATAGGTGGCATTCCGTAGCAGGTGGATTTCAGGCGCTGGGTCGAGGATCGGCGTCTCAAAGTTGTCGGCGTCCGCGCCGGTAATCGCAATGCGGATGCGGTTGCCCTTGTGGAACAGCTTCGAGGTCGGCAGGAGGTCGAACACCAACTCGACTGGCTCCCCGGCTGGAATCGGCGCCAGGTCTTCCTCGTAACTGCGCTGATAGGGCAGCCCCAGGTTGTCGAAGGGCGGTTCGCTCAGCGCGCGGTGCGACGCCCTGAGGTTCCCTTCGGTGATGTAGGTTGATTTTCCTTTGCCGTCTATCTCTTCGAGGTAGACAAAGACATCCAGGTCCGGAGCGTCAGTGGCGAGCCAGAGGTGCACGACAGGATGGCCAGTGACCTCCACGTCAGCCTCAAGGGGCGGCGTGGTGTACGTCAGCGCCTTTTCATCGTTGGCGCGCATGTCCGGATAGTCGGCGGCTTCCAGTACGGCAGCCCATCGCGAGTGGACGCCGCTCGTCGTTGAGTAATCCACCGTGTAGGTATCGTATGCGTTCGGGACACGTGGCGGCTCCGTACGCAAAAAACCGTCGTTGACGGAGGCGACACTGCCGGTCTTCCCCTCAGCGAAATAGAACCGGGTCAGTTGTTGGTTCGCCAGCGGCCACTGATCAGAAGTCCGCCACGCGTCCTTTTTGGGCGCGCCCATGACGTAATAGTAGATAGGCGGTTCGTCCATGATCCCGTTGTTTATGCCCTTCAGCCAATATTGGACTCTGCGAAAATGCAGCGAAACGTATCCGCACCGGTACAGCTACAGCCTATGCCAGTGAGGGCCCCACGCACATGCTTGGATATACTGTTGGGGGTCCCAGCTATCACAATATTACACCAGACTGAGAAAATTGGCCAGAATGCAGCCGCTACTACGGATTGCCCAGACTCCTGAGCTTCCCAGAGCCTGAGCCCGAGAATGTGGTCCTGGGATTCCCATAGTAATTCACCGAGCCGCTTCCACTGACCCGCACATCCAAGGAGTCGGTCGCCCAGATGGTGGCATTACCCGAGCCGCTGATCGTTATCTCGACCGATCCGCTGTTCAAGCCCCCGGCCTGATACTCGCCCGAGCCGCTGATGGTGATGTCCTGTTCCTCGACCCGACCACCGGCGATGTCCAGGTTCCCCGAACCGTTGATGGTCACATTCAATATGTCGGCGCTCAGATCTCCCATCTCCACGTCGCCGGAGCCGCTGATGGTCACGGAGAACCGTTTGGCCTCCAGGTCCGGCGCTTCGATGTCCCCGCTGCCAGAGAGCACGATGGTGTCCAGTTCCTTCACCGTCAAATAGAAGCGGACCGGTCGTGTGGGATTCAGGTTGACGCCGTCCTGGACGTCGATTTCCAACACCCCGTTGCGTACTTCCGTCTCCAAGTACGGCATCAGGTTGTCCTCGGCCTCGATGCGCAGCGATTCCCTCTCGCCGCCTTTGATGGTCAGCTCGCCGATCCCCTCCAGCAGCGCGACGCCGGTGAAACCGCTTACTGCGCGGTCTTCCTCGACGACACTGCCCGAACCGCGGACTCCCGTGGGCCCACCCACCTGGCAAGCCAGGATACTGAGTACCATCACCGACACTACTACGAATTGTATACGCTGTTTCATCATTTGCCTCCTTCTTTCTTGGATTGACTCAAATTGTAGCGGTTTCGGATCTACTGAGACTGCTAAGCTACTCCTCAATAGCTGTCATCCGCTCCAATGTTTGCCTCGAATACCATCTACCGGCTGCCATCACGCCCAGAGGTTCTCTGATGTGAACGAGGTCTTCCAGGGGATTCCCGGCGACCAGGATCAGGTCGGCACGATTGCCTACCTCGATGGTGCCACAATCGCGGCTTCCGGCTATGGCCTCAATGACCTGTGCAGCGTTGACTGTAGCCGTCGCGATTGCTTCGTAAGGACTATAGCCGTTTTCGGTCAGGATGCGCAGTTCATGATGGATCGAATACCCTGTCACGACATCCATGGTGGCGATCCCGGTATCCGGTACACTTGCTTCTCCAGGATTTCCATAGTCTGATCTTTAGCTCCTGGAAGTCGTGTGGGCCTTATTCAGATATGTTCATTATCAACCCACCCCTAATGCTACGGCAAACATAACTACAGCAGTGTGACCGAATTTATAGCCAAGGTAGACACCGATCAGCACAGCTATCGCGAAGAGCGTGTAATGAACCCGCCAAGGGATGGACCAGTAACCGTTCTTCCACACTAGGACTGTAAAGACCAATAGGACGACTGAAAGCAAAGCACAAACGAGCGCCAGTGCGTGGAGCATCTTGACCAGGGCTGTCCCGCCACTCCAATCCATTGGACCTCGAGGATCCATGAAATAGACCGCGTAGAGGCATATGACCAAGAAGATCACGATCGTTCCCAAAACGGCAAAGGTGCGGGCAGCTGTCGCTGGTCTTCCCGTTTTCTGCACAGTTTCCCCATCGGTTGACTTGCGAGCTCGCAAGCGTTGGGCCAGATAGGTCACAGGCCAAAGAACGAACGTCGCCAGGACCAATAGCAAACTGATCCCTGCAGCGATGATCAATCCGGTCGGCGGCAATAGCCCATATTCCTCTGCAAGTGGGCGCATAATCTCATGACGAAGCGCTATGCCACCGTCTCCGTTAGTAAGGACAATCGCTCCCCATCCTTCTTCGGGAAGGGCAACGAGGATGGTCGCAAACCCGGGAGGGTTATGGCCTGTGTGTGCAATGGCCCGATTCCAGAGCACGCCAAATCCCAGGCCTTGCAGCAAGTCAACATCCTGAGGAGTGAGCATCTCGCCGACCATCTCCTGCGAGAGGACTTTGTTCGATTCTCCAGTGCGGGACAGCATGATCTCGATGGCGAAACGAGCCAGATCGGAGGATGTCGTCCAGAGACCTCCTCCTGCTCCGAATTCAGGAAGGTCATACCATTTGTCCAGGGCGGGTTGGCCATTGGCCGTATGCGCTGTAGCTGCCCTGCTTCTGAGGGCTTCAGGGAGCGGGGCCGCATAGAGGCTCGAAGTCATACCGATGGGTTCGAACACGGTTTCCCGCATGATCTCCGGGAAGGGTTTGCCGACAACATCCTCGAGAAGCTGCTGCACGATCATGTAGCCGCCTCCCGAGTAGCGCCGCTGCGTTCCCGGAATGAGTTCGACACGAATGGGTGGTGTATTGGCTGGCGGCTCCCCATCCAGGATCTGCTGAAGTGTAGGGAGTTCCTGGCCTTGAGCGTAGCCTTGGAATCCATGAACCGTCACGCCTGCGCTGTGGCTTAGCAGTCGGCGGAGCGTCACCTTCTCTTGTGTCGTGAACTCGTTCTCCGGGACCTTCCAGGAGACCAACGCATCATTGACGTCCTCATCCAGGTTGAGCAGCCCTTGCTCCACAAAATGCAGAGTTGCCGCTGCGGTGAGGGGCTTGCCGACGGAGGCAGCCTGAAAGAGCGTGTCAGTGGTCACCGGTTCATCGCCGCCAGCTTCTAGGACTCCATAACCTTTAGCCCATTCGATCTCAGAATCATTGATGACCGCAATGCTGACTCCTGGCACATGATGTCGCTCCATCAGACCCTGAATTCTCGCATCGAGCTCAGGAGTCGGCGATGCTACTGGCTGACCACAACTAGTCAGCAGCACGGCAAGCACCAAAACTATAAAAAACAGCTTCCTTTTCATAACATCACCTCCGGTATTGAACTTTCTAGGACAGGCACGTGAGCACGAGCCCCAGAAACGCGACCCGCTCAGGTTCTTCGTTTCGCCAACCTGCTGTCTCATCGTCAGCCTCCTTCACCACTGCTGCTTGACTTCCAAATCGGCGAACAGGTTGAGGAACGTGACCGCAAAGGGTGACCTGAGCACATCGCCGTCACCGAGGTAGAACCCCGCGCTGGCCCCATCACTGTTTGCCAGAAAGATCAGCGTGACCTCCTCTTCCGGCACTTTCAAGATCAAGGACGAATAGGCACCAGGCGCGTAGCCGTAATGCCAGATCAGCTTTGTGCCTTTGACTTCCTGTAAAAACCAGCCCAGCCCGTAAGGCAAGGGTTGACCGCTGTTGGACAGGGTCGGCGTGAACATCGCCTCCTTAGACTCCTCTGAGACGAGCAGACTCTGGTCCATTGCGACGTCGAACTTGGCCAGGTCGAGCACAGTTGATATCATCCCACCTGCTGCGCTAAGAGGTAGTAAGCGTCGTTGCCCCTCCGCCAAACTGGGAAAGGAATCCTGGTCAGCCACTTTGGGGGCTTCCACGCTCTCCTCAGGCGGGTATTGAGACAGGACAAAGTCCCCCGCATCACCCACTCGATAGTATCTTGCAAGCTCTGCCAAGACCTGATCGCGGTGACTCTCGCTTATACTCGGGACGGTCCTGGTCATCTCAAGTGGGCGGATGATGTTCTCGACAAGCAGCTCATCAAAGCTCTTCCCGGATACTTCTTCCGCCACCACCGACAGCAACGCATACAAACCACCATTGTACCGGTATGTTACGCCCGGTACCCCCTCTGAGGTATGCGTCAGGTGGTGCCTTATCGTAATCCGCTCAGTGTCGCAGTGGTAGTCTCCATAAGTACTGCCAAGCCGGGACGCCAGGGGGGAAGAAGTGTCTTGAAGGATTTCTCGTATTCCCCTGCAACAGGTTGCGTATCCACGGATGTTTTCACCGCGGTAGCGGGGACAAAGAGTATCCTTCAGAATGTCCGTCATCGCAGCGTCCAGGTCCAGTTGGCCCTTCTCAACCAGTTGCATCAAGACAACTGCTGCAAATGGTTTTGTACAGGAGGCGATGTTGTACGGCGTATCCTCTGTAGCCGGTATCTGGTTCTCGAGATCGGCGTAACCGAAGCCACGGGCGAAAATG
>JABAOH010139466.1_pt1 | contig 10883 bp, 15 predicted proteins | sample 7062181 | NCBI WGS metagenome assembly JABAOH01 (sample SAMN14538630, study PRJNA623070) | marine sediment metagenome | biome: marine biome [ENVO:00000428]; feature: marine pelagic biome [ENVO:01000023]; material: deep marine sediment [ENVO:00002113]; isolation source: pool of 5 deep marine... | reverse complement strand
CAATCCAGCTCTTGTTTTCCATCAAATCTCCTGCAGAATTTACGACCGTTCGGCGTAACACATGTTTCACGTGAAACATGGCTTCTACGTACATTGTGCGGGATGGCGACCCGATAGACGCTCACAATCTCTCAATGGAACAGAAAGCTCACTTGAAGTTGGTGATCGTCGCAAAACCATCGCGGTTCTTTCTTACGGCCACGATGGGGCTCGCGCGCGCGATCTCCGCCTCCTTTCGCGTCGCAGGATGACCAACATTTGGTTGCTGCCACCTCGCGCGGTCAGGTGCAATAGCTCCCATCCATCCGCGGCAACCTCATTGAGCAGCGACTCGAGTTCCACGGCTTTTGGACCGCTGAACGTACCACCCAAAGCCTCGACCCGGTATTCCCATTCAGGCTTCACTCAATCACTCTCCAAGGATCGGTCATCCCCTTGCGAGACGTCCGCGGCCATCCCCGCCAAGGAGGTGATACCCGCCAATCCGCCCAGGTTCATGGTATCCACCGCGGTGGAAGGGACGATGACCAGAGCGCCTTTTTCCTTCAGACCTTCGAAGAGCATGTTCATCGCCCGCAGGTGCAGGGCGGTCGGATTGTCTTTGTAGGCCAGCGAAGCATCTGAGAAAGAGTGCGCAATTTGTTTCTCCGATTCTCCGAGGATGACCCTTGCCTGACGCTCACGCTCCGCCTGTGCCTGACGGCTCATGGCGTCCTCCAGTTCCTGTGGGATGACAATGTCACGGATCTCCACCGATTGGACCGTCACCCCCCAAGGGGTTGTTCGCTCATCGATGATCTTCTGCAAGTCGCGATCCATGCGCGCCCGCCCGACCAGGATATCGGCGAGATCCATCTGGCCGATCACCTCTCGCAATGCGGTCTGCGCCGCCCAGGCGATCGCCACCTGGTAATCCTCGACCTCGAGGGCGGCTTTCTCGGCGTCCCACACCAGCCAGAAGAGGACCGCGTCGACATCGACCGGAACCGTGTCCTTGGTGAGTGTCTTCTCAGCGCTGAAGGGCGTCACCATCACGCGGTGATCGATCCACGCCGGGACGCGGTCAACTATAGGCACGATCCAGAAAAGGCCAGGACCGCGCAAGGCAATGAAACGACCCAAACGCAAGACGATCGCTTTTTCCCATTGGTCGGCGATCTTTAAGGCAAAGAGCACGTACAGGCCAACGAGGTTGATTCCCACGATCTGCAGACCAATTAACTCGCTCCTCACGCCGCGGGCTTGCAACCAGAGCGTGGTCACGACCGAGACCGTCATCAGAACAAACCACACGACGAATGCAACACCAGGGACGCGAAGATTGACGGTCGGAGACGCCCGATTTTTTTTGTCTCGTTCAAAGGTCCAACTTCTTGTTCTCATCTTTCACCTTCCTCAACGCTTGGGATGATGTTACCCACCCGCTCACTCCCCATCTTCTGGCGGAACCCCCTCCTGCCGCCAACGCTCGATCAAGGATTCGACATCCGAGGCGAACTCATCCGGCTCGAACCCCAGCCGGTCGGCCTCCACCAGGAAGGATCGGACCAAAGCTTCGAGAGCCGCTCGGCGAAGGCGCGTGGCCCGTTCGGGCGGCAAAGGTTCCAAGACATAGGTACCCCGCCCCTGCTGGGTCGAGATTACACCCGCTTCGTCCAGGAGGCGGTAAGCCCGCGCGATGGTGTTGAAGTTCACCCGAAGATCGGCCGCCAACTGCCGCACGGTGGGCAATTGATCTCCCGGCTTGAGCGCCTCCGTCGCCACTAAATGCTTGATCCGCTCTACGATCTGCACGTAGATCGGTACATGGCTGCGGAAATCGAGTTCAACAAACATCGCTTAATTGACCTAATTGTCTCATTGTATTATTGTATCATTGTAATAATTGTACTAAATCCCGATCGGTTTGTCAAGTGCCGCGTTTAGCTCATGATGCACCCCGTTTGCATACATGTGCGCCCCCTAGACGCCTATGGCGAGGCATGTTTCGACTCTTCTCCTGCCGTCTCAGCGTAGTTGGAGGATGAGGTTTTGGGCAACTTACACTACCCAATGATCCAGGTTCCCTCCCACAGCACTGTGAAGCTGTACATCGTGAAAGACACCCCAAAATCGCTCGTTATTGTCGTACGGTTTGCGAGCGTGGTAGAATCGAGGCAAACATACACTTTTCCCTGGGAGGTGACCGTGGAAAAGAAAATAGGTACCTTCGCAGTCAAGAAGGGCCTAGCCCAGATGCTTAAGGGTGGCGTGATCATGGATGTGGTCACTGCGGAGCACGCCCGTATCGCTGAAGAAGCCGGCGCAGTTGCAGTGATGGCTCTCGAGCGAGTCCCAGCAGACATCCGCTCTCAAGGCGGTGTTGCTCGCATGAGCGATCCCGAATTGATCCTGCAAATCATGGACGCCGTCTCGATCCCTGTCATGGCCAAATGCCGCATCGGCCACTTCGTCGAGGCACAGATTTTGCAGGCTTTAGGTGTAGACTATATCGACGAATCTGAGGTCCTCACCCCGGCGGACGAATCGCACCACATTAACAAGCACGAGTTCAAGATCCCCTTCGTTTGCGGTTGCCGAAACCTCGGTGAAGCTTTGAGACGCATCGGAGAGGGGGCTGCGATGATCCGCACCAAAGGCGAGGCCGGTACGGGTGACGTGATCGAAGCCGTGCGCCATGCCCGGGCCGTGCTCGGAGAGATCCGCCGCATTGAGAGCATGCCCGACGAAGAGTTGATGACATACGCCAAGGGGATCGGAGCCCCCTACGAAATCGTGAAGGAGATCAAGGAATTGGGACGGTTACCGGTGGTGAACTTCGCGGCCGGTGGCATCGCTACACCCGCCGACGCGGCGATGATGATGCAGTTGGGTTTGGATGGCGTTTTCGTCGGTTCGGGTATCTTCAAATCGGGCGACCCGCCGAGACGAGCGAAAGCCATCGTCGGTGCAACCACGCATTACAACAACCCCGAGATCCTGGCAGAAATCAGTAGGGGTTTAGGTGAACCCATGGTGGGGATCGGAGTCAGTGATTTGCCAGAAGCGGAACGATTGGCGGTGCGCGGTTGGTGAATCATTCGAGAGGAAAACCTTGCGCCTATGAAAGACGAGTACACTCGTCTCCGACGGCGTGATCGGGCCATGCCCAGCGATCGCGAGATAGAAGCTCTGCTGCATAAGGCACAAGTTGGATTCATTGCCACCTCGGTCAGTGACCAACCCTATATCAATCCGAACCTATTCTGGTTTGACGCGACGAATCGTCGCCTCTACTTTCATACCGCCACCGAAGGTCGCACATTCTCCAACGTTGAACGAAATGCTCGGGTTTGCTTCAGCGTAGCAGAGATGGGCAAGCTGCTGCCTGCTGACACAGCGATCGAGTTCAGCACGGAGTATGCCAGTGTGATCGTCTTCGGAGAAGCCAGGGTGTTGGGTAGCACCGAAGAAAAACGATTCGGGCTTCAAGGGCTTCTGAATAAATACTTCCCAGATCTACACCCCGGCGAAGATTATCGCCCGATCACCTCTGACGAACTGGACCAAACCGCCGTCTACGCCATCGAGATCGATGCATGGAGCGGCAAACAGAAGGTGGAAGTATGATAAAGGTGGGCGTACTGGCGCTCCAAGGCGATTTTGCTGAACACATCGCCACACTTCGCTCATTAGGGGTGGAGACGGTAGAGGTGCGGTTACCGGAGCAACTGAAGGACCTTGAAGGTCTTATCATCCCGGGAGGTGAATCGACCACCATCGGAAAATTGGCCACCTCCTATCATCTCTTCGATCCCCTGCGCCGTTTTAGCCAAGACCGTCCTATCTNNGACATCACTGTCAAACGTAATGCCTTCGGTCGTCAGATTGACAGCTTCGAGACCGAGTTGAGCATCCCAGTCCTCGAAGAATCTGACAGACCCTATCGGGCGATCTTTATCCGGGCTCCGATCATTGAGAGCGTCGGTGAGGGCGTTGAGGTCATAGCCCGTCTTCCCAAAGAGCATGAGGGTGGGGATCGCATCGTGGCCGCTCGACAGGGGCATCTGCTGGCAACGAGTTTCCACCCCGAGCTCACGGGGGACGATCGTTTCCACCGCTACTTCCTGGGCCTGACGAAAGGATGAGGTGACATGATCCGCCCCATCGATTGGCGTGATTTCACGCTGCTCTATCGCTTACGCAACGAAGGACTGTGCCTAGATTCCCAATTGGCCTATACCAGCAGTCGTCATCCGCTGCAAAACGCACTCCTGGACCTCCTTACGCCTGGCAGGAGGACATCCACCCTGGTCGCCCGTCCTGAGAAGGCAGGGGAATGCCTCGCCGTGGGCCAAATCCGCCGCCGCGCCAATCAACCGTACGCTCGCTTGACTTTCATCGGTCCGATAGAGGTACTGACACAGCCCCATTGTATCAAGTTGCTTGACGCTCTCAACCACTCCGCTGGTGAGGGCGGCGCCCAACACCTGATCGCCGAAGTGGATGAGATCAACCCGGCTTTTNNGCCGGATACGCGACCTATGCCCGGCAGCGGATTTGGCGTCTGATCGGTTCACCGTTAGGGGATGCGACCCCGCTTGATGCGGCCTGGCGCACTGAAGTGGGGTCAGACGGACCGCCGATCCAGAGCCTGTATCACAACTTGGTACCCGCCTTGGTACAACAAGTTGAACCACCGCCAGTGACCAACAACCGTGGTTTTGTCCACTTGGACGCGGGCGAACTGCTGGGTTATCTCGACGTCGACCGCGGCTCGCGAGGGATATGGGTGCAGCCCTATTTCCACCCTGCGGCAGAGCGAATCGATGACCTTTTCGCCGGTTTCCTGGTCCAATATTCATACCCTACAAACAAACCGATTTATGTCTGTGTCCGTTCCTATCAAGGTGGATTGAGCCAATCCTTGGAGCATCTTGGTTTTGAACCTTTTACGGATCAAGCGGTGATGGTCAAGCGCTTGACGGTCGTAGTTCGTCATCCAGCGCGCGCACCTTTGCCCGCTTTGGAAGGCACGCAGCCGGAACCCACTGCGCCTTTCTCGTCTATTGAAAACCACAAACCGGCATCGTGAGCAAAATGACCGGAAAACNNGGGTCTTGCCTCCTGAGATCACTAAAAAATTAAACGAGATCAACCGTCAAGACGACTTACTCGAGGTGATCCTCGACCTCGGTCGTGTTCCGACCGCGCGCTACCTACACGACGAGATTATATTGAGCAATCGAGAGGTCAATCGAGAGGACATCAACTATGTGGTTTCTCGTATCGGCGAATTCGACGCCGACAATCGCGCCGGTATCGAACGCACGCTGCACCGCATCTCCGCCATCCGCAATCGACACGAGCACATCGTCGGCTTGACCTGTCGTGTCGGTCGTGCCGTATACGGAACGATCGACATCATCCAGGATTTCATCACAAATGGTAAAAGCATCTTGTTGGTTGGCCGACCTGGTGTCGGAAAGACCACCATGCTACGCGAAGCCGCGCGCATCCTGGCCGATGAAAAGAGAGTTGTCATCGTTGACACATCGAACGAGATCGCCGGGGACGGCGACGTACCGCACCCGGCCATCGGGAAAGCACGTCGCATGCAAGTGCGTGAACCGACGCTTCAACATGAGGTGATGATCGAAGCTGTCGAGAATCACAATCCGGAGGTGATCGTAATCGATGAGATCGGCCGGGAATTAGAGGCCGTTGCTGCCCGTACTATCGCTGAACGCGGCGTCCAGTTAATCGGCACCGCGCATGGGAACAACCTCGAGAATTTATTGCTCAATCCCACCCTTTCGGATTTGATCGGCGGCATCGAGTCGGTAACCCTCTCCGATGAGGAAGCCCGACGGCGAGGCACCCAGAAGACCGTGCTCGAGCGGCGAGCAGCTCCGACTTTCGATGTGCTGATCGAGATCCAGGATCGAGAGCGGTTGGCTGTTCATCATGATGTCGCTGCTGCGGTGGACGCCATGCTACGAGGCCGTCCCCTGTTGCCTGAACTGCGTTCTAGGGACGAAAGGGGGGAAATCTATGTCGAAACCCCACCCACGTCTGCACAGATTGGACGAACTGGATACCGACGTCAGGCCGCCCTACCCACCGCGATGCCCACCGATGAGGAGGAGTTGCCCTATTCTCCTACCCCCCCGCGTATGCCTGGCTCACCACTTGAGCCGATTCGCATTTTCCCTTTCGGTGCGGCTCGTAACCGTCTGCGACAGGCCGCCAAACGGCTCCACGTTCCTGCGCTCTTGGTCGATAGTTTGGGGGAGGCAGACGTATTGGTCACGCTTCGCTCGTACTATCGCAAACGTCAGAAAGTCGTTGCTCAAGCGGAAAATCGCCGCATGCCCATCTACGTTCTGAGGTCGAANNGGTTCCGGTATTGAGGACCCATCTCTCGAGGAAGCCATGCAGGAGGCTCAACAAGCCGTCCAAGCCGTACTCGATGGCGCGCGGTCCGTCGATCTATCACCGGCCTCATCCTATGTCCGCCGCCTGCAACATCAGATGGCGCGTCAAGCAAATCTGGTGTCCCACTCGTATGGGAAAGAGCCGCGACGGCGCGTGAGGATCCTCCGCCAGTGAGCTTCTTCATCACCCTCGAGGGCCCCGAAGGGGGCGGGAAGACCTCCCAGGCCGTGCAGTTGGTCAAACATTTACAAATGCTGGGTTATGATGTGCTGCACTCTCGTGAACCCGGCGGTACGTTTATCGGCGAGCAAATCCGTCACGTCTTGTTCTCTCTCAACAACACCCTTATGCACCCGCGGACTGAGTTCCTGCTCTTCACCGCCGCGCGGGCACAGCATGTGAACGAAGTGATCCTTCCCCAGCTCGAGAAGGGTGGGGTTGTGGTTTGCGATCGTTTCTATGACGCCTCGCTCGCATATCAGGGCTACGGCCACGAACTGGATCTGGACACTTTAAAATTGATCACAACCTTCGCTACCGGTGGTCTGATGCCTGATTTGACCTTGTTGCTGGATCTGCCCGTCGAGGAGGGGCTGAAGCGGCGTGAGCAGGACGGCAATTGGAACCGCCTCGACGCCTATGACTTGGCGTTCCATCACCGAGTGCGAGAAGGCTATCTGGCCATGGTGGCCTCAGAGCCTGAGCGATGGGTGATCATCGACGCCCGACACCCCTTCGACGAAGTCAAAGAAGAGGTTCGGCGTGTGGTTGATGCGCGGCTATCTAAAAACGAGGAACGTAGACCCTCTTAGCTCTCACCACCTCAGCCAATTTTAGTCCTTTTAAGCTTCTTTTCCGGAGCGAAGAACCCCGATCCGATCCACAGACAACAGAATTGTACTTACCCAGTGGTGTGATACACACCAGAAAGGGATCGAGTTGAGCGTCTCCGCAAGATTTCTTTATTTGATTTTCACCCACCCCGCAATGTCCACTCCAGAAAGTGATTAGGCAACCATTCGAACGCATAGATCCTTGATCACTTAACACTCAAGCTGTGCACTGATCTTCTCGAATTCCTCAAGTTTTCCCTCTCTCTCCGACCACTTCCTAATTTCATCAATGTCGATGCGATTATCGTTTGATACCAGTATCGCTTGCGACAAACACTGTATATCACCATACTGGTAATACCACGCAAGCCGATCCTTCACGCAGTCAGTAGGCGAGATTACGCGCAGGATTCCAGTTTCCTTCTCGATTTCGTCGATCTGACTAATGTATTCCTCACCGAGTGAAAGTGGTCCGGGAGGGAAATCCGCGAAAAATTCTGAATCAGGATGTTCGAAGTGCCTTCCCACTTCCTGAAATCCTAGTTCTTCCATCGCGCTCTTTATCGCCGAATGTTTGACAGAAAACCGATTAACAAGATCGAGATCAGGCGAGACGTACTTTCCGGAAGTATAGATTGCCACGACTGCACCACCTGATAAGACTACATCAATCCCTTTAGCACCTAAGTGTGATTGGACATAAGCGCCCAATTCCGCCTGCGTCATATCGCGAACAGGTTTCACGATGGCTTGCCTCTACGCCTGGGGCGTCGTCTTGTCATCATCAGTCGCTCACGCTCTTCATCCGGATAGAACGTCAAGGCTTTCTCAAGCAAGCTCTTTAGTTCAGGTAGGAATGCATAACGGGGATTGAACCGATACAGAACTGTTCGTCCTACCTCTCTGCTGATTAGTACGGCACCTGATTCAAACTTTGTTAATTGCTTTTGGATAGAATCAGGATCTGCACCGAAGAATCTAGCAATCTCACGTGCATATCCTTCTTCCCTCGTAAGAATATATACGAGCACTCTCTCGGAGTTGACCGAGCCCAGAATAGGTTCCAACATAGCTATTTCCATGGCATCATTATTGTCAGAAACTATCTGTCATATGCAAGACTAATTCTGACATATGTCAGATTTTATCTGACGTTTAGGTTTTTGTCAACGTTACCGAGAATTTGGAGGATGCCTAACTGATCCTAAACCCGATTGATGATGATAATGTAAAATCTTTATAAGCCTTAGAAACTCAAGCTCTTGGGATCCTGGCGCCTAAGTGCCTAGGTGCCTACGCCCGCCCTAAAAAACTAATCTCCAAAATCGAAATCCTCGCGCCCTCCACCCAGATCGGGCATGCTCTTCTCGATCTCCTCAGGGCTCTCACCGGCCTCCAGACGATCGACGACCTCATCAAATTCGGGGGGCATCTCCTCGCCCATCTCCTGACTCATCTTGCGCATCATACGCGCCATCGAGCGAGGATCCTCCTCATCGAAATCCCCCCAATCGCTTGGATCGGCCAGCGATTCCAGTCGTGATTCCTCCGATCGAGCAAATCGAACTCGTCCGATGAGACGTTGAAGATCTGTGCTACCACAATGAGAACAATGAACGACAACCTTCCCATATTCTTCATACGATTGGTAAATCGACACCCGCTTACGGCAATCAAGACACCGATAGTCATAGGTTGGCATGAAACCCTCCAAAATTTTTTCTCGCACCAACTTCTTGCTTGAACGTGCGTGTGTGATTCTCCTACAGAGATGAGCGACCCGAGGTCACGTCCTGCCACCCTCGATGGTTCGATCGGCTCATCACATGGCTTACCGAAGGACGACAGTTCATCAAAGACACACCTTTTCGAGCCCACTTACTTCGCAGCACTCTCTAAATGGATTATACTGAGCCCTGCAGGAGGCTTCAACCCATGCTCGAATTCCTACTCGAACGACAACGTCAGCCGTTGCTGATCGTGATCTCGGGTCCCTCTGGTGTCGGGAAGGACAGTGTCATGCAGCTGATGAAAAAGCGCGATCTGCCCTTTCACTTCGTCGTCACGGCTACCACGCGCCCCAAGCGTTCGGATGAGACTCACGGTGTTGATTATTTCTTCGTGAGCCAGGAAGAGTTTGACGAAATGATCGAACAAGACGAACTGCTCGAACACGCCCTCGTTTATGGAGATTATAAGGGGATACCCAAACAGCAAGTGCGCCAAGCGCTGGCAAGCGGGAAAGACGTTGTGATGCGGATCGATGTCCAGGGCGCTGAGACCATCCGTTCCCTTTGCCCCGAAGCCCTCCTGATCTTCCTCTCAACCCGTACTGAAGCGGAATTGATCGAGCGTCTTAAAGCTCGTAGAACTGAAAACCCTGATGAACTGAAACTGCGTCTCGAGACCATACACCAGGAACTCGAACAGGTCCACCTATTTGATTATTACGTCATCAACGCAGAGAACGAATTGGACGCTACGGTGGACACCATTCTGGCCATCATCCTTGCAGAGCATCAACGCACTCACCCACGGCAGGTGGTCATTTGAACCCATCAGATCGTCCCCGATCCATCAGCGGATCAGCTAATATCCAACCTCGAGAAGAGAGTTCGGCATTTGTGTCGCTCATCCGGCGTACTACCGTGACCTATGGACTGATCGCCATAACCGCGATGGTATTTCTCAGTCAACTGATCGGTCAATCCGTGCTCGGTTTTGATTTGGTCGGGTTACTAGGCGCGAAGGATAATGTGGCCATCGCTGATGGTGAGCTTTGGCGTCTCATTACGCCAGTCTTCATCCACGGTGGCATAGCTCACTTTTTCGTCAACATGTACTCCCTCTACGCCATCGGTCCTGTCGTTGAGAGATTTTTCGGCGCAGGCCGTACGCTGACGCTTTACCTCTTATCTGGGATCGCAGGCGTCGTGCTCAGTCTGAGCTTTAGTTCTTATCGATCCGTTGGGGCTTCAGGGGCGATCTTTGGTTTACTTGGCTCTTTAGGGGCTTTCTTATACGCTAACCGTACGACCTTCGGCCAGGCAGGCAGGGTGCAATTGCGTCACATTATCCTGGTTGCGTTATTAAATCTAGGATTGGGTCTTTCCCCAGGGATCGACAATTGGGGGCACCTAGGAGGGCTGCTTTTCGGTGTGACCCTAGCATGGTTTATCAGCCCCAGTCTCCAAGTTGTGAGAGACGAACTTACGGAGCAAGTCTACCTGACGGACCTTCGCCCGTGGCGCAAGACCTGGCCAACAATTCTGATCGGATCGGTCGCCCTCGCTATACTCGCGATGACGGCGATATTAAGGTTGTAGCAGGGTTAATTGGCTGTTCAACCCATGTCGGGACCTGCATTAAAGTAAAAGAAACGAGTAGATACGGACACATGACCGAGAAAACACACGTCTTCGATATCACTTTCGTCGGGGCCGGACCGACAGGTCTTTTCGGCGCGTTCTATGCAGGCCTGCGTGAGATGTCGGTAAAAGTGATCGAGACCCTACCTCAACCTGGTGGACAACTGACGGTTCTTTATCCCGACAAGATGATCTACGACGTGCCAGGTTTCCCTGCTATCCGCGCCAAGGATCTTGTCTCCCATCTGGTTGAACAGGCCTCACA
>JABAOH010001450.1_pt3 | contig 10883 bp, 9 predicted proteins | sample 7062181 | NCBI WGS metagenome assembly JABAOH01 (sample SAMN14538630, study PRJNA623070) | marine sediment metagenome | biome: marine biome [ENVO:00000428]; feature: marine pelagic biome [ENVO:01000023]; material: deep marine sediment [ENVO:00002113]; isolation source: pool of 5 deep marine... | reverse complement strand
ATGATCGCGGCCTCACACTGGGAGTAGAATATCGCTGGAGACACGATGCGGACGACCATCATCACCCGGTCTCTACGGTACTGCGCTTCACATCATCAGAAAAGCCGGTGTGGGTAGAAGTCGGCACAACTAATATGATCCTGTGGGGCGACTCCCTGTATAACCAGAGAGGCTTCATCGGCGTCGGCTGCTCCTTGGGAGGCGAGTAAATCTAATATTGTTTGGTCAGCCGAACAGTACTTGCGGGGGAGTAATACTGTATTTACTCCCTCGTCTTTATTTCCAGCATCTCCATGTTTCGGTTTCATTCCAGTTCCCTCAACCAGCCTTTGCCAAGGGGCATTCTCGGCAGGAATCTTCGATCCACCAGCAGGAAGTAATCGGCTGGCAGAGAAAAAAGGCTGCGGGAGAGTTGCTGATCAGAAGAAGGTGCTTTAAACCTAACCTGCCAGCATCAAGTAATACAACATTACACGGAGACTTACATGAACCCAGCAATTGAAACCGCGAAGAAAATGACGCGGGTGCAGACCGACTGGCTTCATCGGACCATGCAGTTTATTCCTGAAGATAAGCTCACATGGCGCGCGGGCGGTTGCGCTAAGACACCACTGGAAATATATCTTGAATGTGGCCAAGTGTATCTGACTGACGCAAAACTGCTCCGGGCGGACACCATAGACTGGACCATGCCAGAAGCAGAAGAATGCCAAGAGTCGGAAATCGCCATCACATTCGTTGAGAAAGCCCAACGGGAATTTCTCATTGCGCTGGAGGCGCTGCCGGAATCTCGGCTTGTTGAAGTGGTAGATTTGCCGTGGGGAGGGAGTATGGCAATAAACGATCTTATCTTCTCACCTTCATACCACACAGCCTACCACTGCGGGCAGTTGAATTACATCCAAACATTGCTGGATGATAACGAAAGACATTTTAGTTGGAGCCTATAAGGCGCAATTCACTAAAGTAGTATTTCAATCTTGAGCAAGCATCTGGCGGAGAAAGAAGCCTGCAGGAGTGCTGAAGGTCAGGTGAAAAGCGGCTGCTGTTCCGGTACTTCCCCCAGATTTCCGGCTTATCCAAGAACGAAGGGCCTGAGCGACCCTTCGACAAACTGACTTGGATTCCACCCTTTGATCAATTCATCGAACAGGAACGTATCGGCCACACTAAGTGCAGTCGCACTCAAGCCTCCAGCGCCCAATGCATCAAGTGCCAATCCGGCACCACGGAACAAGACCCAACGCGCAGCTTTAGCTGGCAATTTCTCCACCCAGGACGAAGCTGTGACTTTCCGAAAATATGCTTTCATAAGATCAGTATCTGGGGCGTGTCCATCTAACCAGTGGCGAAACTTAGAAGCAGACAACAAGAGCTTTTGTAGATCTTGAAAATTGCGCTCGCTGCTATTAATCGCCTCACGGATCGCCCGAAAATCATCAAATACAAAATCCTGAAATCGACCGATTTGGCCTTCGCTATTGGAGCGTGAACTCATTAGGCTATTGAATCTAAGCCCAAGTATCAACGAGTTAATCGCGTTAGTAGCTATTTCAGAAGAGTAAGAAGATGAAAAATTAAGATCGCTGCGAACAGATAGCAGATAATTGAGCATGCTTCCGCTTGTCAAAGATGAATGTGTTGGAGGAATATATCTATGATAACTCTCATTTGCTTTGTCAAAATCAATATTCGTTTTCACTGATAGGTTAGAACCATCCCGCTTCACGTGAAAGAAGATGCCTTCGGGGTTTCCGTACTCGGGGGCTAGATTTCTGATAAGACTTATAGCTGAATTATTCACATAGCTGTCATCATCAAAATCAGCTAAGGCATCGTTCAAGAGATCATTCTTATAGCTTGTTACAGAAACAAGGGGGATGAATCGAGAGACGAGACTCCTGCTTCGACCAGAACTTCCGGTCACTTCTCTAAATAGTTTAAATGCTATCTTCTCTAGAGAATGCTTTAGGACTTTAAACACGAGGGGATAATGTCTCTCCAAGAAAGCGCTTTCATTAGTTCCAATACCATACTGATTCTCGGTATAGATGAGTTTTAGGTGACTGGCTTCCAATAACTCAAGTAATGTTTCTGGGCCACACCCTTCAATCAACTGCTTAAGAATTGAGACGTCTGCCACAACGTATACAGTCTTATAAAATAGCATTGCCTCTGCCAAGAAACCAAGGTCAAGAGGTCTCTGAGATTCAATCTTATTTTGGGTTCTGACTAAAATTGACTCAAACACTTTGGGAGACCTTTTCTCCGGAATTCCTCATATCAGAGCAGTAAATCCCTGTTTGTTGCTGACCCTCAACTCGCCAACTTCAACATATCATAGCAGGAGATGAAATCTTGCCTCATGAATTGAGCGAGGCATTGAATGTAAAATACGGCAATACGGGGACATCACAACTCTATTCCCCGCACTCCTTAACAGGATTGGACGCGCTGCCGCCCCTCACAATTCCTGCTGGGCTTTTTCGATCCGCTCACACCATTCGTCTATGAGCCCATGGGCTGATTCAGCGCTGGTGCTTTCTCCAAAAACGTGGAGAAGGGGGGCTTCCACGTCAGGCAGGATCAACACCCAACCTGTGTCGAGGTAAACCTTCAGCCCGTCCAGGTGGTCGGTGCGCAGCCCCTGTACTTGTTCGTGCAGTTGCCGCATTACCGCGGCCTTCTGCTCCCAGGGACACTGCACCTCCGCTTTGTGTTTATAGATGGGCGGCAAGGATTCCCTCACCTCGGATAGTTTGCGGCCGGAGCGGGCCACGAACTCCAGCAGTTTCCCCAGAGAAACCATGGTATCGAATACGGTTTGGAACTCAGGGAAGATGAAGCCTCCCTCTGCATTACCCGCAAACATCAGCCCCGGCTCTCGGCCCGCCGTCTCCATAAGAGAGCGGGCATCGGCGCGGGTCCGTATCACTTGGGCCTTGTGTTTGTGGGCGAGTTGCTCGATGGTGGCAGAAGCGCTCACCGGAACCGCTATCTTACAGCCCTCTCCCAGGCCTTCCATGGCGAGGGAGGCGAAACAGGCGAGGAGTTCATCTCCGGCGAGCGGCCGGCCCTTCTCATCAACCAGCCAGATCCTCTCTCCAGGGTTGTCCGCCACAACTCCAAGGTCTGCGTGGAGAGCGGCCACCACATCGGCGAGTTCTTGCGCTTTCTCCGCCAGGGGCAGGCCGCTGGCTTCACGCCGGGTGGGGTCAACAAATGCGTTGAGGGCCACGGATTCTATGCCAAGCCTTCCCAAAACCAGCGGCATCAGCAAGCACAGGGGCCCGTGAGCGTAATCAACTACGATCTTGAAGCCCGCGCTCTGGATTACTCCGCCGTCAATGAAGTTGAGGAAATCCTCTGTGTAATACTCCACCGTGCGAGAGAGAAACTCGAGCGAGCCCACCGCGTCCCGGTGGCTGCGGCGGAAATCCTCTCTGGCGAAGATGGCTTCGATTTTTCGCTCTGCGGCGCGGTCCAGGTTCTTGCCCTCGGCATCGAAGAACTGGATAAGCGCCTGGTCCGGGTCCCGCGGGGAGAGGGACACATGGAGACCGCCGGAAGCGCCTGAAACCGCAGTCATATGTCTCGCCACCGGTGCCGGCATGGTGCGCAAATCAAGGATATTGGCGCCGACGCTCATCAGCCCGGAGATGAGGGCGCGCTTGGTCATGCGGCTGACATGATGGGAATCCCGGCTGGTAATAACCTGACAGCCTCGCTCCAGGTAAGCCCCAAAAGCGGCCCCCAGCCGGCCCGCGAACTCCGGAGTGACTTCGATATTCGCCAGCCCGCTCACCCCCAGCCCGCCGAAGAGGTTGCCCGGCCATTTCGTCCCCCATACGAGGGACATGGTGACACGCGCTCCGGGCTCCACCGCTTTGTTGGGCCAGAGTTTCACTCCCGGTTGAATTGTGCTGCCTTCTCCCAGCAGGCACTTGTCCCCAACCACCGCCCCTTCGCTGACTACACTGTTTGCCTTTATTACAACATTCTGGCAAACCGTGGCTCCGGACAGCCGCGCTCCCCGGCCCACATAGGCATTGTTCCAGACAACTGTGCGGTCGATGGCGGCCCCCGGCTCAACCACACAGTTATCGCCGATTACACTGCAACTGCCGATGTGCACTCCTTCGCCGATTACGGTGTTATGCCCGATGACTACGGGGGCCTCCAGGTGTGCCTGGGGATGAATCTGCGCTCCTTCTCCAATCCATATCCTCTCATCAGGCTTGGTCTCACGCCCCAAGATAGAGCAGCGCACCCGGCCCTCCAGACAGTCAACATTCGCCTGGCGATACTGTTCCAGAGAGCCGATGTCACACCAATAGCCCTCCGCGACATAACCGTAAAGCGGCCACCCCTCCTTCAGAAGAGCGGGGAAAAGGTCACCGCTGAAATCCACCTGCCCTTCCGGATCAATCTTGTCCAACACTTGCGGCTCCAACACATAGATGCCGGTGTTGACGGTATCGGAGAAGACTTCTCCCCAGGAGGGTTTCTCCAGGAAGCGCTGTACCCGCTGCTCCTCGTCCGTAATTACGACTCCGAACTCGCGCGGCTCCGCCACCCTGGTCAAGACAAGCGTGGCGGCGGATCCTTTCTCCCGATGAAAGTGGATCGCCGCTCCCAGGTCGAAATCACACAAGGCATCCCCGGAGATGACTACGAAAGTCCCTTCCAGATGCTCTTGCAGCCGCTTCACACTGCCTGCGGTGCCCAGAGGGGTGTCCTCGACGGAGTAGTCCAGGCGCAGGCCGAAGTCACTTCCGTCCCCGAAATAGGCCTCGATCTCATCCGCCAGATAGTGCAGGCCGGCATGAGCCTGTTCCACACCGTTTTCTCGCAGGAGGGCGAGGATGTGCTCCATGATGGGCCGGTTGGCCACCGGCATCATGGGTTTGGGGAGACTGCTTGTTAGCGGACGCAGCCGGCTGCCCTCTCCGCCCGCCATCACCACTGCCCGGAACATGCTGGGATCTCCTTCCTGATGCTACGGAGAATCTTTCTGCAATACACCCTGTATCCCCTGTTGAGAAAACCTCTCTTTCGCCGCGGCCGGTATCTTCGTTGTCAGCTCTTATGGACTTTTCCGGCCGCCTATCTCTCTATCACTCTTCTGCAGAGACGCCGGTTGGCCAGATTGACTCCAGGTTCGGGGTGAAGCGATAATCTTCACGAAGGTGGGCAATTGAGTCGGTTTTTCGGATACGCTGCAATCGTGAGCGGATCTTTTTCGCGTTCGCCGGGTCAACCTCTATGCCCACAGAGGTTCTTCCCAGTTGTTTCGCGGCGACCAAGGTTGTACCTGTCCCTGCACACGGATCAAGCACTAAATCGCCGGGGGCGCTGGAGGAGAGGATGATCCGCGCCAATAGGGCGAGGGGTGATTGCTGTTCATGGAAACGCTGCCCATCCGGCTTTCGCAGGGCCTCATCACCTGCGAAGTATCCGGAGGTCAATTCCCTGATATCATTCCAGCAGTCAGTGAGGAAGATTCCGTCGGCGCGCTTTTTCTTTTGACTGCGGACCAGGGGTGGGTCAATGCGAAGGCGATTGAACAGCCGCGGGCGCTTGCCTTTGGTGGCGAAGGCAATAATCTGATACTGCTTGCCAAAACGGCACGGGCTGGGTATGGCCGAGGTGTGTTTCGACCAGATAATTAGATTCTGCAGAGTCCAGCCGGTATTTCGCAGACAGCGAAAAACCTCTTCTGTGTTCTTCTCCCTCTGCATGAAGTAGATGGCGCCACCCTCTACGGTAAGCCCCAACACTCCGGCACAGACTTTCTCCACCCATTGCCAATACTCTTCGCGGGCGGCGGCATCATTGAAATAGGCATACTCCTTGCCCTGATTGAAGGGGGGGTCGAAGAAGGTGAGTGTTACTTCCTCGTGTATGCCCGCTTCGGCAAAGGACTGCAGATTCAACACTCTCAGACAGTCTCCCCGGAGCACCCTGGCCGACATTTTCGTCCTTCTCTGCTGTGGATAGACTTTACTTATGCTTGGCTTCGCTGACTATCTCATTATAAACCGCCAGGGTCCGCTGGGCCACCTTTTTCCAGGTGTAGTGTGTTTTCACTTCCTTTGCAGCGCGGAGTGCACGGACGGCAGCCTCTTCGGGCTTTCGCAGTACTTCCACTATCCCCCAGGCGAGCGAGTCTGCATTGTTGGCCCAGGTGTGGATACCCGTTTCTCGGTGCCGCACCACCTCCCGGAATCCGCCTATGTCCGAGGTTACCACAGGCACACCCGCAGCCATTGCCTCGAGAGCCACGATCCCGAAGGGCTCATATAGACTGGGGAAAACAGCCACATCGGCCACTGCGTAAAGTCTGCGCAGATCCTCCTCCGAGATGAAGCCTGTGAAAATCACCCGGTTACCCACACCCAAAGCAGAGGCTTGGGCCGCGAGATGACCCGTCCACCCGCCCCCGACGATGACGAACTTGACCTTGGGCCAGGCGGAGAGAACCCGCGGCACTGCGTCAACCAGTATATGTGCGCCCTTCTCCCGTACCATGCGACCTGCAAAGAAGACTATCTTCTCCTCCGGGGCGGCCCAGCGCAGACGAAACTCTTTTAAGTTCTTTTTCTCGCGCGGGGGTATCCTGAGCCTGCTCAATTCGACCCCGTTCGGGATCACCCTTACCTTCTCCGCGGGGACGGAAAGAACCCGCTTCACCTCTTCGCCCATGAACTCAGAACAGCAGATCACCCTCCAGGATTCATATGTCAGCAGCCATTCACTCGCGTTGATATAGGATTGCAAGGGGTTGTGAATCCCCTCTTGGCGGCCGTACTCTGTAGCATGAATGGTGCAAACGAGGGGGATTCCTAAACCTTGTTTCAGCGTCCATGCCGCCTGCGCGGTAAGCCAGTCATGGGCGTGGATGATATGGAACCTGAGTCCGGAGGAGAGCGCCTGCTGCAGCAGCCCGAAGTTGAGTTGATGGATGGAAGTCATGAAATCAAGGGGGTGGATGGGCTCCGGCGGTGCACGACGCACCATCAGTTTCCCCGGCTTGCCGCTCCTGCGGGGCCACAGTTTTTCCGCCGCGGGAGTGCCCGGAGTATGGGCGGTTACCACCTCCACTGCAACCCCGGCCTTAGCAAGAGCAAGTGACAGTTCACTTACGTGGCGGGCAAGTCCGCCCACGATGCGAGGAGGATACTCCCAGGCCAGCATCAAGACTTTGAGCGACTTTGGCGCGCGCTTGCCGCGATCTGTTTTCATTCGCAATTCCGGAGAGAATTGAGCGAGGCGACCGAATAACACCCTATTTGTAGATACGCCTTAAAGGGAGTTTTTCCTTTACAACTTCTCAGCGCTCTCTTGGCCTTCGGCAATCGGAGCACAGCGCGGTCTTGGCTCGGTGCAACCTTCCGCAGACCGCGCAGGTTGCGTTGCCCTGGTGCTGGTGCCATTGGCGCTGGCGCAAGAGTGAGCCGAGGGCGGCCTGGGCTTTCTTGCGCAATGCGGGATCTGATATATCCTCCACTATCTCCTGAACCCACTCTACCTGTTCCGTCTGGAGCATTATCTCTCCCGGCAAGGAGGTGGAAGATTCAGCGTCGGCGCTGTCCTTTCTCCGCCGCCCAACCCCGCGAAAGTGGATATCCCGCAGCGGACATTCTCCCAGCTGCTCGCCAATCTTCTCCATTATCTGCTCACGCAGCATCGTCAGTGTCTGCGCCCAGGCCGCGCTGGAGCAATCTACCAATAGCACATCATCCTTTATCCCTGCGGGCCAGGAATGCCGGGCATTGGCGGAACCCACGATGTGCTTCCAGGCAAGCATCACCTGGCCCTGTTTGACCTTGTGTTCAAGGCCGAGCCTCTTAAACAGGCCCTCTATGATATCCCCGAGTCTCGCCTGGCTTCCTTTGCCGGATCGCATCCGTTTTGGTCCTCAGCCCTGATTATTCCCCGCCGAGATGATCTTACCTTTGTGGATTTGAACAAGTTGGGCCTTCTCCAGCAGGCCCGCCGGAATCTCTTCCCGCTCGGGAGTAGTAAGAAGAAACTGTCCTTCAAAGCCGAGCACGTCGAGCAGACCCCGGCGGCGCGACTGGTCCAGTTCGGAGAAGATGTCGTCTAAGATCAAGATGGGAGACTCTCCCGCCGCCTTTTTCACTATCTCCACAAGGCCCAGCCGAAGGGCGATGGCCAGACACCTTTGCTCGCCCTGTGAGCCATAAGTGCGTTGGTGCACCTCCCCCACCAGAAGCCTGAAATCGTCGCGGTGAGGTCCTACCAGCGAAAATCCCCGCGCGACCTCCTCCCCTTGGCTTTGCCGGAGGCCTTTCGCCAGTAGATCCTGCAGTTCCTGAACGGTCTTCTCCGGAATTTCTTCAGTGTTGAAGCCCCCCAGGGCCGGCTGATAGTCTAGCCGGAGGGAACCCCAGCCCGGGTTCAACCGGTTGAGGTGGTTTGCGGACACGGCTGCCAGTTCCTGCAGGAATCTCGCCCTTTTCTCAATCAGTTTCGCGCCATATCTGGCGAGAGACTCATTCCAAGGAGAAAGCGCGGTCGGGGAGCCCTTGCCCTCCCTTATCTCTTTCAACAGTCGGTTGCGCTGTTCAAGAGAGCGGCCGAAATGAACCAGATTCCAGTGGTAGGAACGATCCAACCGACTGAGTTCCGTATTCAGGAATCTCCTTCTGCGAGACGGCTCGCCCCTTATGATCTGGATATCTTCACTGCTGAATCCCACGAGAGGAATAAGCCCCAGCAGATCGCTGCGGCGGCGAGCAACTCCGTTTATCTTGAGCAGTCCCTTTCCGGTTCTCGCCAGAACCACCTCTGTGTTTATCTCTTCTTCATCCGACCCGCAGACCCCAATTTTTACACGAGTTATTTCTTTATCCCAGGAAATCCCTTCTTCATCCTTCGTCGTTCGCCACAGTGCGCCCGTACACCCTAAAACCGCCGCGTCGAGCAGATTGCTTTTTCCCTGACCGTTTTCTCCCCAGATGACGACGGGGACACAGTCCAAGTTCAATTTGTTTGGCTGCAGGTTGCGAAAGCCTTCTGTTTCCAGGCTGTGCAAATACACGACTTTTCTTCTTTGGCTGATAGTCGGGAAACAATCTCTGTGGAGCATATCCCCAAACAATCGCTGAGTACAGCCCGGCTCTTGTGTCGGCTTGATAGGGGATCGGGAAGAAGTCGGCTAGAAGATCCGCATGGGCATAAAGATACAGATATGTTCCGGATCGTCGTTCGGCTTGAGCAGGCCGTGGGAAAGAGGGCTGCCGAGTTCCAGCCAAACCATTTCCGCGCTCATTGCCTCCAGCGCGTCTCTGAAGTACTCCCCGTTGAACGCAATCTGGATGCCTTCTCCCTCCAGGCTGACGGGGAGTTCCTCTTCCGCCTTGCCATAATCCGCGCTTTCCGCACTGACTTTCATCTTATCCCCACTCGGTTCAAGGAGCAGCCTGCTCGCCTCCGCGCGGGCGATGATGAGACATCTCTTGATAGCAGAGAGAAAATCTTCCCGGTGCACGCTGAGCCGTCGCTCGTACTCGTGGGAAAGGAACTTGTCAAATTTAGGGAACTGCCCCTCCACCAGCCGGCTGACGAGACGGAACTCGCCCGGATCCTCTTCTCCTCCGGACATACCGAAGAGAATTTGGCTGGGTCCGATCCTAACTTCCACTTTTTGCTCCTCTTTCCCCCGGTCAAGGAAGCGGGAGAGTTCATGAAGAGCGCGTGCGGGAATAATGACATTCAGATCTTTCTCTGTAGTGTCTTCCAGTTCCGCCGCCTTCGTGCTCAGCCGGTAAGAATCGGTCGCTACCATGCGAATCCGTTTGCCCTCCCACAACAGCAACGTTCCAGTCAGAATCGCCCGCGTCTCATCCGTGGAAGCAGCAAAAACCGTTTTTCGGATCAGGTCCCCCAGTAGTTCCTGCTTTATCTCGAAGCTGGAGTCTTTTCCCACCTCCGGCAGCGCCGGAAACTCCTCCGCCGGTAAGCCCACGATCTCATAGTTGGAGGTTCCGCAGAGGAGAGAGACTGCTCCGCGGTCATCCGCGCGCAGTTGTACCGTTGCCTCCGGCAGAGCACTTACTACCTCACTCAACAACCGCGCCGGAACCGTAACCGCGCCCTTCTCTTTTACTTCTACCGGTAGAACAGACTCCATCCACACCTCGAGGTCCGTTCCGAGCAAACCCAGACCCTTCTCACTAGCACTTAGTAACACATTAGAAAGAATAGGAAGAGTGCTGCGGCCCGAAACCGCCCTCCCTACTGATTGCAGGCCCTTGTGTAGAACCTTGCGACTGCAAATGACTTCCATTCTTCTCTCCTCGCCGCCTTTAGATAGACATTTTACGTCAAGGGTCTTATTGGTCGAGCGAAACAAAAAGTCTTTGACGACTCGTTTACAGCATATGATTGAAATTGAACGAGAACGCTGAAGAGATTAGACGGGACTTGAAAAGAATCCTTTATCTAAAAAAGTAAATAATAATAATAAGCTCTGTGGAAAGCGGGAAAACCCGGAAGAGTATTCCCGTTGACAAATGTGTATGGTGGAAAAGGTTCTTTGTTCAGTCACCAACTTCTACCGGAAAAGAAGAGATATTCGTCAAATTCAGAGATTCACAGCATCTACCAGGAAATTCTCCCCAGCATGTGGAGAGACGTTTCTAGCGGCCGCGCAGAGAGCCCCGCAACTTGCCTTCGATTTCACTGATGAGCGCGCGGACCTGCTGGTCCCGGTCCATAAGGCCGCGAATCTTTGTGCAAGCATGGATAACAGTTGAATGGTCTTTGCCGCCGAATTCTTTGGCGATCTCCGGGAAAGAGGAGCGCAGCATTTCCCTCGCCAGGAACATCGCTGTCTGGCGGGCGAAAACCAAATC
>JABAOH010006070.1_pt3 | contig 10885 bp, 12 predicted proteins | sample 7062181 | NCBI WGS metagenome assembly JABAOH01 (sample SAMN14538630, study PRJNA623070) | marine sediment metagenome | biome: marine biome [ENVO:00000428]; feature: marine pelagic biome [ENVO:01000023]; material: deep marine sediment [ENVO:00002113]; isolation source: pool of 5 deep marine... | reverse complement strand
GGCCGTTCTCTCACAACCCCGGTTCCTCTTGAGATGTTTCTTGAGGTCCCTGTTCCTCCACCGGCACGATGCGGCGGATCTTCTCCGGACTGTCCACCCGATCAATGAAGAGGATGCCATTGATGTGATCTATCTCATGTTGAAAGGCCTGTGCCAGAAGCCCCTCTGCTTTGATGCGGATTTTCTTTCCATGCCTGTCGAGCCCTTTGACGGTCACCACGGCGGCCCGCCGCACGTCGCCCACAAAGCCCGGCACCGAAAGACAGCCCTCGTCGCTTTCTTCCTCTTCGCCAGCCGTCCTGACGATCTCAGGGTTGCACAAAACATACAGCTTGCCGCTTTGGGGGTCTTCCTCATTCTCTGGTAACTGGATGACGATGACCTGCTGCGACACGCCGATCTGCGGTGCGGCCAACCCCAACCCATTGACGGCGTGCATGGTTTCTACCATATCATCTATCAGGTTCTGCAAGGCTTGGCCGAACCGCTTGACTTTCTTCGACTTTTGCCGTAGGAGGGGGTTATCAGCTTGGACGATGGGACGGACAGCCATTGAATCTTCCTGGTTGCTCTGAAAATTGTGGTTCAGCGGCCTGTACCGCCTGTGCCGCAACAGTGGTGATTGCGGCACAGGTGGTGCAACAGTAGTGAGCGTATTATAGCCCTCCGAGCCTCCGCTGTCAAGAATCGAGACAAGATTTATGCGCATTTTATGCTACTGGCTACCGGCCAACTTTCGTTGGTACAGCCGCAATTGCCAGATGACGGCCAGCACGGCGGCTACCACTCCTACACCCATGCCAGCCCATGGTCCTCGCGCCTCATTGATCGCCAACCCCAAAAAGCTCAACGCCAGCACCAAGGCAAAGGCATCCATCACCATAACCGCCAATGCCAGCAGGAAAGCAACGCTATCTTTCTTGTCTGCTTTGGGGAGTGTCGTCGTCCGCCAGAGAAAGGCCGGTGCCAGGTCCAGGCGATCGGCGTAAAAGTCCTTGATCTGGTTCATCGCTCGGGCACTCTCCATCCATGCGCCCCGCAAACGGATGAGCTGTTGCAGGGTCAAATACCCTGCCATCGCCAGCACGGCAAAGGCGACGCCAAAGGCCATACGTACTAGATTTATCCACGTAGAAGGCATTTCCGTCATACTGAACAGGGCAACGACGAAAGTGCCCACCGTCGCCAGGTAGTACTGCCACACCCGCGCCCGGTCCTCGTGGGCCTGGAAAGCCGTCTGCGCGATGTAGTTGAACTCGGCGATGAGGATCTCATTTGGATCAAGCTGGCCTTTGGGCTGTGCTGTCTCTTGATTATTCTCACTCATCATGTGGACCTCCTTTATGTTATGTTAGATCAAGTTCTGAGGTCGTAGCTTCATGAATATGGAGCATCCTTTGTTGAGAGATTCATTTTTGTCCCTCGTACTTTGCTATCCGAACCGCCCGGTGATATAGTCCTCTGTTTTCTGCTGGGTGGGATTGGTGAAGAGCTTCTCGGTGGAACCGTACTCCACCAGTTCTCCCAGCCAGAAAAAGCCCGTCCAATCCGAAGCGCGGGCCGCCTGCTGCATATTATGGGTGACGATGACGATGGTGTAGTTCTGCTCCAACTCCCTCATCAACTCTTCGATTTTGAGGGTGGCCACCGGGTCCAGGGCTGAGCAAGGCTCATCCATGAGGATGACCTCCGGCTCCACAGCCAGGACGCGAGCGATGCACAGGCGCTGCTGTTGCCCGCCGTTCAGTTCCAGAGCCGAGAGGTTCAGGTTGTCTTTCACCTCGTCCCAGAGGGCCGCTCCCCGCAAGCTTCTCTCTACCAATTCATTCAGGCGGTGCTGGCGATCCAACCCCAGGACACGGGGGCCAAAGGCCACGTTGTCGTAGACCGATTGGGGAAAAGGGTTGGGCCGTTGGAAGACCATCCCCACCCGCTGGCGCAGGTTCACCACATCCACCTGGGGGTCGTAGATGTCCTGTCCATCCAAGAGCACCTGGCCTTCGACCCGGGTGCCGGGGATGGTGTCGTTCATGCGGTTGAGAGTGCGCAGGAAAGTGGACTTGCCGCAGCCGGAAGGGCCGATGAGAGCGGTGATCTGCCGCTCCTTGATGCTCATGCTGACGTCACTCAAAGCCCGAAAGTGATCGTAATAAAAGTTCAGATTTTGGATGGACATTTTGTCCGAGTACACGTTGACCCTCCAGAGCTGGGACAGGGAAAGGTGGCGTTCCTCTCAGGTGTTCTGTAGTACAACATCGTTCTATTAGCGCCGCCAATCTGGCGGCGCTTTATTGTAGCAAAAGACGATATGAAAGTCAAAGGTGTTGACGAATATGGCCGCAAATGATATAATCAGTCAGGAGGACAGACTCAAGATGCGAACCAAAAGCATTCCTTCTAGTTCACTGTTGTACTCGGTAGCCCTGGCCTTACTCCTGGGCGTCCTGACCAGCAGCGCCTGCGCTCCTGCCGGTCCTGCCTCTGGGGCTGCGCCTGAGGCAGGGGACGTACAGACCATCCAGAACAAAGGCTCTGACACTATTGTGAACCTGGCTCTGGCCTGGGCTGAGGCCTACACCGCTCAGCATCCGGAGGTGCGCATTGCCGTGACCGGTGGCGGCTCTGGGACAGGCATCGCCGCTCTGATCAACGGCACCGTTGACATCGCCAACGCCTCGCGGGCCATGAAACCGGAGGAACTGGAGCGAGCGCGGGCCAACGGTATCGAGCCAGTGGAGCACGTCATCGCCGCCGACGCCATCGCCGTGGTCGTTCACCCCAGCAACCCGGTTGATGGCCTGACCATTGATCAACTTTCTGACATCTTTACCGGCCAGGTCACCAACTGGCGGAAAGTGGGCGGCGAGGATCGGCCCATCGTCCTCCTCTCGCGGGAGTCCAACTCGGGCACCCACATCTACTTTCTGGAAGAGGTGGTGCGCAAGGGTGAGAAGGGAAACCAGGCCCTCTTCTCGCCCGATACCCTGTTGATGCCTTCCTCGGAGGGCATCAGCCACGAAATCCGTCAGAACCCCAACGCCATCGGCTACGATGGCCTGGGCTACGTGACCGAGGATCAGAAGACCTTGGCTGTGGCTATCCGGGCTGACGAGCCTTATGTGTTGCCCACTGTCGCCACCGTCAAAGACGGTTCCTACCCTATCGCCCGCTCCCTCTACATGTACACCAACGGCCAACCGACGGGGGTCATCAAAGATTATCTGGATTGGATCCTCAGCGACGAGGGCCAGGCCATCGTGAGGGAACTGGGCTTTGTGCCCCTGAGGTGAGGTATGACTTTCAGACAATCTCCTTCGCGTTTCCCCTGGAACGAGTTTCTAATAGAAACCCTTATCCGTGTCGCCGGCTTCTCTGCTATCTTCTTCGTAGCTCTCATTTTCATTTTCCTCGTGCGGGAAGGAGCACCGGCTTTCTGGGAGATTTCGCTTGACAATCTTTTAGGCACCCGTTGGTACCCGATTTTCGATATTTATGGCACCCTGCCCTTGATTCTGGGCTCTGTGGCGGTCACAGTGGGCGCGGTGGCCATTGCCCTGCCGTTGGGTCTGGCCACGGCCATCTACATCGGCGAGATTGCCCCCCGCTGGGTGCGGGAGATTCTCAAGCCCCTCATCGAGGTGCTGGCTGGCATCCCCTCGGTGGTGCTGGGCTTTCTAGGCATGATCGCCGTGGCCCCTCTGGTGCGGCGCTATCTGGGGATGCCCACCGGCCTGACAGCCTTCACCGGCGCGGTGATGCTGGCCTACATGGCCCTGCCGACCATCATCAGCGTGGCCGAGGACGCCATTGACGCCGTGCCCAAAGCCTACCGCGACGGGGCTTATGCCCTGGGAGCCACTCACTGGCAGACCATCTGGCGGGTGGTGCTGCCTGCCGCCCGTTCTGGCATCATCATCGCCGTGATGCTGGGCATCGGGCGGGCCATCGGCGAAACCATGGCCGTAATGATGGTCACCGGCAACGCCGCCCGGATGCCCCTGGGGCTGGACGCTTTCTTCAAGCCCGCGCGCACCATGACGGCCACCATCGCCGCCGAGATGGGAGAGGTGGCTCAGGGGAGCACTCACTATCACGTCCTCTTCGCCGTGGGCATCATTCTATTTGTGATCACCTTTATTATCAATGCAGTAGCTTCCATTGTGATCATTCGGGGCGGGCCAAGGCGGGGTGGCAGGTTGATGGGGTAAAGTTGCGGAAATAAAAAAGGAAACACTATGAAACGGAGGCCATCCATTGAAAATGCAAAGTGTACTGGAGGACATTGTCGTTATTGATCTCACCCAGGCTCTGGCTGGTCCCTATTGCACGATGATGTTGGGCGATCTGGGAGCCGACGTCATCAAAGTGGAGAGACCTGGCAGCGGTGACATGGCGCGGGGATGGGGGCCGCCCTTCCTTGAGAGCGAGAGTGCTTATTTCCTCTCTGTCAACCGCAACAAGCGGGGCCTCACCCTGAACCTCAGATCGAGGGAGGGCGTAGCCATCATGCACCGGTTGATCGAAAAGGCCGACGTCTTCGTGGTCAACCAGCCCCGCATCGAGTCGCTCAGGAAGATGGAGATTGATTACGACAGGCTGCAAGGCATCAATCCCCGCCTGGTCTACTGTTCCATCACCGGCTACGGCATGACCGGACCCTACGCTGGCCGAGGGGGCTACGATGTCGTGGCCCAGGGTGAATCGGGCCTGATGAGCATCACCGGCGAGCCAGAGGGCGGCCCCATTCGCTATCCCGTTCCCATCTCCGACATCACGGCTGGCATCTACAGCGCTTTTGCCATCGTGGCCGCTCTCCTGGCCCGGGAGCGGACAGGAGAAGGCCAATTCCTGGACATGACGCTTCTGGAATCCCAGGTGGCCTGGCTGACCAACGTGGCCGGAGGGTACTTTGCCACGGGCAAGCGTCCGCCACGCCTGGGCAACGCTCATCCCAACATCGTGCCCTATCAGCCCTTCAAGGCTAAAGACAAGTACATCATTGTGGGGGTGGGGACGGAGAGGCTGTGGGAACGTTTCTGCCGCTTTCTGGGCATTGAGGATACCATCATGGTAGACCCGAGGTTTGCCACCAACCGTGATCGGATCGAACACAAGGCCGAGCTCATTCCCCTTCTGGACGAAATCATCGGCACCAAGGAAGCCGAATTCTGGCTCTCGCAGTTCACCGCGGCCGAGATCCCCTGCGGCCCTATCAATTACGTTGATGAGACTCTCAATGACCCCCAGGTGCGAGCTCGAGGGATGATCGTCGAGTTGGAGCATCCCCTGATCGGGACGGTCCGGTCGCTGGGCAATCCCCTGAGGTTTTCAGCCACCCCCGTCACTTATCATTTGCCGCCACCCACCTTGGGCCAGCACAACGGGGAGGTTTTGGCCAGGCTGGGATACACTGAGGCCGAGATAGAAAAGCTGCGGGGAGAAGGAGTGATTTGACCTGTATCGCCTGTACCGCAAAGTGGTGCAACAGGGGTAGAAGGATGCTGCAAGCCGTATCCATCAGCCAACCGGTGATGGCCACGTTGGAGAGGGAGGGTTTCGCCGGTAGCGTCCTCAGCGTTTTCACGGAGGCCTGCAACCTGGTCAGCGATCAGGGTGAGGTTGTGGCCCTCGTCAGCCAGCGAGTGGGCAACGGGCCGCTGAACATTGTCCTCGAAGAGGATGGCTTTCTTTCCAGGGGTTTGGAAGCGGGCTTGCCTGTGGAGGGCGACGGGCGTAGCATCCGGGTTAGGGAGGCTTTGAACAACGAACCTTACAGGTTCAGCCTGGCAGGGGCAAAGGTTTGGGAACCCTGGCTGGAATGGACAGGGCTGCGTGCTGATCGGCCTGGGTTAAAGGCAAATTTGGCTGTCTTGCGCGATCACCTGATAGCCCAGGCCCCTGCGGAGAGTTTGGCCTGCTTTCTGGTCGCAGGCGCGGCGGGGGGACACAGTGTAGAATCTACCTATCGAAAAGTAGCGCGGAGGGCCATCGAAGGGCTTCTGGCCGCGCTGTGGGTGGGGGATCGTCAAGGGATCACCGCCGGTGCTGCGGCTCTGGCGGGCCTGGGGCCAGGGCTCACCCCGGCGGGCGACGACTTTCTTCTGGGTGTGATGGCTGGCCTGCGAACGTGGCCGCAATTCCTGGAAGGAAAGGGGCTGTCCGTTGAGGAAGCCTGCCAGGTAATCTCCGAGGCAGCAGCCGGGAGGACGAACTTGCTCAGCATGGCCCTTTTACGGAGCGCCAGAGAGGGCATGTTCGGTGAGGCCTGGCATGGATTGCTGGCAGCGCTGAGACAGGGTAAAGCCCGCGAAGTGAGAGAAGCAGCGGACCGCGTCCTGGGCTTTGGCGGGACATCGGGCGCTGACGCGCTGAGCGGTTTCTTGGCCGTATCGAAAATATGAGAAGAAACTGGATCTTAAGGCTCACTCTCCTTTTGATTTTGTTTTTACTGGTGGTGACCTCTAACACTGCAAGACCTGAACCTTCCCCTATTCAACAACCAACCCTCACGCCTTTCGTTCTTCGACTCATTAGTGATCCCAAGGTAAAAAAAGTTCAAGAAGCCCATTTTATGATAAGGGCTGAACATCCAACACGAATCAAATCTGGAACTGGAGTAGCAGTGGATCAAGAGCTCATTCTTACTGTCTTCCACCTGGTGGGAAGCAATAAGACAGGGGAGATTACCGCCACAGAGATCAGGATCACCCAACCCCATATGCCTTGGAAAGAGTGGTATGCCTTGGCAAAAGTCGCAGCAGTTGATCCTTCTCTAGATCTAGCCGTGTTAAAATTCGAGCGTCATCGAGAGCTCCCTTCTCTTTCCTTCGGGGATCCATCTCGGCTTCGTCCTGGGGAAGTAGTCTATTTGATAGGTCATGAATTCTTTCCTGATGGAGTCGGGCTAATTTACCCCCGTGATGCGGAAATCGTCGGAGATTTCCCTCCGGAAAGCCCATTTTTTGGGGTAACTCCTCCAGTCATTCGGGGCTTTAGCGGGGGAGGGGTGTTCAACCTACAAAATGAACTGGTAGGGATTGCCATCAAGGATTACATTTTGTTTGACACGATCAGAGACGGCGGTCGGACATACAAGATTGTAAAACAAGGCACCATTGTCGTGAAAATAAATTGGGCCATCCACCTCTTGAAAAAAGCAGAGCAGTCAGGCCCGAGGTTTTGCCCTCAGCGTGGAAGGGCTTTTCCAGCCGTAGCGACCGGGGACTTTGTTCTTCTCAATATAGTCATTCCAGGGTGGGCACAGGGGGCGGGGACGGCCATTCCAGCGTAGGCACAAGGAACGGGGTGGCCGTTTGCCTGATGGGAATCGGTCGCATCGTCTGGATGATCTCCCGTAACTCCTTCACGGCCTCGGCCAGTTTCGGATCATCGGCCATTTCCAGGGCCTTTTGCGCGGCACGGAGATAGGCCAGCACGGAGGTGCCATCGGCGTTGGGATCCAACGCATCGCCCATCCACTCCACTGCCTCGGGCGCTGTGCCAATGGCGTCCACTTCAGCCCGTAGCGCCTCGAGACGCGATCGAGATTCGGGGCTTAGGCCAGGATCGCCCATTTTGGAAATGGCCCACGTGCTTTGCCCAAGGGCCACGACGACGAGGCCACAAGCCATTACGGCTAGCATCACACCCGACGCAATGATGCCAATGCGCCATCCCAGCCCCGGACTGCGCGGGCTCGTTTCCTCAAATTTCGGTTCTTCTGCATTGGTCAGGCTCATTAGACAGTCCTCCCTAATTTGACGATCCTATCCCTTTTCAGGCAGCTACAATGGCCAAATTCTTAGCAAAGTAGTTACCATTAGCGAAGAATGAACCCAGCCCGCAGTGGGTCGTTCGGGTCAATCAAGAATTCGTGGCGGCCAGTAATGTGGGCCGTGCCTTCCACTTCCGGGATAATGGCAGGATAGGGGCCAAAGGTCGTGGTGTCAACGATGCGCCCGGTGAAGCGGCTGCCGATAATGCTTTCGATGACAATGGGCTGGTTGAGGCCAACCTCGTCCCGTGCATAGTGAATGGCCAGGCGACCGCTGACGCCCGTACCGGTCGGGCAGCGATCCACCTCGCCTTCGGCAAAGATACAGACGTTGCGGCTATGGGCCCCTTCGTCCAACGGCGGCCCGATAAAGATGGTGCCGTAGAGAAAACTCAAATCCTCTTCAAAGGGATGGGGGATGGGCCGGCTGGCCATGACCGCCCGCTTGATGGCCATACCCTTTTCGATGAGAGGGCGAAAATCCTCCGGAGTACAGGTCAGGCCGACTTCTTCAGCCTGCACGTAAGCGTAAAACGCTCCGCCAAAGGCGATGTCGTAGCGTACTTTGCCCAGGTCCGGCACGTCCACTGTTTCGTCCAAAGCTAACACGAAGGAGGGGACGTTGTGAAAGTAGACACTCTGCACCTGTCCTTCAGCCACCCTGGCATGAGCAGTGACCAACCCGGCCGGGGTGTCTATTTTGATCGTGGTTTCGGGGGCGGTCATGGGCAGCAAGCCGGTCTCCAGCGCTACTTTGGCGATGCCAATGATGCCGTGGCCGCACATCGTGCTGTAGCCTTCGTTGTGCATGAAGAGGATGCCGATGTCCGCCTCTGGGCTGACGGGTGGGGTGACGATGCAGCCGTACATATCGGCATGGCCGCGTGGCTCCCACATCAGCGCCGTGCGCAGATGATCCAGGTTTTCCCTTGCATAGCGGCGACGAGCCAGGATGGTTTCGCCCGGCAAATCAGGGAAGCCACCAGTGATGACCCGAAAGGGCTCACCCGCGGTGTGGGCATCAATGGTGGTGATTTTGAGCCAATCCTCGGGAGGCGTCCAACTTTTCATTTTATTCAGCATGATGTAGACCTTAACTTTGCCTTCACTCTTTTGCGTAGGGCGTTGCGAGCGCTTCAGGTCTTGCTGCCCCCCACCTGATCCTAAACCACTTCGTTGAGATGATCAGCAAAACCCCTATGGTTATGACAAAGGGAATCGTCCTCCAGATGTACCTGGACAAAACGCCGGGGAGTACGAGTTGTGGGTTGAGTGAGAGTTGCCACAGGGTTCCAAAAAGTAAGGAACCACCAAGCAGGATCAAAGGATTCCACATGGAGAAAAAGACGAGGGCCAGAGCGATGAAACCCCAGCCCATGAGAAAGTTATAGTTCCAGACCGGGTTGTAAAACAGAGAGTAAATCGCACCCGAAAGCCCCATGAGCATCCCACCGATTGTTACACAGAGATAGCGAGTTTTCGTGACGTCTATACCTGAAACTTCCGCAACTGATGGATTCTCTCCCACCGATCTTATCCTCAGCCCCAAGCTCGTCTTGGAGAGCACGAACCACGAAACGACTACAAGCGCGATTCCGACATAAAAGAATGGGGAAAGACCCAAGATAGTGGGTATCCTCTCCATCCCCAAAGGCCCTGTGTATGGGTTGCCTATGTAGGTGGTGAGGCCGAAGCCGAGGATCCATATGCCCATCCCGACCACAACCTGGTCGGCCCCCAGCGTTACGGAAAAGAATCCGTGGAGAAGGCCGAGCAGGCCTCCGATGGCAATCCCCACCAAGAAGCCGAGCAAGTAGCTCCCGGTGGATTGAGCGGTGATGAAACCCAAGGTGGCACCGAAAAGCATCACACCCTCGATCCCAACGTTCAGAACTCCTGAGCGCTGGTTGATGAGTTCGCCGAGAGCGGCAAAGGTGAAAATCGTTGAGGCTTCTAGACTTCTAGCGATAAACTCCCACATCTAACCTCTCCTCCCCTGTTCATAGAACCCTTGCGAAGGTTTGTGAGCAGATTTCGAGCCAGAAATGCCTTCGTCCACCCAAAACTGCTCCGTTGCCAGTGCTATTCGCAACCTTCGCAAGGGTGGCTGGAGTTTCACTCCAGTATCACCGTGCCTTCCAGGTCAAAGTTGAACTCTGAAAGCAGCCACTCGTCCGACGGCATCTCATCGGCTGGCTTGACCACTGTCCCCGCGGCTGGAATCGGCAAACCTTCCAGTTCCAACCCAGTCCCGTTGCTCACAAACTCGTGCGCGAAGAAGGGATCCCACACTCCTTTTATCATCTGATCCCTTCTTTTCTCAACGAGTTCTACGATCTCATCCGGAATCAAGGGCCGTGCAGATGGACTGATGGCGTCAACGCCTACCTTGTTGTCGTTCATGATATCAACGGTTGACTCTTCCGTGCCATCAGCCAGAATCATTTTGTCGTCCATGCCCAGGTACAGTACTGTTTCCGGACTTTTATCGCCAGCCAACCAATCCTTGACTATCTTCTCGTAGAGGACTTCCCAACGCGTGTCGAACGACACGGCCACGGTCTCCGTGCTCGACCAGCCGTAGAACCCCACTATGTCCATGTCCTTCCCCACGAACCAAATGCCCTCTTCTTGGGCGACGTCCAGGGGGGACCCGGAATCGGTCTGCTGGGTTAAGACATCAACGTCGTACTGAGTTATCAAGGTACTTGCGATATCTCGCTCTTCCGTAGGCAGGTACCAGTCACCGACGTACTTCACGTACACCGTGATGTCTTTGTCAAGCAACTCTGCTGCATCCTGCACCCCAAGGTAAAAGCCGGCCTGCCGCCTGATGACCTGAACAGATGGGAATGCCGAGACGATGCCTATATTGCCTGTCTGGGTTAACGCCCCGGCGATGAGCCCTTCCAGGTACAGCGCCTGATATTGCCTGGGGAAGAGTCTTATGAAGTTCCTCTTCGTGGTCAGATCGCTGGCAATGATGGATACAAAATAAACATCCGGGTACTTATCAGCGATATCCTTCAAGGGCAGCCCCATGAACTCTGCGTTTCCCACGACTATGTCGGCCCCGTCAGCGATCAGCTCTTCGCCATAGGGAACTGTGAG
>JABAOH010049073.1_pt1 | contig 10888 bp, 8 predicted proteins | sample 7062181 | NCBI WGS metagenome assembly JABAOH01 (sample SAMN14538630, study PRJNA623070) | marine sediment metagenome | biome: marine biome [ENVO:00000428]; feature: marine pelagic biome [ENVO:01000023]; material: deep marine sediment [ENVO:00002113]; isolation source: pool of 5 deep marine... | reverse complement strand
CACAGGCTATCAATGGATCAAACCCGAGATTCTAGCAAGTTTGTGCAAAACTTGATGAATTATCGATGTTGAGGACGGTCCGTTCATCTCGCGCCATTGTCTTCGCATCCTGATGTCTACTATTTTAATCATACTTTTGAACATTCTTGCTATTAGCATCATTCCTGTCCTTCTCGTGGTCGCCTGTCTGATCGGTCTTGTTCTGATAGCCAGGATAGTAGACCACGATTTCGATAATGCGTTCAAGCAAGTCTCTCTTTCCAGCAGCAATAATGATGATGGGCTCCTTATCGGTGCAGATTCCCTTGTTTTTTTACTAATCGCAGTCGGTATCTAGTGGTAGCGTTGAGTCCTGCAGATCCAGAGGCCATGGCTGAAAAACTGATCGATATTATGGATGAATCTGTGGACTAAGCATTCCCAAAAGAATTGCTATTTAAATTCGCGCCATGCAAAGGACAATCCCCGCGTAAGCTTTACACAATCTTTAAGTTCTCTCCTATAAAACTTCAAATTAACAGATTAAACTCCTTGTGAAATCAGGGCTCTTTCATGCATCTCAATCGAGCCCACTTCTGAAGGGAGATGGAATAATGAGTAAAGCACTTCAGGCAAGTTTGATCATGATAGGAATCATTGTAGTTAGCGCAACTTTGATATTGGTAGGGATGAATATTGCACGCCTTCGTTGGGTTTCCCCATGGGGATGGAAGGGTTTCGTTTCGCCTCAAATTGACACGGAAACATCCGCTGCGATTTCCAATCCTTACGGTGGGATGATGGGTTCCTACACACAAGAAGGGTACGAAAATGCACCATTTAGCTACATGAACTCAGGTATGATGAGTGGCTACGGTATGATGGAAGGTTATGCCATGACGGGGGGCACCGGCATGATGGGGGGATTTGCCAACAGTAGTCTTCTGGGAATTGAGCCGGTTTCTTTAGCGGATGCCGAGGCTTCAATCATGAAATACCTCGATTTAATCCAGGAAGACAACCTCGACATCGGTGAGATTATGATCTTTGATAATCACGCATACGCCCAGATTGTGGAAGTTGATACAGGGATTGGTGCACTTGAGGTGTTGGTCGATCCAGTGACTCTCGCCGTATCTCCGGAGCCAGGTCCGAACATGATGTGGAATTTGAAGTACAGCCCTATGTCAGGATTTGGAGAATTCGGGATGATGTGGATGATGGGAACATTTGGCATTCAAACTTCTGAATCCATGGATGAGATGATGGGCAATGGTACAGAACAAGAAATCTCTGTGGATTTACAGCTCGCTCCTGAAGAAGCTGTCGAAGTAGCGCAACGTTTTCTGGATGTATATATTCCGGGAGCAGAAGCCGATGAGCATGTCGCCCCCTTTTACGGTTACTACACGGTCCACATCTTGAGAAATAGTGAGACAGTGGGAATGCTAAGCGTGAACGGATATACTCGCCAGGTATTCCTGCACTCATGGCATGGCGATTTGTTAGATGTAGCAGAACATGAATAGGTACGCAAGATCTACTGAAAGGAGTAAATTCTCATGGCCGAAGTAAATACCAATTACGGATTTCGTACGAAACTTGATCTGACTTATGAACAAGCGAAAGAGAAAGTGACAGCGGCTTTAAAGGAGGAGGGTTTCGGCGTGATGACTGAAATCGACGTCAAAGGCACGCTCAAAGAAAAGCTGAATGTTGATCATCCTAAATACGTTATCTTGGGTGCATGCAATCCGCAATTGGCTCACCAGGCATTAAATACTGAGTTTGAGGTCGGTTTGTTACTTCCTTGTAATGTGATCGTTTATGAGGACGACGGCAAGAGTGTGGTCTCCATTGTTGATCCGGTAACTTTACTCGGTGTTGTTAAGAATCCAGATTTGCAATCCGTGGCTGAGGATGCACGCATCAGGCTGTCGCAAGTGCTTCGTTCTTTAAAAGCATGAGATTTGCACCCAGATCTTAAGTTAACACCCGGTGATAAATAGTCACCGGGTATTCTCTTTGAGTTCCGTATGCCCTTTCATCGATCCCTTACTCAAGAATCAATTCAAGGATACTTCACACGTAAATACCATTGTCGCCCGCACCTTTTACACCAACATGAATGCTCTTCATTTCAATAGAAAATCACGACGCATTCCTAATGTTTCATCCGTAATCTTTACCGACTGATCACCGTCTTGCACAGTCCCCACGAGCGCACGAATGGCATCGATGTTTTCAGGAATGACAATCGCTTCATTGTAGACCTGGTAGGTATAGTACGCTTCACTGCCCCTTACTGTCAACACATCTTCCCATAGTGCTACCTCCCACATATCTCCGCGCGGCCGGCCTAGATCCTTCATCAATTCAATGGTGCTGTTGAGTGCGACGATGCCATCAGCCATTCGGATGAAACCAATTCGGGGTGCAGAACGAAATGCATCCAGAACTTCTTTTCGGCTGACTTCACGAGTAAGTTCTACAACCCAGTAGTGGTTATGGGTTTGTGTGTGGGATGCTTTGGCGGCAATTGTGACGACATCCAAGTCAGGGACCACGGTTTGTGAATCCGGTCCTTGATGACTGGGTATATGGGGTTCAGGCACAACCGTGTTCATAATCCCACTATGATCGGATTCCCACGGATCGGTCGCACGGCGCACTAATACTCCCCGTGCTTTCTTCAGCAACCCGGCTTCACGAAGTGCGAACAGCGTACGAACAGTGCTTGTGGTATTACATGAAACCACACGTGTCATCTCCAGCCCAAGCGCAGATTCGTAGTTGGCCTGTGCAACGAAGGAATGCCCCGTAAGAGTATGCTTTTCACCTCCCTGGTAGACCACCTTAACGTCGGCATCCCGATACTGTGGAAGATTTTTCTCGCCAATTCCTTTGGGCGTGCAATCAACCACGACTTGCGTCCGTTCCAACAGTTCGTCAATCGTCCCGATGACTGGGATGCCAGATTCCCTCATATCCTTCAGTTTCTCAGGGACAGAAGCATAAATAGGTATCTCGAGAAGAGCAGCGGTCTTCACTCGGTAATCACTTACGACATCACCAACTCCTATCAATTCCATATCGGGTTGCAATCGAACGGCATCAGCTACACGCTTGCCTATCACGCCATACCCATTCACGGCCACTTGAATTTTTTCAGCCACCATTTTTTCCCCTTTCTGTTCCTTAAAGATTTCAGCCTATAAGTGGGATCCATGATAAGAGTTCATCAAGTAAGATGCCACATCCTATGTGAAAAACCCACACCAAATGACGAGACGGCGATGAATCAGTCATCAAATCTTATCATCGACACCGACTATGAATTTTGGCCATTTCAATCGAGAACATAATAATTATGAATGTGGAGTTTGCAATCAAGCCTTGCGTCACTCATTCCACCGCTCTCCGAATGTCTTGAAACCCGGAATCAGCATTGGGACATTTCGGCGGTATTCTTGATAAGCATCTCCATACTTCGTCATGAGATCACCTTCTTCAAGTTTTATCGCGACAATTACCCAGATAGAGAACAGAATATTTAGCACTAACCTGTCTAGTGTCAGATCCGGATTCGACCAAAGCATCAACAGAGATGAGAAGTAAAGCGGATGTCGGATCCAGCGGTATGGGCCATTTGCCAAGAGGGACACTGGTTGAGGTTCCACCCGTTGAATTTCATTCACTATGGTTTGGAGCCGGAACAAGGGAAGGAAACCCACGCTCATCACCCAGAGCACGATGATGATCGAAAAGAAAAAAACTGCTCGCATAGCATAACGCAGAACGCCTTGGACTTCGATTAGCTGAATTGCAGTTTCCTGCCAGAGAAGAACCAAGAATAGAACCACGATTCCTGAGGCAATGGCGTAAAAGCTGCCGACAAACTTTTTCGGCAAGAATTGTTTCAACCTACGACGAAATGACTTTCGTGCCATCACGCTGTGCTGAATAAAGAATACGACGCAGAGAAAAAAATCCAATAGAAGTATTTGTGCTGTTTCCCAACCTAAATTCACTAAGTTTAATGGGCCCGAAAACAGGAAAACCATAAAAACAAGCAACCCACCTCCTCCAACTATACCTGTCAAAATGAGACTCATATAGGAAGCATAGCTTGGAGTTGTCGTAATGAAGTTCTGGTCAAGACTTTGTTTCATACTTTCACCCTGTCCCATCTGTTTCTGGCTAAGCTTGAACATCATCTTAGCCATTTTGCATCCATCTCAATGGATGATCCGCTCTTGCTTGCGGAGAATACCGGCTGCGAGCTGAGCGGCGTAGCAAATCAATCCTAAACACACTATCGCTCCCAGGCTGCGTCTGTTCAAGCGAGTTGTTATGCGGCTGAGAATCTCATTCCCCATCAGTCGGCTAGCAGTAAGAGTCGAATTTGGCGGTCGGTGCTGCCGAACATACGGGTAGAGTACACGCGCGTCACCTAGGCTGCCCCAACATAGAGCAATGTAAACCGCAGGGTATTGATCAATCCATGGCCAATGATGGTGATCCACAGGTTGCGCCCCCTGCGTAAATATATTCAGCCGAACAGAATTCCAAAAGCTCCATTGTTCAGAATACCTAGCAACCCCTCCGCGAAGTGATCGACGCCGAAATTTAGCCCGGCGATCAGGATCGTTAGCCCTTGCCCGATATCGGTGAAGTCGACCATACGAGTAATCAGGAATGCTCGACAGTACATTTCTTCCCCGAATGCGATCGCTGACCAAGCCAAAATCACTCACAAGATGAAGAAGGGTAAATTGCCTTCTATCTCATTGAAGCGACTCTGGTCGATCTCAGGGATGGCCACTCTGAGCGCGGTGAGTAGGCCCACAATGATCGTCTGCATAGCCAGGAAAACCACCACTACCGAAGCGAATGCGCCGATGCCAAACAACGCGGTCTTCAGCCGACTTGCGGGTTTCCCCAGCTCGATCTTGCGCCAGCTGCTGCCCTGACGATTGAGGATGAGTCCGCCAATGATAATCATCAGCACTTAACCGAGATTGACGATTGCGCCGCCTGCCAGCGTGCCCAATCCGACTAGATTTCCTACTGCGCTCAGTACAAAGATTGGAGACCCGACTATCACAATATCCCGCAATGCCCGCGGGCGTGAAAATGTGCTTTCTTGTTCTAGATTGGATTGCAATGCGCCATCATCCGTGCTGCCTCCTTCACATCCGGGTGTCGGTCAGCTCGCACGATCCCATAAAAACCGTGCTTGAGTTCCTGGTTGCGGTTTCCAATAAACTCTAGTGTCAGTGATTGGCCGCATAACATATGTCTCAACACATCTTTGATCAGAAGATAGTGGTTCACCCTTCTGCCTCCCTTTTGCCAATCAGATCTCCGATTTCACGAAAGGGCTACACCCCCAAGTAATCTTTGACGATATCGATGTGAATGAGGAATATGGAAAGAAAGGAGGTTCCTGAAAATGCTATGTCGCATCCAAATCCAGTGTTCCGTGTAAAGCCCAATTCACGATTCAGATTCTAGCGAAGCACTCCATCTGGGAAACGCGCAATTTAACCTATTGTAAGCCAGCATTCTTGCTTATCAATGACGAATTGGATACCAGTACTTGGAGATGTACTTTCAACCATTACCCAACCTTTGAAACGACTCATGCGAATTGTTATTGGTCCCGGATGGATGCGGTGTTGAAAATCCTGATCTGCCAACCTTGAAATGGATATTGTGTTTCATCAAATTCAGATTTCGAAGCATTTGAGTGACTCAAATCAATGGATAGGACCCCACTCAACCATCATGGTAGTAACGAGAAAGGAGGAGAGCATTAAGAACACTAAATAGCACTCTTATTCACTCACGTTAAAGGCGGCAAGGAATACTCTTCTGCTGATGGCATCAAACCGTTAAGGATTGGCTAACAACCCAAATCGCCTGGCAACTATCTATCCATACAAATCCAACAACACTGAATGAAACGAAAATGGTGAAATGTCCTGTTTGTGGAATGAAGGTCGATGAAAATACTGCTCCCCTTCTGAGTACAAAGGTGAAACGTATTACCTCATTAATCCCAACAATAGATGTTTGCTTCACACGGGTTTTTTATTGTTCCTTATACGTCAGGACGCGCCCCCAAAGGCTTTTTGTACCCCAAATCCCCCTGCGCAGGGTTTCCAATTGAACAATCTGACTATGATCCACAAAAAGGTTTACTTCAGGACCGTAATTTTTCACAAACCAGGAAAAGACCTGTGGTTCTGCTGCTTCGAACATCAATTTTTCAAGCCCAAGGGCGTTGATGATTTTCGACACCGCATCCATCCGCCAGACCTTGACACTCTCCGTAATCCCTTCTGATTCAACCATGATCATATAGGCACCAGCCTCCAGAAAACGCTTGGCCTGAATAATCATCCACTCGGGATCTCGGATCCCCTCAGCTTCAAGCTCCTCCGTCGCTGTAGCACCGCCTGCGCCAAACTGGATCCCAACTTCCGGCTTTGCTTTCATCCCTGCCTTCTGAACTTTTTCCACAATTCGCATCCAATCATCGGTGGGAATGCTAATAAAACCACTTGAAATCTCAATGATGTCAAATTCCAAATCTCGACATACTCGGATGTATTGATCTACAGCATCCTCACCTTGAGTCAGCACGTATTCTATGAATCCACCGGTAGAGACCGACACATCGAAACGGTGGGCAAGATCTATGATGCCCCTGAGGAGCGGATCTGGCATCAGCGTAAAGGATCCACCCGCAAACTTCAGTGAATCAATATACTCCCCCATGCTCTCTAAGATGTCTTCCAGGTAGCGCTTGCCCATTGGAGTGTAGTACGGGCCTCTGATCTCAGTGATACCCAGCGTCCTTGGCTTGGATTGCCGTTTGTTCATCCTCAGAAAATCGAAAGCCTTTTCCTGAGCTTTATGCATATTCATCCTTGTGTTTTCCTTCGAGACGCGGATACTTTCCCAAGAAGTCTTGTCAAATCACCAATCTGAATAGTGTCAAGAGCGTCAACAGCCACTGCAATGTCGCTTCTTAGAGATGACTCGATATGAGGCGCAGCTAACCGCTCGAATTTCTCTTCAACAATTTCCCAAGTAGTGGGTCGGGTGAAAAAACCTTCATAGTCCATCTTTTCCTTCTGAAGGGTTCGACCGTCCTTCAACTTCACGGTCAACCGACAGGGCATTAAGTTCGGGAACAATTCACTGTAGCTCTCCGACGGGCGAATCTCCACCTTACGGAGCAACTTCTGGACATCCTCTCGCAGGATCCGCTCCGATTGGTATTGGGCTGGTGTAACCTCTCCATCCAATAGCGAGACCGCAACCATATACGGTAGGCTATGATCGGCATCCTCTTTGGTCTGGACCAGGGTCTTTGCCCCTTCTTCTCCCCCACCGATGATGTGATANNACCTTACGGAGCAACTTCTGGACATCCTCTCGCAGGATCCGCTCTGATTGGTATTGGGCTGGCGTAACAGCGCCATCCAGTGCCGCGACTGCTACCATGTAAGGCAGACTGTGATCAGCCTCCTCCTTAGTCTGGACAAAGGTCTTTGCCCCTTCTTCTCCTCCGCCAATGATGTGATAGGCTACGTCAAAAATCTCAATTTCAATCTTTTCAATGGCATCGGCGCTCATTCCATGATCGACCCTCAATTCCAGAATCCCTTCGATGGCTGATTGGGAATGAATTTCCGCATTGAACTTCTTGATAATGGTACGCCTAACCCGTTCTAAGTCCTCATTCGACCAATCGATCTCAAATGGACCGGCTATTGCATCCATAAATCCCTTATTCCCCTCAAAGATTTCAAGTGGGCCCGTAATCCCCCGCATAGCTAGAAAAGTTGCATGGGTGGCACCGAGAGCGGTATTGGGATAGGCGAGGCCTTTCCAATGGGAAAGTCTCCCCGTTCGAGTGACTCGCAGCGCGTTAAAGGCTGTCCCACTGATGGCAATCGCATGCGCCGTCTGTTCGACATTCAAGCCCAAGGCCTTGGACACCCCAGCTGCAGCGGCGTATGCACCCTGGGTGGTATGATCGAATCCCTTTTGTCGGACCGGAGCGACATCGCTCAAGCGACATTGGACTTGATAGGCGACAGCTAATGCCAACAAAAAGTCTTTCCCACTTCCCCCAGCGTATTCAGTTGCTGCCAGCGTCGCACCTAAATTGTCGCTTGGATGGCCTGTCTCACCCTTAGCTAAATAGCTGTCATTAAAATCGAGATACCTAACGAGGGCACCGTTATAAAAAGCAGCACGGTCTGGAGCCGTGCTCCCTCCCCCGATCATCGTGCAACGACCTCTTATGCCGCCGAAGTCCTCAAGGTGTGTGCGCACGATCTTTATCGGTTCTCCATCCAGTGCTCCAATAGCACACCCCAGCGAATCCAGGACCCGGATTTTAATCTGGGCTCTGGATTCCTCGGAGAGATCTTCAAAAGCGCTTCGGACAACAAAGCTGGCGAGNNTCCACTTGATCGGAGCTGAGGGGCTTCAATTCCTGTTTCACCAACGGTCCCTGGTGGAGAGCTATTTCCTGATCCTCGTATGTAGGACGATCCTCTTGGAAGAGCACCCCGACAGGGATCCGTTCACCCCAGATTTGAGCCAATTCCCACGCGGCGGATATATCGCGTCGATCGTGCCCTTCAGTTTCCACATCGTAGACACGCGCACTGTACCAGTCATAGGTGTTTATACGGTTGAAGATGATGCAGGGTTGAAGCACATCCACCAGGGCATACCCTCGATGCTGGATGGCTTCCTTGAAAATCCGTAGCATGTGTTCTTTATCACCTGCGAACGTGCGCGAAACAAAACTGGCATTGGCCGCGAGCGCCAGTGTGAGTGGATTCATGGGGGGCTCAATTGCTCCGTAAGGAGATGTTTTGGATTTATACCCTTTTCCTGAGGTCGGGGAGTATTGCCCCTTGGTGAGACCGTAAACTTGATTGTTCTGAGCGATGTGGGTGAGGTTGATGTTACGGCGCATGGTGTGGATGAAGTGGTTGCCGCCAATGGCATATCCGTCCCCATCACCCGTGATGGCGATCACAACCATCTCTTCATTGGCAAGTTCAAATCCCGAAGCCACTGCGAGAGGCCTTCCATGGATGCCCATGAAACCGTTGATTTTCAAGTAATCCGGCATCTTACTCCCACAACCGATACCTGAGGAGATGATGGCCTGGTGGGGTGCGAGATCGAGCTCCGCCAATGTGGTCCTGAGAGTAGCCAGGATGTGAAAGTTTCCGCATGTGGGATTGCCGGGGCACCAGGTTGGTTTCTGGTATACGTTGAAGTCAGATGGTCTGAACATTGAATCTCTCCTCCTCCAAGCATTGAATAATGTAATCAGGTGAAAAGGGGCGGCCATCGTACTTGAGGATATTGTCTTTGATGTGAATCCCAGTCTCCTCTCGAATCAAGCCAGCCAACTGTGCACAGAAGTTCGACTCCACGCCGATTACTCGGCGAGAATTCCCCAAGATTTCGCGTACCCTTTGTTCTGGAAAAGGCCAGACTTGGGACAGATGCAGCATGTTAGCGCTGGTACCGTCGTCGATCAACCAATTGACAGCCTCACGCAGTGGTCCATACGTTGAGCCCCAGGCGACAAAGGTGACGTCTGCATCTTCCGCGCCATAAAGCTCAGGTTGCCAGAGATCTTCACGCGCGCTCTCCAATTTTCTCATTCGCTTATTCACCATCTTGAAGCGGTTTATACGATCTTCCAGAATGTGGCCATCCGTACCATGTTCATCTGAAGTAACAGGGAAGAAAGCTTTCTCATGCGATCCGGGTAAGGCGCGGGGTGAGATGCCAGTTTCGGTGAATGTATAACGCTGGTACTCGCCCTCTAATTCGGTCAGTTCCTCGGTGCTCATGAGTTCGCCTCGATCGATTTTGACGCGTTCAAATTCCAAGGCATCCAGTTCGAGGACTCGGGAGGAGACCCCTAGAAACTGATCGTAAAGGACGATCACAGGGGTTTGGTATTTTTCTGCCAAATTAAAAGCCTGGGCACCCGCCTCGAAGGCCTGCTCTACGGTTCCCGGGGTCAATACCAAGCGAGGAAATTCACCCTGGGAAGCATGAAGTACAAATCGCAAGTCCCCTTGCTCTGTCCTTGTTGCCAGACCAGTGGAGGGACCAGGGCGCTGGACATTAACCACGACAACCGGCGTTTCCGTCATTCCTGCTAGGCCTAGTGCCTCCACCATCAGGGAGAAACCACCCCCGGATGTAGCCGTCATCGCTCTGACACCCATGTGATTGGCTCCAATGGCCATACACATGGCCGCGATCTCGTCTTCAGTCTGCTTGACCAAGACACCATATTCCTCAGCGCGAGCAGCCAACCACTCCATGATGGTGGTGGCAGGGGTCATTGGATACGCAGACACAAAACGGCATCCTGAAGCCAAGGCTCCCAAACTAAAGGCGTGGTTGCCATTGATAAACATGCGGGGTTGTCGATCTACCAATTCGAGATGGTATTCGAATTCATCGTAATAGGTATCCTTGCCGAAATCGTATGCCAACTCTGCGACACGAAGGTTCGATTCCACAATTTGTTTGCCTTTCCTGGCAAAATTCTGCTCGATTACCTCACCAATCTTCTCTAAACTGAAGCCGGTTATCCCGCTTGCCACGGCTACAGCAGCGGTGTTCCCCATCAAGCGGTTTCCACCCACTTCTTCCGCGATTTCATAGATCGGCGAAGCGAAAGACTTAATACCCTGATCCTGCAACTCTACATCATCCACCTTCATATCCTGATCGTAAATAATCCCTCCCCCTGGGTTGATCTCTTTCCTGTAGGTCTCAAAGGCTTCTCGATTCATCGCCATTAGGAGATTAACTTCGTCGGTGTGCGCATAGATCTCAT